>Ga0256405_10000609_pt1 | contig 115563 bp, 92 predicted proteins | sample RumenRJG_02DNA_FD_189096 | JGI IMG/M metagenome (GOLD analysis project Ga0256405, IMG submission 189096) | Bovine rumen microbial communities from Lethbridge, Alberta, Canada - RJG_02 | ecosystem: Host-associated > Mammals > Digestive system > Stomach > Rumen | place: Canada: Alberta...
TATGAACGTTTGGACGGTAAAGCGCGCAACGAAAGGTCTTGCCGACTACGTTTGCACTCTCGGCGAAGAGGCAAAGAAACGCGGCGTCGTCATCTCGTACGACACGCGTAGATGTTCAAGCGAATTTGCAATCCGCGTCGCAAAAGTCCTCTCGGCAAACGGCGTAAACTCATATCTCTTTGAAGACGTCCGCCCTGTGCCGATGTGTTCCTTTGCAATCCGTCATCTCGGTGCGGTTGCGGCTGTCATGATCACCGCGTCTCACAATCCTAAAATCTACAACGGCTACAAAGTTTATGGGGACGACGGAGCGCAGATGTCGCCCGAATCGACGGATAAAGTGGTCGAATTTATTGCAAAAACCCCTTATTTTGACATTAAAGAGGCTGACGTCAAGGTTTGCGCAAAGTGCATAAAAGGCATGGACAACGAAAAACTCGACGAGCATATCACCGTCATCGGCAAGAGCGTTGACAATGCCTACTTCGAGGCTATCGAAAAACTCTCCCTCTCGCCGGACGCAGTCAAGAAATTCGGCAAAGACGTCAAAATCGTTTATACGCCGATCCACGGCAGCGGCTATATGCCCGTCACGACGATACTTAAGCGCATGGGCATCACCGTCAACGTCGTTGAAGAACAAGCAAAACCCGACACCGAGTTCTCAACCGTGCGCGTCCCGAACCCCGAAGAAGCGGACACTCTCAAAATGGGCGTCGAACTTGCGGACAAGATCGGCAGCGACATCGTCATCGGCACGGACCCCGACTCGGATCGTATGGGCATAGCGGTCCGCAACAACGAGGGCAAATTCGTCCTCTTAAACGGCAACCAAATCGGCGTGCTTCTTGCCAACTACATCCTCCTCCGCAAGAAAGAGGACGGCGTTTTGCCAAAGAACGGCGCAATCGTCAAAACTATCGTCACAACCGAGATGGCAAGAAAACTTGCGGACTCCTACGGCGTGACGACCTTCGACGTCCTCACCGGCTTTAAGTTTATCGGCGAAAAAATCGCGGATTGGGAAAAGAGCGGCGAATATACCTACCTCTTCGGCTTTGAAGAGAGTTATGGCTCGCTTGTCGGCACGCACGCAAGAGACAAAGACGCCGTCGTCGCGTCCATGATGTTTGCGGAAATGGTCTGCTACTTCGAGTCAAAGGGCGAGCGCATCTACAACGTTCTTCAAGATCTCTTCAAGCGCTTCGGCTACTTCGTCGAAAAGTCCAAAGCAATCACCTTCGGGGGTCTTGACGGCATGGAAAAGATGAAGAACATCATGCTCAAAATGAGACAGGCCGCGTACTCGGAAATCGAAGGCACGAAAGTCCTCTCCGTCAGCGACCTCGTAGACCGCAAGCAAACCTTTGCGGACGGACACGTCGAGCCCGTCGCACTTCCGAAGACGAACGCGCTCAAACTTCACCTTGAAAACGGCGATTGGATTTGCGTGCGTCCAAGCGGCACAGAACCGAAACTCAAATTCTACGTCGCAACCAGCAAGCCGTCGCTTGAAGAAGCAACCGCCCTTGCCAACAAATACCTCGCCCACATGGAAAACTTGGTCTTGTCCTTCTGAGGCGCAGGTTAAATCAATGATTACGACAAAAACGGCACTCGCATGAGTGCCGTTCTTTTAAATAGTCAAAGATAATTTGCCGAGCCGAAACTAAATCTATCTTTCAGCGTTGGTCGTCGGGAGTTTTTGTATCGTCGTCGATCGAGTCGGGATTGATGCCCTCGTGAGTTTGCTCGTCCTTGTCGTGAAATTTGATTTGGAAAATCGGCTTGTCGTCCTCGTCATCATCCTCGTCGTCATCGTCCTCGCCTTGGCGGATGTGTTTATACTTGTACATCGTGCCCTTCCATGTGAAGTAGAGCGGGATTGCAAAAAAGATTACCCAGCCGGGATGCCACGCTTTCAGCACGAAGCCGAGCACGAGATAGATGCCGACCGTAAGTATAGGCACGAGCACGTCGAAGATTTTTGACCAACTTGCGCCCTTGATTGCCGCAACGAGCATATAGTAGACGGGGATTGCCACGAAAACCGCCCAATACGGATGCCACATTCCGCCGATACATCCGAGCGATAGATACACGGCGACCGTGATAGGCGCGATTGGAACGAGTTCAGGCGATTTGTGAATGATTGCCTGCGCGCCCATATAATATATTGGCAGGATGAAAAACACGAGCCAACCCGGGTGCCACCAGTCACCCAAACAGCCGAGAAGGATGAACGTGACTATGACAAAGAGCGGAAGCGCGTCGTTGAGCATCATAATAGGCAGCGGAGTTGACTTTCGTGCGCGTCTTTGTTCGTCGCCGAATTTTTGCACTTTTTCTTTTCCTTTTTTAATTTTTTCAAAAAAGTCTGACATAATTTGACCTCCACACTTATTTCAATACAATTATACCACACATATTTTATTTTACAAGCACAAAAAACGCCTTCCGCATCGGAAGGCGTTTTGATCATCTTTCAACGAGGGATACAGTATCGCCCGTGTGGATCACGACGTAGAGCGTTTGATCCTTAACTTCGCCGTCGAAAAGAGTTCCGTATTTTGCCACGAACTCGTCGGACAACTTGTCAAGGAAGAAATAGTCGTATTCTTTGAGCGCGCCCGCAAGGTCGTCCGCCGTCATATCGAAACTGAACGGGTCGCCGGTATAGATCCAACCGCTTCTGCCCTCCGAATAACTGCCGCCCTCTTTCCAACCGCTCGAGCGGACAGGCGTGGCGAGGAATCTTGAGAGGAAATAGTCGTCCCTGTCCCCCGTGCAAGCGTAGTACACTCTGTCCGTGTCCTTCAAGGTCGAGACCGTCGAAACCCACGTTTCAAACCGCGAGAGCGTATCCTTCGTATCTCTCTCAAAGAGGACGTAGCCGACGGACGTCACGGTCACGGAGAACGCAACGAGAAAGCCGAACACCCCGAAACTGAAGGCTTTGGCGGGTTTTTCTTCGAGCGTCTTTTCTCCAAGCAAAGTTTCCACCATAATCGCCACCCACACGAGTGCCATAAAAGTGAGCGCGGTGCCGTAATACCTCGGCCACGAGGCAAGTCGCAAGGACTCCTCGTAGGAAAAACTGAAGATGTACATGATGAGATTTGCCACCGCATACAAGAAGAGTATGAGGATTGTGGCAACGTACATCCCTATGCCGAACGCCTTTTGCTTCTTTTTGAGAAGCACGATGAAAAGTATCGTATATATGCCGAACACGAGAATAAACGGCTGTTGCATAGAGCCTGCGTACCAGTTGATTTTGCCGATGAAGAAGGTGCGCCAGAATATGCTGTTGACTGCCGCTTGAAACTCGTTTGGATTGACGATATACTCTAAAAGCGCGGACATCGTGAGTTCGGACGCATTCCAACCCGCGCGTGCGTGAACGGCATTACAATAAACGCTCCAAGAGACGCTAGCGAACACAAGCGCAAGAATCGGCAAAAGAATCCACACGAAGTTGAGTTTGTTTTTGAAAAACGGTTTAATATTCTGCCTGTCCCTCAGCAAAACGTCGAGGACGATAAGGACGATTGCGATGATTGCAAGCACCATGCCGATAGACTTTGCGAGCGCCACGGTCATACAACCGAGCGCAATCTTCGTCATTGTCCACCAATTGACCGCGCCTCTGTCCACGAAATACGAGATGTAAATGTACGCCGCCATAATGCCGATGAGCCCGTCCACGCGGAGATTGAAAAAACTGTTGTATCTCAAAATTATGACGATCGCGATAGACGAGACGAGCGCCGTCACCATTGCAATCGGTTTCTCTTTGCCGAACATCTGAGCAAGCGGCAAAAGCATGGACAAAATGAGAACGTCAAACGCCGCGTATAGATTGCCATTGACGAAAGTTTTGTTGAGGAAGCCGAATGCATACAAGAATACGCCCACACCCGGTTGATAGCGGTTGAACATCGTGGTCGTGTCGCCGACGTTGCCGAAGTTGTCGTAGGTGAACATATTTTTCACCACGAGCGCCCAATGCGTCATTTCGTCGTAGTCGTTGGAGATCTTCTTAAGGAGCGCAACGCCGACCACCAATCCGAGCACGACGTATATGATAAAGAGCGGATTGCGAACGACATCCAAAAGTCCTTTGCCGTCCTTGCGCTTGATTGCAAATCCTATGCAAAGAGCGATGAGAACTGCGGACAGAGCAAAAAAGAGATATACGCCTGCGTCAAGGCGCAAGAAAAGCCCCGTGAAATACACGAGAAAAATGAGCGACATATTGACAACCGCCGCCACGTATCCAAACTTTCGTTTCAAAAGATACGATAGCGAAACGCCGTCAAGAAGTGTGATGAAAAACATTACAAAAAAGCTCATAATGCGATTTTAACATTTTAATATATACCTGTCAAACGACCACACTCGCCCGCGCATAAATAATTCTTGATATTAAGCGTTTGTATTTTATACGCAATATACAAGAAAGCACTCTCATCGAGAGTGCTTTTGACTTTATTGTTTGTATGATGTTCTCACACTTCGCACACTTCGTGTGGTTTTGTATTCGTGTGTTTTGTATTCGTGCAGTTTGCAAAACTGCTCAGAATGGATGAGGTGCTAGGAAGAGACGTTTTGAATGGAGCGCGCGTACATAGGCGTACGCAACCGACAGGCAAAACGACTCTGACAACGCAGATCGCCATTCTGTGCGGTTTTAATCGGCGGAGTCCATAGAATCAAGCCTAATCTGACGTTTCTCTTCTTTCGTGAGTTTACGACCCTTTGCCAAAATCATGCTGTCGCCATGTTTTACGAAGAGCATAAGCACGATTGCGATGACGATACAGGCGGCGCTGTAGAGGAAGAGGTATTTGTCTTGAACGTAGTCCATGACGAGACCTGCGATAAACGGCGTGATGGCTTGCGCGGACATCGTGGCGACGTAATAGTAGCCCGTGTATGCGCCGACGGTTTCAGCGGTTGAGAGTTCGGTGACCATCGGGAAGGTGTTGACGTTGGCGATGATGAGACCGAAACCTGCGATAACATAGAAGAGCGCAAACAAAACGGATTTGAGCGTTGTGCCTTGCCCTTGCATAATTGCGAAGCAGATAAGCACAAACGAGATGACTGCGAGAATATAGCCGATGATGATGGATTTTCTTCTGCCTATCTTCGCCGCGAGGTATCCGACAGGGATAAACGCAATCGCGCTGACGCCCATGCTGACGCCTGAAATGATAGACGCTATGCCTGCCGAGAGGTTAAGACCTTTCGTCGTGTAAACGGAGAGGTTTGAAGACACGGCGTTGTAGCCCATAAACCACATGAAAATTGAAGCAAGAATGAGCCAGAAGGAAACGAGTTTGCCTCTTTCGTCCTTGGTCTTTGAATTCCACCACTCTTTCGGATTTTGGCGTTTTTGCTTGGAGTTTTCAACGACTTCCTTTGCAAACTTGACGTGCTCTGGAGTTTCGTCCATAAGTTCGGCTGCCTCGCCGTTCGGGTAGCCGTCGTTGCCGAACTCGGCGTGTTCAACGTCGTTCGCTTCGTCGAGTGCGGCGGCCTTGTTCTCCGTTTGGTTTTCTGCGTCAGTTTCGTAGTCCTCGATGAGTTCTTCAGCAAACTTCTCCGCGTGTTCGCTCTCGCCTTCCGCGAAGTCGTCGATGCCGTATTCCTTGCAGATTTCTTGGCATTTTGCAACCATCTTGCGCTCGCGGACGAGTGCTAAGAAGCCGGCAAGGAGCAAGAGCATACCTGCGCCAACGCAGGCGAAGATTATGACGTATGTGTTGATGCTCGGCTTAAATAGAGCAACCGTGTATATGAGGAATGCGATTGCGCCGCCCACGCCGCCGCAAAGGTTGATGATTGCGTTGCCTTGAGATCTGAGCGGCTTTGGCGTGACATCCGGCATAAGCGCGACGGCAGGGCTTCTGAACGTCGTCATCGCAATAAGGACGAGGAGCAGGATTACCATATAAATGACAAGACTCGTGATGCCCGATTTTGTCTTGGTCTGATGTTCGAAGATATAATCCGACTTGTAGTTTTCAACACCGTTTGCGGCAAACGCCTTGTAGTTGGCGTTGACGTCCACCATCTCTTGATATGAGACGCCGGTCTCCGGGCAAATCGCATTCAAATCCTCGACGACGTTGCCGTCATAATAGTAGGTCGTGGCGCCGAGCATATTGAGGACAGCCTTCTTTGAAGTCATCTTCTCGTATTCGGGAGAAAGCGCTTTGGCAAGTCCAACGAAGAAGTCTCTCTCCGTCTTGCCCTCGTATTTGTCTTTGTTTTGTCTTATATATTGAAGATCGCAGAAGTTTGCGGCGGATTCGCCATTGACCTTTTCACCGTTTACTGCGGCGTCGTACCACTTGCCGAACTCTTCTTCAAAGTTGACTGTCGCAAGGTGCGCGGTGAGGTCTTTCGTTGCCGCCTTTTGTTGACCGAGCGTAGCAACCGGCACGAAGACCATAAGCACGACGCTCGCGATCGTGCCGACCACGATGAAAGGCGTACGCCTGCCGAACTTCTTAACAATCTTGCCATGCGCCTTGTCGGAGAGTTTGCCGAAGATCGGAAGCATAAAGAGCGACAAGAGATTGTCAAGCCCCATGATGAGACCTCTTCCCCAACTCGGCAAGCCGTAGGCGTTTTCGAGAAGGAGCGGCACGACAAAGTCGTAAGCCGTCCAGAATATCATGATGATTGCAAACGCAAAACCGACTTTAAACGTCTGCCCGTAGTCGAGTTTCAACGGCGGTCTGCCGTTTTCATCAAGAACTACTGCTTTCTCTTTTGAGTTTTTTGCCATAACTGTTTCCCCCAGGCTTCGCCTGTTTTTGTTGTTGCCGTACAAACACACCGGGTGCGTTTTTGTTGAAAGCCCCAACGCATATATTATAAAATAATAAATTGACAAAGTAAATACCCAAAATAAAAAAACCGTGCTATTTAGCGAATAGCATTGTCAAAGCCCATTTGTTCGAGGATCACGTACGTCAGTACGCTCATCTCTCACAAACAGGCTTTTTCGCGCTCTTCATCTAAATATCACGGTTTTTATTATATTTTTTTAATAAATCGTTTTATCAAAGGAGTTTCAATGTTTTTGCGACCTCTAAGAATGCCTTTTCGTTTTGCTTGCTCCAATTTGGCTTGAAACTCCCTGGGATTGTGTTGTCAACGCCATGTTCTGCACACAATGCTTGAATATTCTTCGTTTTATAAATAAGTGTTCCCTGGCTGAACGGTTTTGACAATCCTTTTATGCCCAAAACAAACTCTTCAATGGGGGTTGTGCCTTTGTTGATTGCATATTCCTTCAAAACAGCTTCACAAACCTTTTTGTCATCGTCATACAGCCAAGAAAACTTTGTACCTATTTTGACGAACGCCATAAATCCCGCAAACTTATTGATGAGTGCTACACAAATTGGCGCAAAAATGTCGCCAACAACCGCTACACCAACACCTATGGCTGTTAATATTTCGCCTCTTGACCATTTTGTTCTTGGTTTTTCAAAATATGGCTTTTCATTTTTGTGTTCATTACAAAATCGTTCTACCAATTCGGCAATTTGTTCAATTGTTTCTTGATTGTTTTCAATCGGTGCGCCATTCTGTTGTCTAATGCATATTGTTATTTCGTTGTTTTGTGGTTGATTTGGATTTTGTTCTTCTTTTCTTTTGCTCATAATTTTTCTCTTTTGTTGAATATTTTTTGTTTTGTATTTATGATTTTGCGATGTCACAATCCGTGCAATGGATGGTATAGTTGCCTGTATTTTGATTCCATTTACTGCCCTTTGAAATTGCATTCCACTGTGCTTTTGTGCCGTTGTAAGTGATGGACACCAAATTGTTGCATTCGTAGAATGCACGCTCTCCTATGCTCGTCACACTGTCCGAAATTGTGATGGATGTCAATCCACTACATCCATCGAATGCACTACTGTCTATGATTGTCACACTGTCCGGAATTGTGATGGATGTCAAAGCGGTGCAATCACAGAATGCACGATATCCTATGCTTGTCACACTGTTCGGGATGGTGATAGATGTCAAACCGGTGCAATTACCGAATGCCTCAGAAGCAATGGCAATAGTCCCGTTTTTGATATTGATTGACGTTGGCGGAAGCCCTGATGATAAACCTATTGCAACGTTGCCCCTATAGGACACCCCTCCCACTTCTTCCGTCTCAAGTGAGTTATACCAAGGCGTATTTTGGAAACGATTTTTTATATATGCATACAATTCATCTTTCATATTGACGGATGTCAAACCGGTGCAATATGCGAATGCATAATAGCCTATGCTTGTCACACTGTTTGGTATTATAACGGATGTCAATCCAGTGCAACCATCGAATGCAAAACTACCTATGATTGTCACGCCGTTGCCAATGGTGACGGACGTCAAACCGGTGCAATCCTCGAATGCAAAACTACCTATGCTTGTTACGCTGTCCGGAATTGTGATGGATGTCAAACCGGTGCAATCCTCGAATGCACGCTCTCCTATGCTCGTCACGCTGTTTGGAATTGTGATGGATGTTCCCGTGTAATTACGGAATGCATTAGAATCAATATTCGTAATTTGCGGGTTGTCGCCCCATTCTATCGTTGCCGCGCAGTTTGCAAAAGCATACTCTCCTATGCTTGTCACGCTGTTGCCAATTGTGACAAACACCAAATTACTGCAGTTTTTGAATGCATAACTGCCAATGCTTGTTACGCTGTTGCCAATCGTGACGAACGACAAACCACTGCATTCGTAGAATGCACTATACCCTATGCTTGTCACGCTGTTGCTAATCGTGACAGACGTCAAACCATTGCACCCTCTGAATGCTTCATTGGTGATGCTTGTCACATTGTCGGAAAAGAATGCATTGGTGATGTATGGTCTTAAATTCGAATTTGTTACTGCGGTTGTTCCATAAAACTCTACAGACAATTTGTCGTCGCCAAGATTCATATAGACAGTATCACCCGACTTTGAATACACGCTGTGCCCACAATGCGAACACGTGGCTCCGACGTCAAGGTCTTTGTGGCAAGATGAGATGCCCGGACCTGCCCCCACAAACTCCTGTTTTGTGCCGCCGCACACCGAACAAGTGTAGTTTTGATATGATGAAAGCGGACAATTCCCAATTTCAGTGCTACCCGCCACATAATTGTGTTTTCCTGTTGCAGCCGTTTGGTGGTCTTTGTATGAATCTCCGCACCTTGAGCAAGTATGCTCCGTGTAGCCTCCCGCCGTACAAGTCGCAGAAACAACATTGTCAACGTACGCGTGTCCGAGCGCAGAGGTTTGATTGTCCCTGTACGTGTCTCCGCACCTTGAACAAGTATGCTCCGTATAGCCACCCGCGGTGCAGGTAGGAGCAACCACATTGGATTGATAATCGTGTCCGTGTGCCGCCGTTTGATGGTCTCTGTACGTATCTCCGCACCTTGAACAAGCATGTTCCGTGTAGCCTCCCGCCGTACAAGTCGCAGAAACAACATTGTCAACGTACGCGTGTCCGAGCGCAGAGGTTTGGTTGTCCCTGTACGTGTCTCCGCACCTTGAACAAGTATGTTCCGTGTAGCCTCCCGCAGTGCAGGTTGGCGACACAACATTGTCTACGTATGCGTGTCCGAGCGCAGAGGTTTGGTTGTCCCTGTACGTGTCTCCGCACCTTGAACAAGTATGTTCCGTGTAGCCTCCCGCAGTGCAGGTTGGCGACACAACACTTTCTTCATACGCATGTCCGAGTGGGGTTGTGTAGTTTCCGTTGTATGTGTCACCACAAGAACAACGATACACAGTATAACCACTTTGTGTGCAAGTTGGATTGATAGTGTTATAAACATAGTAAGAATGCGTATGCCCCGATCCGTCCTGTTGCGACGGAGTTTGCCCGCTTGGAATATCCGAACTTTGCTGCTCTCCGCCATTGCTGCACGCGACTAATGCGCAGGCAAAAACCACGATCAAACATATTGTCAATATCATCAACAAGATTTTTTTGTTCATAAAAACCCTCTTTATATATAAGCCTATAAAAATATTTTATGATACGAATATGTATCTGTCAAGGCAGTTTTGATACTTTTTTGTATAATCAAAGTATGGAAGTGAACTTTTCAAACAATAGAATAAAGGAATTGAGGCTCGAAAAAAGACTTTCTCAAAGGGAGTTGGCGGCAAAAACAAACATAAAACAAGCCAATATCTCACGTTGGGAAGCGGGACTTGTCGTGCCCAACGTCCTTGATGTTTGGACTCTCGCCAATTTCTTCAACGTAAGCATTGACTACCTCATCGGCAGAAAAGAATACCGATCTTCCCCACCTTGTGACCACATAATAGAAATCAAAAAATCGGCGAATGCCGATTTTTTTTATACCGATTACTCGTGAGTTTGCCATAAAACCACATCACACGGTCAAACCAAAGTGGTCGCAGAGCCCAAATACAAGGAGTCCGAGCAATGCGGAAATCACCACAATAAGTATCGCGGGGAACTTCTTGCCCTTGATTTTGATGAAGGAAATCGGCAACACCACGGCAAAGAGTCCGAGGGAGAGCCAATCCGGATTGAAAGTCCCCGCAACTTGATAGTTTGCGACGCTTATGCCGAAAATGAGCGTCAAGAAGAGGGAGAGCCACACGGACGCGAGAAGCCCCGTGACAGTCGAGCCGACGCCGAGAAAGACCTCTTTCACCGCCCGCTTTTTCATAAACTGCGTGAAAATCTTGGCAATAAGCAGTATTATTATTACGGACGGAAGCACCACGCCGAGCGTCGCACAAATTGCGCCGAAAATGCCCCCGGTCTCAATGCCCGTGTACGTTGCGATATTGACGGCAAACGGACCCGGAGTGCTTTCGCTTATTGCGATGAAATTGATGAGCGAGTCGTACTCCATCCATCCCTTGTCCACGACGTTCGTCATGATCATAGGGATCATCGCTTGCCCTCCGCCTATCGTAAACAAGCCTATTTTGAAGAATGTCCAGAAGAGATCGAGATAAATCATACTTTTCCCTCTTCCGTCGTTTCTCCGCAGATTTCGACGTTTATGTCGTTATTTTTGATTGTTAAAGTGCCGTTTTCGACAGATTTCTCGCTGAAATACTCTTCCTTTTCAAGCGGTTTGCCAACGCGTTCGTTGTAGTATTCCGCCGTGCCGAGCATGTGGAGTCTGTGGTTTTTGAAATACGTCTGCCACGCAACCACGACCGAGCATATAAGTATAGTGCCGAGTATGACGTAGATGACGTCGACTTTGACAAGGAAGACGAGAACGAACGCCGCTATGCACAGCGCAAACGAAAACGCCGTCTTGCGCATATTCTTGAAGAACGACAGCACCGCCTTTGCAATGAGAACGAGCACGCCGACTCGGATCCCGCGGAAGAGGAAGCCTACCCACTTGTTGTCTATCACGAGGTCGATGACGTAGGACAGCGCGACGATGATCGCAAAGGACGGAAGCACCACGCCGAACGTCGCGACGATACCGCCGAAAATCCCGAGCCTCTTTGCGCCTATAAACGTCGCCGTGTTGATGGCGATAGGTCCCGGCGTACTCTCCGCGATCGCAAACACTTCGTTTAGTTCAGAGTGCGTGAGCCAATGCTTTTTGTCAACCACTTCTCCTTCTATGAGCGCGAGCATCGCGTATCCGCCCCCAAACGAAAACAGACCTATCTTGAAAAAGATGGCAAAAAGTTGGAGCAGTTCAAGCATATATTGTTTTGCGGATTTTTTTTGCATGGTGAGAATATTATAGCAGTTTTGATTATGGTTGTAAAGAAATGTTTGTATTTACGTTTTTTATATGATATAATCAAAGCATTATGATAGTATGTGGATTTGAAAAGTTTTCTATGGTGGATTTTGACGGCAAAATCGCTTGCACCGTCTTTACGGGCGGTTGCAATTTTCGCTGTCCGTTTTGTCACAACGGCTCTCTCGTCGTCGGCGACGTAAAGAGCCAAGAGATTTCGCTTGACGAAGTGTTCGACTACCTCAAAAAGCGCAAAGGGCTCGTGGACGCCGTATGCGTGACGGGGGGAGAGGCTACCCTTCAACACGGACTTGCGGAGTTTTATGAACAAGTGCGCGCGCTCGGGTATGCCACGAAACTCGACACCAACGGACTCCGCCCTGACGTTCTCAAGGATTTGCTCGACAAAAATCTCCTCGACTACGTGGCTATGGACATCAAAAACAGCAAGTCAAAATACGCCATGACGACGGGCGTCCTCAACGTCGACCTCGACAAAATCAACGAGAGCGTCGAGATGCTCAAGCACTCGAACATAGACTACGAGTTCCGCACCACCCTGATCAAGGAGTTCCATACGGACGTGGATATGCGAGAGATTGCCGAGTGGATAAGCGGTGCAAAACGCTATTTCATACAACACTACAACGACACGGAAGGCTGCATTTCGCACGGCTTCACCGACTTTTCAAAGGCGGAAGCCGAGGCGTTCCTCCCTCTCTTCGAGGGCAAAGTCGGCATGGTGGGTATGCGCGGCTACAAATGATATTTTTATTCTTTTAAAAGAAAAGGCACTCAAGCGAGTGCCTTTTGATTTGTGTTATTTCGTTTCCTTCTTTTCTTGCGGGTGGCAAGCGGAGCAACCCGCGCAATGCGCGCAGTCGCAACCGCAATCACAAGTCGGCTTTCCCTTTGCCTTTTTGACTATGAACGTGACTGCCACGGCGACGACTATCGCCACGCACGCTACGATCAAGATTATTTCCCACGCGCCCATAGTTTTTTCCTCCAGTCTTTGCCGTATTTGTTGTATAGCACTATGCCGGTGACAACGAGTGCGATTACGAAGAGCCAGATGAAGAGCGTCCACCACCAAGAGCCGATCGTATAGATCATGGCGCCAACGGTGTATGACGATACGAGCCAGAAGATAAGCGTTCCGCCATAGCGTTTCTTGTCGCCGAGTTCAGCCTTTGCCGTACCGACTGCCGCAAAGCACGGAATCGTCGTCATATTGAACGCGATGAAGGAGATGAGCGCAGGGATCGTGATGCCCGTGGCTTGAATCATCGCTTGCACGGCGTCAATGCCGTCTTCCGCGTCGATCGCAAGATCGCCGAGTTCAAGGTTGGCAACGGCAACGAGGCAAGCCGCCAATGTTGCAAACGTTGCAATGACGTTCTCCTTTGCGATAAGTCCCGCGACGACTGCGACGACGAACACCCAACCGTACTCTCCGAGTTGCGAGCCGAAGCCGAGCGGAGTGAACAACGGTTGAACGAGTTGCGCCACTCCCGCCAAAATACTTTCGTTGACTTGTTCGTCCTCGAGGAAGTGCCAGTTGAACGAGAAGTGCGAGAGGAACCAAATGACGATTGTTGACGCAAGAATGATCGTAAACGCCTTCTTGACGAAGTGTTTCGTCTTGTCCCAAAGGTGCGCCATAAGGTTTTTGAATTGCGGGGCATGGTAGGCAGGAAGTTCCATAATGAACGGAGGAGTCTCGCCTTTCAAAGTCGTGCTGCGCATAAGGAGTACGCTTGCGATTGCCACCACGATGCCGAGGATGTACATACCAAACGTGATTGCGTCCGCGTTGCCCACGCCAAACCATGCGACGATTGCGCCCGCAACAGCCGTAAGAATCGGGAGTTTTGCACCGCAGGAGAAGAACGGAATGACTCTTATCGTCGCCGTCCTTTCCTTGTCGTCCGCAAGCGTTCTCGTGTTGATCATTGCAGGAACGGAGCATCCGAAGCCCATAATCATCGGCATAAACGCTCTGCCCGAAAGTCCGAATCTGCGGAACATTCTGTCGAGAATGAACGCGATACGCGCCATATATCCGCTGTCTTCCAAAATCGAGAAGAACAGGAAGAGCGTAAGGATCGGCGGCAAGAAAGAAAGCACTGACGAGATACCGTCAAAGATACCGTTGTTGATGAGACCGATTGCCCACGGAGCCATAGAACTCTCTTCTACGAGTCCGCCGAGCCAACCGAAGAATTGTCCGACGATAAGGTCGTTCCAAACGTTGTTGATGAAGACGCCCGGCGACATAACCGCGCCGTCGTATAGAGTCGAGAGTATCAACACGCCGGCGTTAAGCGGCTCGCCCGCCTCGTTCAAAAGCCCGAGTTCTTCAAGAGTCGGGAGTTTGAAGATTGCGCCGAGATAGAGGAAGTCTTCCGCAAACGTAAGGTGGAAGATCGCAAACAATATGACGAGGAAGATAGGAATACCCCAAATCTTGTGCGTAAGCACTTTGTCCGCTTTGTCGGACTTCGTCATCTTGAGAGTGTCTTTTTCTTTCTTCGTGACGGCTCCCGCGAAGTTTTTAGAGATATATTGGTATCTGCCGTCCGCAATGAGCGCTTCAAAGTCGTCTCCGAAGGTCTCGTCTTCAAACGTCTGCTTGAATTCTTCAACCATAGGAGAGGTTTCTTTGTGCATCTCGACTTCGATTGAGTCGTTTTCAACGAGTTTTATCGCGTGGAAGAGCGGATCTTGAACGCCCTGCCCTTTGAGTGCGATTTTTACGTCGCCGATAAGGTGCGCGAGCGGAGTGTCGGCAAGCACCATAGTGCCTTCTCTTGGTTCACCGCTCACTTCATACGCCTTTTGCATAAGTTCTTTAAGACCGGTCTCTTTGAGAGCGGAGATTTCCATAACCGGAACGCCGAGTTTTTCTTGAAGTTCGGCGGCGTTTATCTTGTCTCCCGCCTTTTCGACGGCGTCCATCATGTTGAGAGCGACGACGACAGGCACGTCGATTTCAAGAAGTTGAGTCGTGAGATAGAGGTTGCGCTCAAGGTTGGTCGCGTCAACGATGTTGATGACGCAATCCGGCTTTTCGTCAAGGATGTAGTTCCTTGCGATGACCTCTTCGGGCGTGTACGGCGAAAGGGAGTAGATGCCCGGAAGATCGATGATTGCCACAGGGTTCGGCGTCTTTTTGTAAACGCCGTCACGCTTGTCAACGGTGACGCCCGGCCAGTTGCCCACGTGGGCGGTTGAACCGGTCAAGCTGTTGAAGAGCGTCGTTTTGCCGCAGTTTGGATTGCCGGCGAGTGCAAATTTTTTCATTTGTCTTCCACCTCCATTGTCACACAAACCGCCTCGTTTTTTCTCAAAGTGAGTTCGTATCCGCGAAGGGTGACCTCGATAGGATCGCCGAGCGGCGCTTTCTTGCGCATATAGATTTGAGCGCCGGGCGTGATACCCATGTCGAACAACCTCCGTTTGATTTTCCCTTCGGCGACGATGCGCCTCACGACGCCCGTTTCACCGATAGAGAATTGGTCAAGAGTTTTTTGCATAATTTATTTCTCCTTTTAAATAATATCCATATTGTTGTTAGTTTTCACTAACTTCTCGCGTTTTTAAAAGTGCTTACGCACTGTTTTTTACTATATATTAAATTTATCTACCCCTCTTTCCCAAGGGCTTTTCTCCAACAACACTCGAACAGAGTACCGTCGTTTAACTCAAGAATAAAACGCCCCTCTTTCCCAAGGGCTTTTCTCCAACAACACTCGAACAAAGTGCCGTTGTTTGACCCAAGAATAAAACAACCCTTCCTGCTCCGCTTGGTTTCCCTTACGCGGAACCGAGCGAACACAAGTCAAAATGCTCTTATGGAATAAACAGAACTTTCGCATTTTGACCTTGCTATTCTCTACAAAAGCAAGTAGTCGCTCAAGGGACACCGTGCGCCTCACTCAAAAGATTCGTTCCTCATTATGCCACTTCGATTTTGAGACGGCTCCGCCAACAGAATGTCTCAAAATCTCGTACTGAGTCAATCCCGTTCGGACGCAAGCGGTCGCCGCCATTGCGGCTCCAACTCCGTCTTCGAAAGAGTGCATTGTTTGACAGGCTCGTCTTCGAACGAGTGAGTAGCTTGACAGGCACGTCTTCGAACAGTTAAGTAGTTTGACGGACACGTCTTCGAATAGTCAAGTTGTTTGACAGGCTCGTCTTCGAATGAGTGTTTTTTTATTCCGCAACTCCACTCTCCACACTCCGCTGACAATGTCAGTCGCTTCCTCGCACAGTTGCAAAACTATTTTTTTGTAAAAACTGCTCAGAATGGATGAATGACGAGGAAGGGTGCATTGTGAGACGACCAAGTGTACAAGTAGTACACGGTGTCGGCTCACAAGGTGCGCTGACAATGTCAGTCGCCATTCTGTGCAGTTTTTACGCCACGAAGATTTTGGTGGATATGTTGCGATCCAACGCAATCCTCCCGTCCTTGACCTTGCAAACCACACTACCGCCGGAAGAACTGAGGACGGTTATTTCCCCGTTGATTGTTATTCCGAGGTTTTCCAGGTGTTTTTTCGTCTTGTCGTCCGCTGCTATGCGAACGATTTTTAAAAGGCGATTTGTCGGTGCGATTACGATTGGCATATTTTGTCTCCGGTTATCTTTGACTAACCTGTTTCCAAAAAAAATTGGCGCGGTTGCCAAAGCAAATATTGTCAAGTTATCCTTGACTAACTCTATTCTAAACTTATGCTCATCGTTTGTCAAGCGGAAAACGAAAAAACTTAATATTTTTATCATCAAATAACCCTTTTGACGTCATGCAATCAAAAAAGTCAGATAATAGGCATAGAAGAAAAAATCAAAACGCACTCGTTTGAGTGCGTTTTTGTTAAGTCAGCGAGAAGTCGCGGTCAAGGACTATATGCACGTGATACTCGGGCAAGAGTTCGTGCAATCTTTCGTGGACGGCTTTGTATATTTTGTCCGGGTTGTCGCAATCGAGCGAAACGATCATATCAAAGTTGATTATGCTTTCTTCGTAGTCAATATAAAAGCCGTGCGTTTGAATGACTTCGGGAAAACCTTTCACGACGTCGTCTATCATTTCTCTCACGCGCACGCTCTCTTCCGTCTCTGTATGGCGAGCATATATGCCGACCGTCATAATCGTGTGATACTTGTCATAGCAGAGATACGCTATGTTGCGCTCGAGTTTTTGGATGTCGATTGCAGTCATATCGTCGGCGACTTCGACGTGTACGCTTGCGATGTTTCTGTCCACGCCGTAGTTGTTGACGATGAGGTCGTACACGCCGTACACTCCGTCCACATTCAAGATGTCTTCCGTCATCTTTTCGACGAACTCCTTGTCCGTACGCTCGCCGACGATTTTTGAGGCGGATTCGCGGAAGACGTCGATTGCCGTCTTCAAAATGAAGAGACCGATTGCAATACCGATGTAGCCTTCGAGGTGTACGCCCGTCGTATAGGACACGATTGCGCCTATAAGAGTGCCGATTGAAAGCACGACGTCGAGGAGCGCGTCAAGACCGCTGGCTTTAAGCACGTCGCTATTGTGCTTTTTGCCCATGATCCTAAAAAACACCCCCAAGAAAACTTTGACGGCTATCGCAATCGAAATGACGATGAACGAATATATCGAATATTCAGGCTCGTCGTGGTTTATAAGGCTCGTTATAGACTCGTATATCGCAAGGAAGCCCGCGATGAAGATTATCATCGCGATGATAGCGCTTGTTATAAACTCCACCCTGCCGTGTCCGAACGGGTGCTTTTTGTCCGGACGCTTGTTCGAGAGTTTCGTGCCGATTATCGTCACTATGCTGCTCATCGCGTCCGTCAAGTTGTTGACAGCGTCGGTGATAATGGAAATCGAGTGCGCAAACACGCCCACGACGACCTTGCCCGCCACGAGCAAAACGTTGCCGCCGATGCCTACGAAACTCGTCTTTATAATGCTCTTTTCTCTCTTAATCAAACGATTATCTTCCATTTTTTTACCTATAAACCGCGTTTTCGGTTATGACGCGAAATAATAATACACGTCTTCTTCGTCATCTGTAAGATACATAGGCGGTGCCGCTCCCGCAGGAATGTGCGCCTTTGCGTCATCCGAGATTCTGCAACGAATCTTGACTTTCTCATGCGCTAAACTATATGCGTAAAGGAGCTCAAGTCGTTCCCTCGTCGTAACGTCAAGCGTCGAGCCATTGACTGCTATATTTTCATACACGTCGAAATCGGTATTTGCAACAGGTTGTGCCATATCGCTCGCGTGCGTCGCCGCCATGTGCGTGTCAGTCGTGAGGAAGTATTCATAAGTGAGAATCTCTTTTTTCTCGTGATACGTTTCAGTATTCATGCCGATATCGCCCCAAGTGCAGTCCACTGCAAACCACTCTCTGATGCCGTCACCGTCAACGTCGATGAGGACTTTGTTCCAAGCGTGACCGCCGCCGTTCGCTTCGCCGATTATACGCATCGCTCTTATGCCTTCCATGCCGCAGAGGAGCGCGAACGCTTTGGATTTGCCGTCGCACACTGCCCTGTGATCGTTGAACACGCCTTCAAGATAATAGGCGTTGTAGCTCACGCTGTCTGCGCCCGTATAATCATACGCAGCATAGTCGTAGTCCACCTCGTTGACGAGCCAATCGTAAATTATGCCCACCTTTTCGAGATCCGTCATGCTCCTGCCAACGTAGTCGAGAAGCACTTGCTTTGCTCTATTATAAAGTAGCGAGAGTTGCGTACCCGCCGCGTTGTCTTCAAACGTCGGTTTGTAGCCCCAGCTGAGTGCGCGCACGAGCTGGTTGCTGTTCTTGACGAGCATAGTCTCGGAAAAATCGTCCGCGGGGACTTTATTTCGCCTCTCGTCACTCAAATCCGAAATCGTCGTGTATCTCACGTAAACGCGCTCTTGCGACACGTGATAATCCGTGAATATCGGCTCAGTCGGCTCTCCGAGAATCGACGACGTGGACAACCAGAATTTCGTATTGCCGAGATGCGCGACGATTGGAGCGCCGGACTCATCAAGACCTAGATTCATTGCAATGCCTAATGCGCAGGTAGGATCCAAAGTATTTTGCCCGTCAACAACGATATTGCGATTAAACTCGCTTGACGTGTTTAAGCCGTCTCTCCACTCGTTGGGCGCAAGATAAACTTCGTGTACGTTCTCGTCGTCGGAATTCTCCGCCGTTTCGTGCGTCGAAACGAGATAGCCGACGAAGATGTTGAGTTCTTCTTGGTTGTTGATATAGTGGTCCTGCACGCTTCCGTTCCAAATGAACGTGGCGTTTATTGCTTTGCGTCTGTCCGTCAAATCGCTGTGCGTAAGCGCATAGACGATGACCGAGCGGCTTTCCATATTTTGAATGGTCGCCGTAATGACATTCTTGCCGTAGGCAAGCGGAATCGTGACCGTTCTGTCCTTTTCGGCAAGCGTTCTCGTGCCTGCCATATCTCTCACCGTCCAAGTGCAATCCGACGCGAGATTTGTTCCGTCGGGCGTGACGTTTGCGCTCACCGTGACCGTACCGGGATTTGACGTGGTCGCGTCTTTTCTATTGTAGGTGGAGCGAAGTTCGCCGAGCCAACTCACTTGCGCGTTTTGTTGAACTTCAAGCGACACGTTTGCAATCGGCAAGTATTCTTCGACAAACGAGAGTACGACCGTCGTATAAACGGTTTGCGACTTGTATCTTATCGTCACTTTGACGGTCTTTTCGCAAGCGGTGGAAATGCCCGTCACGTCAAACGTGAACGTCTTTGCCGTTTCGCCGTCTTGCACGACGTTATCGACTCTCCACTCGAACGTCACGACGTCGCTCGGAAGTTCCGTTTCGTTCCAAACGGCGGTAAGCGCGACGTTTTGCATCGGCTCGCAAACGTTCTGTTGGATTTTGCCTTCGACTATCGTCGGCTCTGTCAAAAGAGCGACCTGTTCGAGCGTGAAATCGACGAAGGTGACTCTCGCCGTATTCGTGCTTTCAACGTCTTCTTCACCCTTGTACACCGCTTTGAAATCGTAGTAGGACACGTCGCGGCTCGCGATTGTATATTTGTCGCTCGAAAGTTTTTGCCATTCGCCCGAGTCCTGTCTTACAAACCACTCAATCGTTGGGTTGTCTATGACGAGAGAGCCGAAATCCACGCTCAAATCGACGGTTTCGCCGTATCTTGCGCTCGTCGCACTCGCCTGCACTTCAAACGTAATCTCAACGGGACCGCCCGCAACGACCGAGAGTTTTATCGGAGCGGCACATTCCACGCCGTTGACCGAAACGTAAATCTCATAACTTCCGCTTTCGACGAAATTCCAAGTCGTCGTCGTTGTCGTTTGACTCGGTTTGACGACCTTATCGCCGCCGTTTGCCGCAACGCTCCAAGCAATCGCCTTGCTTCCCGCCACGGTATCTTGCCAATTTGCGGTAAGTGAAAACTCGCTGCCCGCTTCCACTTCGTATTGTCCCGCGCCGTTCTTTTCACCGAGCGTCGTCGGCTCTTGAATTACGACGTTTGCAACGCCGCTCACGACTTTGACGGAAATTTTGCCGCTCTCAACGCCGTTTGCCGAGACGGAAAACTCGTAGGTTGAACCGAGCGCGCTTGCCGTAAACTTCAAGGTCTTGCCCTTTTCGCCGTTTATTTCACTCTTCTCCCCGCCGTTCGTCGCAACGTACCAGCGAATGTTCGGCTTGTCGATCATAAAATTGTGCCAATCGACGCTCAACGAAATTTCACCGTTTATGCCGACAAGGTAAGAGCCGTCCTCCGCTTTTGTAAGATCGTTTGCAACAGAAACGTCCACCTGCGTGATTTTGGTCACTTTGTCAAAAAGATTGCACGCAGAAAACACGCACGTCATCATGGCAATCACGACGATAAGTGCGAAAATCTTTGTCAAGGTCGTCTTTTTGTTCATAGTTCCTCCGCGTATTTGCGAGCGCGCGCCCGCAAAACCGATACTCAATATATTTATATTTTATATTTCAAAATAAATATTGTCAATACGCAACCAAAAATTGAAAACTATGATGACAAAATCCTTGCGTTGTGCTACACTACCTATATGACTGATGATTTTAAGTTTGAACTTGCAAAACCTATATCGAAAGAGGAAGCCCTCGCGCTACACCCTATGGCTCTCGCGTTTATCGGGGACGCCGTGCAAAGTTTGTACACAAGAACGCGAGTGACGGTCGGCAACACCTCGAAAACGGGTGCGCTCCACCACGAAGTCATCAAGGTCGTGAGCGCGATCTCTCAATCCGCGGAAGCCGAAAAACTCCTCCCGCTCTTTGACGAAACGGAGCAAGACGTCTTTAGACGCGCAAGGAATTGCAAGGTTCAAACCTCCGCAAAACACGCCGATATGAGCGAATATAGACGTGCAAGCGGTTTAGAAGCCGTCCTCGGCTACCTCTACCTCACAGGAGAAACGGAAAGGTTGAATTATTTTTTGTCCGCCTGCTTTGAGGACAAAAAATAAGTGAATCCTCGCTACGCTCGATGAATTGATGCTTTGCATCGTGAATTCTCACGGACTTTGTCCGCTCCGTGAATTCTCGCAAGTGCGAGCACTTGCTCCGTTGCGGAATAAATAAAATACAAATCCAAATTTTAAAGACGGCTCGGTTTCGCTGAAAACCGAGACGGCACAACCGCTCGTAATATAAAACCGTAAATCTTTAAAACAGTAAACTTAGATTAAGAAAAAACCGCGATATTTGGATGAGTTGCGAGGAAGGTGCGCACGCGAGTGCCAAGTGTACTGAAGTACACGGTGTGCGAGCGCACGTAAGTCTGACAAAGCAAATCGCACACTTCGTGTGGTTTGTGATTGCATAAAACTTGTTAATTCATTAGATAAAGACCGCGATATTTGGATGAGTTGCAAGGAAGGTGCGCACGCGAACCGCCCAACGTACATAAGCGTACGTGACGGCGAGCACCCGCAAACCTGACACAGCAAATCGCCAAATAGTGCGGTCGCAAGGAAAATATGTATATATACGGCAGAAACCCCATCAAAGAAGCCTACAGAGCAGGCAAAACCATTGAAAAACTCTTCATCGTGAAGGGCGAGTTTGACCCTACTCTTTCTACGATCAGAAAACTCGCGAAAGAACAGCGCACGGTCGTGAGTTTGGTTGACAAAGCCACGCTCGACAAACTCTCAAACGGCGGAAATCACCAAGGCGTCGTCGCATCCGTCACGGATTTTGAGTATTCCGACATAGACGACATTCTCGCGCTTGCAAAGCAAAAGAACGAGCCGCTTCTCGTCGTCATACTTGACGGCATCACGGATCCGCACAATTTGGGCGCGATAATCAGGAGCGCGGAATGCTTCGGCGCGCACGGCATCATAATCCCAAAACATCGCAGCGTATCCGTCAACGACACGGTCATCAAGGTGGCTTGCGGAGCGACTGAACATATACTCGTGGCAAAGGTCACCAACATCAACGACGCGATCCGCGATCTCAAGGACAAAAACGTTTGGGTGTACGCCACGGATTTTGACGGTGACGCACCAAAAACCGTAAATCTAAACGGGGATATTGCCATTGTCATAGGCTCCGAGGGCGAAGGCATACACCGCCTCACGAAAGACCTTTGCGACGCTACACTCACTATTCCGCAATTCGGCAAAGTCAACAGTTTGAACGCGTCGGTTGCCGCCGGCATAGTGCTGTATGAAGCGACTCGTCAAAGAAGATAAAACCGCGTCTTATTTAAGGTTAATATGGAACAATCTGAAGTTTTAAACTTAATCAAACTTGCTCAAGGCGGCGACGATTCGGCGAGGGACGAACTCTTTTTGGCGCACGGAAAACTCGTGATTTCAATCGCGCGATCCATCAATCTCGTGAGTTCGCACGTTGACTACGACGATCTCTATCAAGTGGGATGCCTTGCTCTCATCAAAGCAATCAAAACGTACAACGCGGAGAGCGCGGCGACCTTCAAAACGTACGCGTCCACCTGTATATACAACGCGGTGCTTGACGAGGTGCGCAAGTCAAAAGACGTGCCGACGGAACCCATTGACGACGCCTCCGACTTCGACGCGCCGAGCGGAGACGACGTAGAGCAAGAGTACATCGAAAAGGAAACGACGGCTCTTCTCTACAACGCCCTGAAAGGCACGCTTAGCGAACTTGAGTTTTCCGTCCTCAATCTCTACCTCATCGGGCTCTCTTATCAAGAGATTTCCGACAAGTTGCGAGTCGAAAAAAAGAAGGTTGACAACACTCTCACCGCGATAAAACACAAGGCGCAAGAGATATTGAACGGCAAAAAGAACGTATAAGCGTTCTTTTTTTATGCACACGCGCAAAGTATTTGACAAAAATACTTTTGTTTTTTTATAATTGTTTACATAAAACTTTCAAGACGAGATTGCAATATGTCAAAAATGTCCAAAATCAAACGAATAACGTCAAGCCTTACTTTCAATATCGCGCTGTCAATCACCGCGCTTCTGATTATTTTCGGCATTATCGTCGCGACGATCGGCTATATCAAATTCAACGACACCCTGACCGAGAGATACAACGACGGCGCATACGCCACCGCGATCAGCACGACGGACTTCGTAAAAGGCGACGACGTTTTGCTCTACTTTGAAGAAGGCAAAGCGATTTACGAGCAATACGGCAATGATTTGACCGCAAAATACAAGGCGGAATTGGCGGCAAAAAAAGCCGAACTCGGAAGAGACTTGACCCCCGCCGAGCAAAACGACCTTTGGGCTCCGTACGTCTACGAACTTGAAGAACATCTTTCGGACGGTATCAAAGACGACTACCGCAATTTGAAAGCAAGTTTACAGAGTTTTTGCGTCAACCAAGACGTTGCAATCCTCTATATCATCATTCCCGACAAAAACGACTATTCTACGTATTATTCCGTCATCGACTGCGTAAACCCCGAATATCTTCCGTACACTCCGTGGATGATCGGCGCAGATCAACACCATGCGCCCGGCAACGAATACGACGCATACTACAAAGACATTATGGAAAACGACCTCAAGCGCGCGACTGTCAAACGCACGAACAACTTGAACGGCGCGGATCCATACGTCAACTCTCTCGTGCCGATCCACGACTCGACGGGCAAAGTCGTCGGCATCATCGTCGCGCAACAAACGATGAAACTCTTAAACAAATGGGGCAGATCGTACATCCTCCTCATCGTTTTGACAACGATCATCCTTTCCGTTTTGTCCGTAGGCTCTTACATCTTGCTCGTAAGGAGCCAATTCGTCACACCGATCAAGAAAATTATGGAGGAAGCCCAACGTTTTGCAAAGGAAAACAGCGTGCCTGAGCAACCTATCATGGAAGACATCAGCCACATCCACGAGATTTCAACGCTTGCCGCCGCCATCAACGATATGGAAGACGACACCCTCAAATACATTGAAAACCTCTCGGACGCTATCTCCGAAAAGCAAAAAATCGGCGCGGAACTCTCGATTGCAAAGAGCATCCAAGAGGCTATGTTGCCTTCAAACTTCCCCGCCTTCCCCGATAGATTCGATTTTGACCTCTATGCGTCAATGATTCCCGCCAAGGAAGTGGGCGGAGACTTCTACGACTTCTTCCTCGTCGACGACGATCACCTCGCGATGATTATCGCGGACGTCAGCGGAAAAGGCGTCCCTGCCGCGCTGTTTATGATGGTCACCAAGATTTTGATTTATGAGCGCGCTCGTATGGGCGAGTCGCCGTCTCAAATCTTGACGTTCGTCAACGAGCGTATTTGCGAAAAGAACCCTGCCGATATGTTCGTCACCGTGTGGCTCGGCATACTCGAACTCTCGACGGGCAAAGTCGTCGCTTCAAACGCAGGTCACGACAACCCCGCCGTGCTCAGAAACGGCAAGTTTGATTTCATCAAGTCAAAACGCGGCGTTGTGGTCGGCGCATTTGCAGGCTCAAAATACACGAACTTTGAGTTTAAACTCGCAAAGAACGACATCATCTACTTGTTTACGGACGGCGTGCCTGAAGCGACCAACGTTTCAAATCAAATGTTTACGCTCGACAGAACGCTCGAAACTCTCAACGAAATGACGGACAAAACGCCGAAAGAAATCGTCGACGCAATCAACAAAAAACTCGACCTCTTCACGGGAGACGCGCCGAGATTTGACGACACGACTATGCTTTGTATAAAGTATATCGGCTCAGACAAAGAGATCGACCGCGAACTCGTCGTCGTTGCGGACATAGACAATCTTCCGAAAGTCACGGCTTTTGCGACTTCCGTGTTTGAAGAACAATCCGTGCCGAAGAAGACGACGAACCAACTTCTCATCGCGCTTGAAGAAGTGTTTGCCAACGTAGCGCACTACGCCTACCCGCCAAAGACCGGCGATTGCGTCTTGCACGTGACGATTGCGGACGGCGTCATCACGATCGTCGTCAAAGACAGCGGCACGCCGTATAATCCGCTTGAAAAGGAAGACCCGGACGTCACTCTCTCCGCAAACGAAAGAGAGGAAGGCGGACTCGGCATTTATATGACGAAAAAACTCGTCGACAACTTGAGTTATGAGTATGTCGACGGACAAAATATCTTGACATTGGAGAAAAAGATTTGACACAACTTGACAAAGCAATCAAATTTGCGACGGATATGCACTCCGGGCAATTGAGAAAACTCTCCTACGCCCCGTACATACTCCACCCGCTTGAAACGGCGGTCATCGTCAGCACGATCACGCAAGATCAAGACCTCATCATAGCGTCCTTGCTTCACGACGTCATAGAGGACACTCCCGCGACGGCGGAAGACGTAGAGAAAGAGTTTGGCGCAAGAGTCCTCGCGCTCGTAAACTCCGAAACGGAGAACAAGCGTCACGACCTCCCCGCCACTGCGACTTGGAAAATCCGCAAGACGGAGGCGCTCGACACCCTCGCAAAGAGCGGAAGAGAAACGAAAATCTTGTGGCTCGCGGACAAACTTTCAAACATTCGCGCAATCGCCAAAGACTACCGAAGAGACGGCGACGCGATCTTTAACGTTTTCAATGAAAAACGCAAATCCGAGCACGAGTGGTACTACCGCACCGTTTTAGAACTCGTGCGCGAAGAACTTGGCGAGACTCTTGCATTCAACGAGTATGAACGCCTCGTAAACTATGTCTTTGAAAAAGGAGAATAAATATGGATTTTGAACTCAAAAACAACACGCTTGTTATCTTTTTGACAGGAAGAATCGACTCAAACAACGCGGAAGAAGTTGCGGCAAAAATCGGCGAAATCATCGACAACCACGAGTTTGAAAACCTTGTCCTCGACGCCACCTCGCTTGAATACTTGTCTTCGGCGGGGCTTAGGATCATACTACGTCTCCGCAAAGCGCACCCTACCCTCAAAATTGTCAACGTTTCGACCGACGTTTATGAAATCTTTGACATGACGGGCTTCACCGAAATGATGACGATTGACAAAGCGTATCGTCAAATTTCCATCGAAGGTTGCGAAATCATCGGCGAAGGCGCAAACGGAAAGGTCTATCGCATAGACCCCGACACAATCGTAAAAGTCTATACGGAAGGCACTTTTGAGGACATCCAACGCGAACGCGACCTCGCAAAGAAGGCTTTTGTGCTTGGCATCAACACCGCAATCTCATACGACATCGCAAAGATCGGCGACTACTACGGCACCGTGTTTGAACTCTTAAACGCAAAATCCCTCGCCGCTTGCATCGCCGACGACCCTCGCAACCTCGACCACTACGTCGACCTCTACGTCGATTTGCTCAAAAAAATCCACGCGACAGAAGTCAAAGACGGCAACGTCCCGAGTATGAAAAATATCGCGCTCGGTTGGGTGAGCATCGCAAAAACCTATCTCGACGAGGAAACCGGCAACAAACTCGAAAAACTCGTCAACGCAATCCCCGAATCAGACCACCTCATCCACGGCGACTATCACTTGAAAAACGTCATGGTGCAAAACGACGAGGCGCTCCTCATCGACATGGACACACTTTGCCTCGGCAATCCCGTGTTTGAGTTCGGCTCGGTGTTTAACGCATACATCGGTTTCCACGCGCTCGATATGGCGCATGCGGGCGACTTCCTCGGCATCACCTCCGACGCCGCAATCGCCGTATGGCACAAAACCCTCCAAAAATACTTCGAGACGGACAAGGAAGACGTGCTTGAAAAGTATGCCGACAAGGCGGAAGTCATCGGCTATATGCGACTCTTGCAACGCGCAGTCCGTCGCACCCTCCACAACGGCGAAAACCACACCACCGAAATCGCCTTCTACAAGAAGGAACTCACTAGGCTTGTTGGCAAGGTTAATAAACTCGCCTTCTAAAAAACCGTGTGATTTAGCGACCTGCTGTGTCAACTGCAACAAATATGCCCCGTCATGTACGACAGTACATTAGGCGGGGCAATTCATTTTGTTTCCTTGCATCTCATCTAAATCACGCGGTTTTTACACTTCACCACTTACTAAACACCAATATTTTTGAAACGTGCGCAACACAAATTACGCATACCCATGCGTTTTCTTTCGCTGATTCAACACTACATTCATATTATAGATATTCAGATCGCTCTCTGAAAATGCGGTTTCCGCCATTTGCCTATATAAAGACTTCACAAATTTTGTGCTGTCATCATCGCTTGATTTATCCTCCAGAGAATATAGTCCGCTTTTGTCGTTTACAAGATATACGCTTGACACATAACCGCCAAACGAGTTTTTTGCGGATATTTCAGCAAAATAATAACCGCCGTCTGTCCACCCCGCACGAGATATTCTAACCGACGCTGGATCCTTAAACGAATCAAGATGCATTGAGATATACATAACTATCATTGATTCAATGTAGTTTAGTTCAGGTAATTTTTCACTTTTATTATTGCATCCAACAAAGCCTACAGCACATATAGAACAAATCATAATTAGAACTATCACTATAATACATAATCTCGGTTTTTTCATAATCTTCTCCTTTGTTTACTTATTTTTTGATAGCGAATTGCTATCTGTTGGGTTAATTATATAGCGTTTGGCTATAATTGTCAATGGCGAGGGACAAAAATGGACGCGTTTAGAAAAAATTTGGTTGAACAAAGAAAACTTAATCATCTGACGCAAAGGCAAATGGCGGAACGCTTGGGGATTGCACAGCCGTCATATATTCGCTATGAAAACGGCAAAGCCGAGCCTACGCTTGAAAATCTCGTGAAAATTGCAGATATATTTGACGTTTCAATAGATTTTTTGTTGGGAAGAAAAGAGTATTAAAACGCTGACGGGATGCCAGCGTTTTTTATCGCACTCTTCGAGTGATTTATTTCTTCCGCAACTCCACTCTCCACTCTAAATAAAACAACCCTTCCTGCTCCGCTAGGTTTCCCTACCGCGGAACAAACCGAACACAAGTCAAAATGCTCTTAAGGTTAAACAAAACTGTCGCATTTTGACCTTGCTATTCTCTACAAAAGCAAGTAGTCGCTCAAGGGACACCGTGCGCCTCACTCAAAGGACTCGTTCCGCATTGTGCCACTTCGATTTTGAGACGGCTCACGCCAACAGGATGTCTCAAAATCTCGTACTGAATCAATCCCGTTCGGACGCAAGCGGTCGTCGCTTTGCGACTCTGGACACGTCTTCGAACGAGTAAGTAGTTTGACGGGCGCGTCTTCGAATGAGTGCATTGTTTGAAAGACGTGTTTTCAAATGAGTGTTTTATTTCTTCCACAATTCCACTCTCCACTTTCAACTCTCCACTCTCGAAAAAACTGCTCAGTTTAGATGAAGAGCGCGCATTTCATGCGTTTGCTATTACAGTCTAAAATCGCGCAGCTAAAACACAACCGGTTCAAAACCTCGCGATTTAGATAAGATAAAATATTAAACTGCTCAGTTTAGATGAAGAGCGCGAAAAAGCCCGTTTGCGAAGGATGAGCGTACATTTAGTACGTGACCCCTGAACAAACGGGCTTTGACAATGCTATTCGCTAAACTGTGCAGTTTAGTCTGCCTTGTAAGGCAAAAGTGCCATAACGCGGGCTCTCTTAATAGCAACTGCAAGCGGACGTTGGTGCTTTGCGCAAACGCCGCTCATTCTGCGAGGAAGGATTTTGCCCTTCTCTGTGATATAACGTCTAAGTTTTTGCACGTCCTTATAGTCGATGTCCTCTGCATGCTCGACACAAAATGTGCACACCTTTTTCTTTGGGGCTCTCTTTTGAGGGCGTGGTGCTTTCAATTCTTCTGCCATATATACTGTTTCTCCTTAAATTAGAATGGAAGATCCTCATCGATTGGTCTGAGGTCGTCGCTGTTGCCAGCGTTGTTGCCGAAAGACGAATTGCCGTTGTCGCTGTCGCTCTTCGAGGAGAGGAATTGCACCTCGTCCGCGACGATTTCGGTGACATAACGACGAGTGCCGTCTTTTGCGTCATAAGATCTTGTCTGAATGCTGCCGCCTACTGCCGCTCTTGAACCTTTTTTGAGATACTTGTTGCAGTTTTCCGCTTGTGCTCTCCAAACAACTATTGGGAGAAAATCTGTTTCTCTACCGCCGTCTTGAGTGTCTCTTGAATAACTTCTTGGGACTGCAAGCATAAATCTGCAAAACTTCGTGCCGTTGGTGGTTTCAGCAAGTTCCGGATCTTTTGTAAGATTTCCGATCAAAAATACCTTGTTCATAGTTTTCTCCTGTCACTTCTTAATAATCATTTGTCTCAAGATTGCTTCATCGTTGCGCATTTGTCTGTCGATTTCTGCTTGAGCGTCTTTAGAGCAGGTGACGTTCATGAGAACGTAGTAGCCTTCGTTTTGCTTGTTGATTTCATAAGCAAACTTCTTAAGCCCCCACTTGTCAAGCGTGTCAACCGTACCGCCGAGAGTGCCGACCAAATTTTCAAATTTTTCGACAGTGGCGTTTTTGCGGTCATCTTCGACGTCGCAGCGGATGATGTAGAGAATCTCATACTTATCCATAAAACTACCTCCTTGTGGTCTAACTGTCCCTATCGGGAAAGGATTTGCGCGGGTTTTCCCACGTGCCATTTATATTATAATAATAAAATAATTTTGTAAAGTAATTTTCTATATTTTCTATATAAATAAATATATGGTGCCCTCACCCGCTCCGCCCACACAACAAAAAAGAGCCCGAGGGCTCTCTTTTATAAACTCTTTTTGCTATTTCGCAAAACAGGATAATCGTTAAACATCTGTTCCAATTCAACATTCCTTGGAAATACACTCCAACCATATTTACCATCAATCAAACAAGTATAAACGATTATAAATGCATTTTTGGATTTCCATATGCCTTTTATAATTTGAAATGGTATCTCTATGCTTTTGTTTTTATTGACATTTGTTATTATAAAAGTGCTCTCTCTTTTTTCTATCATATATGTCAATATGCCATCACAATCATTCTTCCACGCATATAAAAACGACTTTTTAAGATGAATATAACGAGTCATAATTATTAAGACAGAAAGTATCCAAATTATTCCAAAGCTAATTCCGGCAGAAGTAGTCTCCCAATCCTTATATAATATTCCCAATACCAAACACACTATCATAGGGACAAAAACAACTATAGCTATGATTAAAAAATTATACACAAAATAGATGCATGCATCTTTGAATCCTCGTTTATACTCTTGTTTGTTTATAGAAAGCTCAATCATATATCATCCCTATCATATACTTACACCAACTATACAGCAGGCGAGAAAACGAAAGTCGCAATTACTATCCCTAATGCAAGTATTGTTCTTGTTGTTTTAATATACCATAGGTATTTGTTTCCCCGGCAAGAACGTGTAAGTCTTGATTATTCTCTGTCCTTTGTCGTTGCATGTATTATATCATATCGGTTGGGCACTGTAAATAGCATTTTTAGTCCGCACAAAAAAAGAGCCCGAAGGCTCTCTTTTTTTGATGCTAAATGCTAAATCAAATCATTTTTTTTACTTTATGATGTTGCCATCCGAACAATAAACCGTATAGCCTGCGAAGTCTTCGTCCAAAAACCGTGATTGAATTGCGACCCATTCTTCTTTCGTCCCTCCGAAATTGATGGTTTTCAGCTTGTCGCATTGATAGAGAATCTGTGTGCCCAACGTCGTAATCCCGTTCGGAATGGTTATCACTTCCAAATTTTCACAGAAAGAGAACGCCAAACCTTGTATCTCATCGACGCCGTTTGGGATGGTGACTGAAACCACATCGGAATGTTGAAATGCGTACAACAAAATTCTTGTTATGTTGCTTGGTATGGTCAAGTCGGTCAAGTTTTTGCAATTCACAAAAGCGCCCGAACCTATCGTTGTTATATTCGCGTCGTTCGGGATGGTGGAATTGTTGCAGCCAAGAACTATTTGCCCCGACTCTGTTGAAACGATGCAGTTGCCCTTGCTATAATAACTCGCGTTGCCGCTGTCCACGACAATGCTTGTCAAATTGTCGCAGTTATAAAAAGCAAGTTGATTGATATTGGTTATGTTGCTCGGAATATTGATGTGCGTAAGTCCTGCACATCCTCTAAACGCATTTGCTGCTATTGTTGTCACCCCGTCTTCCGGAATAACGCTGTTTTTGCAACCCAACATGACAGACGCGCCTTGGATTAAACAATTGTTTTCAACGCGATACGTGACGTTTTGTGCGTCAACCACAATTGATTGAAGCCCTGAACAATCGGCAAATGCGCTATCGCTTATTTTCCTTACGTTTGCGGGAATGGCGATTGACGTTAAACTTGTACACCCGGAAAAAGCGTACGATTCAATCGTTTCCAACTCATCGTCAAATTCAACTTGAGTTAAACCGCTACAATCTTTGAATGCGCTATCATATATTGTTCTTGTGTATTCCGGAATCGAAACGGACTTGAGTGCGCTGCAACCCTCAAACGCGCTTCGTCCTATTGCGCCAATCACAATAATTCCGTCCGTATTGATTGAAAACGTGACTGTTTCGAGCGCGGTACAACCCTCAAACGCGTGCGCGCCGATTCGTGCCGTATGAAGCGTTATTGATTTTAAACTTGTGCAACCATTGAACATCGATTGCTCAATTCTTTCCAAACGAGTCGGGAGATTTATCGTTTCAAGACCTATACAATTGAGAAACGCGCCCCAATTTATCAAACTAACCGACTCCGGCAAGTCAACCGACTTTAACGAATTGCAACTGCCAAACGCGTAAGTTTCAACTTGGTTTATGTCCATTGAGGCGGAAATCATACTGTTGTTGCAGGCAAGCAACAACGTCTTCGTCGTAGAATCCACAAGGCAATTCCCCTGACTGTAATATCTTTCGTTCTGCTCGTCAACGTTTATCGAAGACAAGCTGTAACATTCAAGAAACGATTGCGATATGGATGTTACGCTCTTAGGGATTGACAGCGATTGCAACGCCTTGCAATAGAAAAACGCGGCATTCCCTATTGAAGTGATGCCGTTTGGAATATTGATCGTTTGCAAATTCTCGCAACCCAAAAACGCCCCTTCTCCAATCGACACAACACCACTTGGAATTGTAATCGAATTTATGCCTGAACAGCACATGAAAGAGTAGTTTTTAATTTCCGTAAGTCCACTTGGAAGCACTACGTCACCGGCAACCGCCTCGCCATTCACATACAAGCTTACCGGTGAGATCTCATAGTTCTCATAGAAAGGACGATCCAAAAATGCGCCTAAATCTATCTTGCACCAATCCTCTAATGTGCCGATATAATCAATCTTTGAAAGTTTTGGGCAATATTCAAACACATAGTAGCCTATTTCCTTAATTGTTGACGGCAATGTTACAGACTCAAGACTTACGCAACCATTGAATGCCGCAGCCCAAATTTTTTCAATGCCGTTTGGAATAACGATATTTTGTAGGCAGGCGCAATTTTGGAATGCACACCGCCCTATGTCACCCGTTATGTTATATAAAGAAATCGTTTTTAAATTTTCGCAATTGTAAAAAGCAAAATGTCCAATGGATTCAATGTTTGACAAATTGATTTCTTCAATTTGCTTACACCCACTAAAAGCGTGCTCTTTAATCGATCCACCGGTTACCGTCACCTTTTTTAATGCAAGCGGAATATAGTATGGACGAAACTCATAACCATTATAATATCTAAAAACTTTCAAACTATCATCATAAATAGTTTCCCCAAAAATCCACCCTATTGATTCCGATTCAGATTCACTCGAGAGTTTTTTTCTTTCTCCTACAAATGGAACCGTGAGTTCTCTAACGGCGGAACAACTTTTGAGCGCGCCTCTTCCTATGTATTCTACGCTATTCGGTATAATTATCGATTCAAGTGTTTTGCAGTCCGCAAAAGCGTCGGGGTGAATTTCCTTAACACCATCCTCAATTTTAACGTTTTTAATCGCACACTTTTGAAAAGCGTTTTCATTTATGCCGATGACGGTGGCGCCGTCGTGTTTTGCAGGAATAAGAACACTGTCTCCCACGCCTTCATATCCACTTACGCTATACGTTCCATCTCCATTACGAAAATATATTAAACCTTCAGACGAAAACGATTCGTCATCGTTATTTTTATTGCACGCAACACTTGTCAATACGACGACAAATGCAACCGTCAGCATAATCATAAGCAAAATCATTTTTTTGTAAATACGTTGTTTCATAAGACAAGTCCCTCGCGCTTTTATTATTATGATTATAACAACAACAAAAATCGTTGTCAATACGCATAGCGTTTACTCAAACACTATAGTATTGATTGTAAAAACAAAATATAACAAAACGAAACGATTGATTCCGTTTTAAACCCGGTTTTTATTTTCAACATAAACATCCTCCTTATGCATACTTATTTGTATATGCAATTAGAATGCCGATTTTATTCCCGTTTTGAAAAAAGCACTCGCTTACAATGCCGAAATCAAAAACTTTAGGGCACGAAACGTCGATTTTGCAAAATCTGCCAAAAATCGACAAAAACACTATATCTTGTGTTTCACGCAAATGTTTTACACTTTATTTTGCGTTTTTGCCTTGACATATTTTTTACGTGCGTTATAATGAAAAAGCAAATTTTCAAAAGGGGATCGTAAAAATGTTAAACGTCAAAAAAAGAGACGGCAACATCGTGCCGTTCAACCTGAACAAAATCAAGATTGCAATCGAAAAGGCGTTCGTTGCAGTCCACAAGAGTTATAGCGACGACATCCTTGATATGCTCGCGCTCAGAGTCACCGCAGCCTTCAACGACAAGGTCAAAGACGACGTCGTCACAGTCGAGGACGTTCAAGACGCCGTCGAAGTCGTACTTATTCAAGCAAGCTACGTTGAAGTGGCAAAAGCCTATATTCTTTATAGAAAGCAACACGAAAAACTTCGTGACACAGAGTCCACTCTTCTCGACTATGCCAACACGGTCAACAAATATTTGAAAGTCACCGACTGGCGCGTCAAAGAGAACTCAACCGTGTCCTACTCCGTCGGCGGTCTCATTCTTTCAAACTCCGGCGCAATCACGGCAAACTATTGGCTCAGCGAAATCTACGATGAAGAAATCAGCAACGCGCACAGAAACGCGGAGATCCACATTCACGACCTTTCCATGCTCTCCGGCTACTGCGCAGGTTGGTCGCTTAAACAACTCATCAAAGAAGGTCTCGGCGGAATCCCGGGCAAGATCACGTCATCTCCTGCGGGACACCTCTCCACTCTCTGCAACCAAATGGTCAACTTCCTCGGCATCATGCAAAACGAGTGGGCGGGCGCACAAGCGTTTTCTTCTTTCGACACATACCTTGCTCCTTTTGTAAAGATAGACAATCTTTCTTATAAAGAAGTAAAACAATGCATTCAATCCTTCATCTACGGCGTAAACACACCGTCTCGTTGGGGTACGCAAGCGCCGTTCACCAACATCACGCTTGACTGGGTTGTCCCGAACGACCTCGCCGAACTCAACTGCATCGTCGGCGGCAAGGAGCAAAACTTCAAATATAAGGATTGCGAAAAGGAAATGGCTATGGTCAACAAGGCGTTCATCGAGATCATGATCGAGGGTGACGCAAACGGCCGCGGTTTCCAATACCCGATCCCAACCTACTCTATCACAAAAGATTTCGACTGGTCCGACACGGAGAACAACCGTCTCCTCTTCACGATGACGGCAAAATACGGCACGCCTTACTTCTCCAACTATATCAACAGCGATATGGAGCCTTCTGACGTTCGTTCTATGTGCTGCCGTCTCCGCCTCGACCTCCGCGAACTCAGAAAGAAATCCGGCGGTTTCTTCGGAAGCGGCGAATCAACGGGTTCCGTTGGCGTCGTCACGATCAATATGCCGCGTATCGCATACGTCGCAACGACTGAGGCTGAATTCTTCAAAGAACTCGAGCGCCTTATGAACATCTCCGCACGTTCTCTCAAAATCAAGAGAAACGTCATCACGAAACTTCTTGAAGAAGGTCTCTATCCGTACACGAAGAGATACCTCGGCACCTTCAACAACCACTTCTCCACGATTGGTCTTGTCGGTATGAACGAAGCCTGCCTCAACGCTCGCTGGGTCGGCAAAGACCTCACGCATACGGAAGCGCAAGAGTTTACGAAGAAAGTCCTCAACTTCATGCGCAACAAACTCTCCGACTATCAAGAGATGTACGGCGACCTCTACAACCTCGAGGCAACTCCCGCAGAGTCCACGGCGTACAGACTTGCAAAACACGATAGAGAAAAATATCCGAACATCATCTGCGCAAAGAACGCGGACAACGTTCCGTACTACACCAACAGTTCTCACCTTCCTGTCGGCTACACGGCGGACATCTTCACCGCACTCGACATTCAAGACGAACTTCAAACCCTCTATACGTCGGGCACCGTCTTCCACGCGTTCCTCGGTCAACGCCTCGACAGTTGGCAAGCGGCGGCAAACTTGGTGCGCAAGATTGCGGAAAACTACAAACTTCCTTACTACACCCTCTCTCCGACGTATTCTATCTGCGCGGATCACGGCTACCTCGAAGGCGAGCAATACACCTGCCCGATCTGCGGCAAGAAGACGGAAGTTTACAGCCGTATCACAGGCTACTACCGCCCCGTTCAAAACTGGAACGACGGCAAGACCGCTGAATTCCACGAGAGAAAAACCTACGACATCGCGCACTCCAACTATCACGGCAAGCCGATCGAAGAGTACGCCTGCGACAAGATGCAATACGACGTAAAAGTCGGCGCAAGCAAAAAGGCTGAGGAGCCACAAGCGGAATGCAAGTGCGAAGACGCACCAAAGAAACAACCTAGCGAAGTTGGCAACGGACTCCTCATCTTCACGACGAAGACTTGCCCGAACTGCAAGATGGCAAAGGCTATGCTTGACAAGGCAGGCATCTCCTACACGGTTATCGACGCGGAAGACGAAAAGGAAACGACTGTCAAATTCGGCGTAAAGAAAGCCCCGACCCTCTTCGTTCCAAACAAAGACGGTGGCTACGACGTGTACGACAACGCAAGCAAGATAAAGGGATTCATTGAAAGCAACAAGTAAGTTGCGTTCAATGAAATGAATTCTCGTAAGCGTTGCTTACTCCATGAATTGCCTTTGGCATGAATTCTCGGAGGTTTAATCTCCTCCATGAATTGACTTGAACAGGCACTTTCAAAAAATAACGTTTCCGTCGCAAGTCATTGTGGAAATAATAAAATTTTATTTTTCCAAAACGGAACAAGTGCTTGCACTTGCGAGAATTCATGGAACGGACAAAGTCCGTGAGAATTTACGGAGTGTGCTTGCACACGAGAATTAATTTCAAAATAAGTGCTCCCGCACTTATTTTGCACATATTGAGGTATTACCATGAAACAATACGACGTTATCATCATCGGCGCAGGACCTGCGGGTATGACCGCGGCACTCAACTGCTTGAGATCCGGCAAAACCGTCCTTCTCCTCGAGGGCGAAAGCATCGGCGGTCAAATCGCGCTCTCCCCAAGAGTCGAAAACTACCCTACCGTCCAAAAAGCCGCGGGCGCGGACCTCTGCGACCAACTCTTTCAACAAATCACCGAATGGGGCGTGGAATTTGAGTTTGAAAGCGTGACGGGCGTCGAAAAGGACGGAAACTCCTTTGTCGTCACAACGGACTACAACACCTACTCGGGCACGGCGGTCATCATCGCCACAGGCGTCAAGGCAAGACATATCGGCGTCGAACGCGAGGAAGAACTCATCGGCAAAGGCGTGAGCTACTGCGCACTTTGCGACGGTATGTTCTACAAGGGCGAGGACGTCGCAGTCATCGGCGACGCGAACACCGCTCTCCAATATGCCCTCAACCTCTCCGGCTACTGCAAGTCCGTGCATATTTGCATGCTCTTTGACAAGTTCTTCGCGGACAAGGCTCTCGTAGACCTCGTGCTCGCTCAACCAAACGTAAAAGTCACAAAGAATATCGCGCTCAAAGAGTTTATCGCGGACGAAGAACTCGAAGGTCTCCGCTTTGAAAACACAAAGACGAAAGAAGAATTTAAGGTGGACTGCAAGGCGGCGTTTGTGTGCATAGGTCAAGTGCCAAACAACAAGATGTTTGCAAACCTCGTCGAACTTGACAAAAACGGCTTTATCGTCTCCGACGAAAACTGCGCCACTTCCTGCGAAGGCATCTTTGTCGCCGGCGACTGCCGTACAAAGAAGATCCGCCAATTCATCACCGCCGCCTCGGACGGCTCTATCGCCGCGTTCTTTGCTTCCCAGTACGTAGACAAAGTCAACTCTCAAAACTAACATTTTTATCAACAATTCAAAAAGCGTTCCGTTTGGAACGCTTTTTCCATATTTACATTTCAAAAGTTATAATATATAATATAGATATCAATATAATCCACAATGGAGCAGATGAAATTTGCGAGAATTCGCGGAGCGGATTTTTAATCCGTGAGAATTCATGGAGCAAAGCGAGAATTCATGACACGAAGCGTCTATTCATCTTGCCCGAAGGAGCAGTATGCGTTCACCCGGAGAATGGTTCTTTAAAGGACCGGTAAAAAAGAAGGACGAAAAGCGTATGGCGACACAGCCTGTGCCGGACTTTGCCGAGGAGTTTCTTAACATTCCGTATATGGAGGACGGGCACCCTCTGCATACGCTCAACGTATATCGTCCAAAGGACAGCGGAAAAGCAAAACTTCCCGTCATCTTTGACGTGCACGGAGGCGGTTGGTATTATGGAGACAAAGAACTCAATGCGAGTTATTGCAAGTATCTAACAAAAAACGGTTTTGCCGTTGTGGACATCTCCTACCGCGTGTCGCCCGAGGTGGATTTCTTCGGGCAAATGCAGGACGTAATCACCGCTCTCAATTTCCTGCCGAATATCGCGGAAGAATACGCGCTCGACCTCGACAACTTTTTCATCACGGGAGACAGCGCGGGCGGACATATCGTGTCGCTCATCGTGAATATGGCAAAAAACGAGAAGTTGCAGGAGCGGTACGGCGTACACTTCACGCAGGCGTTCAAAGGCGCGTGCCTCACCTGTCCTGCGCTTGAGCCGCTCGAAATCACTCCGACAAAAGGGCTTGCAAAACTCTACTTCAACCCTGTGTTCGGCAAAGGCTTTTTCAAAACCGATATACCGATTGTCACGTCTTTCAGCAAGACATTCACAGGCGAAGCCTGTCCGCTCTTCTTCATCACCGCATACGGCGACTTCCTCAAAAAGATTTCGCTCGCAGGCTATGAATTTGCAAAGTCCAAAGGCGTCAAGTGCGAACTCTTCTTTGTGGAAAACCCGCCCGACGACGGCAGAAAGATAGAACACGTCTTCAACATAATCCGTTGGGAATGGCCCGAATCGCAAGCCGCCAACGACGCAATGTGCGCCTTCTTCAAATCCTTAATGTAATAAACAAGCGTTCCAAACGGAACGCTTGTTTATGTCTGTGGTACATTTACATTTATTGTAATATTATAACACAGATTAAAATAGCCTACAAATCTAACTCTTTCTTTAAAATAGCTATTAATTCTAATGCGGATTCTTTAGTAAAATGAATAGTTTGAGAAATACCCCCATTTACACTTTTGGGATTGTATGTCTTAATGACAAGCATTTTTGATCCATTATATAGTTTTTGAGTATTATAGATACAATTGACTTCTGTAGGTATTGTATTTGTCATATATGAATTGCCTTTTGTGTAATTAACTATTTTTGCCATTGGATGATATTCCTCCTTAATACTTTATTGTCTTAACAAAGAACGGCTTAAACCTAATACCGCTACGAGTATCTGTAAAATCAGGGTCATTATAAGCAATCTGCAAATCAATGAATTCTATCTTATCCGCACGTACAACTAATTCCTCTGCATAAAGCGAGAATGCTGGTACTTTAAACAAATGTAATTCTCGCGCTTGCCAGTCATTAAGGATTAAATACCAGTCGTTTTTCAAACAACTGCACAATGGGTTCGCCCAATAATGATTTACACCCTTGTTCTTTGACGCATACGTAACGTTGTTTTCAATTAAAGAAAACATTTTTTTAGCGATAGTTTTCGACATTTTAACGTTGCTTCCAAATTCAAACTCCTTTTCTCTTGATTGAACATCTCTTTGTTTAATATCATTCTCATATAAATTCTGCCCAAATAAAAACCCAATGCTTTTTTCTCTGTCTATTTTCTTCAACATAACGTTAAAGATGCTTTGAAGTTCCAACCCATTTTCTTCTAAAATAGATTCTACATTTTGTAACACTGTTTCATTTGCTAGAAGTTTTATTTCTCTCATAATTACACCTCGCCTTTTATTTGTAGTTAAATTCTAGCGCATCAATTCAGCCATGTCAAGTATTTTATGAAAGATTTTTTTAAATTTTATGTTTTTTTAAAAATCTCACTATTTGGCTGGATTTGTTTTTATGTATGTCATTATAACAAAATAATAATAATTATACAAACCGCTCAATTTTGATGAGATGCTAGGAAGGGCGGTTTTTTATGCAGGAGCGTACTTGTGCGTACGTGACTGTATAAAAAAAGCGACCTGACAACGCAGGTCGCAAAATTGTGCGGTTTTTTAATAGGCGCGAGCGAAATAGATGACCGTCTCCGCAGGTTTCCCACAGCAAACACATTTCTTCGCTCTAAAATGTCCAGACGAAGTCTGGTCGAAAGGCATACAGCGAGAGGTGGCTTGGAGTTCGGCTTTGATCTTGTCTTCGCATTCGCGGCAGCCGCACCACATTGTCTTGACGAAGTTTTTGCTGTCAAGCGCCTCTTTCATCTCGTCCATGTTTTCGCACTCAACGATGTGAGAATAGGTGAAATCGTGAGACTGCTTGAACATATTCTCGTGGATGTCGTCGAGGAGCGTTTTGACTGTTTCTGCGATATTCTCGATTGGTGCCGTGACCTTTTCGTTTGTATCGCGACGAGCGAGGACGACCTGCCCGTTTTCTATATCGCGAGGACCGAGTTCGAGGCGGATAGGAACGCCCTTCATCTCCCATTCGTTGAATTTCCAACCCGGAGACTGTTCTCTATCGTCAAACTCGACTCTGATTCCTGCGTTTTTGAGAGTGTTTGCGACTTCGCTTGCTTTTTCAAGCACGCCATCTTTGTGTTGAGCGACAGGAACGACCGCGACTTGAATAGGTGCGACTCTCGGCGGAAGTTTGAGACCGCGTTGATCGCCGTGCGCCATGATGAGCGCGCCGATGAGACGAGTGCTGACGCCCCAGCTCGTTTGGTACGGGCGCTTTTGCGTGCCGTCGCTGTCGAGATATTTGATTTCAAACGCGGATGAGAAGTTTTGACCGAGGTAGTGAGAAGTGCCCGCTTGCAAAGACTTGCCGTCCAGCATCATTGCTTCCATCGTATAGGTATCGACTGCGCCCGCAAACTTCTCCTTTTCCGTCTTTCTGCCGACGAGGACGTCGATAGCGAGGACGTTTTGCATAAATTCGCGATAGACTTCAAGCATTTTGAGAGTCTCTTCCCTCGCCTCTTCTTCCGTCCTATGAAGAGTGTGTCCCTCTTGCCACAAAAATTCGCTCGTTCTGAGGAACGGTCTCGTCGTCTTTTCCCAACGGACTACGTTTGCCCATTGGTTGATGAGGACGGGCAGATCGCGGTATGATTGAACCCACTTTGCGTACATAGAGCAAATGATAGTCTCGCTCGTCGGGCGGACGACCAAATTCTCTTCAAGCGGAGTGTTGCCGATATGCGTGACGAGCGCGACTTCCGGCGCAAAGCCCTCCACGTGATCCGCCTCTTTGACGAGGAAACTATACGGAATGAACATCGGGAAGTAGGCGTTTTTGTGCCCCGTTGCCTTAAACCGCTTGTTGAGTTCGGCTTGAATGTTCTCCCAAATCTCGTAGCCGTACGGACGAATAACCATGGTGCCCTTGACGGGACCGTAGTCTACAAGTTGAGTTTTGAGCACGACGTCCGTATACCATTGAGGAAAATCAACGGTCATATCTGTGATTTCTTTTACAAATTGTTTTTGATCTTTTGCCATATTTACCTTTGTGTGCATCGCACGATTTATTTTCGCAAACAATTGTATCATCTTATGATACAAAATGCAAGCCAAAACGCTATTCTACACGTTTGACTCGTCAAAAAACAAAGGCACGACGAATGCCGTGCCAACGTTTGTCATTTCTTTTTCTTGTCGGAGTCTTCTTCGTCCTCATCAAAGTCTTCTTCGTCCTCGTCGTCGTCTTCATAGTCGTCGAGGTCGCCGAGATCTTCGTCAAAATCGAAGTCGTCGTCGAAGTTTTCTTCTTCCTCTTCTTCCTCTTCCTCTTCTTCGGAGTCAAGGTCTTCGTCTTCGATTTGGAATCCGACTTCGTCGTCTGCGGAAGAGTTTTCGTCTTCGTCAACAAACTCTTTCCAGCTTTCGTCATCCTCTTCGACTTCTTTTTCGTCTGCCTTTTCGGCTCTTTCGGCTCGACAAGAGGCGCACATTTCTTCGCCTTCTTCAAGATAGTTTATCTTGCAGATAGGGCAAAGTTTTTCTTCGAGTTCGTTTTCGTCCTCGTCTTCTTCAAGAAGGCTGATTTTGCTTGCAATTCCAAGTTCCGCCTTGCAAACTTCGCAGAGTTCTTCATCGATAAGAATCCAGTTGAGTTCACAGCGTGGACATTTTTTGTATTTCCCCATAAAAACCTCGGTTTTCTTGTAGTTCCTATATTATATTTACAAAGGTGTCAGTTGTAAACTATTTTCTTCATATTTTTTAAAAAAATACAAAAAGTTTTTGTAAAGCGTTATTTTGTGCGTTTCACCAATTTTTCACCAATATATTGCGCTTTTAAAAATTAGTGAAAATATTTGTTGTGAAAAATGGTGAAAAAGGCTATATTTAGGCACATTGAGCGATTTAATGACAATTTTCACCGTTTTATCGCCAAAAAACAAAAAATAATATAATTCGACAAAAGCCCTCACTATTCGAGGTTTTCTTCCTTAAACGCAAAAAATCAAACATGTTATTATAAAACTGTTCTTTGGAGGTTATATATGGCAAAAACAATAGTAATTGCAGACGACAATCTCTCGCTTGCAAACGGAATCAAAGATTTCTTCCTTTCTCGCGAGGGCTACGAGGTAGTGGGCGTTGCGGAAAACGGCGCTCAAGCGGTGGAACTTGTCGAAACGCAAAACCCCGACTTTCTTCTTCTCGATATAGTCATGCCAAAACTCGACGGCTTTGGCGTGCTTGACGCAATAAATACAAAAAAGACGATCGTCGTCATGATGTCGCAACTGGCGTCGGACGGTTTCGTGCAAAAGGCGATGAGGTACGGCGCAAGTTATTTTCTCGCCAAGCCCTTCGACTACGGCGTTATGCTCAAAGTCCTCGACGACTTCTCCGCGCCAAAGTCGCAAAAACCCGTTTCAAAAAAGTCGAAAGGACTTGACGAAAAGATTTCCAATCTCTTTATATCCGTCGGCATCCCCGCGCATATAAAAGGCTATCAATTCTTGCGAGAGGCGATCAAAATGACGATCGACTCTCCCGACATCATCAACTCTATCACCAAACGCCTATACCCGAGCATCGCGGAGATGTACGGCACTTCGCCCTCAAAGGTCGAGCGCGCGATCCGTCACGCAATCGAGGTCGCCTGGTCGAGAGGAAAGATCGAAAACATCAACACCGTTTTCGGCATCAAAATCTATTCGCCCAACGAAAAGCCTACAAACGGCGAGTTTATCGCGCTCATCGCGGACAAACTATTGCTTGAATCCGCCTAAACACGCTTCCATAGGCGTGAGGCGTATGCGTCTGCCTTTGTATCGCAGACCGCGTGCGCTTTCGCGCTTCCCTTTCCCCTTTTACCCAAAGAAAGAACGAGCCCGCAAGGACTCGCTCTTTCTTTTAACCTGTAAATCGTTGTTTGATTGCTATTTCTTTTTAAGCACGAGGAGATAATGCTCGTCGTCTTCTTCGGCAAGTTGCACAGCGAAGAGCGGGGCGAAGGATTTTGCCTCTTCGAGAGGCGCGCCTATCATGCGGGAGACGTGCATTGCGTGTTGCTTGTGGTGAGAGTTGAGGCAGTTCCTGCCGATCGAGTGGACGATCGCAAGCCTTCCGCCCTCTTTAAGCAGCGAATATGCCTTGTCCCTTAACGCCGAAACGTCCATAAAGTGCGGATAGGCGTTGTAAATCACAATCGCATCAAAAACGCAGTCCTCTCTCATATCAAAAAAGTCGACGTTTTCAAACTCCGCCCAATCACACCCCGCGAATTTGCGCCTTGCGACCTTTATCATCTCGGAAGAAATATCGATTGCTTTGACTTTTTCACCCGTGAGGTCATGGAGTTCTTCGGTGATTGCGCCCGTACCGCACGCGACGTCAAGGACGCGCGCGCCTCTTTCTATGCCGATTTTGCCAAGAAGCGCACGCTTGATGTCCGCAGGACACTCTTGATAGGAGTCCCACTCGCCTGCAAGGCTGTCAAAATACTTTTCTACAATTTCGTTTGTCATATCGCCTTATGCAAAGAATGTCGCCAAATCTATTGTTTGATAACCGCCCGCGCTGAGTGGACAAGCAAAAATCGCTTCCGCCAAGTCTTTGCCGAGAAACGCGCGTGTGACTTCGTTGGTCTTTTCCGTCATATTTATATCTTCAAAGAGCGTTGGATAGGCGACCTTTGCGATATACCAAGTGTTGATTAGAGCGATTTCAAGGTTTGTATAGTATGCATTGTATGCCATCTCAAGATACACTTTTCCGTCTGAAAATGCTTTGACATTTTCAAATGCACCGATACTATATGCCGATTTCAACTTGTCTGTAGCGGCCGCATCAAAAATAAAGATATCTATTCTTGGCGCGATTGCTTCAAATTTTTCCTTTTCGATTGGCTGAATACCATCTTTTGAAAGTCCGCTAATAACGTTCTTGATGTGCGCAACGTTGAATGGCGCGTAGTTTTGGGCTGTAAAAAGATGATCTGTTTTCCCCCATTGACCGAGACCGCAGATATAAACGGAAGGCTTGTCTTCTTCCGCGACGTTTGCCGTTCTGTCGGAGATAAGTTTCGTTTGCGCTGCGATAAATTCGTTGAGCGTTGCGGCCTTTTGCTCTTTGCCGAAAATCTTGCCAAGAAGTGTGAAGCTGTTCTTTACGTTTTCGTCAAAGACGCCGTTTGCGCCGTAGCTGAGAGTGACGACGGGCACGCCGAGTTGCTCTTGGAGTGCGTCCGCCTTTTCGACGTCCTCGTATTCGGAAATCACGATGTCAGGATTGCAAGCGAGTATCTTCTCCGCTTCCGCCGCTTGTGCTTGAGGTCCGCCTACACCGCAGGAAGACGTAATTGCGTCAAAGACTGCTTTGTTGGCAAGTTGATACGGTCTTGCCGCTTGGTCGAACATCTTTGGACGATTTTGAAGAGTCGTGTTTTCAATGTCCTCAACGCCTGCGAGGAGCGACACGTCGCCGATATACGAATACATACGAAGTGCGCCTGCGCCGATGCAGACTACTCTTTGATAAGAGCCTGGTGTGACCGCGACTTCTCTGCCTATCATATCCGTCACTTTGACTTCGCCTTTGACGTCAGTTTTCTTGTTGCATGCCACGAATCCAAACGCTGCAATAGACAGCGCAAGAATCACGATAACAACAGAAACGATAGTTTTTCTTGCTATTTTGCTCATATTAACCTCCAAATACGATCGCTTTGTGCCCTTCTGCCTCAATAATCGTTGCTTTCACGCCAAAGATATCGTTGATTGTATTTTCATTTAAAATCTCCGCTCCGCCCGTATGCTTTATCTCTCCGTCTTTCATAAGGAAGAACTTGTCGCCAAAGTCCATAGCAAAGTTGAGATTGTGGATTGCGATGAGAATTGTGATGCCCTTTTCACTTGCGATTTTCTTTGCCAATGCAAAGACGAGTTGTTCGTTTTGGACGTCAAGGTTGCCCGTCGGCTCGTCAAAGACAAGCATTTTCGGTTCTCCCGCAAGTGCGCGCGCGATTGCGACCTTTTGCCTTTCGCCACCGGAGAGTTGATTGACGGACTTGTTCGCAATATGCGTGATTTCGAGGTCTTCAAGCACCTCGCTCACCACCCTTTTATCCTCGGCAGACGCAACCAAACCAAAGCGTGAGATTCTGCCCGTAAGTACGCTGTCAAAGACGCTGAGTTCGCCAAAGGAGATTTCTTGCGGAACGTATGCAATAAGTCTCGCCCTCTCCGCTCTTGACGTTTTCGTCAAATCCTTGCCGTCGAACAAAATCTCGCCCTGCGGTTTTTCAAGCCCAAGCACACACTTAAAAAGCGTACTTTTGCCCGCCCCGTTCTTGCCGAGAAGCACGCCGATTTGACCGTCTTCAAGCGAAACGGTCACGCCGTTTAAGACGGGCGCGTTCTTCTTGTATGCAAAGTGCAAATCCTTGATTTCAAACATTCTTAGAATCCCTCCTTGCAAACAACATTATGAGGAAGAACGGTGCGCCGAGCAAGGACGTTATTGCGCCGACTGGAAGAGCCGTACCGCCCGCAATAGAGCGAGAAAGCGTGTCCGCAACGAGAAGGAGCAAACTGCCCGTGAGCGCAGTCATCGGAATTGACACCACGTGATTGTGTCCAAGCAGCCTCTTCACCACGTGCGGACAAATGATGCCGACGAATCCGATGATGCCGAGGAAGGACACGCAAACCGCCGTAATAAGAGAAGATATGAGGAGCGCGCTGACTCTAAGCGCAGTCACGTTGACGCCGACGCTCTTCGCCATATTGTCACCGCCGAGCATTGCGTTGAATCTCCAGGACAAGCAAAGGAAGGTGATGATTGCCGCACCCACTATGCCGAGCATAAAGTAATCTTGCGTGTACGTCGCGCGCCCGAGGTCGCCAAAACTCCAAATGACCGCCGCGGAAAGCCCCACGTCGGTTGCAAAGAATTGAAGTATAGTCGTCCCCGCCGTCCAAATCGCGCCTATCGCGATGCCTGCAAGCACTATCGTGTTTGGAGAAAAGTTCCTAAGTCTGCAAAGGCCAAGCACGAGTAGCGTGGACGCCACGGAAAACACGAAAGCCACCATAGACACGGCAAACGGATTGAAAGAGTTTACCGCGTCCGCCATATTCTTGCCCATAGTGAGAAAACCGCCCGCAAAACCTATGATCGAGAGGTTTGCGCCAAACACCGCCGCGTTGGATACGCCGAGCGTGGACGGAGACGCCATTACGTTGCCGAGACACGTCTGCATAATGAGTCCCGCAACGGCAAGCCCCGCTCCCGCGACGACAGCCGCAAGCACGCGCGGAAAACGAATATTCCACATTATGCGGTTGTTTGCGTTGGTGCTCTTGTTTGCAAGCGCGTCAAAACCGTCCTTCACGGACATATTGGACGAGCCGACAAAAAGGCACACGAAAAACATAAACACGGTAAACAAAAATACCGCGACTATGATAATCTCCTTTCGCGTGCGGATTTTCTTTTGTTCGTCAACCGTCTTAACACTTGCGTTTTGCATGCTTATATAATAGCAATATGGCAAAGTTTTTGCAAGTTTTTTAAAAAAATGTTCGATTTTTTCTTGATTTTTCAAAACATATCGTTCTATAATATTTGCATAACAAAACGGAGGTTTCGGTTATGGACAAGAGAGTCGCAAAAACTCGCCACCTTATATACAAAGCGTTCGCAGAAGTCTTGAAAGAAAAGTCCTATTCAAAAATGACGGTCGAGGATCTTTTGCAAGCGAGCGGAGTGTCTCGCTCCACCTTCTATACGCACTTCAGGACGAAAGAGGACGTGCTGAGTTCTATATCGGAAGGCATATTCCACCACGTCTTTTCTCACTCGTTGACCGTCGAGGAGACGCACGACTTTTCAAAGTCCAACATCTTTGAATACTCCCACCTGCTCACCCACATCTTCTACCACCTACACGACGAAAAGGAACTCATCACCGCAATCCTTTCTTCCAACAGCAAGGACGCGTTTTTGCACGATATGAGATCCCACGTCATGCCGATCGTGGACAGGCTCATCGCGGACAAAGTCATCAAACCTTTGAACGTCCCGGAGCAACTTCTCCGCCAAAAAGTCTGCGAGGACTTCGTGCTTTCGGTCGTCTATTGGTTTGAAAACGGTTGCGAAGAATCCCCCGAGCGCATCAAAGACTACTTCTTCTCCATGAACGCCTAAGGGGGGGACTTCGTCCCGCTTGCTTGTCATTTGTGCCGTTCCCTTTTGCTCATCCCCTTTCTGAAAAGGAGCAACTTAAAACAATTATTTTTTGATTTATAAAAAACGAACCCAAAGCACAGGGTTCGTTTTTATATTTTGTTTATTACATAAATCACTCTACCTTATATAAATTAGACGATTTATATTAAATTACTGATGGGATGAAATCCCCCCTGGGACGAAGTCCCCATATTTTGACTCGAAGGCGAAGAGGATGCCCTTTTGGAAGTCGTCGAGGTATGCGAGAGCCTTTTTGCGAATATCGTCAGGGATGCCAAAGTATGCTTCGGCGATACCGCCAGTGATTGCAGCAAGCGTGTCACTGTCTCCCCCGACGGAGATCGCGTTGCGGATCGCGTCTTCAAAACTCGTCGCTTCAAAGAAGGCTTCGAGCGCTTGAGGGACGGTGTCTTGGCAAGATTCGTTGAAGCGGTATGTCGGGCGGATTTCGTCAAGCGTAAAGTTGATTTTGTAGTAGTCTCGCAAGATGACCGCCTTTATCTCCTCCAAACTATGCCCCGTCTTTGCCAAAAAGATTGCGACGGTGGTCGCTTCCGCGCCTTTAAGCCCCTCGGGGTGATTGTGCGTGACCTCCGTGACGCGCTTTGAATATTCCTTTGCCTCTTCAAGCGTGGTTGCGGCGTACGCGCACGCACTTACGCGCATAGCGGAGCCGTTTCCCCAACTTCCGTACGGCTTCGGGTTTTTCTCCGTAAGCCACCAAGAAAATCTGCCGCCATATCCCGCTCCTGGGTATTCTCTGCCGAGTTCTTGCATACGCTCAACCGCTCTTTTGCCAAGCACGGACGCGTCTTTGTCGCTGTCCAAGATCGCCTGCGCGATTGCGAGCGTCATGATCGAGTCGTCCGTTGCAAAGCAACTTTTGTGAAACAATTCAAAATCTTTTGACCTATGATTGTGCCACTCAAATCGAGAGCCAACGATGTCGCCAATGATTGCACCAAGCATAACTTTTCTCCTTTATTTATATTTTGATTATACCACCGCCCTCTTCCTCCGTCAATATCCTCGCCATACGACCTGCGCTTTGGATGACTCGTGCCAATAATGAAAGTTTAACATCAACAAGCAAAACCCCTTCTAAATCGTATGGGTTTTCAATAAAAACGCGCCCGAGTGTTTCGTCTGGGTGTGTTTAGGTGGGACTTTGTGGGCTCGTAGGGGCTTTGCCCCGTAATAGCGACAGCGTCTTGTTGAGTAAACTCAACTTCGTCCGCGGCGGCATTCGCAATCCTTGCAAGCAAATTGCTCATTTCTTGCGGTCAGCACCGAGAAGGTGGTTCGCACGGCGGAGACGTGTGCCACAATTTTGTGGCAAAGGACACCAATACAAACAAAAAAGCACATCGTGCGATGTGCTTTTGGTAGGATTGAGTGGACTCGAACCACCGACCCCCACCTTATCAGGGTGGTGCTCTAACCTGCTGAGCTACAATCCTATATGTCTGCGAGCAACCTGAGTTGCTCGCGATTGGTGGAGATACACGGATTCGAACCGAGGACCTCTTGAATGCAAATCAAGCGCTCTACCAACTGAGCTATACCCCCAACTGAATGCTTTAAGATAATATCATTATAAGCCGAGATTGTCAAACGTTTTTCAACATTTTTTGAGGACAAAAAATCTTGTATCGTAAAAACCTTTCCCACCACAAAATATAGAGGTCTATGCGCGCGATTTTTGAGACTTTTTGATTTTGGTGTTGAAATCCTCTCGCCTCTCGTATATAATATGGTGTGAATAAACTCGAGGAGAACATATATGGCAAAAGTGCTTATTTTGAACGGAAGTCCTCATCCGCACGGCTGCACCGCCCGCGCGCTTGAAGAAATGATTAAAGTGTTTCACGAGGAAGGCATTGAAACCGAACTCGTACAAGTCGGAAACAAGGACGTGCGCGGTTGTATCTCGTGCAGGAGTTGTTATAAAACCGGCAAATGCGTATTTGACGATCTCGTCAACGAGGTAGCGCCAAAGTTTGAAGAAGCGGACGGTCTCGTCGTTGGATCCCCCGTCTATTACGCCTCGCCAAACGGCACTATTCTCGCCTTTCTTGACAGGCTCTTCTATAGTACGCACTTTTCAAAGCACATGAAAGTCGGCGCAAGCGTCGTGAGCGCAAGGCGTGGCGGAAACACCGCAAGTTTCGATGTTCTAAACAAGTATTTTACGATAAGCGGAATGCCCGTTGCGTCGTCAACTTATTGGAATCAAGTCCACGGTTTCACCGCAGAAGACGTAGAAAAAGACATTGAGGGTCTGCAAACGATGAGAAATCTTGCGCGCAATATGTCCTTTATGATAAAGTCAATTGCGGACGGCAAAGAAAAGTACGGCTTGCCAAAGGTTGAGCGCGAGGTATATACCAGTTTCCATGACGGAAAATAAAAACTTCGTTTTATTAAGATAAAACGCACTCATTTGAGTGCGTTTTTCATTATTTACAAAAGTCTGCAGAACCGTGATATTGAGATGGATGACGAGGAAGGTGCGCACGCGAGCCACCCAATGTACAAGAGCGTACATGGTGCGCGAGTGCACGCAAAGCTGACAAAGTCAGGCGCTCAATAGCGCGGTTTTTAGAACAAGCCGGTGATGCGACCGTTCGCGTCAACGTCAATACGCTCTGCGGCAGGAGATTTCGGAAGTCCCGGCATCGTCATAATGTCGCCGGTGAGGACGACGATAAAGCCTGCGCCTGCGGAAACTTTGACGTTTTTGACGGTGACTTGAAAGCCCTTTGGCGCACCGAGTTTGGTCGGGTCGTCCGAAAGGCTGTACTGAGTCTTTGCGATGCAGACAGGGCACTTGTCAAAGCCGAGAGAGGTGAGCGTCTCGATTTGCTTCTTTGCGTTTGGCATAAATATGACGCCGTCGCCACCGTAAATCTTCTTGACAACTGCGGTGATTTTCTCTTCGATTGACATATCGTCCGTATAGGAGAACGTGAAGTCTCCCTTTTCTTCCTCGCAGAGTCTGACGACTTCGCGCGCAAGATCTTCACCGCCCTTGCCGCCGTCTGCCCAAACTGTTGAAAGCACGACGTTGACGCCGAGTTCACGGCATTTTGCGATGATGAATTCAATCTCTTTGTCCGTGTCGGTCGGGAAGCGGTTGACTGCTACGACGCACGGGAGTTTGTAAACGTTCTTGATGTTGGAGACGTGTTTCAAAAGGTTTGGAATTCCGCGTTCTAATGCGGTCAAATCTTCCGTACCGAGCGACTTCTTGTCGAGTCCGCCGTGCATCTTCAGAGCGCGCACCGTTGCAACAACGACGACTGCGGATGGCGTAAGTCCTGCCATACGGCACTTGATGTCGAGGAACTTCTCTGCACCGAGGTCTGCGCCGAAGCCCGCTTCCGTCACGCAATAATCGCCGAGACGCATTGCGCATCTCGTTGCCGTCACGGAGTTGCATCCGTGTGCGATATTGGCAAACGGTCCGCCGTGTACGAACGCAGGAGTGCCTTCAAGCGTTTGCACGAGGTTTGGTTTCAAGGCGTCTTTTAAGAGCGCCGCCATTGCGCCTGCGGCTTTAAGCTCGCCACAAGTGACCGGTTTGTCGTCATAGGTATAGCCGACGATTATTCTTGAAAGTCTTTCTTTGAGATCCGTAATTGAGTTGGAGAGGCAAAGCACAGCCATAATCTCACTTGCGACGGTGATATCAAAACCGTCCTCACGTGGCACGCCGTTTGCCTTGCCGCCGAGTCCGTCCACGATGAAGCGAAGTTGGCGATCGTTCATATCGACGCAGCGCTTCCACGTGATTTTGCGCACGTCAATGCCGAGCGCATTGCCTTGTTGAATATGATTGTCAAGCATTGCGGCAAGAAGGTTGTTTGCCGCGCCGATTGCGTGGAAATCGCCCGTAAAATGGAGATTGATGTCTTCCATTGGCACGACTTGGGCGTATCCGCCACCTGCCGCACCGCCCTTTACGCCGAACACAGGACCGAGAGATGGTTCTCGCAGAGCAACGATGACGTTCTTGCCAATGCGTTTAAGTCCGTCCGCAAGACCGATTGTCGTGGTAGTCTTGCCCTCTCCTGCGGGAGTCGGCGTGATTGCCGTGACAAGCACGAGTTTGCCGTCGGGACGCTTGACCTCGTCAAGAAGGCTCAAATCAACTTTTGCCTTATATCTGCCGTATTGCTCGATGTACTTCTCGTCGATGCCTGCCGTTTTTGCGATTTCAAAAATCGGCTTCATTTTGCATTCTTGCGCTATTTCGATATCACTTTTGTAAGTTGCCATCGTTTGCTCCTTTAAAGTATATATTATTTTTGTTCTGTTTCTTGCTGTTCTTTAGGTTGCTCTTGCTCGCGAGGCTTGATGAGGCGCAACGCAGGAATGATGAATGATCCGATGCTGTTGCCCAAAATCACGAGCCAAATGAAGCCGAGCGCCTTTGCGGAATAAATGCCTGCGATTGCAAAGTAACCCATATCTGCGATAGAGTGTTCAAATCCGCTGAGAATGAAAGCGGGGATTGCAAACACGATACCAAGAGGCGTTTTCTTCTCTTTGAAGAGCGCAACCGCGACGTACATAAGTATGCCGCACCCGATACCGCGAAGAAGAGTTTGCCACCACTCTTGCGCGAGTCTTGCGTTGCAAGCAGCAAGTGCCGTGTCTCTAAGAGACGGAATTGCATAGCCCATTGCGATGCCGAACACCGCCGCGGCAATCACGTTGCCGAGAAGTCCCAAAAGCAGCACGGAAAAGTCCTCTTTGGTATGGCTCGCGATGATAAACCCTATCTTGCCCGTATAGAGTGAAAATCCAAAATAGCATACGGCAAGCAAGCCTACCGAAAACAGCACCGCCCCGCCGATTTTGCCTGCGATTTCACCGCTTGCGGAACAGGCGAGATATACGCAACAACCTATGGTTATCATAAGTCCTGCGAGCATACCCTCGAATATTTGAGATAAGATTGTTCTTGCAGTTTTCATTGGTGATTTTATTATTCCTTAATGGAGCAGGCTTTGCCTGTGTGTTACGCGAATGAGGAATTAGGAATGAGGAGTGAGGAATTATGGATAAACGAAAACAATAATTTACTCAATCCCTAATTTCTATTCCCTAATTCAATTTTATTTTTCCTCAACTGAGCAAGCGCTTGCACTTGCGAAAATTCGCTGAGGTTGCTTGCAACCGAAAATTCGCTGAGCGCAGCGAAAATTCACCGAGCCACAGACTTCGTCTATTTTTTATTGCTGTACGTTTTTTACAACTATCGACAATAATATCAGTCGCACGAAGTGGCGAGAATTCATTCGACACGCTTGCGTATCAAACTGTGTCCCAGCCGCCGTTTATCGAAAGGATTTCGCCCGTGATATATTCGTTTTCCGCAAGGAAGAGGACCGCGTCCGCAATCTCCTCGGGACGAGCAAGTCTGCCGAGAGGAATCTCGTCGCAAATCGCTTTGATTTCATCCTGCGCGTAGCACTTCATCATGTCCGTATCGACGGCGCCGGGAGCGACCGCGTTCAAGCGCACGCCCATTTGAGCGACTTCTTTTGCAAGGGCTTTCGTAAGACCTATAACCGCCGCCTTCGACGAGGAATAAGCCACTTCGCAACTTCCGCCGACTTGTCCCCAAATCGAAGACACGTTGACTATGGCGCCATTACCGCGCGAAAGCATATCGGGAAGCACCGCCTTGGTGACGAGATACGTGCCCTTTGCGTTGACGTCGAATACGTCGTCCCAATCTTTTTCGTCAAGGTCTATGAGAAGTCCGCTCTTTGAAACGCCCGCGTTGTTGATCAAAATATCGATCTTGCCAAAGCGTTTTTTTGCAAACTCCACCGCAGCTCTTATTGACTCCGCGTCCTTTAGGTCGCAACGTACGGCGCATACGCCAAGCGCACCGAACTCGGTTGTCAATCGTTCGGCGCACTCTTCGTGCGTATTGTAGGTGAAGCAAACGTTATACTTCCCCGCCGCGCGTCTTACGATGGCGGAGCCTATGCCTCTACTGCCACCCGTGACGAAAATAGTTTTTGTCATTATTCTTCTTCGGTCTCTTCAGGCTTTTCGCTGTCGAGATAAATGCCTACCATCTTGCTCTTGACTTCGTCGCCTTCCGTGTAGTTGACGTAGTGCATATAGTTGTTGTCCGCCGTTGCGAAGAAGAATGACGCCGCAAAGTCTCCGTCTTCAACGCCGTCGAGCACGAGCCAGTCAACCTTGATGCCTTCTTCAAAGATTGCGGTTGCGTTTTCAGCCTCTCTATAAGAGATCTTGTAGAGTTTCGTTGCGGAAGAGGAATCCGTGTAGTATGCGTAGCCGTTTGCGGCAAACCAAACCGTCTTGGACGCGTCCGTCACGAGAAGCGGACTTTCAAGATTTTCACCGTTTGCCCAGCAGTATTTGCTGTCCGAGTTGTACGCAAGCGCACCCTCTTCGTAGCCGAGCGGATAGAGCGTGGACACGGTGTTGACTGCAATTTGCTTTTCCGTTTTGACGTCGAAATTGCCGGAGATCTTGTTCATGAAGAGACCTGCGTTCTTTGCTTCGCTGCTCGCGGTGTAAGACTTGGTATAATAAATCGTTGCGGAGCCGTCGCTTTCGAGATATGCGCCGAGGAGTCCGAGCGTATAGACGTTTGATCTGTCCGTATTCGGAGTCTTGGTGTAAGTGTTGCTTGTCACAAGCACCTTTTCGCCCGAGCCGTCGACCTTGATTGAGCAAAGTTCGTTGTACGTAAGAGTCGTCTCCGTATCCTTTGCGCTTCTCGTAAAGAAGATCGTGTCGAGGTCGTATTTCCAAGCGACTGCGGAGACGGTTGCGTCAACCTTGCCGGTTTTAACGCCCTTGCCGTTTGACTTCATGCCCGAAAAATCGATGTAGTTGAGTTCGCTGTTTGCAAAATACCAAACTCTCGTCGGAGCAAAGAAGTATTCGGAGCCTCTCGTCGCGATAGTTGCAATCTTTTGAGTTGCGCTTCCGTCGATCTTGGTGCGCATAAAGTCGGTGTTGACGGTGGATTTGACGTCGTTTTTGTCTCTGTCGTAGTTGGGCGTTGCATAATAAATCCATTCGCCGTAGATTGCAAAGCCGCCGTTCTTCGACGTGTTGTAGATGTTCTTTGGCACGATGACCGCCGCCGTATCGTTGTCGATGACGCCGTCTTTCACTTGGACTCTGACGATAGATTGCTTGACGGGAGTGCCGAAATCATTGTTTTCGTCTTGACCGACGTAGCCGTTGATGAAATAAAGCCAATCGCCTTGCTTGACGACGTATCCGCCGTTTGACTTGACGGGAGCGGTTGCGTCTCCGCCCGGCGTTGTGTGCCACTTAAATCCCTTGTTGCAAGCAACGAGGCAGGTGGCGAGCACTGCTACGAGTGCAAGTACTGTGACAACCAAAATAAGTTTCTTTTTCATAAAATTCCTTTTTGCGCAAATGCGCGTTTTTGTATCTGTGTTTTTATTTTCTTAACTGTGCAAGGATTAACCTTTTGAGAATTTACTTCTCCTCTTTTGGCATATCGATCTTGATATGAACTTCTTTAAGTTGCTTCTCGGTGACGGTTGACGGCGCGCCCATAAGCACGTCTCTCGCGTTTCTGTCCATCGGGAAGGTGATGATTTCTCTGATGCTCGTCTCGTTCTTTAAGAGCATAACAATTCTGTCGACGCCCGGCGCGATACCTGCGTGCGGCGGTGCGCCGAACTTGAACGCGTTGTAGAGCGCGGAGAATTTCTCCTCGATGACGTCCTTGCCGTAGCCGACGATTGCAAACGCCTTTTCCATAATGGCAGGCTCGTGATTTCTTACTGCGCCGGACGAAAGTTCCACGCCGTTGACGACGCTGTCGTATTGATACGCAAGGATTTCGAGCGGGTCTTGATTGTTGAGTGCGTCGAGACCTCCTTGCGGCATACTGAACGGGTTATGGCAGAATGTGAGATTGCCTTCGTCGTCATATTCGTACATCGGGAAGTCCACAATCCAGCAGAAGCGGAAAGCGTTTTTCTCAAGAAGGTCAAGACCTACGCCGAGTTCGGTGCGAACGTAGCCCGCCTGTTTTTCAACTCCGCTCTCCTCCGCAAGTACTGCGACGAAAGAGTTCGGTTTGAGTCCGAGGCGTTCGGCGAGCGCGTCCTTTGAGTCCGCGACGAACTTTGCGATACCGCCTGCGATTTCGCCCTTTTCGTCAAGTTTGAACCAATACATATTGCTTGCGCCGTTGAGTTTTGCCTTTTCGGTGAGCGCGTCAATCCACTTTCTCGTTTGGGTGAAGTTGTCAACCGCGATTGCCTTGATGGTCTTGCCCTTTTCAAAGAACGGAGCCTTCTCTGCAAGAATATCCGTCACGTCCTTGATGATGAGAGGGTTGCGAAGGTCAGGCTTGTCTGAGCCGTAATCGCGCATAGCGTCTCTGTATGAAATTCTGCGGAACGGACCTTCGTCCACCTTGTATCCCTTCGGCGAAAACTCTTTGAATACGCCGGAAAGCACTTGTTCCATAACTTGGAAGACGTCCTCTTGCGTTGCAAAACACATCTCCGTATCGAGTTGGTAGAATTCGCCCGGGCTTCTGTCCGCTCTTGCGTCTTCGTCTCTGAAGCACGGCGCGATTTGGAAATATCTGTCAAAACCGCTCGCCATAAGGAGTTGCTTGTATTGTTGTGGCGCTTGCGGAAGCGCATAGAAATGTCCTGGGTACAATCTTGACGGCACGATATAGTCTCTTGCGCCTTCCGGAGAACTCGACGTAAGGATTGGCGTCGTGATTTCAAGGAAACCGAGTTCAACCATTTTTGCTCTCAACCAACTTACGACTTTTGAACGGAAAATAATCTTTTCTTTGACTTCGGGGTTGCGAAGGTCAAGGAAACGATATTTGAGACGCACGTCTTCACGAGATTGCGTACTCGTTGCCACTTCAAACGGAAGTTGCTCGTAGCATTTGCCGAGAAGTTCGATTTTGTCAGGCAAAATCTCAATCATACCCGTCGGCATATCCTTGTTCGGAGCGCTTCTGAGCTCTACAACACCCTCGATTGAGATTGTACTCTCTCTCGGGATTGCTCTGACTTGAGCCATTTTCTCCTCGTCGCTTACGACCGCTTGCGTATAACCGTAGTAGTCACGAAGCACGAAGAAGATGACGGAGCCGAGGTCTCTGATTGAAGACAGCCAACCCGAAAGTTTGACTCTCTTGCCGGCGTCCGATTCTCTGAGTTCACCGCAGTTGTGTGTTCTAAGTTCCATATATCTATCCTTTTGGGCGTATCGCCCGAGTTTTATTCTGTCTATCACAACAAATGAATGTTGTTTTGCTCGCACGCCATTCTCACTTCGTCCGGCCAAATGCTGACTTGCACTTCGCCGATATGCGCCTTTTGAAGAATGAGAAGGCAAAGCCTTGATTGTCCGATACCGCCGCCGATCGTGAGCGGAAGCGTCCCGCTCATTATGCCTTGGTGGTATTCGTTTTTGAGCCTGTCCGTATGCTCGGAGATTTCAAGTTGACGCATAAGACTCTCCGCGTCGACTCTTATGCCCATAGAGGAGATTTCCACCGCCTCGCCAAGCACTTCGTCAAAGAAGAAGAGGTCTCCGTTGAGCGCCCAATCGTCATAGTCGGGCGCGCGTCCGTCGTGGACTTCTCCGTTTGACAGCACTCCGCCGATCCCGATGAGGAAGACCGTGCCAAACTCTTTTGCAAGCGCGTTTTCTCTCTCTTTTGCCGAGAGATTCGGGTACATTTCAAGCGCCTCTTCCGTCGTCACGAACTTAATCTCTCTCTTGAGTTTTAAGTCTATGACCGGGAAGACGTCTTTCGTCTCTTCGAGCGTATCGACGATTGCGCCGACGATCCTCCAAACCACCTTTTTCAAAAAGTCGATCGTGCGTTGCTCCTTTGCGATCACCATCTCCCAATCCCATTGGTCGACGTAGATAGAGTGGAGATTGTCGCACTTGTCGTCTCGTCTTATCGCGTTCATATCCGTGTACAACCCTTCGCCGTGGCGGAAGCCGTAGTCTTTGAGCGCCATACGCTTCCACTTTGCGAGCGAGTGGACGATTTCAACCTCTACGCCTTGTTCCAAAACGTCGAATTTGACGGGACGCTCAACGCCGTTTAAGTCGTCGTTGAGTCCACAACCGCTCCTTACGAAAAGCGGCGCGGAGATACGCTCAAACCCGAAGTTCTTGACAAAGTTGCGCTGAAAATGGTCTTTTACGAATTTGATCGCCTTTTCCGTTTCTCTTACGGTCATGCGATTTTTGTAGTTGTCGGGAACGATCAAATGATACATATTACACCATCAAATCGCCCGCCGTTCTTGCGTAAAGTTGAACGTCTCTGATGTTGCCGAGCCCCGTCACGTACATAAGAATACGCTCGAGTCCGAGACCAAAACCGCTGTGCGGCACAGAGCCGTATTTTCTAAGATCGAGATAGTACGTGTAGTCCGCAAGATCCATTCCTCTGTCAACCATCGCTTGTTTGAGTTTGTCATAGTCCGCTTCACGCTCGGAGCAACCTATGATTTCACCGACGCCCGGCACCAAAAGGTCCGTTGCGGCAACCGTCTTGCCGTCGTCGTTTTGCTTCATATAGAAGGATTTGATGTGTTTTGGATAGTTGATGACGAAAACCGGCTTGTTGAAAACCTGCTCGGTGATGTATCTCTCGTGTTCGGATTGAAGGTCAAGTCCCCACTCTACCGGGTATTGGAACTTTTGACCGCTCTTCTTCAAGATTTCGATTGCGTCCGCATAATCAAGCACTTGGAAATCGCTGTCAACGACTTTTTGGAGTTTTTCTCTGAGTCCCTTTTCAAATGCGTTCTCAAAGAAAGCGATTTCGTCGGGACACTCGTCAAGCACCGCTTTGATGATGTATTTTATCATCTTGGTCGCAATTTCGATGATGTCCGGAAGTTTTGCAAAGGCGACTTCCGGCTCAATCTGCCAAAACTCTGCCGCGTGGCGTGGCGTGTTGCTGTTCTCCGCTCTGAACGTCGGGCCGAACGTATAAATCTTGCCCATAGCCATTGCCGCGACTTCACCTTCAAGTTGTCCGCTGACGGTGAGACCCGCCTTGCGCTTGAAGAAGTCGTTGGCGATATAGTTCTCTTCATCCGTTGCTTTCATTGCGTCTTTGTACTCTTGCGTCGTCACGCGGAAAATCTCGCCTGCGCCCTCGCAGTCGCTACCCGTGATAATCGGCGTGTGAATATAGACGTAACCGTTTTCTTGGAAGAAACGATGAATTGCAAAAGAAAGTTTTGAACGCACTCTGAGCATCGCGTTGAAAGTGTTCGTTCTGACGCGAAGATGCGGAATCGTGCGGAGATATTCCATCGTGTGATACTTCTTTTGAAGTGGATATTCAAGCGGGCAATCGCCGAGAAGTTCAATCTTTTCGGCATTGATTTCAAACTCGCCCTCTTTCATCGCAGGCACGACTGTACCGACGACTGAAACGGACGCGCCGTTCTTCATAAACGCAGAAAGCTCTTCCGCTTTAAATTTGCTCTTGTCAATGACGATTTGCAAGTGTTTAAGACTCGTTCCGTCGTTGAGCGCGAGGAACGCCATTGTTTTGCTGTCGCGTGCGGTTCTTATCCAACCGCAGACGTTGACGGATTTGCCGCTTAATCTTTGTCCGTCGCAAAGGATTTTACTGATGTCGATGTTTTGCATAATTACCTCATTTATGTTTAATTATTATAAAATCAAAAAGGCGTTTTGTAAAGTATTCGCGCGCTATTATTAAATATTTTAAACTAAAAATATAGTATATACCACATATTGTATAGCCAAGTCTTCGCCGACCACAACGCTATTGACGGCGATTTTGAATAAAAACCATAAAAAAAGGCGGTGTCGCCACCGCCAAAACTACGATTTTTTGAAAACTTATTGCAAATATTTGATCGCGGAGTTTGCCGCGATCGCTCCGTCCGCACAAGCCGTAACGATTTGACGCAAAGGGGTTTCTCGCACGTCGCCGCAGACGAAAACGCCGCGGACGTTAGTTTGCATTTCTTTGTCGCAAACGACGTAGCCGCCCTCCGTCAAATCGACTTTTATATCGGCGTTTTGAAGGAAAGAAGTGTTGGGGATTTGACCGACAGCAACGAACAGCCCGTCAACCAAAACGCGACTTAAACTGCCGTTTTTGACGTTTTTAACCTCTATTTCTGCAAGTTTATCACCGCCAAACGCTTTTTCAACCACGCTGTCCCAGAGGATTTCCACTCCGCTCGATTTAATTCTGTCCGCAAGGATTTTGTCCGCTCTTAAAGCGTCTCGTCTATGGATCAAATAGACTTTGCCCGCGAGTTTTTCAAGATAGAGCGCGTCCTCGACCGCCGTGTTTCCTCCGCCTACGACGGCAACGGTTTTGCCTTTGAAAAACATTCCGTCGCAAGTCGCGCAATAACTGATCCCCGCGCCCGTCAACTCTCTTTCGTTGTCAAGTCCAAGAAGGCGAGGGCTCGCCCCCGTCGCAATTATAATCGCACGGCTTGAAAATTCTTTTCCGTTTGAGAGTTTTACGCTTTTTTCTTCGCCGTCGAGCGTAATGCCGTCTATTTGTCCCGTTTTGACTTTTACGCCAAAAGACTTGGCTTGATTCAGCATCGTGTATGCGAGGTCAAATCCGTTTGCGTTTGGCACCCCGGGAAAGTTTTCGACCGTTGACGTCTGCGCCGTCTGTCCGCCGGGAGCCTTGCTTTCTATCGTAAGCACGGAGAGTCCGCCGCGCGCGGCATATATACCTGCCGTAAGACCGGCGGGGCCCGCACCGAGAATTATAAGATCGAAATCCGCCATAAAAATCTCCTAAATCTTGATAAAAATAGTATAGCCAACAATTCGGTTTTAGTCAACGTTTATATTTTGAAAACAATTTGGCAAGATACGACAAAAACTCTTTATATATGCCAAATATCGCGCCAAACGCGACGTATAATGTGTCGTATGCATTACTTTGGAACGGACGGAATAAGAAACATCGCGGAAAAACTCTTGCATGAGAGGGTTCCTTTCCTGCTTGGCAAGGCGCTTTCAAAAAACGCTTACAAAATCATAATCGCAAGAGACGTGAGAGAGAGTTCTCTCGAGATAGAAAAACAACTTTGCCTTGGACTCCTCGAAGGCGACGCAAAGATATACCTTGCGGGCGTACTGCCCACCCCTGCTCTTGCCTACACCGCGCAGGTTGAAGACGCGGATTTTGCCGTTATGATTACGGCAAGCCACAACCCGCCCGAGTACAACGGGCTCAAAGTCTTCGGCAAGTGCGGCAAAAAACTCTCGCTCGAGGCGGAAGAACGCCTTGACGACGCGATACTCGCGCTTGCAAATCAAAATTTGCAGAGCGATGACAACGCCTTGAAGTTTTCTCTTCCCCATGCGTTTTTGCAAGACGGCGCGGACGACGTTTCGGCGGATTCGCTTGACGAAGAAGACAAAGCGAGCGCGCTCGCCGTGTTGCCGACCAAAGAACACCGCATACGCATAGTTGAGGGCGCGGAGTTTTTGTACGCTACGCACGTGAAAAAACTCTTCCCGCGCTTTGACGGCATGAAAGTGCGCCTCGACTGCGCCTACGGCTGCTTTGCGGAACTCGCCGCAAGCGTGTTTGAAACGCTCGGTGTGGAAGTCTCCGCCGAAAACGACGTTCGCGACGGCAAACGCGTAAACGTGAATTGCGGCTCCACTCACATAAAAGACTTTGCAAAACGCGTAGGCAAAGACGAGATAGGCTTCGCGTTCGACGGCGACGGAGACAGAGTGCTTGCCGTAGTCGACGGCAAAGTGTACGACGGAGACGCGATTTTGCTTGCAATATCAACTCTATACCGCATTCAAGGCAAGCTCAAAAAGAAAATCGTCGTAGGCACGGTGCTGACCAACTCAAAACTGCAGCGCGAACTCGCATTCCAAAACACCGCCCTCATACGCACGGACGTCGGAGACAAACATATTCTTGACGCGCTCGCGTCAAGCGGCTGCCTGCTCGGCGGCGAAAAAAGCGGGCACGTAATTATGCTCGACAAAGCCTCGACGGGAGACGGGCTCATCACCGCCCTCACCCTGCTCGAAGTCAAAAAGACGATCGGCACGCTTCCGAACTTCACTCCATACCCGATGTTCGATTTGACCGTCCCTTCCGACAACCCCGCTCAAACGATTGCGAGCGAAGAGTTCAAGACAAAACTCTCCGCCGCTACCACCCTCTATTCAAAATACGGCAGACTCGTCGCGCGCCCAAGCGGCACCGAGCCTTGCGTCCGCATAACCTTCGAGTGCTTTACTGAAGATCCCGCCCCCGTCTTTGCAAAACTCAAAAAACTCTTCGGGGCTTCGCCCAATTAAATAAATACGACAACCAAAACTTTACCGTATCAAAAGCAAAAACTTTAAATGGAAATGTTGACACGTTTCACGCGGTTATTATCCTATATACAAGGGGTTGAAAACCCTTTTTTTGCCCTGCGCGATGAAGAGCAAGGAAAAGTCGTTTTGGCGGCAGGAGTGTTCCACTCGTGGCGCGTGTAAAACTATTGAAAAAACACTTACTATATGAATTTGAAAGCCCTTTTTCTTTGCCAAATAGATGGATGCGCATTTCATGCGTGTTTAATGCACTCAAACAACCGCCTCTGCAATAGATATAAATAGCACGCATTTCACCTCACATATATAAGGTTGAAAACCTTTTTTTATGCCCTGCGGGATGAAGAGCAAGGAAAAGTCGTTTTGGCGACAGGGCGCGTACTCAAGCGTACGTAACCGCACCAACAAATAGGCTTTGACGCCGCTATTCGCACGCAGGCAACCTAATTGCCAACTTTTTCTTTGTCAAATAGATGGATGACGAGGAAGAGGTGTTTTGCGGGGCAGCCAAGTGTACAAAGACGTACACGGTGTCGCTCCACAAAGCGCGTCTGACAAAGTCAGGCGCTATTTGGCAAAGAAAAAGCAAAAGGCTCTCGAATTTCTTCGCTAGCCTCTCGCTTATGATAAGGGGGAAAATTATGAGCATTTTGAGAATCAAGTGTTTCGCTTGATTACGCATACATAATAATACCTCGTTTTTATTTTGTCAAGCACTTTTTGTAAAAAATTTTGTTATTTTTTAGAAAAACATCAAAAAACACCCACAAAAACCGCAAAAATTATTTGCAAAAAACCGCATTTTTGCAAGTTTTATTGTTTTTTGCGAAAAAATTTTTTACAAATTTCGATTTTAGATTTCATCTTAGATTGCCGAAAATCTAAAAACCGATATTCTAACGGCATATTTTTAAAAACCGCGTTTGAATGCCACTTTTTGTGTTTTTGTAAAAAATATTTTTTGAAAATATTTAAGATTTTTTCTTGAAAACCACAAAAAAAATAATCAAAAAAACAAAAACACAGCGGATAGCTGTGTTTGCACGGTATAATATCTTCACGAGCGCGACGTTTACGGCGTGTGATGCGCCATCGTTGCGCGCAAAAAGACTATTGATTTACGAACGAGTTTTCAGCGCGACGATAAGCACCGCCACGTCGGCGGGCGATACTCCTGAAATACGCGACGCCTGACCGAGATTGAGAGGTTTTATCTCGGCAAGTTTTTCTCTTGCCTCAATTCGCAGAGCCTTCACCGCAGAATAATCGAAGTCTTTTGGGATCAATTTGTCTTCGAGTCGCTTTTGCTCCTTGACCGCCGCCTCTTCTTTTTTGAGGTATCCCTCGTATTTGAGTTGCACGACTGCGGCGTTCAGCGTCTCGTCGTCGACTTCAAACGGCAAAAATTCTTTCACGTCACAAGCCGACGCGAGCGGTCTTCTGCACACGTCGCCAAAAGTGACGGCTTTGTCCGGCAAAATCTCGCCTATTCTTTCAAACAGCGGGGCGATTTGGGCTTTTTGTAGCGGAGCCACCGAAAACTCGATTATGCGCTCTATATCCTTTTGTTTTGCGCGCATACGCGCGTAGCGCGCGTCGCTTGCAAGTCCAATCTCGTGTCCTATAGGCGTAAGTCTCATGTCGGCGTTGTCTTGGCGGAGCATAATGCGGTGCTCGGCGCGCGCCGTCATCATTCGGTACGGTTCGTTCGTACCCTTGGTGACGAGATCGTCGATGAGAACTCCGATGTACGCTTGGTCTCTGCCAAGCACGAGCGGAGGTTTTCCGTCAACCTTTCTCGCCGCGTTTATGCCCGCGACGAGTCCTTGCGCCGCCGCCTCTTCATAACCGCTGCTTCCGTTGATTTGCCCCGCGGAGAAAAGTCCTTCGACGACTTTGCTCTCAAGAGACGGGTACATTGAAAGAGAGTCTATGCAATCGTATTCTATCGCATAGCCGTATTTGGCAAATCTGCAATTTTCAAAGCCCGGTAGCGTCCTGTACATCGCCTCTTGAACGTCGTGCGGAAGAGACGTCGACATGCCCTGCACATACATTTCATCGCTGTGCAGTCCTTCGGGCTCAACGAAGATTTGGTGCCGCTCCTTGTCTTGAAAGCGGACTATTTTCGTCTCTATCGACGGACAATACCTCGGCCCCACGCTCTTTATCGTGCCGTTGTAGAGCGGACTCCTCTCGATGTTGTCAAGAATGATTTTGTGCGTACGCTCGTTGGTATAAGTGAGATAGCACGGCTCTTCCTCAAACGTTGAGTGCGGAGACATAAAGGAAAACCTGTCGACGTCCTCGCCTTTTTGGATCTCCATTTTTGAAAAGTCAAGGCTGTCCCTATAGATACGCGCGGGCGTGCCCGTCTTGAATCTGCGGAGCGGAACGCCGAGTTTTTTCAGGCTGTCCGAAAGATAAGTCGCAGGCGCAAAACCGCTTGGACCGCTTGATTTCACGTAGTCGCCGATGATGATTGCGCCGTTCAAATATACGCCTGCCGCAAGCACGATTGCCTCGCAGTCAATCTTTTCACCGCTCTTCAAGACAACCGCCGATACCTTGCCGTCTTCCGCCAGGATTTCCACCGCTTCGTCGTCTAAAACTTCAAGACCTCTTTGATTTCGCACCACGTCAAGCATAATCTCGTGATACGTCTTCTTGTCCTCTTGACCGCGAAGCGAAAAAACCGCCGGACCTTTTGCGGAGTTGAGCATCTTGATTTGAAGAAGCGCCTTGTCCGCCGCAAGCCCCATCTCTCCGCCGAGAGCGTCGATTTCTCTCACGAGATGCCCTTTCGCCGTGCCGCCGATGGACGGATTGCAAGGCATAAGAGAAACCGTGCCAAAATCAAGGCACAGCATAATCGTCTTTTTGTTCAGTCTTGCACTTGCCAAAGCGGCTTCGACACCCGCGTGCCCGCCGCCAATGACAACAACCTCGGCTTGCATATATGATTTCTCCAACTTATATACGAAATTTATGTTTACAGTTTTTGATTACGAACCCGTCAACCCACCTGACTATTGGGACTCTGACAAAGCAGGTCGCACACTTCGTGTGGTTTGTGTTCCTCGTGCGGTTTGTAAAACTGCACAATTTTGATGAGATGCTAGGAAGGGCGACTTTGGGAGGAGGGCGCGTACTAAAGCGTACGTAACCAACTACCAAAGGCAACCTGACAACGCAGGTCGCAAAATTGTGCGGTTTTTATTTTCCTACACAGAAACGACTGAATATGGCGTCCACCACATTCTCGCTTGCGGTCTTGCCGGTGATTTCTCCAAGCGAATTATAGGCTGCGGTCAAGTCGGTCAAAAGAAGATCCAGAGTTGCATCTTTTGACAAAAGCGCGCTTTCAAGTGCCGTTTTTGCCGCGTAAAGTGCCGATACGTGTCTTTCGGACGTAATAAGTTCTCCGCCTTCAACCTTGTTTTCTTTGAAGAGAGCAACTATACGTTTTGCAATTTGCTCTATGCCGTCGCCGTTCTTTGCGCTGACAATAAACGCTTCGCGTCGATTTGTATTGCTATATGATTCGCTCAAATCGTCGGCTTTCGCAACCTCATAAGGATTGCCGTCGCCGTTCTTTGCGCTGACAAAAAACACTTCGCGTTGATTTGTATTGCTATACGACTCACTCAAATCGTCGACTTGCACAGCCTCATAAGGCTTGCCGTCGCACGCCTTTGTTTTAAGTCTTGCCAAGTCGTTCGCAGACAAAAGATCACACTTGTTGTAGACGTCAAACACGAGTTTGTCCGCAAAGTCTATATCGTCCTTTTCGCAGGACGCACCGTCTATGACGTGCAACACGACGTCGGCGGTTTCAATCGCTTTCTTTGCGCGCGCTATGCCCTCGGACTCAACGACGTCTGCGCTTTCTCTTATGCCCGCCGTGTCCACGAGGTTGATTTTTACGCCGTCATATTCAAAACTGTCTTCGACCGTATCTCGCGTAGTGCCCGCAATCGGCGTGACGATCGCGCGATTTTCCTTCAAGAGCGCGTTCATAATCGACGACTTTCCTGCGTTTGGATTGCCTGCGAGCGCGACCGTCAAGCCGTACTTGGCAATCTTGCCGTTCTTTGCGCTTGCCACAAGGTCTTTGACCTTGCCCAAAATATCGTTTATGATGCTTTCGACGTTTGGCAACACCTCGTCTTCCATTTCGTCGGGATAATCGAGAGTCGCCTCGATCGTCGCCATAAAGATTTCAAGCTCTTCAAGGATTTCGTTTATACGCTTTGCGACGCCGCCTTCCATGAGCCTGTACGCCGCGCGAAGTCCCGCCGCGGATTCCGCGTTGATCATATCGATGACGCCCTCCGCGTCCGCGAGAGACAACCTGCCGTTTAAGAACGCGCGCTTTGTAAACTCTCCGTTCTTTGCCATAACCGCGCCGTTTTGGAGAAGCGCGTCGAGCGCGCCTTTCATAATGCGCACGCCGCCGTGAAGATAAAACTCAACCGTGTCTTCGCCCGTATAAGCATTTTTTGCAGGGAAATAGACGGCATAGCCGACGTCCTTAAAATCGACTGCTTCAAACGTGCCAAAGTTCATATACAGAGGTTTCCAAATCTGACGGGTATGCGCCGCGTCGTCCCTGCCCGTTTTGTGGGCAAAATTGAAAATGGCATCGGCGATTTTCAACGCGTCCTCTCCGGACACGCGAACTATACCGATACCACCCGCCCCTATTGGTGATGAAATTGCAGCGATAGTGCTCATATCTTAAAATCTTTTCTTGCCGCCGAAACTCTTAAACTTTGGCGGTCCGCTTTGTTTTGCAGGCTTTACGAAATCCTCATCCGACGTGTAGTAGCCGCCATATACGTTGCCGTCTTCGATCTCCGACTCGTCGATTTCTTTGCGCTCGCGAGGTTTTCTGTCGCGACGGTCGTTTCTGTCGTTTTTGCCGCGTCTTCTATCGTTTTTGCCACCCTTTCTGTCGCGGTGGTCGTCTCTCTCGTTGTTCTTGATCGCACGATTGTCCTTAAGCTCGACGCCCTTTGGAATGATGACGATATATCTCGACGGTTCTTCGCCCTCGCTCTCCGTAGTTGCGAGTTCGCTGTCCGCAAGCGCGCTGTGAATTATGCGGCGCTCGAACGGATTCATTGGCTCAAGCGCGATTTTGCGTCTCAAACGAACCGACTTTTCGGCAAGACGAAGCGCGAGTGCCGTAAGCGTCTCTTTGCGCTTGTCACGATAGTTTTCGCAGTCAATAACGACCTTCTTGAACTCGCCCTTATGTTCGTTTAAAAAAGTTGCTGACAGATACTGAAAAGCGTCGAGCGCTTCTCCGCGGTAGCCGATTGCAACTCCGCTGTCGTCTCCGGAGATCGTGGCGTAGATCGTGCCGTTCTCCTCTTTGATTTCCGCGCGGGAGACGAGTCCCATACGCTCGAGCGTGCCGTTCAAAAACTCACCGAGTCTTTCCGCCAAATCGTCTTTTACGGTGACTCTCACTTTTGCCTTTTGAAAGAGTCCGCCCTTTTGCAAAACTTCGACTTCCACCTTGTCCTTGGTGGTGTTAAGTTCCACAAGCGCTTTTTCAACCGCAATATCCACGGAAGACGCTTGGGTTTCTACGAATTTTTCCATATATCTCCTATTATTTTTTTGCGACGTTCGGGCGCGCGCCTCTCGTGTTGTCAACTATCTTTGCAACGAGGTTGAAAGTGAGTTGGAACATAATGGCGACCGCCGAACTCGTAAACATATACAGCGCAAACGCGCCGGAATAGAGCAATGAGAAGACGCCCATCATAAGAGGCATGATCCATTGCATCATCTTTGAAGTGTTCATCTGAGGATTTTGTCCGTCCGCGGTCTTTTGTTGAGGTTGCGGAGGTTGTCCTTGCGCTTTGTTGAGCAAGAAAGTGGACAAAAAACTCAAAAGGATCGACAATACCGGCAAAATAAGAAGACCGTTCCACTTGCCGTTTTTGCCGTATCCGCCCGTGCCGAGCACCTTGCCCATGACCATCTCGTACTCCGCTTTTTCGACGCCGGAAAGTCTTGACGTTGCAAAACCGGTTTGACCCGTGACGGACGTATAGTTCGGGACGCTTTGCGCCCAGTTGTCGGACACGAAGATGTTTTTGATCCAAATGAAACTTCTGATTGAGGTTTGCTCTTCAGAATAGTATGCGTCGCGAACAGCCGTTTGTGCGGCGTCGACTATATCCGTTCTGTCTTGAACCGCGGTCGGAGACAATGGATCGATGTCGTAAAGATCCTTGATTCCGTCCCCGTTTCTGTCGCCATAGCCTTTATTGTCAATTTCGGTTGCCACCACCGCGTTAAAAGTGTTGACGCTGTTCTTATAGTCGAGCGCGTATTGATAGCCGACCATTTGCCTGAAGCCCGCAAAGACGACGAAGAAGACGACGAAAGTGACGATCGTCGGCAAGCACATACCCCACATGGAATAATGCTCTTTTTTGTAGAGAGCCATTTGTTCTTGTTGTATTCTTTGCTTGTCGTCGCCGTATTTTGCCTGAAGCGCTTCAAGTTGCGGTTTCATACGCTCCATAGCCTTCGCGTTCTTTCTGGCGATAATCTTTTGCCAAATGTCGAGCGGCGAGAGTATGAGTCGCAAAATAACGGTGAAAACAACGACCGTCCAGCCGAAACTTGCGTTTTTGAGCCCGGAAGTTTCGCTGAGCGAGAGCATAAGTTTTGCCATAAAGTGCGTTGGCGTCGCAACCGTGTCGCCCTCTACGCTGTAGGACGTATCCCTGTTGCACGCGCAAAGCAAAACGAGGCATATTAAAAGAAGTGCCGCAAGCAGATAAACGCGCCATATTCTTTTGCGAATAGGGTTCATATTAGCCATTTGATTTTTCCTCTATAATTTTCAGGAACAGGGTCAAATCCGCCTTTGACAAAAGGATTGCAACGAAGAAGCCTCGCTATCGTCATGAGTATTCCTTTGACGACGCCGTGCTTTTTCAATGCGTCGTAAGAATACATCGAACAAGTCGGCGTGTACGCGCAATGATTGCCTATGGCAAGCGACAAAGTGCGCTTGTACGCAAGGAGCAAAAACATCAAAAATCTCTTCAGCATTCCTCTTCGCTCCCGAGCCTCCCCGCACTCGAAAATGCGGATTCGACCATCTTGCACACCGTGTCAAAATCATCGCTTGCAAGCCCTTCATGCGCCACGATGACGTACATATACTCATCGTCGATGCGGTCAACTATTTTGCCAACCGCCTCGCGAAGCAATCTTTTGACTCTGTTTCTCGTCACGGCGTTGCCCACCTTTTTGGTGACGGACAAGCCGATTTTCAGTCCCTCTCGGGATCTGGCGTTTAGAAGCAAAAGGTCGCGCTTTTGAGTTCTTTCACCCTTTTTATAAACGTAGGCAAACGCCGACGCCTTTTTCAACCTAAATTGCTTCTGCATGAGAAATTATGCGGAAATGCTCTTGCGTCCTCTGAGACGACGACGTCTAAGCACGTTTCTGCCGGACTTTGAAGCCATTCTTGCACGGAATCCGTGGACTTTGTTTCTTTGTCTTTTCTTTGGTTGGTAAGTTTGTTTCATGTTGTATTCCTCCGTCTGTTAGACATATTTTTGCTATTATAAATATAATAATGCTTGTCTATTATAAAAAAAGAAAACCTTTATGTCAAGCAAAACCGCGCAGTTTTCAAGCATCATTATCTCCGCTTTTGCTCGGCGGAAGGTCGCGATAATTCGAGTTGTGCGGACGCCGATTCCAAAACTTTTGCAAACCGATATGGAAGTTGCGTTTATTGTTCAAAACGGGTTTTTGTTCCGATTTTCAAACGAAAAAGGCACTCTTAAAGAGTGCCATTTTTCATTTTTTACGAGTTCTAACGCGGTGAATTTACTCGTCTTCGTCAAACAATTCTTTTAGAGTTTTCTTTTGCTCTTCCTGTATGGCGAGCAAGTTTTCCGTCTTTTTGTCAAGTTCTTTTTGAAGAGCGTCAACGTCAAAGTCTTCGGCGAATATTTCTTTTGAAATCTTCTCAAGCGGTCTGCCTTGCTCGTCGCATTCAACGATTATGCCGTATTTTCCGTTGTCATAGATGATTGCCACATGTTCGCTCACAGGCAATACGCCGATTCCGTTTTCTCCTATCTCCATACCTTCCAGTTGCCTTTTGACGCCTTTGTCAAAACCCGGGAAAGGCACGTCTATATACTGTGTCCACACGCGACATTGTTTACAAGAATACCCATGAGGAGTCCCCAATATGTACTCTTTTATCCAAAAATGAGGATCCGAACCAAACAAATGATTACAATCGCCGCATATCTGTCTATGCCCTATAGATATACCGAGATTTTCATATTCGATTGAATGCGCTATGTTGCGCTCATAACCGCAAAGTGTGCAAACCGCTTTATGCTTCAAATCAGTCCAATCTATATATTGATATTGATGATTATGAAATGCTTTAACGGCATTTAACCGCCCTCCTGTCACACATTTATCACTAAATGCAGTAACGTCGTCATCTGCGTCATCAACCGCATATAATATTCTTGCCTTTAACTCAGCGGTTGATATATTTGGATAATATGATGCTATTAATGCCGCCACGCCTGTAACAAAAGGAGCCGCCATCGAAGTGCCACTATCTCGCGTATATAAATATGGATTTAGATTATAACTTGGAGCTTGAGTTGATTGTGCAGTAAGAACTCTGTCTCCAGGCGCAAACAAATCTACAGAAATTTCTCCATAGCAACTTTTCCCAACAACATTGTTATAAGCATCATGAAACTCTGCTTTTACATCTACTATCTCATTATTATTGTTTGTTATTGTGTTACTCGCAGCCACAACAATGATATTACTCATCGTAAAACACTGTGGATATAATTTATCAGAAGCATTAAGTGTATCTAAATTGTCTTTATTGCTATTAGGCGACACATTGCCTGCGGCAACAATTAGAATTCCTGAATAGCTATTGATTGCTGATTCTAATCTATTATATTGAGTGTCTGTTATAGTTGAGCGCTTAAATCCAGAACAATAATTTAGTATTTTTATATCATTATCTTCTGCAAATTCGATTGCGTCTATTAAATACTCGACATTTTCTACAGTGCTATTATCTTCTACGACTTTTAACATCGCAATTTTAACATTTAGTGTTGCCACGCCAAACACTTTCGGGCTATAATTACCAAGCAACCCATTAGACATAATAATAGCAGATGTTTCTGTCCCGTGCCCTATGGTATCACTATTGTAGTTTTGTGTATAGACATTATTGTTATTTGTATATTTATCGTTTTGATGTGTATCAAAATCACTACTTAAAGTCGTATCTATTCTACCTGTAAATCCAGGATGACTATCGTCTATCCCGGAATCAATATTGCCAATTAAAACAGTATCCGATCCCATAGTATAATCCCAAGCATCTCTAACGTTTATTCTTTCTAACGCATCTTGATCGCCAGAATAATAGCCACTTGGTGTCCCTGTAAACCACCCCATCCCATAATAAGGATATGCTTTTGAAATATAATCCTTTTCGTTTAATAATTCTACTATTTCCAAGTTTAATTCTATCTCTTGTTCTTCATCATATTTTTTATCAACAATAATTAAACCTAGCTCCAACCTTAACACTCTAACATATGTTTCTAAAACTACCGGTATCACATTTGAATACTTAGAAGAATCCCCATCGTCAAATTGAGAGCGCACATAATTTACTCTTAGTGGCGATTCATCACAAAGACGTGTTCCCGAAGGTAGTTTATCTAATATTTTATCATCAAAAAAATCTTCCAACTTATAATCATAGAATATATTGTTGAATGTTTCCGATTGCGTTAAAACAATATAAATCCACTCCGCTTTGCCTATATCGGCAGCAGTATAGCCTCTAACGACTTTTTCGTCATACGGATTATTAGGATCGGGCGAAGCAAACGGTTTCATTTGTACTGCTGGCTCAACATCTTGCTTGTCGTTGTCACACGCAACAAACAGCGTAAGCGTCAACAACAATACTAAAAATACAATAAAAACTCTTTTCATGATTCTTTCCTCTTTTTTTATTATAAAATATATTTTCGGCTATTGCAATAGCATTTTTGTTTGGTTTGTGACTACATTCTAACAAACGGAATGTCCCGTTTTGGTCTCTTATTAATGATTTACAAAAACAAAGGCAAAACCGACGCGACGATTCCCAAAAGTGCGGTGTAAATTATGAACAATGAAAAGCCGTGTTTGGTTATTAACTTCAAGAAAAATTTGATTGCGAGAAGTCCCGAAACGAACGCCGAGACAACTCCGATCATAATACACCACCACGGATAAACGAGCGAAAATCCCTGCCTTGCAAGGTCCACACTTTCGATGACTGCCGAGCCTAAAATGGCAGGGATTGAAAGAAGAAACGAGAAGTTTGAAGCCGTCATTTTGTCAACGCCAAAACAAGTCAAAGAGGATATCGTAGCGCCGCTTCTTGAGACGCCGGGCAAAACCGCTATGCCTTGCAAAACGCCACTTAAAGCCGTGTTTTTGTATGATAAAGCCCTGTTTTGTGCGATTTTAAAGTTTTCGCCGACAAACAGGAGCGTTGCCGTAAGCACAAATCCAAATCCCAAAAGTTTGCCGTCTAAAAGACTTGGAAAAGCAAATTTGAAGAGGACGGCGAAAGCGGCTGTCGGGAGACAGGCGACAATCAAAAAACCCGTCGTTTTTTGGAAAGGGTTTTTAAGAAGCGGCGTCCAGTCTTTTTTCATCGCGACAAGCACCGCGCCGAGAGTCCCGACGTGAAGCATCACGTTGAAAAACACGTCCGGAACTCCCACGCCTACCTTTTCAAGAAGCAGAAGATGTCCCGAAGACGATATTGGCAAAAACTCGCTTATGCCCTGCACTATCCCCAAAATTATTGTATAAAGTATTTGCATTTGTCTTTGACTTAATATATTTTTATGCTATAATAATTTAGTTAAACAAAACACGTTTTAGAACTTGCGCAGCGCAAGTTTGCAGGTGAAATATGAAACTCGGTGTCGTAGGACTTCCAAACGTTGGCAAAAGCACTTTGTTCAACGCAATCACAAAGGCGGGCGCACAAGCCGCCAACTACCCGTTTTGCACGATAGAGCCGAACGTCGGCGTAGTAGCCGTTCCGGACGAACGTCTCGAAAAACTCGCCGCACTCTACGATAGCAAAAAAATCACTCCGACTTCTCTCGAATTCGTTGACATCGCAGGTCTCGTCAAGGGCGCAAGCCGCGGCGAAGGTCTTGGCAACAAATTCCTCTCTCACATAAGAGAAGTGGACGCAATCGTTCACGTCGTCAGGTGCTTTGACGATGAAAATATCACCCACGTGGACGGAAGCGTCAACCCTGCCCGCGACATAGAGACGATAAATCTCGAACTCATTTTCGCAGACCTCGAAACGCTCGAACGCCGTATGGCAAAAGCCGTCACTATGGTCAAGGCGGACAAAAAATATCAAGAAGACGTTGACAGACTCACCAAAATGCAAAAATGGCTTGAGGACGGCAAGGCACTTCGTGCCCTTGACGTCGATGAGGATTTCAAGAAGTTCATTGATGAGCAATTCCTTCTCACCTCAAAACCCGTCGTGTACGTCGCCAACACAGACGAGAGCGGAATAAACGGCAACGCATATTCAAAAGTCGTTGAAGAAATCGCCGCAAAAGAAGGCGCGAAGGCTATCGTCCTCTGCGCGAAACTCGAGGAAGACCTCACCTCCCTTGCGGACGACGAGCGCGAAATGTTTATGGAAGAGTACGGGCTCAAAGAGAGCGGACTTGACCGCCTCGTCAAGACAAGTTATGACCTTTTGGGACTTATCAGTTATCTTACGGCGGGCGAAAAGGAAACTCGCGCCTGGACGATCAAAAAAGGCACGAAAGCACCGGAAGCGGCAGGCAAAATCCACAGCGACTTCGAGCGCGGTTTCATCCGCGCCGAGATCGTGGACTACGCCACCCTGCTCGAATGCGGCTCTTTTGCCGTCGCCAAAGAAAAAGGCAAAGTCCGCAGCGAAGGCAAGGACTACGTGATGCAGGACAACGATGTAGTCCTGTTTAGAATCAATGTGTAAAAACCGCACAAAATAGCGCCTGACTTTGTCAGATTTGCGTGCGCTCGCCGTCACATACGCAAGTATGCTCGTGGCTCTCGTGCGCATCTTTCGCGTCATTCATCAATTTTGAACGGTTTTTGAAATTGATTTTTTATTTGAAAAGAAAAACTCAAAAATATGTAGGTAAATTATGTTTGAAAAACAATTAGCAAAGGCTTTGGCAGTAGAGGGCTTATCCGAAAACGACGTTTTCCAAGCACTCGAGACTCCAAAGGAGTCAAAACTCGGGGACATATCGCTCCCCTGCTTTAAGTTTGCAAAGACTATGCGCCAAGCGCCGCCTATGATCGCGGCAAAACTCTTGCCGTACGTCGAGCGTCTCGACTTCGTTGAAAAGGTCGAAGTGGTCGGCGGATACCTCAACGTCTTCCTCTCTCGAGAAAATCTCGCAAAACAACTAAAGGGCGCGGCTGTCGACACGGAAGTCGTCGGGCGCTCGAACGAGGGCGAAGGCAAGACGATTTGTATCGACTATAGTTCCGTCAACATTGCAAAACCTTTCCACATCGGGCACCTCTCCACCACGGTTATCGGCGGGGCGCTATACCGCATATTCGAGCATCTCGGCTACAAGGTCGTGGGCATCAACCACTTGGGAGACTGGGGCACGCAATTCGGCAAACTCATCGTTGCAACGCGCAAGTGGTCTTCTCTTGAAGAAGTCGCAAAAAACGACGAATATTTCCTCAATTCTCTCTACGTCCGCTATCACAAAGAAGCGGAAGAGCATCCCGAAATGGACGACGAGGCGCGCGCTTGGTTTAAACGTATAGAGGACGGCGACAAAGAAGCGACCTCATACTTTGACGTCTTCAAAGACGTGACGATGAAAGCGGTCAGCAAAATCTACGATCGCCTCAAAATCAAGTTCGACTCCTACGCGGGCGAGAGTTTTTACAATGACAAAATGGAGCCGTGCCTTAACATACTCCGCGAGAAAAAGTTGCTTGTAAAGAGCGATGGCGCAGAGGTTGTAAATCTCGACGAATACGATATGCCGCCTTGCCTTCTCGTCAAGGCTGACGGCGCAACGCTCTATGCCACGCGCGACATCGCCGCAGCGTATTACAGAAAGCAAACTTACGACTTCTACAAATGTTTGTATGTGGTCGCATATCAGCAGAATCTGCACTTTAAACAACTGTTTCAGGTGCTTAAACTTATGGATTTTGCGGGAAAGGACGATATGGAACATATCGCTTTCGGCATGGTGTCCATGGAAGACGGAGCAATGTCAACGCGCGCGGGACGCGTCGTTTGGCTCAAAGACGTCCTCGACAAAGCCGTTGAAAAAGCGGAAAAAATCATCGAGGAAAAGAACCCTAACATCAAGGACAAAAAGCAGATTGCCGAGAGCGTCGGCGTGGGCGCGGTCATCTTCTCTGCGCTTTGGAACAACCGCATAAAAGACATCGTCTTCTCATTTGACAAAGTCCTCAACTTTGACGGCGAAACGAGTCCGTACGTTCAATACACCTATGCGCGCTGTCTCTCCGCGCTCCGCAAAGGCGGCGACATCGACCTTGACAAAGTGGACTATTCGGCGATACTTTCGGACGAAGCGTACGAGGTCGTCAAGAGCGTTCTCTCCTTTGGCGACAGCGTTGCAAACGCGGGCAAACTCAGAGAGCCATGCCTCGTCTCTCGCCACATCGTCGACCTCGCCGAAAAGTTCAACCGCTTCTACATTGACCACCGCATCGTAGTTGACGACGACGGCGTAAGAAACGCTCGCCTTCTCCTCACCCAAGCAGTTGCAAATACGCTTAAGACAGGTTTGACACTTCTCGGCATTGACGCCCCTAACGAAATGTAAATAAAAACCGCACAGTTTAGCGAATTTAAAAAGGCGCTCGAATGAGTGCCTTTTTCGTGCAGTTTGCAAAACCGCACACTTCGTGTGGTTTGTATTCGTGTGGTTTGTAATCTATTCGTGCAGTTTGCAAAACTGTTCAGAATGGATGAATGACGAGGAAGGGTGCGCACTTTGTGCGTTTTTCATCCTCTGCAACTTTGCAGTTTGCAAAACTGTTCAGGTTGGATGAAGAACAAGGAAACCACGTACGCGAGCCACGAGCGTACATAGACGTACGTGACTGGCAAGCACCCGCAAGGTTGACGAAGTTGTTCGCCAAGCTGGGCAGTTTTTATTTATGCAATAAATAAACGCGCGCCTCGTAAGGTCTTAGTTTATCACCCAACTCGCCGTCATACACGGACAAAAGTTCGTGGGCGTTTTCGGGGATGAGCGCCGCGACCTTCTTTTTGCAAACCGGTTTTTCGCTCAAGTTGATGATTACGCGGATTTTTTGAGTGTCGTCCTCGCTCGTCTTGTCGTAGACGAAGAGTTGAGGGTCAGACTTAAGATACATTGAAAACTTGCCGTAAATGACGGAGTCCGCGTATTTTTTGCGGAGAGCGATGACTTTGCGGTAGAAATTGAGGAGAGAGTTCGGATCCGCCTCCTGTTTTTCCACGTTGACGTCAACGTAGTTTGGATTGACGGTATACCACGGCTCGACATCGGAAAAACCCGCGTTCTTTCCGCCCGTCCATTGAACAGGCGTTCTTGCGTTGTCGCGTGCGGCAACGTGCGCGGTCTTCAAAATCTTCTTGTCCTTGAATCCGAACTTGCGCATGAGGTCTCTCACGCAGAAGGTTGAAACGTCTTTGAATTGAGCCCACGGATCCGTCCCTTCGGGAGCGTTGTCGAAGTGGAGCGAAGTCATGCCGATTTCTTGCCCTTGATAGACGAATTGCGTGCCACTCAAGAACGAATACATGACGGCAAGCGCTTTGCCCGACTCGTCGTGGAACTTCTCGCTGCCGTATCTCGAAATGATACGCGGTTGGTCGTGAGATTCAATATAGTTTGCGTTCCACGCTCTATGGTAGAGTTTCGTCTGCCAGTTGAAATAGACTTTTTTGAGTTTTACAAGGTCGAACTTTTTATGTATCCACGCAATCAAGATGCAATCCGCCTCCATGTGTTGGAAGCCGATCATCATATCGAGTTCTTTGCGGTTCTCGTTGACGTATTTAAGCGCGGTCTTCGGGTTGACCATAGGGGACTCGCCGACTTGGAATCTGTCGTCATATTCCTCGATGACGGTGCGGTAGTCTTGCAAAAACTCGTGGATATGCGGACCGTTGTTGTAGTGTTCCATACCGCGAGAGGCAGGCATAATCCAGTTGCCTTGAGGGAGTCTGCCGTTTTTCTTCCTGCGCTTGCTGATTTGAGTGATAACGTCCTCTCTAAAACCGTCCACGCCCATATCCAGCCAAAATCTCATGACGTCCTTGATCGCTTCGCGAACTGCGGGGTTGTCATGGTTGAGGTCGGGCTGTTCCTTTGCATAAAGGTGGAGATAAAACTCTCCCCTTTGTTCGTTATACGCCCACGCGCTTCCCGGGAAGGTTGACATCCAGTTGTTCGGCGCCTTTTTGCCGTCCTTGCCTCTGCCTTTCTCCCAAATGTAGAAGTCCGTATAAGGCTCTTCTCTCGCGCAGGATTTTTTGAACCACTCGTGCTGATCGCTCGTATGATTGATGACGAGGTCCATAACCACTTTAAGTCCGATCTCGTGCGCCTTGTCAAGCACGGCTTTGAAGTCGTCGAGCGTGCCGTACTCGGGAGCAATATTCTTGTAGTCCGCAATATCGTATCCGTAGTCCTCTTGCGGAGAGCAATAGAGCGGGCTAAACCACACCGCGTCTGCGCCGAGCGACTTTATGTAATCAAGTTTTGAAAGTATGCCTTTTAAATCGCCGATGCCGTCGTTGTTGCCGTCCGCAAAGGATCTCGGCCACACTTGGTAGAGGGTCATACTCTTGAACCATCTTCTTTCTTCCATAAATCTTTCTCCAAAGTTTATTGCAGACTTTGTCTGCACTTCTATCATTATAACACCGAAGAAAGTTTTTGGCAATAGGCATTTTTAAAAGGTATATTTTTACAAAAACGCCTGTTTAGATATACAAAACCGTGTGTTTATCTTTCTCTTTTGCTTATTTTCTTGTTTCAATCGCTCTGATTTTTAATCGCAACGCTTGTTTGAAAGTCGTTGCATCTTGCGGCGGGAGTCTATGCAAGAGCCGCGTTTATTGCACCCGCAACTTCTCTTGCAAGAGTTTCGACGAAGGAGAAATCCGCGGCAAGCAGACTTATCATCGGATCGTCGCTCTTTTTTGCAACCACTCCGAGCACGCCGACGTCTCCGAAGCGTTTTTTTCTTCCTTTGACCGCGGCGGGACAAACGCCGTCATTTCGCACGACGACTCCGCCTATATTGTCGCCAAGACTTGCGTCAACCGCGACTATCAAATCGTCCTTGTGCACGTCGCGCACGAAGTCAAGGCTTTTTGCCATATTCGTCGCGACGATCGGAACGTCCGTCGTGCCGTAAACGAACGCGGGCACAGAGTATTCGTCGCGAAGCAAATCGGCTACAAGTGGTCCAAACGCGTCCCCCGACACTTTCGGCGTGCCGAAGCACACTATGGCGACTCCTTTTTTCGCCCGCAAATTTTGCGGGAAATCCGCGATTTGTGCGGGTGAAGATTTTTCGTTTTGTTTAAGATTTAGGCATTCTAACAAGGTTTTTTGAAGATCGGTTCTTTGATTTTGAGTTTTCATACGCATATTCTTGCCAAAAATTGCAATAGGTATTCAAAAAAATAATCTTGCATATCTTAAATAAACAAGTTATAATAAGATGAAAAAATATATTTGATTGAGGAATCATTATGCTAAATCAAATCGTTTCCGCAAATTTCGGATATGCGGACATCGCGTTTTTTGCAATCCTTGCGCTTGGACTTGTGATTGGACTTATACGCGGATTCGCAAAGTCATTCAAGGGGTTTTTCCTTGCGGTGACTATTATCCTTTGTTCAATTTTGCTTGTGGGCGCAACCTTCTCGCTCGTGAGAAAGATCGGTTTTTGGGATTCTCTCGACTCGAAGATCGTCGAGAGTTCTAAAGGTTGGGGACAAGCGTTTTCCGAGCCTCTCCACAAAAACGAAGACGGCTCTTTCTACGTAGAGATTCAAGAGGACGGCGAAATGCACAAAGTCCCGCTCTCTTCCGTTGGCGGAATCAAAGGCAAAATCGCAGGATTTTTGGCTGAAAGATTCGTGCAAGACGTCCCCGACGAGGGCATATCGCTCGGACAAGTGCTTGCAAACTTCATCACCAACATCGTGGTTGCCGTGGCGAGTTTTGTCGTGTATGCGTTGGCTCTTGGCTTGATATGCTGGATTTTGCGCAAGATCTTTGGCAGAATGCACGATTCGGAAAGCGGCGCGGTCAAGGCGATAGACAGAATTTTGGGCGCAGTCGTATCCGCCGCCCTCGCGCTTATCTTCTTGCTCGTCGTGCTTGAAATCTTCCACTTCTTCGACACGAAACTCACGGTTGTGACGGATCATATCAGAAACTCCGCGATCACGGGATATCTCTACGAACACAATCCGATTTCAACGATCTTTGCAAATATCGGCAAGTGAGGTGAATTATGAAAGTTTTAAAAGGCACTTTGACTTTTGTCCTTGGCATGATAATCGGCATCATACTCTTCGTGGGCGCGATTGCCGGCACTATCTTTGCGCTCGCGACGGCGGTGACCGTCGGCGATTTGCAATCAAAATTTACAGACCAAGAAGTCGTGGCAAAAGACAGCAAACTCTACGGCTCTTCGATTTGGGACGCCGTGACGGGTGCGATTGACGACTTCCAAAACATAGACCAAGTCACCCTCGAGAAACTCTACCAAGAGTATGGTCTCGGCGTCTTCAACGGAGTCGGCGGAATCGACTTTACGGACAAGGATTTTTATACGACTCCGGTCAAAACTCTCGTCAACGACTTTTCCGTCATCGTCAACAGTTTTACGCTCAGAGACGTCGGCAAACTTACGGGCAACGATTTCGACTCTTTCAACCTTCCGATTTTGAAAGATAATCTTGACAACAACGTCAAAACCGCAATAGACAACGTGCTCGGCTCTATCAAGGGAGACCTCACGATACGCTCGATAAAGACGAACCTCATCCCCGATTTCAACGTGGAAAACGATATGCTGAAAGCGTTGCAAGATATACAATTCAGCAAATTCGGCGGCACGATAAACGCGTTTAAACTCTGCACTTTCATTGACGTAAACACAGACTCCTTCCTCCCAAGCGGAGACCTCTTCGTGTACGTCAAAGCGGACAGATACGAACAAGTGTCCGCAAGCGACCTTAAAAACGCCTCCTACTCTCCTAAAGACGGCGCCGAAACCTTCTTCTTCGGAGCAACCGATACGGACGGCGACGGCAAAGAAGACACTATGATCGAAAAGGAACTCCGCTTCGTCAACAAGGGCACGGCGGAAGAGCCGAACTTTGTCGTAGACAACTCCTGCTACCTAGACGACTTCAACGCGGACGAAAATACGAAGACTTTTTACCGCCACTACGTTTACGAGCAATACAAGGCGGGAGCGTCCTACCCCGCGGATACGGAATACTTCGTTAAAGCCTACGCAAACCGCGTGACGTCTTTTGACGAGGCGTCCGCTCCTGAACCAAAGGCGTTTGAACTCTACTTCAAAGGCTATCAATCTTTGAAAGACTTATACAAAGACAACGCGGGCACTCTCGTGTCTTTGAACTCACTAGTAAACGCTCCGACAATCAACGTCGTGGCGCTCGGCGGCGGTTATAAAAAGGGCGAGGACTTCGTCCCTGCGACAGCATATACGATAAAGGACGAAGAGATTAAAAAATCTTCAAAACTCGTCTTAAAGGACTTTGCGAGCGACAGAGCGGTATATTTCAAAGTCCACGAAGGCACGGGCTCTTCTCTTCTTCAATCCGTCGCTTATCTCAGCCTTGCGGAACTCGGCGAAATGGACGATTTCATCAAAAACGTCAAAGTCGGCGACGTCGTTGACGTAAAAAACGATTCTCCCGCGATCCTCAAAGCAATCAAAGATACTACCCTCGGCGGAATGAACGACAGAATCAACACTTTGAGAGTGGACGAAGTCGTGGAAATCAACGACTCTTCCGCCCTGATTCTCAAGGCGTTCAAAAACCGCGGCACCCTCGTCAACGGACTCGGAGACGCGGTAAACGATTTGTACGTCCACGAGGTCGTGGAAATCAACGATTCCTCCTCTCGTCTCCTCAAATCCCTTAAAAAGCGCAACTGCAAGATAAACGAACTCGGCACGGTCATCGACGATATGACGATCGGCGAAATCATCGACGTTTACGAGTTCTCTCAAGTAGAACTTGACGCAGCGGGAGAAAAATACCTCGTGACGCAGTACGCAAGCGACCAAATCGGCGTTTACGTCAAATACGACGAATACGGTCAAGACGGCGACGACAGATACGACTTCAACCCCGACACGCAAAAATACGAACTTGCGGCGGAAGGCAGATACGTTTTCACAAACCTCCCGACCACGTACGTTTCCGACGCGAACGGCAAATATATCAAGAGCCCGATCGTCTTTGAAGAAGCGACGGACGCCGAAAAAGGCGCGGCGACGGACAACACTTATGCTTGGCAATCCGCGTCTTCGTTTGACGCGACGACGTTTGCCGTGTACGTTGCAAGCGGCAACGTCTACTTTAAGAACGGCTCAGATTATATCCACAACGTCCAACTTTGCACCTACCTCTTCAACAAGGGCGCAAAAGAGAACCTCTATTATCGTGAAAGCGGCGCGGGCTCCATCGCGTATCAAGAATACGACGGCGCGGACCTCTACGTGAAACTTCTTGGCAAATTCCTGCCTTACGACAAGCTGAATCCTGCGCATTCCGACCTCACGCTTTACAAATTGCACGCGAGCGCGCAAGAAGACGTATATCCTTACTTCGTGCGCATCGACGACTATTCCGACATCTACGTCAAGTGGAACGGCTCGACTTTTGAACTCGGCACGGAACTTGACACGGCAATCTTTGAGGACGGCGTGACGATACGCTTCGCAAAGCAATATTGCGAAACGGTATTCGTAAGAGACAACGACGCCATGCCGGAACTCGCCATGCTTCAACACTACGTTTATATTGACGGAGAATACGTCGAATACGACGAAGAGGAACATCAAGGGCTCGACGTCTTCGTGGCAATCCCGAATATGTATCTTGCGACTCAAGAGCAAGTCGAACACCTCGACCCGTCTTCCTACATTAGAGTAAGCGTCCTCAACGAAAAGAGTTCGGCTGTCATCCGTATGCTCGCAGGCAAGAAGATCAACGAGATGAGCAACGTCGTTTCAAGCGCATACATCGACGACCTTATGGACATCTCCCCTGACAATATGTTTGACATCGGCATGATCAAGACGTCCAAAATCAACGACCTCGGCTCCGCCATGAGCAAAATGATGAATACGATGACGATCGGAGAGTTGCTCGACTGGGCAAACATCACGGCAATCCACCCGACCGTCAAATCGGCAATCGCAACCGCAACCCTCAAAAACTTCTTCAAGAGCCTCACTTACAACTCCGCGACAGGCGAGATCGTCGTCGATATGGTCGCGCTGTACGGCATTTGATCGCGGTCGCTCAAAACAAATACAGATCGAATTATGATTCGTCAATATCGACAAGAAGACAACAAGGCGGTCAGATACGTTTGTCACGCCTCATCAACGACGCCGGCGCACAAGGCTTCTTTGAACCTCGTGTGTTCGCTTTATGCGGATTATTATCTTATGAGCGATAGGGATCACGCTTTCGTCGCTACGGACGAGTTTGACAAACCTATAGGCTACGTTCTCTGCGCCACGGATTTTAATAAGTACAAAGCGATCTACCCGACCTATATGGCGGACGCAAAAAAGGAAAGTTTCAAAGACTACCTCTTGGCAAAATCCGCTCTAAAGAGGTGCGAAGAGATAGCGCCCGACTACCCCGCCCACCTGCAAATCAACGTCCTGCCCGCCTTTCAAGGGCGAGGAATAGGCAGAGCGCTCGTGGAGACCGAACTCGCCCGCTTAAGAGGCGAAGGAGTGTGCGGTGTTCACGTCGTCATAAAACAGACCAACAAGGACGCTATCGCCTTTTTTGAACGCTTGGGATTTGCCAAAATCCTGCGGATCAAGCGAAAGTTCTTCTTGCTTGGCGTCACCCTGCTTTAACGGTCGTCACATTGAACAAAAAAGCCATCGCTACGGATGGCTTTTTTGTTTTTTGTTTTTTGAAAATACTTAGTTTTGCTTTTCCGCTTCGCCGAGCGCGTCGAGGATTTCAAAGACGATGTTGCAGGAGTTCTCCGCCGCGATATCGCCAAAGTCGGCATAACTCTCGTGCGCCTTGCCGTCCGCCTTGTCCGAAAGCGCGCGAATGACGACAAACGGGACGCCGTACCTTATGCAAATCTTTGCGACGGACGCGCCTTCCATTTCGCAGGCTACGGCGTTATATTTTGTTTGAAGCATGGCGACGTACTCTTCCGACGCGATGAACTGATCTCCCGTGGCGATAGTTCCCTTGTGGACAAACTCCGCGCCGAGCACCTTCACCGCCGCGTTGTAGGCTATGTCAACGAGCGCCTTGTCGCATTCATAATACTCGCCCGGCGTGTCGCCGAACCCGGGGTCTCCGGATCTCCACTCGAAGCCCTCGTTGGTGATAATGCCGTAGTCGTGCTCTACGAGGCTTGTGGCGACGATCTCGTCAAGGACGTCAGTGCCGTCCGCGACTCCGCCCGCGATACCCGTAAAAATCAATTTTGTGATGTTGTAGTTGTCGAGCAAAATCGTCGCGCCCGAGGATGCGAACACCTTGCCTATGCCCGACTTTGTGATGACGACGTTTTGCCCGCGGAGTTTTCCGACGTAATACTTTTCTCCTCCGACCGTGTCCTCTCGCTCTATATCCGCTTCTTCAACGAGTGCGGCAATTTCGTTGTCCATAGCCGAGATGATGCCGATATACCGTTTGTCTTGCGCCTTGCCGTTCTCCGCCGATTTGTCACAAGCGACAAAACATACGACAAAGACGAGAAGCACTGCCGTCAAAATCAAAATGGCTGAAATCTTTTTCATTTGTTTACTCCAATCAAACGCGCACGACGCAGGTATTTGCAAAATCGCTACTTTATGTCGTCGTTTCGTGTGTATAAACTATATTTTTGTTGATTTTTTGTTTTCTCTACCCTTTGCCGTCAAGAATCAAAGAAGTTGTTGCCGTCGTTTGTCACGAGGCGTTCGGTGCGTGGATACTCAAAAATGTCTTCGTTGTCCTTGTTGGCTTCAAGGTAGGAGACGAACTCGTTCGCGTACCACTTCGCCATCTCGAGATTGTGCATACGGAAGTAGCCGCAATTGACTGCCGTCGCTCCCGGGACTTCGTTCGCGTCGCCAACCGCCTTGAACGCGGAGAGCAACAACTCGTAGAGTTCTTTTGGCGCGCGGTTGCCTTTCAATATGAGATAAAAGCCCGTGAGACAGCCCATAGGTCCCCAATAGACGACCTCGTCCTTCCAATCCTTGTCGTTGCGAAGGTAAGTCGCGATGATATGCTCGAGCGAGTGCATTGCCGCAACGTCGATTGCGGGTTCTCTGTTCGGACGTCTGAGCCTAATGTCGTAAGTGGTGACGAAATGCTCGCCGAGGGTGTCGACTCGGCTCAAAAATATGCCGGGTATGATCCGTGTATGGTCAACTGAAAAACTTTGAATGAGTTCCATAGCGTTCTCCTTTGCCGTTTTTTCAATTATACAAAATGAGAAGAAAAAAGTCGACAAATTTGCCGACTTTTTTGCTTTGTTAGATCAAGTGATTTTCTTTATTCAATAAAAAGCGAACCAAATCGGTGCGCTTCGGTTTTTTTTGACTTCTCAAAACACTCATTTTTTGAGCGGATCGAGTTCAACTTTCTTTTGGTTGCCGATGGCGAGAATGTCGTTGTTAAGCTCTTCCGCTTCGTCGTCGAGGTTGAGATCGATGCGTTCGCCGCCGCCTATGACTTTCTCTTCCTCTTTCACTTCGACTTTTTCTTCTTTTTCCGCAACGTTTTGCTGTGGCTGAGGCTCGTCGTCGAGATCGATATGGATGTTTTCGACGTTCGGCTGTTCTTGTTGCACGCCTCCCTGCTTTGCTTGCGGTTCGACTTTTTGCGCTTCTTGCGCCTTTTCTTGCATAGCGAGTTGCGCGTCTTTCTCCGCGATGCGTTCCGCCATAGTCTTTTGCTCGAACTTTTGTCTGAGCCCTAAGAACTCAAGATATTTCTTGGCGACAAATTGGTCTTTTGCAAGCTTTGCGTTGTCGACGTAGTGCTTATATAGCTCGTCTTTTTCGTTCTTGCTAAACGACGCAAAGTCATCGGGATATTTGTTGCGCAAATAGTCGTTTTTGGACATCAGTTCATCCGCCTCGAACATCTTTGGCAGGTTGTCGCGGAACTTGCCGCCGTCCAGTTGCTCGTTGCGCTTGTTAAGATACTGCTCGGTGATACGGCCTTCGCGGAAGTCTTTCATCAACTGCTCTTTGCGGTCGGCGATTGCCTTTTCCAATCGTTCTTCAAGTTCGATTTTCCTTTGCGCCGCCTTATCGATCGCAAAGTCGCCTGAGGCGCGTTCGAGTTCGGCTTTGGCACGGTTGATTTCGGCTTGCAGGTTGCTGAACTCACGATTGGCGTTTTTGTCCGCGGTGCGAACGTCCTCGCCGAAGTTTCTCATCTCTCTCGATTTTGCATATTGAGAGAGCGTCATGCTCGGGTAGATAGAATCCATCGATTCAAAATCCAACCGATCCAAATCGAGACCTTCGAGTTCGTCCGCAAACTCGCCCTCCTTCATTGCTTGGAGACGTTCTCCGATCACCGAAGGACCTTTTTCGATGAAGTCGTTCATCGTTTTGTAAGCGTCGCTTCGCTTGTCGAGTTCGGGGTGTGCCACGAGATATTTGAAAGACGCCCTTTGGATCATGTTAACGACCGTGTCATTGGTGATGCCCAACGCCGGTTGGTTCTTTTGCATCCACGCCAGCGTTTTTCCGCCTTCCTTCAAAATACGGTCGAGGTATTCGTCAGGCGTTTCTTGCAAATTCCAAAGGTAGTCTATTTCGTCGAAATCCGCTCTCGGACGGGCTTTCATCGTATCGAAATCGTAGGTCGGAAAACCGAGGAGCGAAGCGTCTTGTTGCGGTTCTTTGACAATCAAATAGTTGTCCAAGAAGCCGTTGCCCAAGCGCGGGAGTTCTTCTCTAAACCCAATCACTTGCAACTGGAATTGTCCGCTGACCGAATAGGCGTATTCGGAAGCCATATTGTTGCGCGCCATCTCGGGGTCGGTTTCGAGCTTCGACATCGTCTCCACCGCTCTGCCAATACGATAAAACTCTTTTGTTCCACGGTTTTGATACGGAGTGATAATATCCGTGATGGCGGCGGCGCCGGTTTTTCCTTTGATAGTGTTGTTGACGTCCGTCTCGTCGACGACCTTTCGAGTCTCCTTGTTCATATACGCTCTCGGATCGTCAAGGAACTCGTCCAAATTAACGTTTTGTTGTTTGAGCGTGCGGTACATAACGTACAAGCCGTTGAGCATGGATATGCCGGATATGTCTTTGCGCCATTCAGGCGGGAACGCGCCGTTTCTTTCAACGTCCATATTGCCCGAATAGAATCCACCCTTGTCCAAATTGAACGCGTCTTTTGCGATGCCGATAATCTCTTGCACGCGGTTATATTCGGTGATCATCTTCTCCGCCGCCTCGACCGATTTGATTTTTTCCACAGGGTCGTCGCTGAAACACGTCGCTTCAAACTCGCCTCTTGCTTTGGCGTAGCGGTGCAATCCGTATATCTTGCCGTCTTCTTCGGGGTTGAACTCGCCTTGATCGAAACCGTATTCGTCGAATTTGGCAAAAATGTTCTTGACGGCGTCCTTGGTCTCTTGGCGCATTTGGATCTTGCGGTTTTGCAGTTTTTGATACTGCTCCTCATATCCTTCCTGCACCTGATCCATCTCGACGTCGCCTTCTGAACTCATGTAGCCGGTCTTTTGACCTTTGACTCCGTCAAAGACGACCGTGGTCTCGTTGTTGCCCTCGATGTGGACTTCGATACCTTCCGATTTGAGTATCTCCTCGGCTGTGTGCGAACGTACGTCGTTCATGCCGTATTTGTACTCTTCACGGCTCATACGCATGTTCCCGAGCGCGCTGTCATAATCCTTGTCAAGTGCCGACAAAAGATCTTGCGCTTTGTCGAGTTTGCCTTCGATCTCGGCTCTCTTGGCTTCGGTCAACTCTTCGCCCTTATAGTATTTCATTCCTTGCAGAATGCCTTTGACTTCACCAAACTCTTTGCCGTATAGAGGCACTTTTACTTCATCGATCGAGCGTTCGAGTTGCGCTTTGTGCGCTTCCGTTCTATACGCCAAATCTTTGAAGTCCTCTTCGGGAAGATTGTCGACGATTGCCTTCCAAACTCTCGGGTTGCCGAGAGCGGACGTAAAATAAGACTCGATATTGTTGTGCGGGATAAGTCGCGGATCTTTTTTCTCTTCCGCAGAAAGGAATGGCTCCGACGCTTTTTTCACGTCGTCCAAAGACATATTTTTGAATGTCTTTGTCAGTTCTTTCGCTTGAGCGGACTTGTTGCTTATAAGTTCGGCATAGCGATCTTTCGCTTCTTTTTCCGCCACTTCACGACTTCCATTCTCCAAAGTTTCGAAGACGGCTTGCTTTCCTTCGGGAGATAATTTCTGCATGGATTCTTCATAGAAGAATCTGAGCCGATCCACCTCGTTGGTCGCCGCTTCGATAGACTGTCTCCTTTCAAGCCAGTTGTTGCCTTTGACTTCCGGCTCCTTGCGCTGTCTTTCAACGAGTTCCAACTTTTCGATGAACGCTTCCTTGGAAGGTTGTGTGCCCGGCTCGAACCATCTTCCCGTAAAGTCTGTGACCTTTTCCTCCTCGACAACAGGCTTCTCCTCTTTGACTTCGGGGGCTTTTTCGGGAGCCTGTTCTTGTTCTTTCTCGCTGCCGGTGTTGCTGAATCCGAACGCTTCGGCTTCGTTTTTGACGACGTACTCTATGACGTCCCTTTCCTTCAACGCGTTTTGCGACTCTACGTATATGTCATATAGAGTGTCCCTGTCCGCTTGATCATAATCGTCAAGTTTTTGTCCCGCCGCTATGAGGCTATTGATATATTCCTCTTTGGACAAAGTTTGCGGCACTTGGAAGAAAGGCGGCAAAGTGTCAAACTTATATTTGGGATCGTCGATTTGTTTGAGGCGCGCGTCTTTGAAAGATTCGACTATGCGTCCCTCTTTTACGTCTTTGTCAAGTTGCGCGGTATATGCTTCTTTGAGTTGGTGAATTTCTTCGCGTTTTTGGTCTATCAAACCGGAGAGTATTTGCGCTTCGTCGTCTTGATCAACTTTCAGTTGCCCGACTTCCTCTCTCCTTGCGTTGAGCCTTTGGTAGAGTTTTGCCTGTTCGTCCAAGAGTTGCTTCATTGACTTGTTGAAGTCTTCGTCAGGCTTCAAATTGCCGCCTTTGGCGAGCGTTTGCGGGTCGGTTTGGGCAATCTTTTTCTCAAACTCTTCGAGGTTCTTTGCATATTGGGTTTGCGGTTGCGTAACCTTGACCGTGATGTCCTTGAACGCTTTGTTGGCTTCGATATACGCCTTTAGACGCTCGATTTCTTTTTGATTTCCGTCTTTTTCGGCTTGCTTCAGCGCGTTTTCCGCTTGAATGACCTTGTCCTTTTCCTCTTGCAAGAGGGCGTTAACATAACCTTCTCCGTCCGTCAAAACGCTCTTGAGCGCGTCGTACGACACGTTGCCCTTCTCGTTGTGTTTTGCAATAAGAATCTTGCTTGCGGCTTGTTGAACGAGTGCCACAAACGAGTTGTCTTTGTATGCCGACTGCTCGCACACTTGCCCTTTCAAGTCCAAAAACGTTTGCGTTTTCTTGAGCAACAAATATCTTTTGACGTTATCGTCAAGAAATTCTTTCATCTCGGCGACGGATTTGCCGTTGTTGTGCAAATAGTCCGTCTCATTGAAAACTTCGGGTTGGTCGTAAGACAAGGTTTTGGCATTGTAGAGCGGCAAGCCTAAAACGGTAGCGGGGTCCATCTCCTCGTGCACGAAGAGATAGCGGTCCATGTGTCCTTGTTGGTACGCAATGCTACGCCTATTGACATCCATCGACGCATTCTCGAAAACGTATTTTTCGAGTTGGTTGCCAAACCCGTGATTGTGTGCGCGTATCTCGGGATCCATATCCAAAAAGTACATCGCTTCATACGCGCGCCCCGCTCCCGATCCCGAAAGCACTCGAACGGCGGTTGAAGTTCTGCTCGCTTCAAAGAACGCGTCTCCGCCCGTCTTGCCGGCAAGGTTGGATTGCAATCCCGTGCGACCTTTGCCTTCATAGACATATTTGCGTATGACCTCGGAGGGGTGTTCCAAAAACTCCTCGGGAGACATACCGTTTGCCTCGGCAAAGTTCATCATAATGAAAATTGAGTTGAATGCCGAAACGGCGTCGTTGTAGCGATAGTCCGGCGGGAACGTTGCGTTGCGCACAACGTCGATGTTGCCCGCTTTTGCAAAGTTGTCGCTATGGCGATCGATAGGGAAATTCTGCTTGACGTAATCGAGCATTTCGTTGAGATGCTCTTTTTCCGTCACCATCGCCTTGGACGCTTTTGCGATCTCGATGGGATCGCCCGCCGCGATGGCTTTTTTGTAGGCGCGTATGGTGCCGGCAAGCGGGGACAGACCGTACTGTTTCGTACCCTCTTCTCCGATGACGCCTTTTCCGCCGTAGCCGTACTTTTGCATCATGCCGAACACGTGCTTAATGGCGTCTTTGGTATGAGGCGAAAACTTGAATTCCTGCTTTTCCCACTCTTGGAACTCTTTTTCCTTGCCCTCTTTTAACGTTATATTTGAGGTAACGGTCTTCTCATTGACGACAGTATCGAATATATCGGGGTCCAGTCCCTCTTTTTCGATTTGTTTTTGTGAAGCAGCGTTGCCGTCGCGCAATGCGGCTTTTTCGTAGTCCGTTGACAATTGCATATAGGCGGACTCGGGATCTTCTCCTTTGGGAATACGCAAAAAGTCGTTGGCGGCGTCGATGTCCTTTTTCATTGCGTCTTTTTGTTCGGGTGAAAGACCTTGCATCGCGTCGATAGCCGCTTTTGCGGTTTCGCTCTCGGCGGTATAGACCTTTTCGCCTAACTCTTCATGGGTTCTATCCCATGGGAGTTTGTAGTTTTCCACCGATTTTTGCAATTCTTGCATCTGTTCGGGCTCCAACATTTCGGCAACGTTTTCCGCAACGTACCCCACAGAATTACGTATAAACACTCCGTTTACATACGTTTCGGGTTTGAAGACGGGACCGTTCATCTGCTCTTCCGTAAAGAAGGGCTTGACGATCTGTTTCATCTGTTCTATGGTACATTTTTTGTCGCTTACTTGCTTGATGACATTCTCAACTTTTTGGTTTTCCGCCTCCAACCGCGCTTTTTCGGGACCGGCCTCGAGGTTTTGAGCCCTGCGATAATTCTCCTTGTACTTTTCGTCTCTCAACATCGACGCCAAGGTGTGGGCGGTCAAATTCCTGACGAAATCCTTGCTTTTCGGCGGAGCGTTTTGCACCAATTTACGCTTTTGTTCGGGCGTCAATATTTCGCATAATTTATCAAGGCAGGCGTCGGCGCACAAAGCGTTGCTCTTGTTCACTTCATCCACGGTTTGTGAGTAGTGAAGATACGTTTCGTTAGGCTCCTTTTCCCTTGCAGGAGCGTATGATTGCTCAACAAAACGAGTAAAGATCGCCGCAAAAGTCTCTTTGCCCAGCGTCTCTCCTTCGCGGACGAACGGAATACGTCCCTCTTTCAAGTTCACTTGATCATTTGGCATAAATATATACTCCTAAATTTATTTTCTACAATCATTATATCATGTGAAATATTACTAATTTATGACAAAATCCCTCCCCTCTTCCACACTCTTTTACCCCACAACAAAACCATTCTAACGGGACGGGCACTTCGTGCCTTTATAGGACAATAATAAATCACTACTCCGTTATCAAAAGGGACGAAGTCCCCATAAAGCACAGGATTGTTGCAGACACTTCGTGCTTTTATTGAGCAATATTAAATCGCTGCTCCGTTATCAAAAGGGACGAAGTCCCCCTGCATTTGGCATAAGAAAAACGAACACCTTGAATGGTGTTCGTTTTATTTTAATTTCTTTTCAAGCAAGAATTTTGCTTATTCCGTAGATTCGGGTTCTTCAGCTGATTCTTTTTGTTGCTCGGCTTCTTTTAGCAACGACTCGCGCAATCTGTCGGAGTCTTTTCTGACGAAGAAAGCAGGCACTACTGCCAATGCGGCAATTATGGATGCGGCAAGGAACATACTGAACGGCGGTGTGAAACTTGCCGCGCCCGTGTCTGCATCTTTGAGCCCGAGAATAAGCGTCACAAGCGGTCCGATTATCATTGGAATCAACACGCTGAAGCACATACGCACACCTTGAAACCGCCCTTCATATCCCTTTGGGATATAATCTTGGAAGGACGACATAAGTATTCCGCTCAATCCGAGCAAACTGCCAAGCATAAAGATGCCTATGACATACACTAGCGGCAACCAAACCGTCTTGTTCATAAACTTCATAAGATACATAAGCAAGGTGCCGGCTATCGCCACTATGAGCAATGGATAAATGAGGTGTTTTTTGCCAAATTTATCGCTCAAAAATCCCGTCAGCCCCGTGATTGCCGCAGCCCCGAGAATGATGACCGCAAGCGGAATGACGTAGGAATCGCCAAGTTCCAAAGTGTTCTGTACGAAGTTGATAATATATGAGAAGAACGTCTGTTGAGAAATACCCAAAATGGCGAACGTCGTCAAGCAAACATAGAGCATCTTATTCTCTTTTGCCACGCTCGGTCTGAAGCCGTAGAACGTTTCTTTGAGAAAGTTCGGGTTTGTGTTCTTCACAATGCTCGGGCTGTCTTTCATCAGGAATATCGCAACCACGCCCGCAAGCATTGGAATTGCACCCAACACCACAAAGAACAGCCAGTTGCTTGTCGAAGAAGGATTGTAGAGATTGCCAAGCCCGATAAACACGATTATCGTGGCAAACACAGGCATAAGCGCCAAAACCGTGTTGATTCTGCCTCTGTTCGTCGTATCCGTGACGTCCGTCACCCACGTATTGAAGGCGGCGTCGTTTGCAACCGAGCCCGCAAAAGTCATAATGCAGTCAAAAATGATGAGCATTGCCGCTACGCCTGCGATTTTGCTCGCGCCTGCTTGCATTGGAATTGCCGCAAACAACATTATCGTCGCGCCCCAACCGATATATCCATAGGCGACAAAAGGCTTTCTCTTGCCGGTCTTGTCGCACCATCCGCCCGCAAATATTGTCGTAATCGTCGCTGTGACAGCGGACAGCCACACCATAAGCGTGGTGACCACATAGGACATATCCGTGCGCCCCGAGTTGACAAAAATATCTTGCGCAAACGTTGAGAAATACATATTCTCAACAACCCAAGCAATTTGCCCAATCAATCCAAATACTATTGCGGAAATCCAAATTCTAAAACCTAACGGCGTGGTTTTTTGTGTTGTAATATCTTGTTTCATAATTCCCCTCTTTTCAAATTATACAAAATAACCGCCCGTTTTGCAATATCGTATTTGCATTCTTGCTTGCGATAGTACCAAACCGCGCCTATCCCGGCTGCGCTTTTAAAATGAAAAGCGCACCGAATTGGTACGCTTTTTGAGTGTCTTGCACTCCTAAAATAGCTGGCATCGGTTTTATGTCAAAACCACTTTAATAAAGTGAAGTTTTCCCAATATATTATGCTGATATAAAGTTATTTATCGTCTTTTGAGCGTGGTATTCAATACTCCGCATATAATTAGACATAAATGCGTAGTCTATTTCACCGTTTGCTTTAACAGGTAATTGTATTGTTTCTTTTCGAAGTAAATCCGGAAACAATCCAAAACTATACGAGTATTTCTGTGCAATTGGTTGCAAGCATGCAGTAATGAATAAGCAAGCATATTTATCTATTTCCATAGTATCTATATAATAGATATCTCTTCTAGAAACCCACTCCCGCTCTTGATAAAAAAACGTTGCATTCTCTGCACCAAAAGATATTACCTTTGCTGGGTTGATGTTTCCATTAGGTCTTTTAACATAATACTTTATACCATTGTTGAATTTACTACGTACCACATATGGAATTCCGTTCGTTTCTTCGGTCACTTCTCTCGTATGATACACTTGTGGTTTTACTATTTTTGGGAAAATGTCTCCGATACAAAACTTTCCCCAAGAACCAGTATCAACTACACAAGGCTTTAAGCCCTTCGCTGACCGCAACGCAGTCAGCGAAGAACTGACCGCAACGCAGTCAGCGAAGAACTGACCGCAACTTCCAGATTTCGCATATATTGCTCCATATATGCAAAATCTGGGTTGCCTGTCTCATCAACAGGCAATTTTATTTCTAGTTGTTTAACTTTTTCCCATCCGCATTTGTTATCATATCCAAATTTCTTTTTAATTGTTTTTTGGATAACACAGGACAAAAACAAAAGCACATATAAGGATTCCTCTTTTGCTTTTAATTTTATCAAATATGCATTATATAAAACTCCAGTTCTTTGAGGCTGCGCATATACATCTCCTGTCGATGACGCACCATCTGAAACTATATCTATTGTCATTTCCGCCGATTCATAGTCACTTTCTTTTCCATAATACATTATTCCGTTATTACCATGTTTCGCATTGACCAATGGCAATGAATATTCATCATTTTTTTCTAAGGACACATCAATCGCTTTATTGAATTTTTCTTTCTTAAACTTCAAATCTAATTTATCAAATAGCGCACCGATTCTATAAGGCTTCCAACTTGCTGTCTCTATCTTATTCATTGCTATTTCTCCTCTTTTTTTAATATTATTGAGATATGATTTCCCTTTGACTCTACAGAGCTATTATATAGAACATTTTCCAACAGTTTATCGCTAAAATCTTTTGTATCTATCTGCTCTTTAAACATCAAATAATCCATCATCGTCTTTGTAAAGTCTTCCTCGTAGATTTCAAATGGCTTCTCCGGCATTTGATAGCTTAAATGCTCTTTTGGCTTCAGCCATTGTACGGTTTTGTCGCCGGCTTGTTTTTTGATAATATCTACCCACTTATTTTCTATTGCTTGCCACTTGTCCTTAATATCCTGCCTTCCTTGGTTTTTTACGGTTTCCAAACCATCATCTTCAATATAGCAAGCAAAAATTTCATCATCATTTTGTTTAACGCCCGCCTCAAAGATGAAAATAGAAGTCGTTATACCACTAAAAGTTTTCTCTGGCAATTTAATGATTTTCTTTAGTTTACTATGCTTTAGTAACTTCTTGCCTCTGCTATCTTTTTCCAATTTTTTATCCGGCAATATAAATGCACACATTGTGTGTTCCGGAACATTTCTTAAGACGTTATCAACTATCGTTAAACAACCATACTTCGTCTCAAACGGTGGATTCATTAAAACTTTTGAAATGTTTTTACTCCGAATCCAGTCACAAGCCTCTTGCGACCTGGTATCTAATTGTTCAAGATTCGTCTTTCCATCTTTGTGAATAAGCATATTTGCACAAGCAAGCGCATAGATCTCTTTATCAAACTCGATACCATATAATTGAATGTTTTTTATTTCTTTTGCTTTATTGGTCTTAATTCCTCCCGCTTCCTTTATCATATTACACATTGCTTTAACCAAAAAAAGCACCAGAACCACAGGCAGCATCCAAAACTCTATCGTTTTTATTGACGTCAATTAACCTATACATAAAAGACGTAATATGATCAGGCGTAAATACTTGCCCGCTTTCCGATTTCTTCTTGTAACGGTTGAATTCATTAAAGAAGATACCCATTACATCTTCGCCATTCCAATAATCTGAGTTTACACATTCAGAAATTTCTGACACCCATTCAATAAAATTATCTATTGCCTCTTGATTAGCCTCGTTATTCATCTTGATTAACGAGTAGATTTCCGTGAGCAAATCAAGTTTTAAATTTTGCTTTCTGCTTTCTTCAAGTGATTTATTCAACGTGCTTAAAATGGAATTTTTCATCAAAGAAAAATTCATTTTTTTGACAAGCATTGCACCATATCTTTTGGCTACCAATGCGCACGCCGTAAAAATCATCCTATGATATAAATTTTTAATACCGAAATCAATGTGCAAACAATCATTAATCTTTTTTGTTAATGCGTAAATGCGTTGTTTATCTATTGTGTTTTTTGAGCAAAGAGAAAAATAATACACCTTATTTTGCAACTCGCTAGATACTTCTTCTAATTCAATGTTGTTCAAAAAAACACGAGTATCTACACCATTATAAAGTATACCAACAACTTGTTTGTATTCCGTAAGAACGACATTGCAATTCTTCACCAACTCATCAACCCATTTTTTCAATGAAATATCTTCATTAGACGATTTCGTTTCAAGAATAATAGCTGGCATTGCAACATCGTCCGAAAGATACCAACCATCCGGCTTGTTATTATTACCTTTGAAGCCTAGTTGGTTAAACGTTGTAATTTGCCCTGTACCCTGACGTACACCTTTCTCTATTGAATCAAACCCCAACACTATTTTGGCGGAATCTCTTACTTCATCTTCGGTTTTAAACGATAAGCTCGTCATTTGTTATTATCCTCCAAGCCTTTTTCAATTATCTCTGTTAAAAAATCATTTATGCTATAAGCATAATTGCCTTTATCCTTTTCTTTTTGCACCTTATCGCGCACTTTTTTATAAGTGTCTGGTGGCAATCGCAAAGGAAACATCTTTTTATCCGCTGTTGGCGTTTTTGTTTTGTTCATTACCGCCCTCCATTAATGATATCATAACATCTTGATACTATGATATCATAAAATGAAATATTATTCAAGTAGATAAATAGAAAAACGTAAACATTTTGGGAAAGACAAACAATGAAACAATGTAAAAAAAGTCAATATCGTAAGTTCAAGTCTTGCACTATATAAAAAGACAGCTATAAAATACAATCATTATGTCCAATCGTACTAATGGATAAATATTGAAAAAATGTATCGAAATATACGATAAAAAGCAATAAAAAAGGCGGATTTGCATAAAATCCGTCTTTTTTATTCGTGACAGCTATTTCGTCACTAATCATGGCGCCTGTTGAGGGCGCGACGCGTTAAGCGGACAGTCCTGTGAACTGTCCGTAGCTAAAGCGAACGAGGTGGATGCCTTTGGCAACATCGAAGTCGGACTCGGACCCCCGTGTAGTAGCGTCAGCGTCCACTTCGAAAGAAGTGTCGCACACGTAGTGTGGCGGCGTTTTACACCGCAGGGGTGAGTTCCTCAACAGGCAATGTTTTTTATCAAAAACATAATAAAAAACGAAAACCTTAATCTTGCGACTAAGGTTTTCTGTGGCGCCTGTTGAGGGACTCGGACCCCCGACACTTCGGTTAACAGCCGAATGCTCTACCGACTGAGCTAAACAGGCAGGTCATTGTGATAACAATGTCTGAATGTATGCAGGCAGGTTGTTGCGCCAGCAACATCTGAATGATTGCAGGCATATATGGTGTGTTGCATCTGCGACATAAAAACGGTTTGCGGTGCAAACTTTGTCACTGAATGCTTGTTTATAATAATATTATTGACGGCGTTTGTCAACTCATATTTGAAAATTTGTTTTTTATTTTTTGTTTAAAAACTATATATAACTGTTATATTAAATAAAAATATCAAAAATACAAAGTGATTGTTTGACAATTTGCGGTTTTGGGTTTACTCTAATATCAATATTAAACTTTATTGGAGTAAAGAACTATGAAAACCAAAAAACTATCATTTTTGATTCTTGCGGTTTTGCTCGTCGTGATGGTTGGGCTTGTTGCGGTCGCTTGCAACAAGAATACGACACCGTCCTACACCGTGACGCTTGACGCAAGAAACGGCGAAGCAACACAAACTTTGTCCGTTGATGAAGGCGGCACCGTCTCTCTGCCTACTCTCACAAGAGAAGGATTTAACTTCCTTGGGTGGTACACAGAAGAAGATGGCAAAGGAGAGCGTTGGTTTGATTCAAAAACAATCACTTCCAATCTCACTCTTTATGCAAACTGGCAACAGTTGTTTTCAGTATTGTTAAACTCTCAAAATGACGACCCTGCTATAACCGTCTCTATTGGCGACAACGACAAAATCACGCTTCCAACTCCTAAAAAGGATGGATTTACGTTGTCTGGATGGTACACGGGCGAAAATGGTAACGGTGAACTTTGGACAGACGATCTTGCTGTGACAAAAGAACTTGCGCTTTATGCTGCATGGGCTGTCAAAATCACGTTTAACGCAAACGGTCTTACAATCAAACAAAACAAAAAAGACGTAGTAAGTTATGACGAACTTTCTATTGTTGGAAAAGGTATCACGTTGCCTACACCGTCAAATGATGTTTATACGTTTGATGGTTGGTATACGGAACCGATTGACGGCACAAAAGTCACTTCTACAGAAAATTTTGAAGAAGATACTATCCTTTATGCTCATTGGACAATTAAAAGCGGTCATGAACTTACGTTTGATTCCACCGTTGAACCGACTTGCACAAAGATTGGATACGACGTTTTCAATTGCACATGCGGAGAAACACATAACGCAAACTATGTCGGAGCGCTTGGACATGATTTTGATTATGAAGACGTAGATTTTTACACTATGGTGGAATGCAAACACGATGGTTGCACTGTCGTTGGAAGAAAAGACCGTCCGAGTACGTTTGACGACGCGTTTGAATTTACTTATTCTTCTATTAAACAAAAGGAAATCGACGACAATTATAAAGCTCTCATAGACGCTATTGCAAGTGCGGATAAATATGATGAAACCGCTCATGCATGGGAAAAACCATCTGATCTTTACGATGAAAACAAAGCGTTTGAACATAACTATTACGATATTTTCTACGATGGCCTTGAATATATCACAGAACAATATCAAATCTGCTATGTAAATTATTGTGTATATGACAAAGCAGCGGAATGGCAGGCAAGATACGACGCTATTCAAAAAGCAAGAACCGATGCTATTGCAAACTATTATTCGTTGTTTAGAAAAATATACGAAACAAAATATCGCAACTTCTTCTTCTCTGAAGAAGACGGTTGGTCTGAAGAAGATATTGAAAAAGCACTCGTTCTTTCGGACACATACGGTGGCGGAGAATATAGTGAACTAAAAACAAGAATTGATGAAATTGAAGTTGAATTCCGTGATCTTAAAGACGACGTTGTAAAAGATCAAAAAGGCGATAATAAGCTTGTTGTTCCGGAACTTTATGCGGAATATGTTTCACTCAACAATAAACTCGCTCAACTTTCCGGATATAAAAACTACGTAGAATATGCATACAAAAATATCTATGACAGAGACTACTCTCCGGAAGACGTTGCTCACCTCCGCGCTTTTGCAAAACAATATATGGCTCCTATATATAGTTCGGTGCTTACGCATTATACGACAACAAGACAATATACTTATTCAAAAACTTCGGAACAAGGCAAGTATAAAAAGGCTCTGCTTGATGATTCTATTTTCTCAAATAAGTTGACGTCTGACCTTGTAGGTGCTTATCTAAAAGAAATGAATATCAAAGATAAAGACGGTAATATCATTCAAAGTTATTATGATAACGTTAATGAACTCTTTGAAATAGGCAACTACTATAACGGAAAATATAAAGGTGCATTCAACTATTGGATCGAAGCGCAACAAAAATCCGTCCTCTACTTTGGACCGGGATCTTACAGCGGCGCATTCACGTTTATCCATGAGTTTGGACACTACAACAACTCATACTACAACCACGGAATAAGTATGTCTTATGACCTTGACGAAACACACTCTCAAGGCAACGAAATGATGTTCCTCGCATACCTCAAATATGCTCTACCAGATGATTTCGGTAAGGTATATAATCAAATTAAAGACGATCAATTGTTTAATATGCTTGCAATCACAATGCTTGCAATGGCAGTTGATGAATTTGAACAAGCGGTCTACACAAACACATACACCGGTTATGAAGATGGTATCGAACCAAGCCAATATGATAAATTGTTTGAAAAAATTATGCATGAATACGGCATCGATCAATCACTCAACTCTGCATATTGGAGATTCGTCGTCATCGAGTCCGCTTGCTATTATATCTCATATTCAACGTCGGCAATGGCGAGTTTGCAACTCTACGCAATGGCTATGCAAGATCTCGAAGAGAATGGAAATCTTGACGCTACGAGAGAAAAATATTACAAACTCATCACCTTCACTGATGACGAAGAAAACGCTCACACAGACTTCGTCGGTGACAGAGTCGTTGATATTGGCTTTGGTGATACGTTGAAGTATGCTGGACTCTACAGCCCGTTTGATGAGGACTTCTATATCTACCTTAAAGATTTCTTTGAATCCCATCAATAAAAAATAATCGAATAATCGAACAAAAACCACCGCTTCGGCGGTGGTTTTGAGTCTTCGACTCTTTTGTATTTTTGAGTCTTCGACTCTTTTATATTTTTTTTTATTATTTAAAATAAAATATATTATTTTTTATATCATTTTTATATCATTTTTATATTTTTTCCTTGCAAAACACAATTCTTGTGTTAATATAGTTGTACGATTTGTAAAAATAACAAATCAATATAATAAATATAAAGGACACGAAGTGTCTCATGTGGGATGCAGTACTTGACGCGCTTATCGATAGTTTGAAAATTCTCGGCGTACTTGTGGTTTTCAACGTCATCATCGCGCTCATCGAACCGAAAGTTTCAAAAAACGTCAAAATGAGAGGTAGACTTGCCCCTCTTATCGGCGTTAGTTTGTCACTTCTCCCCCAATGCGGACTATCAGTCGTCGCGACGGACCTTTATAAAAAACGTCATATAACAGTCGGCACTTTGATTGGTGTATATCTTGCTTGCAGCGACGAGGCTTTGCCAATCTTTATAAGCAATCCGGACCGTGCCCTCGACGTTCTCCCTCTTATTGCTCTAAAATTTGCACTTGGACTTATTTTCGGCTATCTAATCGACTTAATTTGGGTAAAAAGCAGAAAAACCGTAGATCATCACCTCTCACATTGCGACGATCAATATCAAATCCGTCTCACACATTGTGAAGGCGCTGAACTTGTAAAAAACGAGCAAACCGTTGAACAAGTTGAAGACGTAAAAATCATCACGGAAGCGCCGGAAATTCACGAACACAACCACTTCGATCCATATCACCCCTACTGCATACACGACACACACGAAGTGTGTCATTGTGAAGAGTGTGAAAAGAGCGAATGCCCTCATATTCACAAAGATACAAAAGACGATATAGTCGCGGAAGAAAAGCCTGCGGACACACAACTCGACAAGTGGAAGAAATATTGTTTTAAGCCTATTCTTCACTCTCTTGAGATTTTTGCGTATGTGCTTGTCGTAAATATTATCTTTGGAATAATCGTTTATTACGTTGGAGAAGAAAAATTCGTCGACTTCCTCTCCACAAACAAATATCTCGCACCTTTGTTTGCGGTAATCGTCGGAGCGATTCCAAACTGCGTTTCTTCCGTTGTTTTAAGCGAACTTTATATTATGGGCGGACTTGGATTCGGAGCCACTCTCGGCGGACTTTGTATGAACGCCGGCGTTGGCTTCCTCGTGTTGTTTAAAGACAAAGATAAATCTCATATAAAAGGAAATTTGCTGATTCTTCTCACTATGTTTATTATAAGCATAGCGGTTGCATATCTCTTCTCTCTCGCCTTCAATTTTGAAGCCTTGACGCTTATAAAACACTCTTAAAGTGATTTGTATTCATTTTAATTTTATTGAAAAATATTTTATTTTGAATGCATTAAAAAAACGATAATTTTAATTTTAAAACAGAGTCGAAGACTCCAAATGTTGACAAAAACACGAAGATTTAAACTCTTTGAGCAAGATTTGTAGATAAATCGTTTTGTTTGTCTACATAAAAACGCAGCCTATAAACCAACATATTGTAATATAAAAGACGCGAAGTGTCCTAAGTATTGTGGTTTTGTTGTTTTTTCCACTTGTCAACATCGATTATTTATGTTATCATTATTAAAGATAAAAGAATAATAAATATAGAAGGTTGAAAGATGAAACTTATTTGCCAAGGAAACGAACTTAGCGACGCGCTTGCAAAAGTTGTAAAGGCTCTTCCAGTCAAGAGTACGAATCCAATTCTTAATGGTATTCGTTTGACGGCGGCGGGCGATACTCTCACTCTTTTTGCAACGGATCTTGAACTTGCAATAGAAAAGAAAATAAACGCACAAGTGCTTCTTGAAGGGGAAATGGTCGTTCAAGGCAAACTTTTTGCAGACTATGCAAAGAAGATTGAGGACGAACAAATCGAAATAGACGGCACGGATGAAACAAAACTTACACTCAGATATTTAGACAGCGAAGTTAGAATCAACGTTTTAAACAAGGACGAATATCCTATGTTTAAGGAAGTTTCAACCGAGCATTCCTTCGTGATTTTGAAAAAAGACTTCAAAGAAGTCATTTCAAAGGTCATATTCAACGTTGCTTCCGACGACGCAAGACCTTCTCTTCGCGGCGTTTGCCTCAATATTAAACAAGACGAACTCGAAGCGGTTGCGTCTGACGGCTACCGTCTCGCTCTTGCAAAAGCAACGATTCAAAACAACGGCATAATCGAGAAAATAGTCGTTCCTGCAAAGAGTATGGCTGAACTCAATCGTCTCGTTGACGACGGCGAAGAAACTGTTGCGGTCTATATTGAAAAGAACTACATCATGGTTGATCTCTTCCACACGAAGATCGTCACAAGACTCATCAGTGAAGATTATATCAACTATGAAAAGATCATTCCAAGCGCGTTTACGACGGAAGTGACGGTTGACAAGAATATCTTTGAAAAATCCATCGACCGCGTTTCAATTATGAACCGCTCCGAAAAGAAATCTTACGTCAAGATGGAGATCAAAGAAGACGTGCTTGCTTTGAACGCTCACTCTGAAGACGGTGACGTCAATGAAAAAGTGACGATAGGTCTCAAAGGTAAAGACCTCACTATCGGTTTCAACTCAAAATATCTCATCGACGCAATGCGCGCGATTGACGAACCTTTCGTGACTCTCAACTTCACCACCTCTACTGCCCCGGGCATTATAAAGGGTTCAACGGAAAACTGGCTCTACCTTATTTTGCCACTTAGAGTAATCGGTTAAAAAAACCACACAATTTTGCGACCTGCATTGTCAGGTCGCTTTTTTTTGTCAGTCACATACGATTTAGTATGCTCCTTCATAAAAAAGTGCCCTTCCGCGCATCTCATCAAAATTGAGCGGTTTTAATAAATTTTTTATTAGTAAAAAACACCGCCAATGCGGTGTTTTCTTTTAGAGTGGAGTGTTGAGAGTTAAATTGCGGTAAAATACAATTCTGCTTTATACGCTTGTTCCCGCACTTTACATCATACCGAAGCAAGCGTAGTACATTGAGCGTTAGCGAAGATTCATTTTTTCCGCAATTCCACTTTCCACTTTCCACTTTCCACTTTTATCTAAACTTTCTTAAACAAATCTGCTCCGCTTGTACCAAACGAAGTGCTGCTCTTTATTGGAATATTCAAAGTGTATCCGCTTGGATAGAGAGGATTTGGATTGCCTTTAAGAGTCAATGTTGAACCGTTTTGAGACCAAGTTCCACCGATGTCCCATACAGTTGCATTACCATCATAATAACCTGCATGATTAAATGTGCCGTCTGCATTTAATCTGTATGCGGTTGCACCCAATTGACCGCTACCCGCGGTGCCTTGTTGTACGTAAATACCGGGCTCGAGTTTTGCGCCACCTATTCTGCCTATGCCGCCGTTCATAGCGACGTGTATGCCGATCATTACACAACCGCCGATGAGAAGGACGAGTCCCGGCACAAGCAAGCCGATTTCAAGTTTTGAAAGTTTGTATTCCTGCCCCGTTGCCTTTTTGAGTTTTTTGTATTTTGAGGACGTTATTACCATCATAGGAATACCGAGTCCTGCGCCGATGACGGCAAACACGATACCTGAGATGAGAAGTCCGTTCTTTGTCTGCTCTTCTTTTTGAGTTGCTGTGGCAAGAATTTTTGCGTCGCTGCGGTTTACGTAGATTATTGGGCGCACTGCTTCGACAGAGTCAACGGAAGTGACTTTTTCATGTTCATCGTGGCGATATAGTCTCACGTAGCCGTTGCCAAACGTTGAAAAAGTGGCGTTGACAAAGTAGTAGATATGGTCTTTGTTGTAGCACCAAGTTGCACCCTTCACTATCGCATAGTCCGTCGGTCTGCCGTTGTTGCCTGCCGCGTCGTAGTCATCGCGGTTGCCAACTGCAATATAGTCGTTGACAATAGCACTTTCTTGTTTTCCGCTACGAATATAGTCAAGTGTGTGCGTGTTGGCAAAAAGCAAAATACTCTTTTGCTCGTCTTCCGTAAATGCGAAATTCAAAAAACCGTCGTTGAGCCAAGCGCGGATTTCCGAGTATCTCCACTGGTTGGCAGGAGTGTCCGCAGGCACACCTTCCATAGTGTTGACGTAGTGAGACCAATAGCCCTGTTGAACGTATTGTGTGAGCCATGCGTGTGTGTCGAGGAAGTATCGAGAAACAAGTTTCACCGTGTCGTGTTCCGCATCGTCAACCATGACGTTCCACTCGATCGGCTCCATTTTGAAATAATAAGTTTCGCCGGGCACGGGTTGAGTGTCGTCATCAAACGGAATATAGTCGGTGGACGCCGTTTCAGAATGGTATTTCGGATCTGCGCTCGTCACTTTGACAAACTTATCGTTGCCCGACGTGAAAAAGCCGTTTTCATCCGCCGTCGCACTCATGTGAGCAAGTTCGTCCGCCGTTGCTTTGGTCTGTGGATAGTAGCCAAACCAAACCGTGTCGCCTTGACGCGTCATAGTGGTCTTGCTTGCGGCATACGTGACGGGAGTTGCGGGAGTCACAAAAAACCCAAGCACCGAAAATGCAAGTATCATCACAAACGGAATTATAACCAAAGTATATTTTGCAATGTTTTTCATAACTCACCTCTTAGTTATTGTAGAAATACACGCTTAGATGTATATCGTCTTCGGCGGCGGTAAAGTTGCCTGCGAGAACTGTTGTGTTGTATCTGTTGCAATAAAAATTCGTATCGCCTGAGTGTTCGACATACTCGTATGGAACAAAACCGTTTTTAATTGTTATAGTGAAAGTTGCATTTTCATTTTTGGCGACATACGCTGTGATTTCATCCGTTATTTCAACCGGTTCATCATTTATCAAAATACTCTCAACCACAGTCGTTGCATCGACAATTTCATATAAGTTGTTAAAAACCTCTATGCTGCAAAGGACGAGATTGTCATAATCAAGGTCTTTTCTGAAAACCGCTGTGATTTCTACGTCGGAGTCGGGCATTTCAAAGGAGTAAAAGCCGTTTTGTTCATAAATCTCATATTCACTCTGCCCGTCGCTGTATTTTAGAGTATAAAGCACGTAGTTTTCATCAGGCGTCACCGAGACAACGACGTCATCGCCAACCGCCGCCCAAGGCATTGAGCACGAAATACTGCCGTGAGTCGTATCGTTCAACGTGATGTTGTGCGAGCCACTCGGCATCTCGGCGTCTTTCAGATGGATTAGCAAATAGCCGTAGCCCATGTTGAAACTATAATGAGTTGCATCAACCTTTGTGGCATTTCTCCAATCCGCGCTATATCCATATCGAATATAATCTATCTCATACAAAGGATTGAGAGAGTTTATAGTGATGATGGTCTGTTTGCGCTTTGCTATTTCACCAACCGTGTATGGCTCGCCGTCCACGGTGAATGAATAAGTCAAATAATCGGCAGGATTGTCTATTGGTGAGTCATTTCCCGGTATATAAACATGCGATTCTATGATTTGTCCATAATTTTGCCTGTTCATTACGATATTGCAATCGAAAGTAGGCATAACGAAACGGAATCTGTTTTCGCCCACTTTTTGCACGTTGACGCGTTCACGGTTGCCCGTATCGTCTTCTACAGATGATTCAACAAAGACGTCTTCGTCTTCATAATACCACCCGTCGGTTGAGAGATCCGCTGCGTTTATTGAAAACTCAACAGTCGTTTCTTCAACTGCATCCGATCCTTCGGTGATTATATATCCGCCGCCGCTTCCGCCAAGTGAAATCGAGTGGCGTTTTGAGAGGAATGAGACTAAGAAAGTGACGTCGTGCTCGGGCATAACGAAAGTGGTTGACGTGACGACTTCCCAATCCAACATACATACGTTAAGTTTCCAATCCGTCGCAGGAGTCACGTTGACTGTCACGGTCGTTCCTGCCTGCACGGTCAAGGTATCTCCCGACTGCACGGTAGTTGAAGCAACCGACACTGTGCCTTCACCGCTTGTGTCAAAAATTATGCGATAGAGTCCCTTGCCGTCGTCCGTGATGTCCTTGTCCTGAACGTCAACGATAGGCGTAAGTTCCGCTTGCTCCTTTGAATCACCGCTTGACGGATAGACGATGACGTCTATCTCGCCTGATTTTGACGTGACAATCTCAACGCTTGTTGCGCCCTGCCCGTCGCACGCGACAAGTATGGCAACAAGACTTAGTATTAAAATAATAAAAATAAATGATTTTTTCAGCATAATCTCTCTCTTTTACAACAGAATGTTGTTCAACTTCATATTATAATAATGCAGTTTTAATGTCAATATATATTTATATTAAAAAAAGATATTGATACACGTGTATCGTCAAACAAAAGCCGAACACATAAAACTCTGCAAGCGAGGCGGTTTATATGTTAAAACGAGATATTTTACAAAGTGTAAAACAAATAAAAAAGTGATTTTTTATACAAAAATCGCGCTATTGTTAGCATATAAAAAATCTTCGGTTTTTTTGCAAAAAATGTAATAAATACTACATAAATTTGTTGTATAATGACAAAAACCCTGTCATTGTTGTATTATTTTGACTATGGACTTTGCAACAAACTTAAAAAACTTAAGAATTGAATTTGGCTATACTCAAGCGCAACTTGCGGAGATGCTCAACATCAAGCAACAGTCTTACAGCAGATATGAAAAAGGCACGGGAGAGCCAAACATCGCGACCCTTTGCAAACTCGCCGATATATTCGACGTGTCAATCGACACTCTCGTCGGAAGAGTTCACTACTGAGCGGCTTTCAGCCGTTTTTGTTGATTGGGATATTTATAATTATCCAAACGATATAATATAAAACAAAAACCACTGAAACATTCGGTGGTTTTATCTGTTTAAGAGCATATTGCGAAGATCGCAAACGATGATTTTTATTCTCGTATTGTGTTTGATGTCCTCGCTTATTTTGTCCCTTGCGTGAATTATAGTGGTGTGGTCGCGTCCGCCGAACATCTCGCCGATTTGCACGAGCGGAAGGGAAAGCAGTTCCGTGATGAGATAGATCGCGATCATTCTCGGTTCTACGACGTTTTTCGTCTTCTTCTTCGAGAAGATGTCCGCCGTTGAGATTTTGAAGTATTTGCAGACTGTGTCGATTATATCGCTTGCGTCTAAGGTGTCCTTTTTGTCGTCGATGAAGTCCGCGAGCGCGTCGTGCGCAAGTTCACGGGTGTTGATGACGGTGTTTGAAAGAGAACTGTAAAAGATAATTCTGTTGAGAAGTCCTTCCATTTCACGAATGTTGGACGTAGAATTTTCCGCGATAAACTCGGCGACTTCGTCCTCGAGCGCAAAGTTGGCAACCGCCGCCTTATTCTTGAGTATTGCAACTCTCGTCTCCATATCGGGCGGTTGAATATCAACCGTAAGCCCCCAACTGAAGCGAGTGGAGAGTCTGTCCGCCAACTTCTCCATCTCTTTCGGAGCGCGGTCCGACGTCAAGATGATCTGCTTTTGAGATTGATAGAGGTCGTTGAAAATGTTGAAAAACGCGTTTTGCGTGGCGTCTTTGCCGTTGATTGCCTGAATGTCGTCGATCATAAGCACGTCGCAGGCGCGATACTTCTCTCTAAAGCGGTTGTTTTCGTCGTTCGATCCGCTTCTGATCACCGCGATAATCTCCGCTACGAGATCGTCCGCCGTGACGTACAGCACGTTTGCGGATTTGTTCTTTTTGAAGATATGATTGCCGATAGCGTGCAAAAGGTGCGTCTTGCCAAGACCGACGCCGGAGTAGATAAACAGAGGATTAAACTTTGCGCCCGGCTCTTCCGCAACCGTCTTGCAAGCGGCGAGCGCGTAGGCGTTCGACTTGCCCTCGACGAAAGTGTCAAAAGTGTATTTTGGAAGGAAAGGATTTTTCTTCTTGACGATGGGAGCGGGTGAAGACACGACGAAACCTCCGTCTTCGAGGAAGTCCGTTTGATTTTTGAGATATTCTTCCTTTTTGTCGGGCGTGATGATGACGACGTCTTTGACGGAAGAGTTGATTGCGGACGCCACTTCCCTGATCGTGTCCTTATACTTGTTGTCTATGGTCTTTTTGGCGGTTGCCGAAATCGTCGAAAGCACGATAGCGCCATCGGCGAAGCATACGGGCTCGAGTTTTTCAATCCAAACTTCATAACTTATCGCTTGAATTGAAATAGACAACTCGTCCTTGCAATCGTTCCAAAATTCCTCTATGTTTATCATAGGCACAATTATAACAAATTTCGAGATTTTTTCAAGCAAAAAAATAAAAATTAAAATCAAATACAATATGTTGAAAAATTTTTCGCTTTCAGTTATACTTCTTGTATGAAAATCTTGTCCGTCGACCTCTTGAACTTCAGAAACTACGAGCGTGCGTCTGTGAATTTCACAGACGGTCTCAACGTTCTCTACGGCGAAAACGGCAGCGGAAAGACGAATATGCTCGAGAGCGTTTACTTTGCGTCCCTCCTCTCAAGCCTCAGAGCAACGAAGGACAAAGAGATGGTGATGATGGACAAAGAATCGTCAACGGTCAAAGTCCTGCTCGAGAAGAAGTATAGAAAGCATACGATAAGCATCTCGCTCGACGCTCAAGGCAAAAAGAAAGTCCTCGTGGACGGCGTTCCGATCTCGCGCGCGTCCGAACTCGTCGGCGTGCTTGGCGTCGTGTTGTTCTCCCCCGACGAGATGAAACTCGTCAAAGAATCCCCGCTCGAGCGCAGACGCTTCCTTGACGTCGGACTCTCGCAGCAACAGAGGTCATACTTCTTCGCGCTCTCAAGATATACCCACGCTCTCAAACAAAAAAACAATCTCTTAAAAGAATATAAGACCGCAAAAAACGTTGACGATATGCTCGACGTTTGGGACTCCGTGCTCGCAAAAGAGGGCGCGACCATCATCGCAAAGAGAAAGGAATATATCGCCACCCTCTGCGACTCCGCAAAGAAGTTTCACTATATTTTGTCGGGCGAAAAGGAGACGCTCAATCTCTCGTATGAGAGCGGCGTCAACGTGGATTGCGAAGGCGAAGAACTCGAATCCAATATGCTTTCCGCACTTCGTGCATCGCGTGAAAAAGACAAAGACCTTGGATACAGTACGGTAGGTCCTCACCGCGACGATATAAAGATTGAAATCAACGGCAAGGACGCAAGAAAATACGCAAGTCAAGGTCAACAGCGCACGACCGCCCTTGCAATGAAGATAGGACAAGTCGTCATCTACAAGGACGAGATAGGCGAACCGCCCGTGCTTCTTCTCGACGACGTTCTAAGCGAACTCGACGAAAATCGCCAAAAGATCCTTCTTGACCTCACAAAGAGTTTTCAAACCATCCTCACCTGCACAGAGTATAAACTCGACAACCCCGCGACATTGTTTTGCGTTTCGAATGGAAACATAAAACAAACGAAATAAAATTCAAAACCCTTCAATCACTTTGCGAGATACTAAACTGCACCCCCAATGATTTATTTGTCATGAACGACAACACCGAAAAGAAATAAAACCACACTTTAACAAGCAAAACGGCACGATAAAGTGCCGTTTTTGTAAATAATTTTTAATCCTTTAATATCAAAAACAAACAAAATAAATCGCTCAGTTTGGATGAAGAGCGCGAAAAAGCCTCCTTGAGAGAAGGGCGCGTACTGACGTACGTAACCGATTCACAAGAAGGCTTTGACAATGCTATTCGCAAAACTGTGCGGTTTATAACTTGTCGTTGTATTTGAGGATTTGAATAAGTGCGTGAATGCGCTCAAGATCGTCCGCATTGAAGTAGTCGATGGTGATTCTGCCCTTTTGGTCGTTGCCGACGAGTTTGACTTTCGTGGCAAAGATGCGCTTCATATCGCTGACAAAATCTTTGAGTTCAACAGACATCACGTTTGGTCTTGGTCCCGTCGGGATAGTCTTTCTCGTGAAGTACAATCTCACTCTGTTTTCGAGGTCTCTGACGGACAGTTTGTTGTCGCAGGCTTGTTTTGCAAGAGTGACGAGATATTCTTTGTCGTCGATCGAGATGAGCGTTCTCGCGTGTCCCGGAGAGAGTTTGCCTTCTCTCACGAGTTCCGTCACTTCGTCAGGCAGTTGCAAGAGTCTGAGAGTGTTGGTGACGTAAGGTCTTGACTTGCCGAGTCTCTTTGCGACGTCCTCTTGCGTAAGCCCGTGGTTTTCCATAAGTTCGCGCATGCCTTCCGCCGCCTCGACTGCGTTGAGGTCTTCGCGGTGCAAGTTTTCAATGAGTGAAATCTCTTGGATTTGAAGAGGAGAAAACTCTCTGACGATCGCAGGCACCTTTTTGAGCCCCGCAAGCAAACTCGCTCTAAAACGTCTTTCACCCGCGATAATAAGATACCTTCCGCCCTCGCTCTTCACAAGCAAAAGCGGTTGCAAAACGCCGTACGTCATGATGGACGTCGCCATCTCTTTCAAACTGTCTTCATTGAAAGTTTTTCTCGGTTGGTTTGGGTTCCTGTCGATGAGGGTGACGTCGATCTCTTGCGCTTGCACGTCTTCGCCGAGTTCAACTCTTACGTTTTCAGGGTTGTCGTTGAAGAGTGCGCTGAGTCCCTTTGCGCCAAGTCCGCCTTTTGAAGTTGCCATAACAAAACTCCTTGTCGAATCCTTTAGATTTGGTTGATTTTTTGTATAAACTCTTGCGAAAGTTTGGCATACGCCAACGCTCCCGCGCATTTTTTGTCGTATAGAAGGATCGGTTTTCCAAAACTCGGCGCTTCGGCAAGCCGCACGTTCCTCGGAATCGTCGTCTCAAACACCTTGTCCCCAAAGAGTTTTTGGACTTCCGCTCTTACGTCTCTTGCGAGTTTGCTCCGCCCGTCGTATTCCGAGAGCAAAATTCCTCCTATCTGCAAAGCGGGGTTCAAGTGCCGCTTGACGAGTCTAACTGTGTTCATCATTTGAGACAATCCTTCAAGCGCGAAGAACTCAGCCACAAGCGGAATTACGACGAAGTCCGACGCGCTTAGCGCGTTCACCGTGACGAGACTAAGCGACGGAGGGCAATCTATCAACGCATAGTCGAAGTCTTCGCTCACGCCTGCAAGGCATTTTGCCAACATCTTTTCCCTGCCGTTGTCTATTGCGCCAAGTTCGAGTTCGGCGCCCGCAAGATCGTTTGAGGCGGGCAGAATTTTCAATCCGTCGATTTCGGTCCGCCTTATGCAATCCGACGCGTTTTTGCCGCCGAGCAACGCGTCGTATGACGAATTTTGCACTTTTTTGTCGAATATTCCAAGAGACGAGGTCGCGTTTGCCTGTGCGTCCATATCGACAACGAGCACTCGCTTGCCGCTTTCCGCTAAATAGGTGGCAACGTTGACGCAGGCCGTCGTCTTTCCAACGCCACCCTTTTGGTTGGAAAACGCGATTATTTTCATCATAAAAACAGTTTAGCACAGTTTAAAGATTTTGGCAACAGGGTTTTGTGAGAGAAAGAACAGAATTTTTGCAGTTTGATTTAAAAAATCAATATTTCTCGTTCAAAGCGATTTTTGTCTTTGCAAACGGCGTTTTTGGTGTTATAATAATCGTATGCAAAACGTCGAATTTTTAAAATCCACGATAGAGGCTTTGGGCGTCGCGCCGACGAGCGACCAACTCGGCAAGTTGTCCGCATATTACGATATGGTCGTCGAGGGCAACAAGCGGTTTAATTTGACCGCCATTTTAGACGAGCGCGACTTTGCCGTAAAGCACTACGAAGACAGCCTCTTCGGCGAAAGCGAAATCCCTGACGGCGCAAAAGTCCTGGATCTCGGCTGCGGCGGCGGGTTTCCGTCCGTTCCTCTTGCGATTATGCGCCCCGACCTCAAGATCGTGGGGCTTGACGCAACCGCCAAAAAGACCGTGTTCGTTTCAGAGTCCGCACGCGCCTTGCACCTTTACAATTTGACGGCGATTGCGGGACGCGCCGAAGAGCAAAAAGCACTCTTTGGCACGTTTGACTGCGTCACGGCAAGAGCGGTGTCCGCGCTCCCGATCCTTTTGGAACTCGTGGCTCCGATCTTAAAAATCGGCGGAGTGTTCGTTGCGTACAAAACGGACGAATCCGAACTTGACGCGTCAAAAAACGCACTTAAAGTCTTGAATATGCAATTTGACCACTCAAAATGCGGAGAGTTGTCAAACGGTGAAAAACGCGCGATCCTCGTGTTTAAAAAGGTCGGGGCAACGCCGTCGAAATACCCTCGGCAGTATGGCGCGATAAAGAAAAAACCGCTTTGAGTCGCGCCCCTTGGCAGCCCGCGAAGTCGCATGTTTATCTATGGGACAAGCACGACTTTGCGCGCCGTGGTTTTCGCAAAAGAGCCCCTTTTGACGCCCGGTGCACCGGCGCGGTTTTTATAAACGGAATGCGAAGAAATTTTCAAAACAAAAACAATCGTTATAAGAAGGCAAAATATGAGAATAGCAATTATAACCGCTATGGCGGAAGAAACAATGCCGATCTTTGAAAGCCTCGGCAGCCACATCGTCGACGAGAGTACGATTTCCGGCGTGCTTGTCAGAAAGTTTGAACTCGGCAACGACACAATCTATCTTGCGACATCGGGCGTCGGCGAGGTCAAGGCGGCGCTCGCAGTACAACTTCTTAAAGACCTGTTTGACGTCGAAGCCGTGCTGAACTTCGGTTTCGTCGGCGCGGTCAATCCGTCTTTGTCCATCGCGGAACTCGTCATCGCGGAAAAGGTCTGCCACTACCGCTTCGACATCTCCGCGCTCAACAATATCGAGGTCGGCAGATACTCGGATCACGACGACAAATATTTTTATCTTTCAGAAGATCTCGTCACGCGTGTGCTCGCAAACGTAGGAAGACCCGTGCGCGTCGTGACGTGCGCAAGCGGCGACAAGTTTGTCTCGTCGTCAAGCGACAAAAATATGCTCCGTGAGGAGTTTAAGGCGGATATATGCGAGATGGAACTTGCGGGCATTGCAATAGCTTGCGAGCGCAACAACTTGCCTCTATTGTCTCTCAAAATCGTCTCCGACAAGGCGGATGAGACAGCCAACGTCGACTTCGACGAGATCGTTCACAACGGTATGCGCAAACTTGCCAAGATTTTGCCCGACGTGCTCAATGCTATCAACGGCACGACGACCACCCTTCCGCCGATCAAAAAATAATCCGTCACAAGTTTCAATTCCTTTCAATACTCGGACGGTAAAACGAGCCGCCGTTATGACGCAAACGGGTTGGCAAAAATATTCGGCTTCATGAGCGGCTTAAGCATTGCGAAGCGGCAATCGTCAACAAGTAAACCATTTGCGTGGTGTAGGCGAAAGACTTTGCCAATTTTTTCGGCGTATGTTTGAAGAACTCTCTACACATAGATGCAAAATTCGCAGATTTAGACCGTCCGACGTGGGCGGTTTGTCCGAAGTTCTTGGCGACGGCGAGGTCATGAGATACGTTGAGCCGCCGTTTGACTATGCAAAAACCGAAAAGTTTGTTGAAAAATACGGCTTGGTCGATGAACCGAAAATTTTTGCTCTTATCTATGATAAGAGCAAATTTTCAGAATCAAATGAAGCGCAATCAACTTGTTTAAACGAGGGCGATTCTTCTCGAGAGGTTGTCGCGGGACACGTCATATTTCATGCGCTTTCGGATGACGCGCTCGAAGCCGTATTAGGCAAAGGCAAGGTGTATGAGATAGGATGGATATTGCGCTGCGACCTTTGGGGGCGCGGAATTGCAAGTGCGACGACTTCGGCATTGATCGAGCATGCCAAAACGCAAGGCATAAACGCCCTCGTCATCGAATGCGTGCCCCAAAACCTCGCAACGATCAAAATTGCCGACAAATATCGCTTTGAAGAGTGCAATGTCGCGGGGAATTTAAAGCAATTCGTCCTTCCGCTGTGTTGACTCGCGTCGTTAGACGTGAGCGGGTGGGTTGCATGGCAATCAAAAACGAAAGTCAGACCATATAATAGATGCCCTAGGCGCAGCATAACGGCTGAAAGCCGCAAAAATCCAAAAAATCCGTTAAAATTATAGAAAACGGATTTTTCATTTTCTATAATTTGTGTTTCACGTGAAACAATTTAGTACTTTTACCGTTAAAACTTATGAAATTTCGATGCGCACGGTCGGCGCTTGCCAATTCGCCTTAGACTGTCACGGCGGTTTTTTCGACCATTATTCTTTAAATTTCACGATTAAAACCATCATATAACTATCAAGCCTGCTTTAACGCTCCAAAAACGAGACGGTTGAATGTTTAGATCTGCGGAGTAGTCCGTGATGGCGCCGAATAATTATGTGCCCTACCGTATAATTGTATGTCCTACCATGTGTTGCGTGATGTGCGCTTCAAGTGTGTGACGATCGGTGCGCTATCAAACCGACGGAAATCACGTAAAATGCGCAAAAATATAGAAAATCGTTTTTTCAATTTCTATATTTTTTCGTCAAAATCAAGAAAACGCACGCTTAACTCTATTTTGTGACGTTTATATCGCGCCATGCCGTTGCGTGTGTCTAATTGTCGTCGGAGCAACTTCCCCTCGAGAACGAAAAGGGTTTGCAGTTGCAGTCAGTCGGCTTTTGACATTATTTTCTATTTCTTTTTAATCGCCTGAGTCGAGTATTGGCTCGCCAAACCGTGACGATATTATCGACTATTTGTCTGTGGCGGCGCATACTGTTGTAGTCCGTTTTGATCGTAGCAATAGGAATCGACGTAAAACGCTCGTAAACTACGGTCTCGCCCGCCCCGCATGCTGAGTAGGCTGTTAACCTTGCATTGGCGGGCGTATGCGTAATTTCTATTGGTCGCACTTGCCGCGAGTGGATTTGACGAATAGAAATTGCTTTAATATCAATGTCTGCGCGCGGACAATCGACTTATTTGACTGGTAATTTACCGGAGCGTTGGTCGTGTAGTTTGTTGTCCTATGACAAATTTGACGCGCCATAATCATTCGTTGCAGAATGGCGCAGAAGACAACCCCTGTCATTTTTGGCTGTGGGTCGATGAAAGCGGTATGTACAACTCTTGCGACGTTATAAGAGCCTGATTATACAAAGCAAACAGATCGGATCGAACGTTGTCAGGGCATATTTGTCGGCTGTCTGCCTTTTTAACGGTGCGCGGTGCGCCTTGCCCATTCAGGGCCCGTAGGGCACGACGTGATGGCATTAGGGCATCTTGCAATCGGAACCGTCGTTCGGGGCGGTGCGTGCAAGAGACGAACCCGCAGGAAAAGACCAAAAACAACGTTCAAAAAAGAAAAACGGCGTTGTCTGATAGCAAATCACGCCAAATCGGCAAATTCTATTTGGCAACGTTTCACGTAAAACATTGGAGATAGAAAATCGTCTTAAAATGTCTATGTTTCACGTGGAACAATTTGTCTGAGCCTTCGCGTTTCACGTGAAACAAAAACTTCCAAAAACCCACTGTTTAGTAGGGTTTTTGCGGTTTTTTCGCTGTGAAAAAATCATTTTTGTCCTTTGTTCGTGTTGTTTTCGATAGAAAATTTTTGCCTCTTTCACCCAAATTTTTCAAAGGCATTTGTTTCGCAAATTTTCTATCATTTTTTTAGAGTTTCACGCAGTTTTTATGATTATTGCGTTTTGATTGGTTGGATGTGGTCTTCGCTTTGTTTGTTTTTCTATATTTTTGCTTAGTTTTCTATCTTTTTACGCCTTTTTGTTTACCGTTTCCACTCAAAATTGCCGATTTTTCGTTGTTTTGCTTGATTTTTCCGTGTTTTTGCGGGGTTTGGGGCAGTTTTGGTTGTTTTCGGATGGATGGATGGATGGATGGATGGATGGATGGATGGATGGATGGATGGATGGATGGAT
>Ga0256405_10000610_pt1 | contig 115413 bp, 100 predicted proteins | sample RumenRJG_02DNA_FD_189096 | JGI IMG/M metagenome (GOLD analysis project Ga0256405, IMG submission 189096) | Bovine rumen microbial communities from Lethbridge, Alberta, Canada - RJG_02 | ecosystem: Host-associated > Mammals > Digestive system > Stomach > Rumen | place: Canada: Alberta...
CCTTGAGATTGGTCTCAATTCAAGTTATCTACAGATGGACTATCGTGATGAGGAATTGGTAAAGTTCAATGCTGATTTGAATTCGTATTATAGTCTATTATTAAGATATGCTGAAGAATACGAATCTGAGTGATGGACAGAGATGCCTGAACCGAACAAGCATAAAAGAACGGCTTATAGCTCTATGTGCACCTAATCGTGTATGGGCATTTAATAATAAGAAGAATGAACTTCTTTACATTCTGTATTCAATTTTTCACCTTCGACCCTGGCAAGTTAGAACATCTTCTTTTGAAGAGTATGGGAAAAGTTCAGCGGATAGCAATGATGACATCATAATTATCTTCTCTTGTAATAGTAATAGTGTCTATATAAACGAACAGATTTGCAACGTTTCTGACTTCTTACGATGGTACCGCTATTATGAAGTTGATTCCGCAATTATCAATGACAATGTTCACTTAAATTGGAAAGTAGTATATTACTCTAGAAGCAATTTTATTCCTCAAAACGTGTAATATTTCAATGAAAAATGGAAAAAAGATATTATGCGTTATATTTTCTATAATATCATAATTGCAACATGTCAAATCCTTTAAAAAGCAGAAGATATGGAAGTACTTGATGGTAATGGTGACTTAATCACGTGGTTGTCAGACAATCCTGATGACTGGAATACTTTTTCTGACTACGAAAGACAGATACGAAGATTGGTCCTAGAACTAAATGAAGAACTATTCTGTTCAGGAGAGCACTTGCTCGGATACAACGGAACTAATGCTTTAGAATATATTAAGTTGCTAGGAAACATTAACCCAAATTATACTTCTGACCAAAACCTTCAAGAGAAACTTCATGAGATTCGGAGATGGGCGAACTATCGTCTTACCAGTTGCCACCCTGATAATGAAGACAGACTATTTCAAGAAGTTCAAATAGCAAATAAAAGTTATCAAATGGCAAGGAATTGTTGGAACTCCGGTCGTATTGAAGAAGCAATTAAGAACTTCGAGAAAGCAGGCCTGTTTGAGCATCCATCCGGATATAGAATGCTGGGGGATATCTATATGGGCGGGTTAGGTGGAGTACAGAGGGACATTAGAAAAGCAGTAGAATACTACGAAATTGGTGCTGAAGATGAGATTGGCGACTGCGCTTTTATTCTCGGAATTCTCTATCGTGATGGTACTGAAGGACTGTCTCCCGATATGGAGTTGGCATACAAGTGGATTCGAAAAGCAGCTCTACTAGGAACTTGTAATGCCGGAAATGCTCTGGGCCAACTGTTTGAAAATGGATGGGGATGCGAGAAGAATCTCAGAAAAGCATTATACTGGTACGATGTAAGTTTGACTGGTATAGATAACGGGAATCAACTAAGAAAAGTTATGGAAGGCACAGGACTCACCCTCAGGCTTGATGGTTTCGACTATGGGTACTTCCACTATATAGAAGATGTCGAATGGTGGCGGAACTATTATGTAAAGAACGGTATGCTCCTAGAAAAATAGTTCAACTATTGTGGAGACGTAACGGCTCCCGTTAAGTCAGACCACGATTCACGCTGAAAGGATTCTACAAGCCGTTGAACTTGATGTGCTCTCCAGATACCACCTTTCGCAGTATGAAATCCGTTACAATTCAAGTAGCGGGCTTTCTCACTATAGTTTCCGTCCATTACGCTAACTACTGCATATGCTCGTTTGTTCGCATCACTTGAGATAGTGTTGTGATGTCTCTTGTTTAGAGACTTATCTCTCATTGCATCCGTGAAAGTGGCATTAGGTGCTCCAAGTTTAACACCACGCTTTTTCAATTCGGCAAGAGCTTGTTTCGTACGGACGGAAATGTACTCACGCTCTTGCTGAGCCATTCCAAAATAGATACTCTGTTCAAGTGTACCCATATCTGGATGGTCGCAGAAGATGATACGATACTTCTCACATAGTTGCAGACCAAAGTAGGCAACACGTGTTAGACGGTCTATCTTCGCTACAATAAGGTAGGCATTGTTCTTCACGGATTCAGCCAAAGCCAATGTTAGTTGTTGACGTTCGTTCTTTTTCCCGGATTCATGCTCTTCGTATTCGGAAATAATTTCCGCAGAATTAAACTCACAGTATCTCCGTACAATTTCCTTTTGTGCGGAAATTCCTAGATGCTGATCATCCGTGGAAACTCGATAATATGCGACTACTTTTTTCATTTTAATAAAATTAACCAGTACAAAGTTAATATACTTTTATGTCAATCGCACATTTCTCAAATGGATATTAGGTTAATACAGGATAAATCACGTTAGATTAACGGTCGTTAGCTTCCTGTAAGGAAACTGCAAGAGATAAATATAGCGATTCAATTAGTAATCATTTTTTGTAAGATGTATATTTTGAGTGTGACGATTGAAGTTGCACTCTTTTTGACGGATATCGGTGGGAGAGGTTGAAGCTTTGAGTAGGATGGGTGAAATCTGACGCCACACAGCCCACCATACAAGTGGGCTGTGATGTGGCGGAAGATTTTTCTAATTTGAATAGGTGCCCCTCTTGGGGGGCACTTTCAAATTATCTTAAGATATTAAGACAATTTAATTTGGCCACATTGCTTGGCCACATTACTGGCCACATTTTTTGCCACATATGGAGAAAATGGAAAACTTTATTTGAAAACGCAGATATATATATTAGAAGTCCAATATTAACGGACTATTTAAAATATACATCAGATAAAAGAAATGATTATTAAGGATTTATTACTGAAATGTCTGAAAGGACGAAGCGAGCGAGCATCAATAACGAACCGCGAACAGATGAACTTATTCGTTCTGGATATGTTAGATGCGTAGAAAAAACCAAAGGAAATTTATCATAAATGGTGGCACCGTGATGATAGAGAGTTTGGAAAAGATTCCCTTATGTCGATGATAGACAAGTCACTCATTGAAGATTACCCAGTCGTTATTCACAACGGATTTAATCGAGCAAGTCACTTTCATCTCACGTCCGCTAAAAGTATCACATTAGCCGATATTATTCAGAATGCAACTCATCAATCATTTGTTTTAGGCAAAAACCATCTGCAATATTAGTTACAGCGTTTCAATATCATCAATGACATCATACTTGCAATGCTATTTGCAAAATATGATGTTAGCTCCTTAACTTAGGAACATATTATTTTCAGCTGCTTGCATACTATGTTTTTCTATTTCCGCGCTTATGAATGTGAAAACTGGCTTATACAGATTAAAGACTTATGGTAGATATTACCAAGAATCTATGAGATAGATATCTCATACTTTGAACAGATTGCTGTGCAGTACGGCTTCGCTTATTGTCCCGAAATCAAGCGAACACGGCAGTCAACTAAGAAAAAGCCAGAGTGTGCTGATGACCTTATCAAATGCTTTGATGATGACATGACACAGGCCGAGAAAAAGGAAGCAATAATGAAGTGGTGGCGATGTAGTAAACGTTCTGCGAGAAGATATATGTCTGAGTTTGGTTTAACTGATTATAAGTACACCCGGAGTGATTACAAAGAATCGTACCAGCACGTTAATGACACTGTTGAAGATATTACTAACAATATTAAACAATCATCAAATGTCATTACGCAAGCACATGATGTGACTGAGCATATAGATGCATGGGCTGAGGGAATGTCACAAATAGATAAAATAAAAGTTGACAGGCTAATAGCAAAAATTAATTTCAATAATCACGTTTCCAATAGTAAACTTGACGAACAGTTTGAATCTATCAGTAAAGTTCTAAACGGCATGACTGCAAAAATGATATAGACCACTCCCATTCCAAATACCAATGATAATGGAGAATTAGATTCAGTTGATTCATAAAGTTAATCATATATGACACTTAATATATGATTCTCTTCTATATAATAATGAAACGGACGTACGAAGAAAATACGTCCGAAAAACTATTTTTATCGATATTATTATAACTGATATTCAAATGTGCAGAATAATAGGCATATCAGTGCCTGCCCAGAGATATATGCATCTGTGAGCAACAACATGACACAATAAAATAGCTACTATATTATCGATATTAGTAGATTAAAACCACCAGGTGGAGAGTTCCCAGTGAACGTATAACGCCAACGGTATGTTTTAGTCTCACCCCATTTTGTTTTTACAAATGAACCCGATAGGGCGTTTTTCTGATACTCTGTCATATAACTAGAATAATTAAGTGAAATACACCAATTTCCATTCAACAGTATTATTGCAGTTCCGTCAATACATGAATAATTGACTTTTTTGATTACAGTTGGCAGGCCGCATTTACTCTTACTTTTAGAAATACGCTCTTCGTTGAGTTCATTATTTGGAACCGCATTATTGTATTCGGTTAGGATCTCGGTAAAAAAGGCTTCGGGGATACTCTCAACTTGTTGTTCTGTATCTATCTCCCGTCGCTTCTCATTACTTAGTATATCCCCAAGTGCAGATAGCATATTTGTTAATGTTACCTCTACGTTACCAATATCAACTTTTTCTTCTATTATACTTGTGTTAACAAGCCCATCTAAAATACTGTCAAGGCTATCTCCATCCTCGTCATTTGATATAAGCTGCTGGTGGAGCCTGTTCTTACCACACAATAAATGCTCGCGGTTGATTATTTTAAGCACATGAGGATTAAAACGCTCAAAACAACAATATTCTGAGTTGGTAGAATTATATTCGAGATTAACCCTCATTGGCCCGTATGCTGGTACGTAAATACTCTCCACAGAAATGACATTAGGGAACAAATCCTCTATTGCACAGTTCAAACAATCCACGCCCCCCTCCGAGACAAATGATAATATCACCGCTTCACATTTTTCGTAATCTTTGATGCTAGATATGCCCTTCTTATAAAAAACGGCTAAGCAATAGGTCTCAAGATTATTAGATTCAGACCACATGTACCACGGACATTTAATCAGCCTTTGGTGAAGTCTACATAATAACTTATTAGCACTTTTTACTCGGCTAATGTTAATTCTAACACATATAAAGTTTGAATTCGTCTTAACTGATAATTCAGAAAGAGATTTCCCTGGCTCTGCTATTGCCATTCTCTCTTCGAATAATCGAAGCAAAGAAATACCTCGTGATGAATTCACAGCATCTATGCGGATTGTCTTAATTTGTTCTTTAAACAATGTCATCGCTTCATCTTTATTAGTATAATTATACCATGTGTACGACAAACAATCAATATCTGATTTACGACGAACACACAACTCATTGTACTTTGAGGTAAGTTCCTGGGTATAATTAATCTCAATTGCATTTTCAAGTATAGAGTAACAATTCAACGGATCCAAATCAATACCGCTAGGCAAGTTCTCCAATTTATTGTAATTACAATTTTTGATATTAGTCAAAAATGCCATTTTACCATAGTCAAGTAAGTCTACCACCATAATGTAATCGAATTGACAGTGCTTGCAAAGTTTATACATACCAATACAAATAATATCGTCGTAGCCATTCTTGACCTCGTTTATCAGTTTCTTTACGTTTTCGTTGTACTTACGACTGTAACCACAGCTATAGCGAGTAATAGAAAACATATAACGGAGCATATATAAATAACTAGACTCCAAGTCTAACAACATTTTATATATACGGGCTGGCCTTGCACCCTGTTTGGACATTTTTGTCATTAATCGCTTCACATTTGGCTGACCTATACAGAGCATCGACTCAACCTTCGATATGGTTAGTTGACCATATAGTTTGTGGTTTGGCATAAAAATGCCAATACAATCGTCATAGGCATTCTCTACCTGCTGAACCTGAGTGACAGAGATTGATTGCTCTATACTTTCAATCTCTTTTTGAACAGCCCCCGAGCTACTATTATTCACCTCAAAAAGCTTGCGATAATCATTATTCATTTCTTCTTGATTCATTTATACTTTTATAATTCTACTTCGATGATTTGTATTTGTCCACCCACTAAGCGTTAATTTTTTGTTAATACCTCTTTCCCCATCATTTTTATGGTTTATAAAAACACTTTACGTATACGATTTAACAAAATCCTCAAATAGAAAACATAAAAAAATCTGAGTACAATTTATAAAACAACAAAATTGTACGACAATGAAAACAACGAGAATTATCAAAGACCAAACGGAAATCATGAAGAAACTTTTAACAAGCATGTACGAAAACGTATGCATGTAGAAAGAAATGTTAGAATTGCTTCTCAGCGAGTATGAATTGGACACTGCCAATCTGACACCCCGTGATGATGAACCACGAGAACTCATCAAAGGTATCAACGGACTCGCCGAGTTCCTAGGCTGTGGAATCACTAAGGCCCAAAACATCATGAATTCTGGTATCCTTCAGGAACGAGACATAGCCTATCGTGCAGGAAACCGCTGGCGTTTCAACAAAACACTACTAACAAGATTGCTGGATGAGGAACCTGAGATACTCAATAGAGTCTGCTCAGAAGCTGAAGCGGCATGACTTTTCAGTCGTTAATATACGACTTGGTAGACATATCGTAGTACAGTGCCTCAAGTTCCTGTAAAGTCAATCTCTCCACAGAGTGTTCGATGATGCGGATTAGTTCTTCACGCCGATAGTCATCGTTCTGACCGAACTTATTCAAGTATGCCATAGTTCTTAATTTGTCATTAATATGATTACACCGCTGATGCAGATGTAGGCATAGACGATGTATCGGAAAATGCGATTGGGGATATGCTTGAAGACGTAGGCGCCCAGCATCGTGCCTATGATGACACCGCCGAGGCCATAGAGATAATCAACGGCGACAGTCGTAGTGAAGAAGCCGTTGTAGGCTCTCACACCAGTCATCATCACATTGCCAATCAGGAAATAGGTCTGCGCCATCGCCATATAATGTTCCTTCGTTGGCTCACTCTGGATGAAGTAAAGCACGGCTGGAGGGCCTTGCATACCAAAGAAACCGCCCATCAGTCCACTCAAAGTTCCAGCACCTACCTGCACTTTTTTCGTGGTTGGCAACTTGATACGCTGGCTGAAAAGCATAAAGTAGATACTAATCAAGATAAGTGCTACGCCAAGGATGCGACGCAATATGTGGTCTTCTATACGTGTCAAAGCAAAGATGGCGATGGTCGAGACGAGGATAAACGTCAGCAGAATCGGCCAAATCCGTTGCCAAGTGACGTAGTCCCTTAACCGCCATACGATAGCTGCAGAAGTTGTGATAGCCAGCAGTCCTGAGAGTGTCGTAGCCTCGCCATAGCTTGGCATAAGGAATGGCAGCATCGTCATAATGAAGATACCGAAGCCGAAGCCCGTGGTGCGCTGTATGAAACTCGCACCGATGCTCAGCAGAAATATGGAAAGAACGATACTACTCATTGCTACAATACCATATGTTTCATAGGATGACCACCCCAATGATTATCATTCGCATACCTGAATCCTAAAGAAGAATAAAGTGCTTCGCCATCAGAATTGTCCTTATCGACCAAAAGTCCAACACAAGGCAGGCCCATATGAGTAGCACGCTCTTTGGTCGCTATTAGCAAACGGCTTGCAATTCCCTGACGACGATATTCGGGTTGTACAGCCAGAGAATCAAGATAGAGTTCACCTGCTTGTGTTTCATCGTCCATACCTGAATGGTCCTTACCAATATATTCTTTTGCATCTTCGATGAAAGCTCGTCGAAGTTCGTGCAGTTGGCCGCCATCATAACTAACAGATATGCCGACCACCTTATTGCAATCCATTGCAACGAGAGTATTCTTGTAACTATACTGAGAGTCTTCTCTTTCGACAAGCATTGTCATCATATTCTGGAAGTCATCAAGTCCATAGCCATCCCCGCAGAAATACAGACAGCAATCATCTGTCATTGCCATCATAATCAAGCGGGCAATTTCTGCTGCCAGGCTCTTTGTTGCTTCTTGAATCTCTATCATCCGTACTTCGCAAATACCTTAATTAATCACAAAAGTTGGTACAAAAGTACGAAGAATTCTCCAAATATCAGATGAAAACACTAACTTTGCAACATTATTTATGAGAAATAGCGATGGCAAATAAAAGACCAAATCCAAACGAGGCGTTTCCTAACCAGAACCTACCAAGACTCTGCTACATCAAAAATGTGGTGAAGAATCCGCGTATCATCATCGGCGATTACACCTACTATGATGATGTGGATGGTGCTGACCAGTTTGAGAAGCACGTCACGCATTTCTACGACTTTATCGGCGACAAATTGATTATCGGTAAGTTCTGTGCCATTGCCAAGGGCGTGGAGTTTGTGATGAACGGTGCCAATCACAGGATGGATTGTGCTACAACTTATCCGTTCTACATTATGGGCGGTGACTGGGGAAGTGCCATTGCGCCAGTGAAAGACGAACTTCCCTTAAAGGGAGATACCATTATTGGCAATGATGTCTGGATTGGCCAGAACGTAACCGTGATGCCAGGCGTTCATATAGGCGACGGAGCCATTATCGGAACAAACTCTGTAGTGGCAAAGGATATTCCGCCTTATTCTATTGCAGTCGGGAACCCCTGTCGAGTCGTCAGGAAGCGCTTCGATGACGAACTGATAGAGTTATTGCTTCAGTTCAGGTGGTGGGACAAAAGCATCGAGGAAATAGAAAGCCTCATGCCGATACTGTCTTGTGGCGATTTGGAAAAGGTTAAGGCTGAACTAAAGGCAAGGCTATGATGACGATTGACACCACAAATATGTGTTCGCACCTGCAACGCAAGCTATTCGAAGAGGATGGCATATATCATTCTCTATGGATAGCCATGCAGGATGATCCAGAATTAACAGCAGTAGTCCGCTCGCGTCAGCTACATATCTACCGCAATGGCAAAAAGGTATTGGTGCTGGCAGGCAAGTCTGCACCAAAGATTATCAGAGAGGACGCGATTTGTGAGCTTTTACAAATTGAGCGAATCAAGTGGATGGAGCAGCGCTTCAATAATGCCTTGGCTGGCATTAAGGATGGGGCTACTGATTCATTGAAGGCTATCAAGAAGGATGTTGCCGAACTCAGCAAATACTATGGCAGTGAGTCGTGGAAACAGGATTTTGCTGCTGATGAAACAGGGAAACTACCCCCAGACCTCAAACGTGGAGTACTGTCAGAAGATGGTATTTGGAATCTTCTCTCTGACTACCGTGATATTCAAAAGAAGAAGCAATGAAGAAACGAAAAATCAAGTATTTGGCAATATTCTTCCTCTGCTGGTTTACCCTTTTGGTCTTGCTGGTTGATGGAGTCCTGAAGTTCCAGACACTGATTGATTATTTCGGGTCGTACGTAGTTGTAGAGGTTGTATTGTTGCTGTTGGTCCTTATACCAACATTAGCCGTGTATATTTTTACAAAAGAAAAACAGTGATGGGAAATGCTTTACTATATTATCTGATAGTCATCAACGTCGTGACCTTTTTGGTCTATGGTATAGACAAGTGGAAGGCCAAGCAAGGCAGCTGGCGCATATCGGAAGCTACTTTGCTCATGCTTGCAGTCATCGGTGGCAGTATCGGTGCACTATTAGGAATGAAAGTCTGGCATCACAAGACGAAGCACAAGAAGTTCAAGTACGGACTTCCGCTGATTCTGTTGACACAAATAGCACTTCTTTCTCTGACATCATAACTAGAAATAATTTGAACTATGCAGATAATACTCGCTTCCGCAAAGATTATGAAAGACAAGGTGAAGTCCCTTTCGGACATCAACCTGTCAATACCCCGTTTCCAAAGTGAAGCAGAATGTTTCGCAAGGGATATGGCTCAGTACTCAGCAGAAACGATTGCAGAAATCTTAAGCTGTAGCCAACAGATTGCTGTCCAGAACAGATTACGGTATTTGCAATTCTTTGATGAAGTTCCAAAGTTACCAGCCATTCTTGCCTATCACGGTCAAGCCTACAAGCATCTGAGAGCCGAAACTCTGAATGTTGATGACCTCAATTATGCGCAGGGAAAGTTGTGGATTACTTCCTTCCTCTATGGACTGCTTCGACCACTGGATGCTATTCTTCCATATCGAATGGAGGGCAATGTGGAACTACCAAGCGGAGATGGTCAGAATCTGTTTGGCTTTTGGAAGAGTCGTTTGACTGACATCTTAATTGATGCTGTTAAATCAGACAATGGTATCCTGGTACATCTTGCCACAGAGGAATACCAGCACCTGTTTGACTGGCAGCGAGTCCGAAAAGAAGTTCAAATCATCCAGCCATTGTTCTATGTTCGCAAAGGGGACAGTTTGAAGATGCAAGCAGTATGGGCCAAGACTTGTCGTGGAGCTATGACACGATTCTTCATTGAGAATCGAATCGACAAGCCGGATGACCTGAATGCTTTCAGTTACGAAGGCTTTACATACGAACCGAATCTTGGAGAACCAGACTATCCACATTTTATCAAATGAGTGAGTAAACAGCCATCAGGTTTCTAAAAGCAAACACTATCTGACTGTTTATCAGATACATACTTTAACTTTACCTTGGATAGTTTAGGAATCGCCATTTTTAAGAATTCTCCGAGTAGGGAACAAGATTTGGGTCTGATTTTGGGTAACGGAGAATAAGAAAATCTGCGTAACCTATTGAAAATCAATTAGTTGCGCAGATTTATCAGCGGAGAGAGAGGGATTCGAACCCCCGGTACCTCTCGGTACGGTAGTTTTCAAGACTACTGTAATCGACCACTCTACCATCTCTCCAGTGCTCGAAAATCTCGAAAGCGGGTGCAAAGGTACGACGAAAAAATGAATTTACCAAATTTTAGGGCAACTTTTTTGCAGGTTCGATAATAAATGAGTAATTTTGCAGCATGATTTACCCGAACAATTACGAATCGAAGATAGGATTCGACGAAATACGACGCTTGCTGAAGGGGCATTGCATGTCATCTTTGGGACAGGAGAAAGTCGATGAACTGGCATTCTCTGACGATGCCTCCGTCATCAATGAAGCGATGGCTCAGGTGCGCGAAATGCGCAGAATGATGCAAGCAACGGAGAAACCGGAAATGAACTACTTCTTCGATGTACGCGAATCGGTAGCGCGACTACGCATGGAAAACACCCACATAGAAGAGGATGAACTCTTCGACCTGCGTCGTTCACTGGAAACGATAGGCATTATCGTAGCATTTCTGAATAAGAACAACGGCGATGACGAGAAGCCAGAATTCCTATACCCTGCCCTGCACCGCATGGCTGAGGATGTACTGACGTTTCCTGCTATCATCCGTCGCATTGACTCCATTTTGGATAAGTTTGGCAAAATCAAGGACTCAGCATCAATGACACTTGCCGGTATCCGTCACGAAATGGAACAGACAGCAGGGTCTATCTCGCGTACCTTATATACTATACTACACTCCGCCCAGCGCGACGGTCTGGTTGCTCAAGACGTGGCCCCCACCCTGCGTGACGGCCGTCTGATGATTCCCGTAGCGCCAGGACTGAAACGCAAAATCAAGGGCATTGTCCACGACGAGTCAGCAACGGGGAAGACGGTATTCATCGAACCTGCCGAGGTGGTGGAAGCCAACAACAAAGTACGCGAACTGGAGGCTGCCGAGCGTAGAGAGATTGTTCGCATCCTGACGGTATTCTCTGACGAGTTGCGTCCACATGTACAGGAAGTACTTGACTCTTACCATTTCCTGGCACAGATAGATCTGGTGCATGCCAAAGCAGAGATGGCCGAACAGATGCAAGCCTTTGAACCAGAGGTAAAGGGAGCGCCCACAATGGATTGGATTCGCGCCATTCACCCACTGCTGCAACGCTCATTGGCAAAGCAAGACAAGAAGGTGGTACCTCTTGACATTATGCTTGTTAAGGACAAACGCCTCCTCATCATCTCCGGTCCTAATGCAGGCGGTAAGTCGGTATGTCTGAAGACGGTAGGACTACTTCAGTATATGTTACAATGCGGACTTTCGATACCCGTTGGCGATAGAAGTACAGTAGGTGTTTTCCAAAACATCATGATAGACATCGGTGACGAACAGTCTATAGCTGATGATTTGAGTACGTACTCCAGTCACCTGCTGAACATGAAGAACATGATGAAGCAGGCCAATAATCGCACGCTATTGCTGATTGACGAGTTTGGCGGCGGCACGGAGCCTACCATCGGTGGTGCCATTGCTGAAGCCGTACTGAATCAGTTCTGGAAGAAGGACGCTTTTGGAGTAATCACCACCCACTATCAAAATTTGAAGCACTTTGCCGAAGACCATCCTGGCGTGGTGAACGGTGCGATGCTCTACGACCGCCATCAAATGCAGGCGTTGTTCCAGCTCTCCATTGGACAGCCCGGCTCATCGTTTGCCATCGAGATAGCTCGCAAGACAGGTATTCCAGAAGAGGTTATCAATGATGCTTCAGAGATTGTCGGTTCGGAATATATCCAGAGCGACAAATACCTGCAGGATATTGTGCGCGACAAGCGCTACTGGGAGGGCAAGCGTCAGACCATCCACCAGCACGAGAAGTCATTGGAGGGTCACATCCAGCGCTACGAGACCAATCTGGAAGAGATTGAGCGTGAGCGCAAGGCCATTCTGAACCGTGCCAAGCAACAAGCTGAAGAACTCTTGGCAGAGGCGAACCGCAAGATAGAGAATGCCATCCGAGAAATCAAGGAGGCACAAGCAGAAAAGGAACAGACGCGACTGATTCGCGAGGAACTGCAAGAGTTCCGCGAACAGGTACAAAACGACGATACACGCGGACTGATGAGCGAAGAGGAGTTTGCCAAGAAACTGCGTCAGATGGAGGAGCGTAAGGCTCGCAAGGCACAACGCAAGGAAAAGAAGGGCGAAGAGCTGAAAGCTGCCAGCGAGAAGTTAGCAGCCAGAGCCAAAGAGGACCTGCACCCAGAGAACCGTCCATTGGAGAAGGGTGACTCAGTACGCATCAAGGGCACGAATAGCATTGGCGAGATAGAAAGCATTCAGGGCAAGCAAGCAACCGTCATCTTTGGCGGCCTGCGAAGCAAGGTTAAACTGGAACAACTGGAGCGCACCAGCAAGGCACCGACACCAGCTACCCCAGCCGACAAGCATGCTCATCTGGCCATTCAGACCAGTCACATGACACGTGCCACGATGGAAGACCGCAAGCAGAACTTCCACCAAGACCTTGACGTGAGAGGCATGCGTGGTGACGAAGCTATCGATACGGTGATGCACTTCATCGACGATGCTATCCTCATCGGCCTGAGCCGTGTACGTATTCTGCACGGTACAGGTACTGGCATTCTGCGCCAACTGATTCGTCAATACCTTAATACCGTCCCCAACGTCAAGAAAGCCAAAGACGAACACGTACAGTTTGGCGGCGCAGGCATCACGGTCGTAGACCTGGAGTAATTACTTCACGACGACCTTCTTGCCATTGGAGATGTACAGGCCAGCCTTGGGTGCCGACATGCTGACAGGACGTCCGCTCAAGTCGTAGAGCTCCTGGCGACGCTTCTCCTTAGCGCCAGCCACCGTATGGATGCCTGCAGGTTCGTAGACATAGTCCAGTTTGTTGTCCATCCACTCAATGCGTTCCTTCATATAGCGACGGACATTCTGCACCTCGGCCTCGTAGCTGCCCCAGAGATGCGGATTCTGATGAACATACTCGTTCATGATGGGCCAGCGCTTGAAGTTCAGCTCCTGTGACTGTCCGAGAGTCTGTTCCCAACCATTGATATAAGCTGTCATAGACTCCTCAGTCAGTCCTGCCTGGCGCACCTCGCCCCATATCGCCTTCAACTGAGCCTTAGCGGCAGCATCGTCCACCACAATCTTGTTGACAAACTGTCGCATATTGCCTGCGCAGCTGCCCTTCGTGCGGTAGATATAGTCGGTCAGCCTCATGATGGGGTAAGTACGGTTATCGTTCTCAAACGCCAAGTCAAAATCCCATACTGGTCCCGTATAAATCAGTGCATCGCCACGATCCTTATACATATAAGTACTCCAATAAGTATCGGTATTTCCTGACAGTTCGCCCACCAGAAAATGGCGCAGGAAGGTATTGAGGTCCAAGTAGGTACTCCACTGGTTCTCCATCTTGTTAAAATACTGGCGGATGTATTCGTACTGATTGGGGGTAATAGCGTCTTCATCGGGCGACTTGATAGTCACAGGATTACCTTTGGCAGAGGTAAACATAGAGGGCTCATCATAAGCGTAAGCATCCACCTCAAAGAGGTAGCCTCCCGTCAGCGCGTCACCTGTATTGTCCTCGGGCGTCATCTCCGTGATATCCACTCGCCCACTCTTTACCTCTATCTGGTCGCACAACTGATAACAGCCCTTATACTCACCATTGAGCAAGAGGTCAACGGCAGTGCCATAAGGTGTATAGGGCATACCCATCTTACGACTCAGTTCGAAGGCCAACAGATTGCGCATCAGCGTCTTGTCACCATAGTTGTTGATGAGCGTCCACTTCTTGGCCTTAGCAGGAGCATCAAGGACCTGCTGCTTTTTCTCAAACTTAATGCGATAGGGTTTCTTGGGGAAACCTCTCGAGGCATTGCCACGCTCCCTGACGCCACCAGGTTGGTAGAGCAAATGGGTTCCTTCTTCAGAAATGATGGCAATCTGTGAGACGATTTCCGTCTCCTTGTCATAAGGTATCACACCGTCCTGTGTATGAATACTTACCGTCGGCAGGTTCGTCAACTGACTCAGATGACCGTCGTCTCCCTCACCCTCGTTGCCATAGAATTCCAGTTCGGCAATATTGCAACGAGCATCCGAAGGACCCACATACCGCACATAGCGGAAGCCACGAGAGCACGCAACGGTAGCGTACGACATCTGACCGATGGTACCCTTCTCCTTAATAATATATAAGGGCAAGGCATCCATAAAATCCTCACGGTTGGCACCTTCAAAGACACCAAGCAGCACACGCTGTTCACCATGTACATCATTGCGGGGAGACCACCCCACACGGGTAATGACATGAGGCGCGCCCAAATCCAAACCCGTCCAGGTATAGCTACGCTCCCATGAGGCAAAACAAGTATTAAGGTCACCATCGAATGCCATTTCGCGGGTGTTGACAGTGGTTGATTTCTGAGACGTCGAATAGTCAACGCTCTCTCTTGTTCCAATCACCGTACCAGTAAGTTTATGGGCAGTATCTGCTACTGCCCACACTGCAGGCACTAGCAATAAAATCGAAATAAAACCAAGTTTCATGGATGTAGTTTTGAACAGAACAGAACGCCGAACGTTCTTTTTTGAGCCTCTTGTCGGATTCGAACCAACGACCCCGAGATTACAAATCACGTGCTCTGGCCAACTGAGCTAAAGAGGCGGGTGGGCAGCGGTCTGCATCGCGCCGCTACAACCAAGTACCCTTGCTATGTTCCCATCCTGGGGGATTCCGAGGGAGCTGGCCGTACAGGACTGCCCGTTTTTGCGGGTGCAAAGGTACGCATTTTTCCCCTATCCACCAAACATTTCCTTAAAAAACTTTTGTATGTTCCCAAAATATGCGTACCTTTGCACCCGATTATGACACCAGAAGAGTTTCATCAACTAAAAGCATTTGCACGTCAGGACGGCGCCTTGCTGTCAGTGTTGTGGATTGGCAGCTTTGCCTGCTACATCCTCGGCATCGTCAATCCCTTATTGGGGACTTTGGCTTTGCTGTTGATTCTCGTGTCACCAATCTTTGCAGCAAACCGTCTGCGTCATTTCCGTGATGGTGCACGCGAGGGCGTCATTAGTTTCCGTCGCGGCTATGCCTATACTGCGCTTGTTTTCTTCTATGCCGCCGTATTGCTGGCTGCAGCCATCTACATCTACTTTGCCTTTATTGACAACGGCTACCTGCTGAGTACTGTCAACCAGTTTCTGATGACGAAAGAAGGCAAGCAATTGATTGAGCTCTATGGGATGGCCGACCAGATGCAAGAGAACTTGAAGGCGCTGGCCGAGATGCGTCCCATCGACTATGCCGTCAACATGCTGTCAGTCAATATCACCATTGGTCTGTTGTTGGCACTGCCCATCGCCGCTGTGATGCAGAGGAAATTGAAAGTTAAGAATTGAAAGTTGAAAATAGAAAGTTATGGATATTTCTGTAGTAATACCTCTTTATAATGAGGATGAGTCGCTTCCTGAGTTGTATGCGTGGATAGAGCGCGTGATGAAGGAGCATAACTTCTCGTTTGAAGTCATCTTCGTCAACGACGGTTCTACCGACCGTTCGTGGGAAGTCATCACCGAGCTGTCACAGAAGTCAGAGCATGTGAAAGGCATCAAGTTCCGTCGCAACTACGGCAAGTCGCCTGCCCTGTATTGTGGTTTCAAGGAGGCAGAAGGAGATGTTGTTATCACGATGGACGCCGACCTGCAGGACTCACCCGACGAGATTCCTGAACTGTACCGCATGATCAAGGAAGACGGCAACGACCTGGTGAGCGGCTATAAGCAGAACCGCAAGCAGGGTGACCCGCTGTCGAAAACTATTCCTACAAAGCTTTTTAACGCTACAGCCCGCAAGGTCAGCGGCATCAAGAACCTGCACGACTTCAACTGCGGACTGAAAGCTTATCGCAAGGAAGTGGTCAAGAACATTGAGGTCTATGGTGAGATGCACCGCTATATGCCCTATCTGGCTAAGAATGCCGGCTTCGACAAGATTGCTGAGAAGCCCGTTCACCATCAGGCCAGAAAGTTCGGTAAGTCGAAGTTCATGGGCTGGAACCGTTTTGTCAACGGCTATCTCGACCTGTTGACGCTGTGGTTCCTCGGCACGTTTGGCAAGAAGCCCATGCACGTCTTCGGATTCCTGGGCACCATCATGTTCATGATTGGTTTCTTTGCCGCCCTGTGGCTGGGCATCGACAAGGCGTGGGCCCTCTACAACAACGTCCCCATGCGCCTGGTTACTGACTCACCCTACTTCTACATCGCCCTGACGATGATGATGATTGGCACGCAGTTGTTCCTGGCCGGATTCTTGGGCGACCTCATCAGTCGTAATAGTGCCGGACGCAACGACTACCAAGTAGAAACAACCATCAGATGCGGAAAATAATTGTCGCCATATTGCTGTTAGTTGCTGTCGTGTCGTGCGTCAGCATCGACTGTCCCGTCAAAAACACGGTAGAGGTCACCTATATGCTGAAGAAGCCGTCAGGAGGTGCCGATACGCTGAAGACCGATACGCTGTCAGCATGGGTTCACCGTATCTATTACACAGACCATCAGGACTCTGTATGCCTGAACCGTCTGTGTGGCGACAAGGCAACTTCGTTTTCCATTTTCATGAGTCACACCCTGCCAGAAGACTCTATCTTTACGTCGTTGAAAAACAAGGCGGGACAAACGTGGCTCGACACCATCTGCATCAAGAAAGAAAACTATCCGCATTTTGAGTCGGTAGACTGTAAGGCTGTTTACTTCCACTACATCAACGAGGTAACGACAACCCATCACGGCATCGACTCTATATCTATTCAAAACCGCGAAGTAAACTATGACAGTTCAGAGCATCTCTTCCTTTATCTCAAGGCTAACCGTTAGTCTGCTGTTGCTGGTGGTGGGCGTTGAGAGCTCACAGGCACAGAAGATTTTCCGGATGGAGAAAGACTCGATAGCTTTCTTCCGCGGCTTTGCGCTGTCGTTCGACCTTGTCGGACCTGCCAAGCTGATGCTCAGCGATAGGGGTGAGTATGAGGGTGCCTTGCGCATCAACCTGCACGACCAATGGTTTCCTGTCTTCGAGTTGGGTATTGGTCGCGCCAACCACGAAGAAGACGAAGTGACAGGTTTGACCTATAAGACTACCGCACCCTACTTCCGACTGGGCATGGACTGGAACATCATGAAGAAGAAGCACGAGCCCTACCGCATCTATGCCGGTTTCCGCTATGCTTACACTAACTATAAGTGCGACGTCCTTCGCAAGAACTTGGAAGACCCCGTATGGAAGACCAAATCCGACTTCGGTAGCGAGGATATCAGTTGCTACCAGCATTGGCTGGAGGCTGTCTTTGGCATCGATGCCTCCATCTACGGGCCATTCCATCTGGGCTGGACGGTCCGCTACAAACGTCGTCTGTTCCATGAGGAGGGCGACATCGGCAATTCCTGGTACGTGCCAGGTTTTGGCATTAACGACCGAGACAACCTTTGTGTTAACTTCAACGTGATCATCGATATTTAATGCGTGAAAACGTGATAATGATATAACGAACAAAACAACAAAACTACTAATATGACTAACCACAACAAACGATTACTCTGGCAGATTCCCTTTTTGATACTGCTCATCGTGGGCACTGTCCTCATTATCCGCCAGCAACACAACACACCCTACCAGAAGTGCGCAGGAGCTATCTTCGGTACCACCTATCATATCACCTACCAGTATGACGACGACCTGCAGCCTGAGTTGGAGGCAAAAATGAAGGAGGTCGATAATGCCTTGTCGATGTTCAACAAGGAGAGCATCATCTCGCGCGTCAACAACAACCAGCCTGTAGCGCTCAACCCAATGTTCGTGGAGGTATACCAGCAAGCACAGCAGATTAGCGAAGACACCGATGGAGCCTTCGATATTACCGTAGGCCCACTGGTCAACGCCTGGGGCTTCGGCTTCAAGCACGAGCAAATGCCCGACAAGCATGCCGTCGATTCGCTGATGGCTATCGTGGGCTATCAGAAGATAAGATGTGAGAAGGCCAATGGACAATGGAAGATAGTAAAGCGCGACCCACGCATCACCCTCGACTGCTCTGCTATTGCCAAAGGTTATGGCGTGGATGTCGTGGCCCGCCTTTTAGAGGAGAAAGGCATCACCAACTATATGGTAGAGATTGGTGGCGAGGTGGTTACTCATGGCATCAGCGAGAAGCGCGTGCCTTGGAAAATTGGCGTCACCAAACCCACCGACGACCCACTGCAGGAGGGTAATGAACTGCAGACCGTCCTCAACCTCACAGACAAGGCGATGGCCACCAGTGGCAACTACCGTAATTTCTACTACAAGGGCAAGCGCAAATATGCCCATACCATCGACCCCAAGATGGGTCATCCGGTACAGCACAACATTCTCTCAGCCACTGTGCTTACCAGTCATTGCATGCGTGCTGATGCCTATGCCACAGCCTTCATGGTGATGGGTTTCGAAGGTGCCAAGAAGGTGTTGGAGCGTAATCCTGACCTCATGGCATATATCATTTACGACGACAAAGGCGAGACCAAAGTGTGGTACTCACCCAGTCTCAAAGACAAGATTGCGAAGTAATAGGGCTGATGTCTGATGTAAGAAGTAAGAGGTAAGATGGAGATATACGACCAACTGTTACGCTTCTCGCTCTTTCAGGGCATGAGTCACGCCGACCTGATGGAGGTGGTGACACATACCAAGCTGGGATTCATGAAGTTGCAGCAAGGCAAGCATCTGGTCAAGGAGGGCGACAGTTGCACACATCTCACCTTCCTCACGCACGGCAGTCTGCAGTGTGAGACGCTCAGCGATGATGGTGGTTGCCGAGTCGTAGAAACCGTCAAGGCACCGTATATCGTACAGCCCGACCGTCTCTTCGGACTGTCCCAACGCTATAGCAGCACGTTCCGAGCCGACAGTCCCTGCAACTTTATCACCATCGACAAGCAGGAGGTACTGCTACTGCTGGAAACCCAGTTGGTGTTCCGCCTGAACCTGCTCAACATTATGGCGACAGAGAGCCAGCGCCTGCACCGTCGTGCCTGGCGCTCAGCCCCCAAGGACCTGCGCGAACGGTTGGTGCGCTACTTCTTCTCGCGCTGTCTCTACCCTGCCGGTCCCAAGACGTTCTATGTGCTGATGAAGCAGATTGCCGACGACCTCAACGACAGTCGCCTTGACATCAGTCATGCTCTTAACGACATGCAGCGCGACCAACAGCTGACGCTTCATCGCGGGCGCATTGAAATTCCTTTGCTTGAACGATTGCTCATGTAGATTAAAAAAAACTAATTTATTTTGCGGTTCGCTCTATTTACACTATCTTTGCAAGTTAAAAAGAGAAAAAAGTTAGTATGAACGAACCAGATAGACAGGAAATGACAGAAGGAAAGCGTGTCAATCCTTTTTTCGAACCCTATGGTACCCCGCACGATACCGTGCCCTTTGACCGTATCCGCCTGGAAGACTTCGAGGAAGCTTTCATGGAGGGTATTCGTCGTGACAACGAACAGATAGAGAAAACCATCAACAATCCGGAGAAGCCCACCTTCGACAACACCATCATCAATACAGAGGAGGACGAGGGCTACTACGACCTGTTGTCACGCGTATCGACGGTGTTCTTCAACCTGCTCAGCGCAGAAACCAACGACGAGATGGATGCGTTGGCCCAGAAGATGCAGCCCATCCTCACCCAGCATGCCAACGACGTGCGTCTGAATCCCCGACTCTTTGAGCGCATCCGTCAGGTACACCTGCACCACCGCAAGCTGACGCCAGAGGAGAAGATGCTACTCGACAACTGCTACGATGGTTTCGTACGCTCTGGTGCCCTGCTCGACGAAGCTGGCAAGGAGCGTCTGCGCCAGCTGACGGAAGAGGCATCGATGCTCTCCCTGCAGTTCTCGCAGAACCTGCTGAAGGAGCAGAAAGCCTTCACGCTCGACATCACCGACGAGGCACAGCTGGACGGACTGCCTGAGACGGCTCGCGAGGCTGCTGCGCTGACGGCCAAGGAGCAAGGCAAGCAGGGCTGGGTGTTCACACTGGATTTTCCGTCATTCTCACCATTCATGACGTACAGCACTCAGCGTGAGTTGCGCAAGCAGCTGTTTATGGCGCGCAACACCGTCTGTACACACGACAACACGGAGAACAACATCGAGATTTGCAAGCGCATCATCAACCTGCGCCGTGAGATAGCCCAGCTGTTGGGCTACAAGACCTACGCCGACTACGTGCTGAAGCGTCGCATGGCCAGCAATACGCGCGGTGTCTACCGCCTGCTTAACAACCTTGTCGATGCGTACAAACCTACAGCTGTCAAGGAACGCGACGAGCTGAAGAAGAGCCTCCCCCAACCCCTCCAAAAGGAGGGGGGCATGAAGCCTTGGGACACTAGTTTCTACAGTCACAAGCTGCAGATGAAGAAGTACAACATCGACCAGGAAATGCTGCGTCCCTACTTCGAACTGTCGAAGGTGATAGGCGGTGTCTTCGGTCTTGCCAACAAGTTGTACGGCATCACCTTCAAGGAGAACAAGGACATTCCTGTTTACCATCCTGACGTCAAGGCTTACGAGGTGTTCGACAAGGATGGCAGCTATCTCGCCGTCTTCTACGCTGACTTCCACCCCCGCAAGGGCAAGCAGAGCGGTGCCTGGATGACGGAATATCAAGGACAGTATATCGACAAGAAGGGCGAGAACGTCCGTCCGCACGTCTCGGTGGTGATGAACCTCACCAAGCCTACAGAAGAGAAGCCTGCCCTGCTGACACTGGGCGAGGTGGAGACCTTCCTCCATGAGTTCGGCCACTCGCTGCACGGCATGTTTGCCAACACGCGCTTTGAGAGTCTGAGTGGCACCAACGTCTGGTGGGACTTCGTGGAGCTGCCCTCACAGTTCATGGAGAACTACTCCATCGAGAAAGACTTCCTGCGCACCTTCGCCTTCCACTATCAGACGGGCGAACCCCTACCCGACGAGCTCATCGACCGCATCGTCAAGAGCCGTAACTTCATGGCGGCAACAGCCTGTCTGCGACAGGTCTCGTTCGGTCTGCTGGATATGGCCTACTATACCCAGCGCGAGGAGTTCACAGAGGACATCATCCCCTTCGAGAAGCAGGCGTGGAAGAAAGCCATTCTGGGCGAACAGTTGCCCGACACCTGCATGACGGTACAGTTCTCGCACATCATGGCAGGCGGCTATGCTGCCGGCTACTATAGCTATAAGTGGGCTGAGGTGCTCGACGCCGATGCCTTCAGCGTGTTCAAGAAACACGGCATCTTCAACCAAGAGACCGCCCAGCGCTTCCGCGACGAGGTGCTCTCCAAGGGTGGCACCGAGCACCCCATGACGCTCTACAAGCGCTTCCGTGGCGGTGAGCCCACCATCGATGCCTTGCTGAAAAGAAACGGTATCAAACCTCCCCATAAAACCCACAAAACCCATTAAACCCATTAGACCCATGGATAAGCAAACCAAGTTTGACCAGCGCTACCTGGAGATGGCCCGCATCTGGGCAAAGAACTCCTACTGCACACGCCGTCAGGTGGGTGCACTGGTGGTCAAGAACAATATGATTATCAGCGACGGCTACAACGGCACGCCCAGCGGTTTCGAGAACGTCTGCGAGGACGACAACGGCGTCACCAAGCCCTACGTTCTGCATGCCGAGGCCAATGCCATCACGAAGCTGGCACGCTCGAACAACAACTCCGACGGAGCCACCATCTACATCACCGCCTCGCCCTGCATTGAGTGCGCCAAGCTCATCATCCAGTCTGGCATCAAGCGCGTGGTCTATGGTGAGAAATACCGTCTCATGGATGGCATCGAACTACTGGAGCGCGCAGGCATCGAAGTAGTTTACTTAGGAGAATAACCGAACGTTATGTCGTTATAACGCAATAACGAAAAGATAGAAATATGAATCAGAATAAGCACCGCTTCTCACCCTTGATGATGGCCATCTGCGTAGTCATTGGCATCCTGATTGGCACGTTCTATGCCAACCACTTCTCAGGCAATCGCTTGAGCATCATCAACAGCAGCAGCAACAAGCTCAACAACCTGTTGCACATCATCAACGACCAGTATGTGGACACGGTCAATGTCAACGACCTCGTCGAGAAGGCTATGCCCCAGATACTCGCCGAGCTGGACCCCCACTCCGTCTATATCTCTGCCAAGGACGTGCAGCAGGCCAACGACGACCTGCGCGGCTCGTTCTCCGGCGTGGGCATCGAGTTCACCATCCGTCAGGACACGCTCCACGTGCAACAGGTTATCAGCAACGGTCCTGCCGAGCGTGCTGGCGTCATTGCTGGCGACAAGATTGTCATGGTCGATGACAAGCCCTTTACGGGTAAGACGCTCACCAACGAGGAAGCCATGCACCGCCTGAAGGGTCCCAAGGACACCAAGGTCAAGCTGGGCATCCTGCGCTATAGCGAGACGAAGGTGCGCAGCATTACCGTCACCCGTGGCGAGATACCCACCAAGAGCGTCACCGCCACCTACATGCTCGACAGCAAGACGGGCTATATCCGCATCAAGAACTTCGGCGAGAACACCTACCCCGAACTGCTCATCGCCCTGGCCAAGCTGTCGCAGGAAAGCTTCCAGAGCCTCTGCATCGACCTGCGCGGCAATACAGGCGGTTACCTGCAGTCGGCCGTACAGATTGCCAACGAGTTCCTGCCCAAGAACCGCCTCATCGTCTATACCCAGGGCCGTAAGTCGCCCCGTCAGGAGTATCGTAGCGATGGTCGCGGCAGCTACCAGCACATACCCCTCATCATCCTCATCGACGAGACATCTGCATCGGCATCCGAGATTCTCGCTGGTGCCATCCAGGACAACGACCGAGGCACCATCATCGGGCGCCGCTCCTTCGGCAAGGGTCTCGTACAGCAGCCCATCGTCTTTGGTGACCAGTCGATGATACGCCTCACCATAGCCCGCTACTATTCACCCTCAGGACGCTGCATCCAGAAGCCCTACACCGCAGGCGAGAACAAAGACTACGAGGAAGACATCCTTGCACGCTACGAGCACGGCGAGTTCTTCTCTGGCGACAGCATCAAGCACGAGGGCAAGGAGTATCACACCGCCAATGGCCGTCCCGTCTATGGTGGTGGTGGCATCACCCCCGACATCTTCGTCCCTGAAGACACCACGAATGTCACCTCCTATTACAAGCAGGCATCCATGAGCGGACAAATCATCATGTTCGCCTACAGCTATACCGACGAGAACCGTCAGAAGCTCAGCCAGATAGATGGTGTCAACGACATGGCCAACTACCTCAAGCGCCAGAACATCGTCGACAAGTTTGCCACCTATGCCGAGAAGAACGGCCTGAAGCGTCGCAACCTCATGATCCAGCGCTCCTACAAGCTCCTGGAGCGCTTCATCATCAGCCGCATCATCTACAACATGATGAAGGAAGAGGCCTGGATAGAGTATCTCAACAGCGACGACCCCGCCATCACCGAGACCCTCCGCATCATGCAAGAAGGCAAAGCCTTCCCACCCAGCGTGGCATCTACATCAAGAATGGCAAAATAATCGTGATGAAGTGATGTTCCCCGCAAACGGTAAGGTGGTCAAGAAATAAAGGGCACAAAAGGGGTAGACCCCTTTGTGCCCATTTTTCTATTTGTAATACCCGATTCTGACGAAGTGGCGGGGTAGGGCGAAGGGATTCCACGAGATGTGGAGCCAGCCGTTGCCAGTCAGGAGTTGGTCGGTGTAAGGATTGGCGCGGAGGAAGTCCACAAGTTTAGAGAACTGCTGCGGGTCGCGAGGGCGAATGTCGGCAGCCTGGCCAAGGAGGTGCTGAGAGTTCTTGACGCCACCGACCAGGGTGTTGACGCGAGGGTTGCGGAAGCCGGAGTTGATGAGGATGGGACCGACCATTTGCCGGGCGGGCTCCAGAAGCATCAGACAGCCATAGGTTAGGTTCGCCACATGCTGCATGGTGGGCTTGTTGTCGGGGTACTTGCCCAGATTGAGAAACTCGCCCAGACGGAAGTGGGACGACAGCCGCGTGTCATTGAGTTGTGTGTTTTCCATTGATTTTCTTCGTGATAAGTATAACATAATAGTCGAGGCCGAAGATGCTGGCGACGAGCAGGAAGGCCTGGGCAACATAGACCAGCAGACCGTTGGACACATCGTCAATCATGATGACCTGATAGGCCACCAATGCGATGCTGCTCACAATGAGCAACACCGCACAGGCATACTGAGAGATTTTGAATCGTGTGTTTTCCATAGTATTTGGTCGTTTCTTAACTCAGCATCGTGGCACCGCCAGCGCCCAGCAGAAGACTGATAATGTAACTCAGAGCCTGAAGAATAATTTTCGTTGTCTTGTTCATAATTCTAGTGTGTTTTTAATGGTTAATATATAGGGTTAATTATTTGTAGTCCAGCGCATTAAAGCACCTTTGACTTACTATACAAAGGTACAAAAAATAATCGAGATATGCAAATATAAGTGGAGGAAAATGGTGCCTTTTTTGTCAGGATTGCAAATATCTGAATAATAAAAAAGAAATTTTTACCTCATTTTTCGTTTATATTTCGAAATCTTTTCGTATATTTGCATTGTGTTTCCGTAAGAGACACAAGACATATTGCTCAAATTCTCCTGTCGAATCACCACCTCACAACGAGAATAATAGAGCAAGCCAATCTACGTTGGAGCTACGCTTTGAGCGTAGACTTCAGTCATAGTAGATTGGGGGCTTGTGGTGAGCCTGACAGGAGATATGGCGGGTCTGCGCTCTCTCCGTGTCAAAGAGTATGTGCGACTTGCCGAAAGAAGTAAACCGTACAAACTATAAATAAATATGAGAAAGCAAATCAATATTATTACTTGGAGTGGCGATAGCCAATTGCCTTTTTATCATGTACTCAAACAAACAAGCCGGAAATATTGGGACCGCTTCTTGGTTGATGACAAATAAAGTTTAGCCTTCAGCAGAACAACTATATGGGACAACTCGCCACCTTAATTTGGATGTGAAGGAAAATATATTGGACAAAATTAACATGTGATCATATGAAAAATAAAGAAAAAAAAGGATACGGAGGATGCTTAAGCATTTTATTACCATTATGGATTATTGGACAAATTTTTTCTTTAATCAGTAATATTGGATTTGCAGCCTTTTTTACCAATTTGCCTTTAATACCTATATTGTTAATAGGATCTAATATCATTGCACTTATTGGAATTATCTTGTTACTCCAATTTAAGAAAGTCGGTTTTTATGTATTCATCCTAACATATTTTCTGACGGCTTTGTTGGGATTTGTTTATCCTGATTATGTTGATTCCAGTATAATCTTTAAATCATTTTTTGGATTAGGTTTGTTCTTATTACTCTTATGCTTTAAGAACAAAGAAACCAAAATGAATGGATATCAGACGCTAGGTATAGTTAAATCAAAACAAAATAATGATGTAAATGTTTCTCCCATAAATCAGGATGTCATATCAGATGATGTCTGCAAAGGGATTGATGAAGAAAGCAATGTCAGTGTGTCCAATCCTGAAGTACAGATGTCAATCGTTTCGAATTTTGACAATGAAGTACTTAATGAAAAAGAGGAAATTATATTTGATACAGAAAAAATAGATGAGGAATCCCCCCATACGGAGATAATAGACAACAAAAAAGAACATAATAATATTCGTTCTTTTTGGGAAAGAATAAAAAAGTCTAATAAAGGAATGAGAATTGGACTTTACTTATTCCTTGGAGTTCTTGTATTGTTTTTGGCAATTTCTCTTTTTGTTTGTTTTAAATCTTATCCGCCGTATATATCATCCTTTTGTGACAAATGTAGATATACGTTTAACTTGTCTAATAATTCATTATGTGAAACTTTATTAGAAAGAGTGTTTCAACTGCGCAAAAACACTTGGTATTTACTTGACATACCAGGCTATAATCAATCAGTAGGTGACTCTGCCAGATTCTTCAAGTCTCGTGAAGATATTTATAGGGAATACCCAAACGCATCAACATACATGGCCGAATCTATTGTAAATGATTTCAGCACCATTGAATCAAATGTATATTATATTATTGATCCTGGCTCTGGAGAGCCATATGCTTATAAAGGTTCTAAATTGTCATCTGATAATGATGCAATAGCAGATGCATTTTCCAAGAAAGTTTATCGTACAACAAAATATGATTACGACAAACAAAAAAATAGGGAGATTCAACTGTTAGACGAAGCAGCAAAAATACGTGTTTCAGATATTGGATTGATAAGGAAAATCGGCCAAATTTATGAAAAACATGGAATTTTTTCAAAGGCTGCTGATTATTATCGATTCGAATTGGAACATAATGGTGATAAAGCTGAAATAAGAGGTATGCTTGCATATGCATTGGCTTTGAATGGTGAATCATCTGATTCGCGAGAACAGGCAAAAATCGCTTTAGAAAAAGATTCAAAAGAACGGTATGCTTTGTCTGCATTAGCTATAGTAGAATCCGATGAATATAACTGGAAGGAGGCAAAGATGTATGCTAAAAAGGCTATTGATTACGGGGCAGAAGATTCATATGTCTATTATGCATATTGTGAAGCTCTGTATAAGCAAGGGGAAATCAAGGCAGCTCATATGAATTACAACAAAGCATATGAAACCTATAGGTTTAACCCTCGCCGTGACAAATACGCTCAGTATGCCGGCTGTCCTTTCGAAGTTATTGATTTTCATTACAGCTCGGAAAAAATGATGGAAAAACAATAATACCTTATGACGGGAGCTTGGTTAGTGGCTTATGCTTTTATATTTGCGTAAAAATTGATGTAAATGTTTTAAGAAGTGATGATGCTAAAATCGGTATAAAAATCTATTCTAATGGCAAATTAGAATCTGGTCAAACCTCCCAAGATGGCTATACTTATTTTGAAGAACTGCCTAGTAAAAAATTAGGTGAGACTTCTTTATATATATCTGCCTGGGGAAGTAATAGCCCTGGAACCTGGAGTGCAGGAAACCATCAAATTGAATTGTGGTACAAAGGTGAGAAAATCGCTGAAGATTCATTCTATATTTATTAAATCAATAAAATGAATAAAATCTACTGTTTACTTGCCACTTTTCTGTGCTTTACATATATGCATGCTCAAACCATTGTACAAATGGTAGAAGATAAAGGCGTGTATAAAGTACCATGCGAAATCAATGGGTTAAAAGTAAAAATGGTTTTTGATACAGGAGCGGCAGCTGTAAGTTTGTCAAAATCCTTTGCTGAAATGATGTTGGACAATAACTATATATCAGTTTCTGATTTCATTGGGAAAGCAAAGACTCTTACTGCAGACGGACGCATAATTGATCATACAGAATTAATGCTCCATACTTTGAAGATAGGTGGTATTTCTATAAGCAATATAAAGGCTGTGGTTTTAAACAGCCAGGACACACCTCTTCTTTTAGGTCAAACTGCCATTCAAAAACTTGGAATGGTTTCTATTAAAGGCGATAAACTTTATATAATAGATAATTCCAATAATAATGCATCTGACACGTCTGTCAGTACTCACTTTGAAAAATGGGATGCGAAAAACTATATATATTCAAATTACACATATGGATTTGGCTGGAGCTTACCCAATGACTATGATTGGAAAAAAGTAGAAGGTACGGAAAAGCATACTGTATTCCGCGCCGAGGGAGCTCCATTTATAGTTTTTGTAAACGCTCAGGTTGCTGGTAAAATTGACGATCTTTGGAAAGTATATGATAAATATACATCCTTAATAGATAAATTGGATGCCAGCTATGAAAAGAGAACAGGTATGCTTATATATGAAAGGAATTTTGAAAAATGTACTCTACTTGGACAGCATGCCATAAAGACAACATTCAAAGAGTATTTCAAAGACAGTCGCTTTAACGAACCAATGGAAACATATGCTGAGGAATACATGGTTATTCTTAATGGATATAGTTTAACAATAGCAGTTAAGATACCAAAGGAAATACATGATTTTGGTGATTTCAAAGCAGAGATTGATAAAGTATTTAGAGGATTTCGGTATACAGTAAAACATTAACTTATGAAAAATTTTTTATTAACCTTTTTGCTGATTGCAATCTCTTTATCAGCCTATTCTCAGACAAGTTCTGGAGTCTGGAATAATAGTACAGCAACGTATACCAATAAAGCCCATAATATAACATGGAAACTAATTGAAGAATTGGATTGGATAGGCCGCCCATTATTATCAGGCTCAACACTTTTAAAATTACGTAACGATGATACGCACATTTTGATAAAACTTAGTGCGAATAAAAAGGTTGGATTAAAAGGCGATGTTTGGGACTTAGTTTCTGATAAAGAGAATCCTCAATTAGAAAAAATGCATAAACAGCAAGCTCAACAAAATGGTATGACCTATTTGGGTACTAAGTCATCTAAAAGCCAATTGTGTGGTAATCATGCCATTAAGAAACGTATTGATATGAAAAAAGATTATCCTAAACAAGGCCAAACTGTCCATAGCATAGAAATAGAGTATCTTTTCTACAAGAACAACTATATTTATATTGTTTCAGTAATGGCTTTATCTGTTCTTGAGGAAGAAATAGAATTATTTGATAAGGTTGCAATCCAATTATTTAACGGATTTAGAATATAGTAAATTGATGAGTGCCTACCTGTCATACTTTAGTTAGAAAGAAGTATTTTCAATCTATAGGGAAAATAAGTTCGCAAAATTTGCGAATATCAAAAATAATCATTATCTTTGCAGGCGAAAGATGAAATGATATGGAGATAAAGTTTGAAAAGGATTATCTGCGTGAGCTGTTCTATGATGGCGTAGCTAAGGATAAAAAGCATCGCTACCAGCCAGATATAGTTAGGCGGTATGTACGCGTAGTGAACATCCTTGACTCTGTAAACAAAGTAGAGGACTTGTATCGTTATCATGCGCTTCGTTATGAAAAGCTGTTGGGTGACAAGAAGGATACGGAGTCGGTACGTGTAAACGACCAATATCGCATAGAGTTCAAGTCGAGCGAGTCAGGAGGTATCACCATTTGCAACATCACAGAATTGTCGAATCATTACAAAAAATAAAGGGGGATAGAACTTATGGGAAATTTAGGCTATGGAGCATTTGCAACTCATCCAGGTGAGGTGCTGAAGGACGAGATAGAGGCTCGTGGCATCAGTCAGCGACAGTTGGCCGATTCAATGGGGCTAACCTATTCGGTGGTGAATGAGATACTGAATGGTCGCCGTCCGCTGACAGCAAAGACTGCACTAATGTTTGAGGCGGCACTCGACGTGCCTGCTGACTCGCTGATGTACCTGCAGACAAAGTATAACATGCAAACAGCCCGAAAGGACTCATCGCTGTTCGACATGCTGAAGGAGATAAGGAAAATTGCAGCAGTGTTCTGAAAATTAAATTTATAATATACCTATGATACAAACTCAATTACTGCGACTTGATCCGCCATATCAAGTTATTTATGCAGGTGGCCAGTTGGCTTTACATATTGCTACTCTTATTGTGACAAAAGAAAAAGATGGTAGCGATTATGCAATAGAGACACATAGTCATCCCGTAGTTAGTTATTGGGGAAAGATCAGCGAAATCGGTCAAGATGACCCTGCTATGGAAGGTGAATTTTCTGAAGGTGTGGTGTGGAATCAAATAGAGCTCGATAAGTGTCAGTCTGTATGCCGTCAGGACGTAGGGAATATCAGTTTTGATAATTTTAATTTTCTTGTTTATGATGCTATTATTAATCAAAAAATGAACCATGCCCCCAATACCATCGGTTATGAACTATGGAAATTAGGAATAAAATATGATCTTCCCCAAAAAGATAAATATTGTATAGAACTATCATCGCACCCTAATTTAAAAGAGCAATTCAGAACTCATATTGAGACAAGCATTGATGGTGATGACTTATCATTTACTGTCTCCCGCGAATTTACACGAGAGCAAATGGTTGAGGCTCTACGTGAGCAGGCTCAATCATGGGCGATGGTGTTGATGCGCGAAGAGAAAGGCCTTTCACCAACAATAAGTTTTTTTACACATGAAGCAGATATTCAACCAATTGTGGACGAATTGGGCGATGTTCGTATAGAAGTTGTGGCTGATAATGAAAATTGACAGCAAGCACTATACTGAACGCAATATGCTTTATAATGGTCGGTCATGGCCTGTAACGGATATTATAGACCTTGCTGATGGTGCTCATTCTTTGGATGAGGCATTGCACTATACTACAGCCTTGCAAATCAATGCGTTTCGGTTTTACGACAAGGAGCTTATTGGTATTGTATCGGCTATTCACAAAAAGTGGGGTGTAGAGACGAATGGACAGCCTGCAGTACCGCGCCAACTGCCCTCATCGTCTGCATCTATTATCTCTCCCGATGAACAAGCTTCCAGACAATTCAACCGCTTGAATGATAAAGCACAAGAAGAACTCCTTAGCAAAGCATTGGCAGAACTATTGCAGACAGGTGGATGTGATGGTGACACATTTACTCAGAAAAATCATTGGATGGCTGTCTTTGTTGTTCTACATGATCGTTTAAATCCACGTTTAAGACAAAATGCCTTTGCAGAATATGCCCCAAAATTCACGCCGAGTGATTGGCCAGAAAGAATGCGAATAGGAAAGAATACAATGACAAACTATCATAATTATATAACTGAGGGGGTTGCCTATTACGCGATGAAACATAATCCCTTTGATGCACTTTGCCGTCGTTTCTGGAATGTGCTCATGAGGTATTTACTTACTAATGTTTAGTAAGATTATCAGTTAGCAATACTAATTTTATACTTATTATACGTCAGCATACTATGTTTTGCTGGCGTATTTGTTTTATTCCGACCTTTGCATCGCAGTCAAGAGAAATCAAGATTGCCATGCGGACTTTCGGGCGCCTTTAGAGAGCGAGCATGGAGACCGGTCTCACATTTTCATAAATAAAAAAAGAAACAGTATGAAGACAGAAATGCTTCGCGTAGTTTCGCAAGGAAATGTGAGCTACATCCCCTCCACCAAGCAGGAGGGAGGCCAACTGGCTAAGTGTGAAATCCGACTGAAAATGTTGGGTGGTTCGAAATTTGGCGATGAGTTCATCGCTACGCTCTTTGGCAATCTTGCCCAATGTCGCTTCTATGAGGGCGACGTGGTGGCTGCCGTGCTCCGCTTCTCGGTTCACGAGGTAAACGGATGCCTGTATCAGGATGTGGTTTGTAATGATATGGTCAAACTTAACCAATAGGAGGAATCAGTATGAATAAAGAGCTATTTGTAAGCGGTTCAATAGTCGTCACCCGTGACGAGAACCAGAAAGTGAAGTTCATACAGTTCGTGCCTGACGACGAGTTTACACCCGTGCTGGAGCAGGGAAGCAAGACCAGCGGACAGTTGCAACTGCAGCGTAATGCTGCCTTTGACTATGTCGCCAACAAGCCCCGCGTTCGCAGCAATTCGCTGCTGATTCGTAAGGTCAAGCACGGACGACTCAGCGGCACTCGCGACCATGCCTTTCAGCTGACGTTGAAGGTGTTTGCCGCTGAGGGTATCGACTGGCAGAGGGCCTTTGTAGAGGAGCCTATAGAGGTGATAACTGACCTGATGGGTCCCAAGCGTATGCGCGAGATCCTGATGGAGGCACTAAAGAGACTGAACGCAAAGGACAGCTAAGCGATTTACTTCAGTTACTTCAGTTCTTCAGTTAGAAATAAGGGGGTGGTAGTTCAGTAATTCTATCTAATAATACTTATAACTAATTAATAATTAATAAGTTATATATTATATATATGAAGAATTTGGGAAATGCATACCCCTCAAAACCCAACTGAAGAACTGAAGAACTGAAGAAACCCCGAGAAAACTCATATTATAGTTTTTCACTAAAAAGCACGTAACATATTATGATATACGACATTACAAAACCGACACCCCCAGAGATGCCAACCCTCGGCAAGGGTTTGGAGACGCAGAAATTGCTGCTCTCACAGACAAGCAAAGACATGTTTCAACCCGAACACCCCATGCTTTACGCTCCGTTGGGGGCGAAAATAACGGGTGCAGAGTTTCAGTACCCAAGCGGACAATGGTTCGAACCATGTGGTCAGATAAGCCTTTTGTGTGCTGATTCGGGCAATAACAAGGGCCAGCACTCACTTTTGGTAGAGGCTATCATGCGTGAGGAGCTTCGCTCTGACCAAGAAGCCATCAATAAGTATGTGGAATGGCAGAAAGCCAGCCATGCTGCCAATAAGAAGGATAAGCCGGTCGAGCAGGACCTGTGTATCCATGTGATGCCGAGCGACACGACGCGTCCGGGATACCTGAAGGCTCAGATGGCAGCCGAGAAGCACGGGGGCTACACCACGTTCATCGACTTGCCCGAGGCCGTCATGCTTGACAATCTCTGTGGCGGCCACAAGCAGATGACACAGATACTCCGTCTGATTCACGACCGTGCACGATACAAGGCACTGAGGGCTACGGTAGATGGCATTACGGGCTCGGCCATTCTGAGAACCAACATCTCGATGGCTTCGAACCCAACGGACATCAGGAAGTTTCTGAAGTATAACCTCCTGGACGGAACACTGGGCAGAATAGCTTTCTCCTACAAGCCCCGTGGCGCAAAACGTGACCCGAACATACCGGTCATCGGACAGTTCGACGAAGGCTTCTACCAGGAGCTGAACAACCGCATGGCACCACTCGCTCTCTGCAAAGGTCGCTATGTTATTCCACAACTCAACAAGGTGTGCAAAAAACTCGCGGCTGAGATCTGTGAGTATGCCGACCTGACCGACAACGACATCATGTGGGATATGGCCAAGCGTAGCATCGTGGCTAGTTTCAAGGCAGGCTGCGTTATGTGGGCACTTAACAAGATGACCTGGACGCGTGGCATGGGCGACATGGTGGAATGGCTTACCTGGCACGGCATCTGGAGCGTGTGGGCAGTCATGGGCGACATGTTGCAGAAAGACACTGACATCGTTACCACAACGTCTGGTAAAACAGGTCCTGCCAACATGCTGGACAGCATAGAGGGTAACACCTTCAACGAGCAGCAGCTGGATGCACTGCGTCAGCAGATGGGGAAACCTACGGGTGCCGCCTCCAAGAAACAGCTGTCCGTTTGGGCTGCAAGAGGCTTCATCGAGTACTCTGAACAGACCGGGCTGTACACCAAGACTGAGAAATATCTGGGCGCTTCGCTAGTGAAAAGTGAAAAATGAATAGTGAACAGTTATGGATAGACTAGAATTGCAGAAGCTCCGCGACCTTCCCATTGAGGGGGTCGCAGAGCGACTTGGACTGCGGGTCACGAGGCACAAAGCATTGTGCCCATTCCACGACGACCATCATGCCTCGATGTCGTTTAAGGTCAGCAAGAATACTTGTAGATGCTTTGTGTGTATGACACAATCGATAGGTCCTATCGATTTGGTGATGCGGCATCTAAATCTCGATTTCAAGGCAGCCTGTCGTTGGCTTGCAGATGAGAACAACATCATCCTGGAAGAGTGGAAACCTCAGCCATCAGACCTCAGCCATCAGACATCGTTCGACGCCAGTCGCTACGCTCGATACTTCGACCACCCTTTCTTGAATGAGCCGGCCCGCAAGTTCCTCTTCGACGAGCGCCGACTGGACCCTCGCGTCGTCCGCTGGTGCCGCCTGACGTCGTGGACGGACAAGCAGGGAACACCGTGGCTGCAGATACCGTATTACGACCGTAGCGGCCGTCTGACGGGCGTTCAGAATAGGAACCTAGCCCCCTCCAACCTCCCCCCAAAAGGGGAGGCTTCACCCCGCTTCCGCTTTCCGCAGGGGTCTAGGTGTGGCATCTACAACCTGCCAGTATTGAACCTGCTGCGCCCTGGCGAACCGCTCTTCATCACCGAGGGCTGCAGCGACTGCTGGGCTATGCTCTCGGCGGGTCACAAGGCCATCGCCATCCCCTCGGCCACGCTGCTGACGCAAGATGTAAGAAGTAAGATGGCTGATGGCAGAAGTAATTCTTCACTCTTAACTCTTAACTCTTCACTTGGAATTACCTTCCACATGTTCCCCGACCGCGACGCCCCCGGCGAGCGCCTCTTCCTGCAACTGCAGAAGGTCTTGCCCACGCTCCAGCACCACCAGTTGCCACCCGACTGCAAGGACTTCAGCGACTACTACCTCACACATCTCCGCAAGCCACCCTAATAGGCCCTCGTTACCAGGCTGGTAACCACCCATTACCAGCCTGATACACGAGCGTATAAGCCTGATACAAAACCGTAGAAGCCTGGTAATTGAACGACCACGAAATAATTATTAACGAACACGAATCTAACGAATAACAAAAACAGGAAAATTGACTTTCCCTTCGGCCGTCGAGCTAAACCTTCGTGTAATTCGTGGTTAAAAAAAAGATGATTTTTGTGGTAAAATAATTGCGAAAAAGCTTGCGTAATTCAAGATTTTTTCGTACCTTTGTATCATGAGAAAAGAGCTCTAAAAGTCTCACAGAGAGTTAGTTAACCTTAGTATTCATCTATCAAAAACACACAAAAACTATGGCAGTATTTTATCGTTTGCATCAGGACCAGTCAACTGGTACCAAGCGTTCCGGAAAGTGGTATGCGCGTGCGGTGCCCACCGCAGTCATCGGCACCCGTCAGCTGGCGGAGATTATCCAGCGAAACTGTACCGTGAAGAAGTCCGACGTGATGGCGGTACTGGAGGAGCTCGTCGAGGTCATGAAGGACCAGATGCAGGACTCCAAGCGCGTGAAGCTGGACGGCTTCGGTTCGTTCAAGATCGGCATCGAGTCGAAGGGTGCACAGACCGCCGGCAAGTACTCGGTCAGCGAGCACGTGAAGGGTCTGCACGTCGTCTTCATGCCTGAGCGCACCACCGACTCGGGCGGCAACAAGTCCAAGCAGTTCCTACAGGGTTGCCGCGTAGAGGAGTTGCCTCTGAACACCGTGGAGAAGGAGGAAGAGCCCGAACCTTAAAAGTGCGCCCTTCGGGGCGACACTTTTTTGAGTTAAGAGGTAAGAGTTAAGAATTAAGAGTTGTCGCTAAAGCGATTAAGAATTAAGAGTTAAGAGGTAAGAGTTAAGGAGGTATGAAGAATTCACGTTTTTGGGAAGTGCTGTTGAAGGTTATCGTCGCAGCCGCCACCGCATTCTTGACGGCATTGGGAACAGTGTCTTGTATGGGTTATAACCCTGCATTATAGCCGTCCCTTATTAAGGGACTCTAAACATGTATGGGCCACGGCCCGTTGTTTTAAAAAATTCGCCTGCTGCAAGAATTAATGCGGCAGGCGAAATAGTTTTCATCTATAGATAAGGGTTACCAGTCGAGGTCGTCTTGCCACAGACCTGAGAAGTCGTCCATACGTGCACGGTTCAGTTCTGTATCCAAGTCGGCATCGGGATTGACAAACAGGTCGTCGCCTCCACCACTGAAGGCCATCATCTGCATGGGAGCCAAGGCAATCTCCGTCAAGGTGGGAGTGATATAGGGTATTTTCTTCATTGTCTGGTCCTCCATTTATTTAATCACGACTATTTTGCCATTCTTCACATACACACCCTTTGTGGTGGGTTCACCCTGCAGCTTACGACCATCGAGAGTATACCATGCATCAGACATCTGACTTCTGACATCTTCCATCGAAACGATTCCCGTCGCATCCTCGCCAAAGTCGAGTACCTGCTGACAGGCCTGTGCAGCCTCCGTGAAGCGGAAGTAGGCACGGCAGGCTCTGAGCATACGATTGATGCCAGTACGCTTCAGCTTGTTGCCAGCGGTGAGGTAATAGATGTTGTTATTGGCAGGTGTAATATCGAAGCACTTGTAGTAGCCCACAAACTGCACATTGCCATCAGCCTTCTTTACGGGATGAGTCTCGTTTTTTACCGTGACATCTGTGAACACAGGGCTCACGATGTCCGTGCCACTGGTCCACTTGATGATATACGGCACCCCAGCCTGAAGCGTCGTGACGGGTTCGCCGAAGTACAGCGTCACACGGGTGCCCGCCATCGTAGCATTGGCAAGCGTCTTGGCAATAGCGCCCTCCAGAGGACTGCCAGCCAGCACGACGTCGAAGGGCAGACAGAGGGTGTTCCACGCACCATCCTTGTAAAGCGTGCGTTCCAAGAGGCGCACCTTGCCCGTATAGCCTGCATTGTTCTCGACGCGTCGGTCGTTGTCATACCAGTCTTCGGTATCAGGCAGATCGAGTATCAGGTCGCCCGCCAGACTGATGGTCACGTCTTGTCCGGTGTTAGGCATAGAGAGCGTGTACCTGTCTTTTTCATTGTGTATAGGCTTCAGCGTTCCAGCACTAACGTTGAGTGTATAGCCGCTGAACTCCATGCCGCGACTGATGGAAAGTGGCGCTGACTCGCCAGCACCGAGGTAGAGGATGCCGTCATGAGTATAACCAGCATCAGGAGAGGCCTGTTGTACGAAGAGTTCGTCCTCGTTATAGAGAATCTTCCAACCCTTGCAGGCTCCGGAACGGTCGATTTTTGCGACGCCGCCCACAGTACATGCGCCGGCATAGTGGTTGTTGGTCAGTGTGTTGCGATTATCACCTGTCGGATGGTAGCCTGTAATGCCACCTACATCATCGCCACTGGAATTTACTGCCGCCATATTAAAGCAACTGCTGATGGTGCTTGATATGGCCATTCCTACAATACCGCCAGCATAGTCGGGTGCACTCACACTTCCTTCGTTAAAGCCCCACTCAATAGTGCTTACACTTAAAGAACAGCCCACAATTCCACCAACATAGCGCACAGTGGCCGTTATCTGACCAAAATTTTGACAGCCAGATATGTAAGCATTACTTTCTTCCTCTCCAACAATACCACCAATATATTTCTCTCCATTCACCGAACCATGATTAGTACAGCTGCTAACGGTTCCGTAACTCATGTGGCCTACAATGCCGCCAACGGATTCTTTGCCGGATACTGTTACGTCTTCCTTCACGGTACACTGCTCGACGGTAGCATCATGATTGAAGCCAACAATACCACCGATGTTATTACCCGTGCCGGTTATGCTACTTTTCTCTAGCACCACACGCTTTATCGTAGCACCGCGAATATAGCTAAAGAGCCCCAGATTGCCACTACCGCTAAGTGTGACATTACTGATGGAATAGTACACCTCTCCATAGAAATGACCGCTGAAGGGTTTATCGAAAGCCACACCTATGGGCGTATAGGTCTTGCCCTTGTAATCGAGATTGGCGGCCAAACGGAAATAGACGCCGCTGAGGTTGTTACCACCATTGACGGTAGAAGCGATGGCCTCCATACCTGCTATATTACGGATAAGGTAAGGATCGTCTTCCGTTCCGCTACCCTCGGAAAAGGTAGGATGATAGACGTTGAATACGACAGCAGCCTCTCCGCCATAGTTGCCCATACCCACCACGACGATGGTGTATTTGCCAGGCTGTATGACGTCGCCGTCGGGCATGATGAGCTGATAGTCCGTACCCTCGCTAAGCGTGACGGGCGTGCCACTTTTCGAGTCGGTCACGGTAACGACGGGCGTCAACGCGCTACCTGTATATTGCTGCCTAGGACAACTGATATCAACCCACGCCTTGTAACCGATGTCGCGCAACTGCGTGGCATCTGCCGAGATGATTACGTCCTTAGATGCAGGCATGGTCAACTGATAGCCGTTGCCTGTTGGCACCAGCGTGCCTGCCGAGGCCGTAAAGTTGTGGGTGTAACCCTCGTCAGGGGTTCCTGTATAGCTAAGCGTAAGACTGATATTCTCGTCTTGCGTATAATATAAAGTATTGTCGTGCCATTTTTCCTTGTTGCTGCTTATGGTCCCGTCCACGTCAGGACCCAAACTGATGGTTCCCAGCCACTTCACGCCGCTGGCCGAGGTGCCGTTAACGGCTCCATACGGATTCGAACTGTGATAGAAGTTGTCTATCAGCGTACCTTTGTTATCACCGACAAAGTCGCCAATACACGACTTTCCACCACCGACCACTCCCCAGACATAACTGTCACGGATGGTACCCTGATTTCTACCTGCCAGGCCTCCTATCTGGCTGGTCTTATCAGCGCCATTAATGGTGGCAGAGCTGGTGCATCCTTTTATCAGCGTATTTTCCCCTACAAAACCAACTAAGCCTCCTATGTTAACGCCAGTAGTACCACTGCCATTCATCAGAACCGTTACGTCAGGACCGACCTCGCATCCGAAAATCTCGCTACTTGCTGAAGCATCGCCTGCAATAGCACCAACATTGGCAGTGCCTGTGACAGTCGAAGTACCCATCAGCTTCACGCTTAAGATGGTTGCTAAACGCGTATAGCCAAAGAGACCTGTGGCATTAACATTTTCATGCTCCACGATGTGGACATTGCTGATGCTGTGGTCGTGTCCATTGTAATATCCGGAAAAGGCAAGAAAGCTCGTCGCGCCACCTTTTTCCCTAACGTAATTGCCACCAATTGGCAGGAAGGTAGCGCCCTCGAAGTCGATGTCTTCAGTCTGCCGGAAATATTTTTCATAATACGAATTGCCATTCATTACGTCTTCCGACAGTTGACGTAGGTGATCTGCTGTGGAAATGATATACGGGTCGGTATTGGTTCCCGTACCACCCCCAAAGGCGCTCTGTGCCCACGTTGACGTGGTGGCAAAAATGGCGAGAGACAGCGTTACAGCCATCCTCGCCAAAAAGTTATTGATTTGATTAGTAGTCATATAATAGTTTTTAGGTTATTGCGCGAACTTCGCCAGCTTGTCGGCCCAATACTTGCGCAGGTCTGCCCACTTATAATAATAAGGGGTGGAGGTGGAAGCGACGGGGAGTGTTACCTCGCGCTCGTTGAGCAGGGCCTTGACGAGGATGTCGCCCTCGCCACTCTTCGGCTTGTAGAAGATGAGCTGGATGTTGCAGCCCATGGGGAAGATTTTGTAGTTCTGCCAGTACTTCTCCAACTCCTCGAAGTCGAGAATGCTGGCACCACAGTTGCCCAGTTCCATGAGACACGCCAGCGGCATGACGCACACCTCATGACCGAAGCGCATGGTGGCCTGTGGCTTGCCGAGAGCTACGCAAGTGTCTGCCGTCTCGATGATGTTCGTCAGCAAGTTATACTGGCTGAATGCCATGACGTTACCGGTCTGTGGGGCGTTGGCATAGCGCATGTACCAGCTGACATTATCGATACGCCACTGGTCGTAGAGCTCGTTGTTGGTGAAGAGGTTGAGCATGTCGTAACCGTCGTCGTGGCTCTGCATATTGATAACGACCTCGAAGAGCTGACGCATCAGCCGTTTCTGCTGGATGCTGTCGTTGGTCCAGCGTGGGTCGTTGAAGAGCACCATCATGAGGCGCTCAGGGTGGGTATTCTTATCGGAGAAAGCTTTCATGCTCTCACGATCCATGTTTTCACGAGCTTCCTTCACCTTGCCGCTATGAGGCTGGTTGAGGTAGTACTGCAGACTCTCGCTAACATCATTATGGATGCGAGCTGAAGGGTTGGCGGCCATGAGTTCCTCACACTCGGCAACCATCGACAGGACGCAACGTGTAACTACCGTGCTACGGGCATCGATAGCCACGCCAGGGCTCTTGAATATCTCTGGGAAGTGCTCAGCGATACGCTTGCCGATACCGTGGTGCTGGCGCTCACCAACGGTGGTGAGGTCGCCCAAACGCAGATGAGTGGTCTTGTTGAACTCCTCCAACTGCTGCAACGTCTTCTGACCTACTGGGGTGAGCTTGCCCTGCTGGTTAGCCTTACGCAACGGATTGAGCACGCGCTCGTAGCTGTCCTCAGCAATGAGCCAGCGTGAACCGTGACGGCCGTAGTGCGTGAAGTAGAACGGCACATAGCCCGCAGGAGCTGGGGTGTACTTGAAGTCGGGCAACTGACGGTCGTAGTCCACGTAGTTAGAACCTGCCAACCAGGGATTGGCCTTGATATCCTCACGAGCGGTCTGTGCCGCGATATTCATCGTCATGCTGCTAAACAGCACGACCATTGTCAATAGTTTCTTCATCTGCGTAGTGCTATGTTATAGTTATAATATTGCTTGTTACCGGTAATGTCCTGAATGACCTTGATGAATGGCGGGAAGTTGACACTTTCCTGCTCTGCCACACCCTTGGTCTGGAGAATCATGAGATTGTCGAAGGGCTCGTGGAAGAAGTCAATCTCGAAGTACTGGCCTTTCCAGATGAACGAGCGGCGCGTCTTGCGGATGGTGGCACGATAGGGGTCGGCCTGCTGCAGCAACGACTCGTAGAGGGCATTGCTGACCTGGCGCTCGGTCTCCAGCACCTCGGTGGGCGACACACGCTTCTTGGTCTTGTGGACGTTGACCACTTCCCCACCCCAGCAACGACGGCGCAGACGCACCTCGACGCCTGGATCAGCCACCAGGTAGGTCTGGGTAATCTCGCTCTCGATGCACTCCGGCAGTTCGCCCGTGAGTTCAATGAGATAGACACGCTCATCCTCAACTGGCTGAGGAAGTCCCAAGACGTTGGAGATTTCCATGATGACGCGATTCAGCTTGGTGTCGAAGTCGTTGTGGTTGTTGATGACGCGCAAATGGGGATGACCCGTCCACGACTTGTTGACCTTTTTGTCGAGGTCGCGTGCCAACTGCAGTCCTTCCTCGTTGGCCTGCTCGTAGCGGGTGGAGTTGGTGGCGGTGGTATAGTACTGTTCGGCGCCGTCAGCAGCACTCACCAGATGCAGCACGGCATCGTAGCGCTCCTTGAGTTCGTTGGGCGTCGTACCACACTTTTGGCACAGCTCAATCCACATATCGCTGGAGATATAGGCCGAGATATCCAACGTACCACGATCGCAAACCACGAAGGTGGGCTTCGTACAGGTTTCTGCCAGTCGCATAAACGAATCTTCCAACGCCAGCTGTGTCTGCAGGATAGCCAACTCGCCCTCATAGTAGAGCTTGGGGTTTGGCGTCAGATAGCTCCAGCCGCCCTGACTATACATGGTGGGTACTTCGGGCACGGTGAACACCTTAAAGCCCAGGTTAGAGAAATGCTCGATGATGCGCACCAGCGCTGTGGTCTTACCAGCACACGGTCCGCCAGTCAGTACGATTCGTTTAACGTTGCTCATAGTGGTTATAGTATATTTTCGGCAAAGTTACAAAATAATTGCGAATTACGAATTACGAATTATGAAATATTTTGTATCTTTGCAGTCAAAATATCATAATCCCTATGAAAAAAACTATTTTGATGGTAATGGCTACAATGGCCACAACAGTATTGAATGCACAAAATCTGCAATACCCGAAAGCTGCCAAGGACGGCACGGTGGATGAATACTTCGGCGTGAAGGTGGCAGACCCCTACCGCTGGTTGGAGAACGACACCTCTGCACAGACTGCAGCATGGGTAGAAGCAGAGAACAAAGTGACGACTGATTTCCTCGCTCGTATTCCCTTCCGCCAGAAACTGCTGAAGCGACTGACGGAGCTGGCAAACTACGAGAAGATTGGTGCACCCCGCAAGCGTCACGGCAAGTGGTATTTCTACAAGAACAACGGTCTGCAGAACCAGAGCGTGATGTATCAGATGGACGAGCTGGGGGCAGAGCCACGCGTCTTCTTAGACCCCAACACGCTGAGCACCGACGGTACGGTAGCCCTGAAAGGCGTCTATTTCTCGAACAACGGCAAGTGGGCAGCATACTCCATCTCGCGCAGTGGCTCTGACTGGGAGGAGTTCTTCGTCATTGACCTGAAGACGGGTCAGCTGACCAACGACCATATTGAGTGGGCTAAGTTCTCTAATGCAGCTTGGCAGGGCGACGGTTTCTACTATTCAGCCTACGACCGTCCTACAGAAGGCAAGGAGTTCTCAAACGTCAATGCCAGCCACAAGATTTACTACCACAAAATAGGGACGCCACAGTCGCAGGATGTGCTGTTCTATCAGAATCCCACACAGCCCAAGCGCTTCTATTATGTCAGCGTCAACGAGGAAGAAACGGTGATGTATCTCTATGAGAGTGGTGCTGGTGCTGGCAACAACCTGTTTGTGAGAGACTTGCGCCAGAAGGACTCGCAGTTCATCCAGATGACTGACAACATGGACTATCAGTATTATCCCGTCTTTGACGAGAGTGGTAAACTGTATATCTTTACCAACTACAATGCGCCGAAGGGACGCGTCATGACTGCCGATATCCGCCAACCCGGAATCAACGATTGGCAGGAGTTCATCGCTGAGCAGCAGAACGTGCTGAATGGTGTGGATGTCATTAATCGTCAGTTTATCCTGAACTACTCGCAGGATGCCTGCGACCATGCCTTCGTCTATGGTCTTGATGGTAAACTACGCCACGAGGTGAAACTGCCAATGGTAGGTAGCGTAGGCTTTACTGGCGATGAGAAAGAGCCAGAGTGTTTCTACACCTTCACGTCGTTCACCATGCCTGGTACCGTCTATCGCTATGACATGGCCAAGAATGAGAGCACCATCTACACGCAGCCAAGCGTAAAATTCCGCCAGCAGGACTACGAGAGCAAGCAGATTTTCTTCCAGAGCAAAGACGGTACGCGCGTACCTATGTTCATAACCTATAAGAAAGGACTGAAGCTGAACGGCAAGAATCCCGTCTATCTCTATGGCTACGGTGGCTTCAACATAGCGCTCGGTCCCAGCTTCTCTGCAATACGCATTCCGTTCCTGGAGCAGGGCGGTATCTATGCACAGGTGAACCTGCGCGGTGGTAGTGAGTATGGTGAAGAGTGGCATCTGGCAGGTACGAAGATGCAGAAGCAGAACGTGTTCGACGACTTCATCTCAGCAGCAGAATATCTTATCCGCGAGGGTTACACCTCGAAGGATAAGCTGGCCATTGTCGGTGGTTCGAATGGTGGATTGCTGGTGGGTGCTTGTATGACACAGCGCCCTGACCTGTTCCGTGTTGCCATTCCGCAGGTAGGCGTCATGGATATGCTGCGCTATCATAAGTTCACCATTGGCTGGAACTGGGCTTCAGACTACGGTACCAGCGAAGATTCGAAGGAGATGTTTGAATACCTGAAGGGCTACTCACCCTTACACAACCTGAAGCCAGGCACCTCCTACCCTGCCACACTCGTGACGACTGCTGACCACGACGACCGTGTCGTGCCAGCTCACTCATTTAAGTTTGCTGCCACCCTGCAGGAGTGTCACAAGGGTCCGAATCCCGTCCTCATCCGCATCGACACCAAGGCCGGACATGGTGGTGGCAAGCCACTTGCCAAGGTGTTGGAAGAGCAAGCAGACATCTACTCGTTCATTCTCTACAATATGGGATTGAAGTTCAAGTAAAAAATTAAGCCCCGTCGTTTGGCGGGGCTTAACTTTTACTAATCTTTATCTTACTCTTTGTCGAGCAAAATCTTCATCATCTCAACGGCGGCCTTAGCCACAGAGGTACCAGGACCGAAGATGGCGGCAACACCAGCCTGATAGAGGAAGTCATAGTCCTGAGCAGGGATAACACCACCGGCAATGACCATAATATCCTCACGACCAAGCTTCTTCAGTTCCTCAATGAGCTGTGGGATGAGCGTCTTGTGACCAGCAGCCAGTGAGCTGGCGCCAACCACATGCACGTCGTTCTCAACAGCCTCGCGAGCAGCCTCAGCAGGCGTCTGGAACAACGGTCCCATATCTACGTCGAAACCACAGTCTGCATAACCGGTGGCAACCACCTTTGCACCACGGTCGTGACCGTCCTGACCCATCTTGGCAATGAAGATACGAGGACGACGACCTTCCTTCTCTGCGAATTCATCGGTCAGCTTGCAAGCCAACTCAAACTCGCTATCGTTCTTTGATTCTGAACTATACACGCCTGAAATTGTTCTGATTACTGCTTTATAACGACCTACGATTTCTTCGCAGGCATCTGAAATCTCACCAAGGGTACAACGCAACTGAGCGGCCTTGACAGCCAGGTCGAGCAGGTTGTTCTCGCTCTTGCGGCCCTCCTGGAAGTCACGCACACAATCCGTGATGGCCTTCAGCGCAGCTTGGCATGCAGCCTCGTCGCGAGTGGCGCGAACCTGCTTGAGGATCTCCTCTTGCTGTTTGCGCACAGCGGTGTTGTCGACCTCCAGAATGTCGATGGGGTCTTCGTGCTCCAGACGATACTTATTGGTACCGACGATGGTCTGAACGCCAGAGTCGATACGAGCTTGCGTGCGTGCTGCAGCCTCCTCAATACGCATCTTAGGCAGACCAGTCTCGATGGCCTTGGCCATACCACCCAGCTTCTCAATCTCCTGGATATGCTCCCAAGCCTTATGTACCAGCTCGTTGGTCAGGGTCTCCACATAGTAAGAGCCAGCCCATGGGTCAATCTGCTTGCACACCTTTGTCTCGTTCTGGATGTAAATCTGCGTATTACGAGCAATACGAGCCGAGAAGTCAGTAGGCAGAGCGATGGCCTCATCAAGCGCATTGGTATGCAGAGACTGGGTGTGACCCAGCACAGCAGCCATAGCCTCGATACAGGTACGACCCACGTTGTTGAAGGGGTCCTGCTCAGTGAGCGACCAACCAGAGGTCTGTGAATGGGTACGCAGAGCGAGCGACTTCGGATTCTTAGCGCCAAAGCTCTTCACAATCTTTGCCCACAACAGACGACCAGCGCGCATCTTGGCAATTTCCATGAAGTGGTTCATACCAATAGCCCAGAAGAACGACAGGCGCGGAGCAAAAGCATCCACATCGATACCAGCATTTACACCCGTACGCAGGTAATCCATACCATCAGCCAAGGTGTAAGCCAGCTCGATATCGGCAGTAGCACCAGCCTCCTGCATGTGATAACCTGAGATAGAGATGCTGTTGAACTTAGGCATCTTCTGTGAGGTATATTCGAAGATATCGGCGATAATCTTCATAGAGAATGCGGGCGGATAGATATAGGTGTTACGCACCATAAACTCCTTCAGAATATCGTTCTGGATAGTGCCAGCCATCTCCTCGAGCTGAGCGCCCTGCTCCAGACCTGCCACGATGTAGAATGCCAGGATAGGCAGCACGGCACCGTTCATGGTCATAGATACAGACATCTTGTTCAAGGGAATACCAGAGAAGAGCACCTTCATGTTCTCCTCGTTACAGATACTTACACCAGCCTTACCCACATCACCAACCACACGGGGGTTGTCAGGATCGTAGCCACGGTGGGTAGGCAGGTCAAAGGCCACGGAGAGGCCCTTCTGACCCGAAGCCAGGTTACGACGATAGAAAGCATTTGACTCCTCAGCAGTAGAGAATCCGGCATACTGGCGGATAGTCCACGGACGGAAGGGGTACATCATTGAATATGGACCACGCAAATAGGGAGGGATACCAGCTGTAAAGTCGAGGTGCTCCATACCTTCCAGGTCCTCTTTCGTATAGACGGGACGCACCTCGATGTGCTCTGGGGTCTTCCAGTCTGCTACGATTCCATTGTCTTTAATCCACTTGGCACCGTCCTGAGCCTTGATGCCTGCATAGATATCAATATCTTTAAATTGTTTACGCATAATTCAAGTCTCCTTTCTTTAGATGCCAAGTTTCTGATTATATTCTTTCAAAGTCTCCAGCACGTTGCACTTCACGTGGATGTAGTTCTCGATGCCAGCAGCCTTCAGGTCCTCCATGCAAGCAGGAGCACCAGCTACGACGAACATCGCACGACCATCCAGATACTTGAAGGCAGGGATAGCATACTCAGCATACTCATCGTCTGAAGAGCAGATAACTACGATATCAGCCTTAGCCTCAAGTGCTGCATCAACACCCTCCTCAACAGTCTTGAAGCCGAGGTTGTCAATTACCTTATATCCGGCACAAGCCAGGAAGTTGCACGAGAACTGTGCACGAGCCTGACGCATAGCAAGATTACCGATAGTCAGCATGAAGGCAACAGGCACCTTCTTGGCCTTCTCGGTAGTCAGACGCAGGGTCTCGAAGTCTGAAGCCAGACGGCTGGCCTTCAAAGCAGGCACATCAGCATCGCCAGCATGCGTTGCGACACATTCAGAAGAAGCTACAGGCGCCTTGCCCTCGCTCTTCTCTGTGAAGTTCGGGAACTGGTTGGTACCCAGCAGGAACTCCTTACGCTTGGCAGCATCGCCATGACGCTTGACGTTCGTAGCATTGATATCTTCCTGAATGGTACCCTTCTTGACAGCCTCCAGGAAGCCACCTTCCTCTTCTACCTTGAGGAACAGTTTCCAAGCCTCCTGAGCCAGAGCGTCAGTCAAGTGCTCGATATAGTAAGAGCCAGCTGATGGGTCAACGATACGGTCGAAGTGGCTCTCCTCCTTAATCAACAACTGTTGGTTGCGGGCAATACGCTCGCTGAAGTCAGTTGGCTTCTCATAAGGAGCATCGAATGGTGTAACCACCAGCGAGTGAACACCACCGAGGGCAGCACTCATAGCCTCTGTCTGCGAACGGAGCAGATTGACATAGCTGTCGAACACCGTCTGGTTATACGTCGATGTCGAAGCGTTAATCACCATCTTACAAGCGCAGTCGCACTTCGGCTCATACTGCTTGACGATCTGAGCCCACAGCAGACGAGCGGCACGGAACTTGGCAATTTCCATGAAGTAGTTCTCGGAGATACCCATATAGAACTTAATCTTCTTGGCGGCAAGATCCACATCAACACCAGCATCCACCATTTCCTGCAGGTACTCGTTACCCCAAGCCAGCGCATAGCCCAGCTCCTGGACGATGTAAGCACCACTGTTGTTCAGCAGGTCGCTGTGTACCATCACGCAGCGCAGGTTAGGATAGTCCTTCAACTTCTCCACGAGTTTGGGCATGTCGGGCAGCAGGAAGGAAGAGTCCTTGCCCTTCATCAACATGCGCTCAATGGGGTCGAAGCCCACGCCACCTACAATCTTCTCCTTGTCGTAACCCATCTTCTCGAAGTAGGCCACCAGCAGGTCACCCAACTGGAGAGCGTGGCGCAGACAAGCGCGATAGCTTACCTCCACGATGTCGAGGCGGATGTCTTTCAACAAGGCGTCGATGTACTCAGCGCTCACCTCGTCGTGTCCCAGCTTGAAGCCGATAGAGTCCACGCCCTTCATCAGCAGGTCGAGTGCCTTCTTGTTAGCAGCTACAGGGTCACCGCCTACTACGACGTTCTGACGAACGTACCACTCGTTAGAGTCTTTCTTGTTACCACGCACGAAGGGGAACTCACCAGGCAGAGCGTCTGGTGTCTTCAAATCCTTCAAGTCCTCGCGGCGGTAGAAAGGCTGCACGTTAAAACCTTCGTTTGTTCTCCATACCAAGCGTTTCTGGAAGTCGGCACCCTTCAGGTCCACTTCAATTTTGTCCAGCCACTCCTGGGTGGTTGGAGCTTGGAACTCAGTAAAGAGTTTTTCTTTGTTTGCCATAGAATGTGTTTATTATATAAGTGTTTTAAGTTATTTCTGATTGCAAAGGTAACAAATTATTCTGAACTGACGAAGAAATTAATAAATATTTCGTTTTTATCAAAAAATGTTGCACAAAAATGCGTGTATTGAGCAAATTCTTTGTACCTTTGCACGCAATATATATTAATAGGTACTTTATGGAATCATTTCATTGGTTAGTTGATCTGTTTACGACGACCGACTCAGTGGCACATATTGTGTTGCTATATGCCATTGTCATCGCCGTAGGCGTGTATTTAGGTAAAATTAAAATTGGCGGAGTATCGTTAGGGGTAACATTTGTATTGTTTGCAGGAATCGTTGCCGGACATATCGGTTTCACGGCACCCACACCCATTCTGACATTTGCACAGGACTTCGGTCTTATCCTCTTTGTATTTATGATTGGACTGCAGGTAGGTCCTGGTTTCTTCGAGAGTTTCGGGACACAGGGCATCAAGCTCAACGGACTGACTTCCTTGGCCATTCTGCTCAACATTCTAGTCATGTTCGGATGCTACTACATCTTCTTTGACACCAGCGACAAGACCAATCTCCCGATGATGGTCGGTACGCTCTATGGTGCTGTCACCAACACCCCAGGTCTTGGTGCTGCTAACGAAGCGCTGGGCACGGTCTTCGGACAGGACGCTCCACAGATAGCCTCAGCCTATGCTTGTGCATACCCCTTAGGTGTGCTGGGCATTATCGGTGCCATCATCCTTATCAGACTTATCTGTGGCGTCAAATTGGAGAAGGAGGAAGAAGAGCTGAAGGCGTTAGACGAGACCAACACCGCTAAGAAGCCTTACAAGATGCACTTGGAGGTTACCAACAAATACCTGGAAGGCAAGACCATATTGCAGGTTCACAACTTCCTGAACCGCGAATTTGTGGTATCACGACTGGTTCATGAGGGAGAGTTGATTATCCCTAACCGCGATACAATTTTCCACATGGGCGACCAGATGCTTATCGTTTGTGCCGAGGCCGACCAGGAAGCTATTATGGCCTTCATCGGTCCTAAGCTCGACATCGACTTCGAGCAGCAAGACCAGCCTATGGTATCAAAGCGCATTGTGATTACCAATCCGAAGCTCAACGGCAAAACGCTGGCTTCGCTTCATTTCTCCAGTGTTCACGGTGTCAACGTGACCCGTGTCACCCGTCACGGCATGGATATCTTTGCCTCTCCCAGCCTGCCCCTGCAGGTAGGTGACCGCATCATGGTTGTTGGTCCTGAGGATGCCGTCGACCGCGTAGCCAACAAGATGGGTAACTCTATCCGTCGTCTGGACGCACCCAATATTGCCACCATCTTCGTAGGAATCATGATTGGTCTTATCTTCGGTTCGTTCCCCTTGGCCATTCCTGGCATGCCCGTTCCCGTGAAGCTCGGTCTCGCTGGTGGCCCACTGATTATTGCCATTCTCATTGGCCGTTATGGTTATAAGATACACCTTGTCACCTATACCACTACTTCCGCCAATATGATGTTGCGCGAGATAGGACTGGTGCTCTTCCTGGCCTCTGTAGGTATCAAGGCGGGAGCAGGATTCTTCGAGACGGTGGTAGAAGGCAACGGTCTGCTGTATGTCCTCACGGGTTTCCTCATCACCATCATCCCCATCTTGATTGTTGGTCCGATAGCCCGTCTGCGCTACAAGTTCAACTACTTCACTATAGCCGGTATGATTTCCGGTACATATACTGATCCCCCCGCACTGGCCTACTCTAACAGCATCTGCTCGAAGGAGGCTCCGGCACTGGGATACTCAACGGTTTACCCGCTCGCGATGTTCCTGCGCATCTTCACAGCACAGATCATCGTACTCTTCTTCTGCGGATAACCAGCCTAAGGGCCCATTAACCCCATCAGACCCAAAGAAATATAAACAATACACGTAAAACAAACAGACAAAATGAACAAACTTAGACTCCTATTAGGGGGACTTGTGGTTCTATCCTCACTACCCGTGCTGGCACAGATGGACGCCAGCATCAAGTTGAATGAGGTGATGACCAAGAACGAGACCAGCCTGATTGACGGATACGGAGCGAGGAATGCGTGGGTGGAGATTGCCAACATCTCCCACTCCACGTACAACATCCGTGGGATGTACCTCACCACCGACCATGCCGTACTCGACAAGAAGATGAGTGTGCCAGAGCGTGTTAAGCGTATGAGCCAGATTCCCAATGGCGAAACGCGCACCAATCTCAGTGGCCAACAGCTTGTCGTCTTCCAGCTCAACAGCAGCCCTGCACAGGGTGCGCTGCATCTCTCTGTGACAGTCAATGCCGACAAGCCCACGTGGATAGCCCTCTACAACGGCAATGCCACACAGCTTATCGACTCTGTGACAGTTCCCGTTCTCGATGCCAACCAGTCGTATGCACGCATCAGCAATCTGGGTGGTGCGAAAGACTGGGAAGTGAAGTCGGCCGACCGCGTGACACCAGGCATTCAGAACCAGACGGTAGTCAGCGAGTCAAAGGTGGCTAAGTTCAAGCGCGAAGACCCCTACGGCATCGGTATGGCCATCATGGCGATGAGCATCGTCTTCTCCTGCCTCGCGCTGCTGTGGATTACCTTCACGCTCTTCGGTATGTTAATGCGCCACATGGAGACTGCCAAGAAGGTGGCTCACAAACAGCCCATCAAGCCTATCACCAAGACTGTTGAGAAGACCATTGAGGTAGGCCACAAGACAGGTATCCTCCTGAAGGAAGGCTTCGACACCAAGGGTATCGACCGCGAGGTATATATGGCCGTTATCGGTTTGGCATTGCGCCAGTACGAGGACGACATCCACGACGTAGAGAGCGGCGTTATCACCATCAAGCCTAAGTCAACAGGCTGGGACGACGAGTATAGCCAGATGACACATCTGCACGAGCCACTCATCCCCACCACGCACAACGCACCAACAATTCCAACTTTTAAAGACTAAAGACAACAATGAAGACATATAAATATAAAGTACAAGGCGTAGACTACGAAGTAGAAATCACCGAGGTAGAAGGCAAGATTGCCAGAGTGAACGTCAACGGCATTCCCTTCGAGATAGAGATGCAGAAACCCATCAATGCTGCCAAGCACCCCGTGCTGGCCGCCACCAAGCGCACAGCGCCAGTATCCAGCGATTTCGTTGCCGAGGCCCCCGCAGCATCTGCTGCTCCTGCAACACCAACTCCTGCAGCTAAGCCATCTACTCCCCTCACTCAACAGGGAGGGGCTGGGGGTGGGTCTGCCGCTGGCTCTGGCACCGCCATCAAGGCACCACTTCCTGGCACCATCAATGCCATCAACGTGAAGGTGGGCGATAAGGTAAATGTAGGCGACGTCGTTATCGTGCTGGAGGCCATGAAGATGCAGAACAACATCGAGGCTGAATCAGCAGGCACCGTCACCTCCATCCTCGTCAATCAGGGCGACACCGTCATGGAAGGTGCTACCATGCTGACCATTGGTTAATTGACAATTGATAATGGATAATTGACAATTATGGGATTTACACATTTCATCATCGAAAACTTCAATGAGTTCCTGACCTACACAGGCTTTGCCAACGTCACGGCAGGAAACCTCATCATGATAGCCGTAGGCGCCTTCTTCATCTGGCTCGCCATCAAGAAGGACTTCGAACCCCTGCTGCTCGTACCCATTGGATTGGGTATAATCCTCGGCAACATCCCCTTCCGTGCCGATGCCGGACTGGAGATAGGTCTATACGAGGACAACTCCGTGCTCAACATCTTCTATCAGGGCGTCCGTCAGGGCTGGTATCCACCACTCATCTTCCTGGGGATCGGTGCTATGACCGACTTCTCGGCACTGCTGGCTAACCCGAAGCTGATGCTCATTGGTGCTGCCGCCCAGTTTGGCATCTTCGGTGCTTATATGTTTGCCTTGGCACTGGGCTTCGAACCCAACCAGGCAGCAGGTATCGCCATTATTGGTGGTGCCGATGGTCCTACCGCCATCTTCCTGTCAAGCAAGCTGTCGCCCAACCTCATGGGAGCCATTGCCGTCTGTGCCTATTCCTATATGGCACTCGTGCCCCTCATCCAGCCCCCATTGATGCGTCTGCTCACCACCCAGAAGGAGCGCCTCATCAAGATGAAGCCCGCCCGTGAGGTCAGCCAGACAGAGCGCATCCTCTTCCCCATCGTCGGACTTCTGTTGACCACCTTCATCGTACCCTCTGGTCTGCCCCTGCTGGGTATGCTGTTCTTTGGCAACCTGCTGAAGGAGAGCGGCAAAACCACCCGCCTGGCCAAGACCGCTGGTGCAGCCTTGAACGATATCGTCGTCATGTTGCTGGGACTCACCGTAGGCTGTTCTACACAAGCCTCCGAGTTCCTCACCATCAACACCATCTATATCTTCGCCATTGGTGCTGGAGCCTTCATCATCGCCACCATGAGTGGTGTCTGCTTCGTCAAGCTGATGAACCTCTTCCTGCCCAAGGACAAGAAGCTCAATCCGCTGATTGGTAATGCTGGTGTCTCTGCCGTACCTATGGCTGCCCGCATCTCCAACAACCTCGGTTTAGAGTACGACCGCCACAACTTCCTGCTCATGCACGCCATGGGCCCCAATGTTGCAGGTGTCATCGGCTCAGCCGTTGCTGCAGGTGCCCTCCTCGGCTTCCTGTCGTAAGCGAGCGAACCATAACAAGAAGGAAGCACTCTTATGTTGTTGGACATAAGAGTGCTTCTTGTTTATTATCCCATTGTCATTAATTCATTCAGTGTATTTTGTTGAACGACCTGACTTTCTCCAGCATGGCGGCAGCCCAGGCGCCATCGCCCGCTATCTGGTAGCGGCAATTGCCCGTGGCAGAGGGGGTGAAGATGGTGGCACATTCGAGGGTGACGGTGACGGTGCCTCGTTCGGAGAGTGTGAAAAGGTCGTCGCCCTCCACGGCCTGGATGGTCGGCATGACATCCCACATGCGCTGTCCTGTGTCGCAGTTACAATTCATATACACTTGCTTGATGGGGTGAACGTCAGTCCATGACACATCGCCAATGACCTGCTCAGGCGTATAGTCCACAGTCTGTCCCGTCTCCATCGGCGAGAACAGCATATCGACATCTTGGGGTCAGAGGCGGAAGAACTCATGTGCGAAAGCGGCTCCTTGTGCGAAGTTGTAGTCTGGCTCTTCAGCCTCGCCAAACACACCGCCCTGCATATAGATGCCCTTCACTTTCTGACGCACCAGTTCGACACCGCTGAGCGGCGAATAGTCATCGCCTTCCGACTGTAGCAGCTGTGCCAGACTGGTGACGAAACCAGTAGATACGATGCTCACCGAGTGGTCAGGCTGCGCAGCCAAAAGCCTGCGGTAGAACTGCCAGCCGTCGGGCAACGTGCTATAGTCTGTGACAGTACGTCGGAACATGGGTTTTCCGTCGGAGCCTTGCTTATCGGCAACATGTGCATAGTCTATCCATATAACGGGCTTTTCAATGCCCTTGCGAACAAGGCCAATAGGCACATCACCATGACCAAAGTAAGTGTTCATCACGTCTGCAAATGCGGCGTTTTGTTCGCCCTCGCGGTCCACCACCACACCCAGCAATCGGCACTTTCCCTGTTCCTCATAGCGATAGAGCATCTCCATGGCAAACAGGTCGTCGGTGGATGAGCCGATGTCTGTATCGAGTATTACCAGCGGCACGCCCGCGTACTCCTGAGGACTATCATGATTATCGCTATTATCACACGACATGAGAATCATCATGCCAAAAAGGAAAAGCATGGTGGCGTGTAGCCTGTTCATCATTTTCTTCATCTCGATTGTCTTAGATTATTTTGATGGCAAAGTTACGAAAAAAAGAGTGAAATGCAAAAGAAAAGTTACAAAAAAATCCCCATTTCTCTTGTCAGAAGTCCTCCTCTACCAAATCAATAATATAGGTACGCGCGAGGGAATTGTAGAAGGAAATTTTTCTGCGTGAGGCTGTATATTTACTGCTATTAGTTTTGGCAGTTTCAATTCTTTTCATTACCTTTGTGCCATCAAATCTAAGACAATGCACATTGCAGTAGCAGGAAACATAGGAAGCGGGAAGTCCACACTGACGGAGCTGCTGGCCAAACACTACGGGTGGGAGGCGCGCTTCGAGGCGGTGGATCATAACCCGTATCTGGAGGACTATTACCGCGACATCTACCGGTGGTCGTTCAATCTGGAGGTGTATTTCCTGAAAGAGCGTTTCCGCGACCTGATAGACATTGCGAAGGCCGACCATACCGTCATACAGGACCGTACCATCTATGAGGGTGTGTATGTGTTCATGGAGAACAACAAGGCGATGGGCCACCTCTCCGACCGCGACTACGAGACGTTTATGGAGCTGTTCAACCAGATGATGACGGTGGTGCGCGTGCCCGACCTGATGATTTATCTGCGCGCCTCGGTGCCTCACCTGGTGGGCAACATCCAGAAGCGTGGGCGCGAATATGAGCAGAGCATCCAACTGGAGTATCTGCAGAACCTGAACGAGCGCTACGACGACTTCATCTACCACAAATACCCTGGCAAGGTGATGACGGTGGAAAAGGACCAGCTTGACTACCTGAACAACCCGAAGGACCTGGCGCAAATCATCGACCGCATAGACAGCAACCTCTTCGGACTTTTCTCAGACAACGGTTAATGTTTCATTTTTAATGTTTAATCTTTAATCTTCAAGATATGCATATCGCAGTAGCAGGAAACATCGGAAGTGGCAAGACCACACTGACCAAGATGCTGGCGCATCGCTATGGATGGACGCCCCGTTTTGAACCCGTCGACAACAACCCGTACCTTGCCGACTTCTATGCTGACATGCCCCGCTGGTCGTTCAACCTGCAGGTGTATTTCTTGAACAAACGCTTCAAGGAGGTGGTGGAGATATCGAAATCGTCGGACACCATCATTCAGGACCGCACTATTTTCGAGGATGCCCGCATCTTTGCGCCTAACCTGCACGCACAGGGGATGATGTCGGACCGCGACTTTGCGAACTATACCGACCTCTTCGACCTGATGATGTCGCTCGTGAAGCTGCCCGACCTGATGATCTACATCCGTTCGAGCATCCCTACCCTGGTGGCACAGATTCAGAAGCGCGGACGCGACTACGAGCAGACCATGCGACTGGACTATCTGGAAGGCTTGTCGAAGCGCTACGAGGAGTGGATAAGCACGTATAAAGGGCAACTTATCATTATTGAGGGCGACACTTGCAAGTTTGGCGACAAACCTGAAGACTTCAAGATTGTCACGGACATGATTGATGCCAAGCTCTATGGTCTGTTCCCGATGGAATAGACCCTCCCCCAGCCCCTCCCTGTTTAGGGAGGGGAGTTTAGTCAAAGGTCAAAGGTCGAAGGTTAGCGGCGACGGCGCTTGCGAGACTTTGCCTTCGTACGATGGCGACGGACAGCACGACGACGCTTTGACACCTTTTTCTTTGTTACCTCTGGAGGTGCCGTACTCTTCCACGTCACCTGCTCCTCAGCAGTCAGATAAGGAACGTTATCGTTTGGATAGCGCTCGCAATACTTCAAGATGGAGTAATAGTCCACATTGCGCACCTGATGGTTCTCGTAGAACCACACCTCAACGCCTGCCGATGCGGTGGCAATCATAACAATATCGCGGTCGAAGTCCACAAACCAGCGTGCAAAGCGATGCGAGCGCACCGTCGATTCCCACGCGGGTTTGCCATAGTGCTTCTGCATCCACTTCATCAAGGCTACATAGTCTTCGTGCTGGCTGACGCCCTGTGTGCGACGGGTAGTCAGCATCAGGTGGCTGCACGCCGTAGTATCCTTGTCGGCACCGATGTAGAGCCACGTCTCCAGCCCTGCGATGCGCCCTGTGAGCCAGTTTCCGTAATCGCGATGGAGTCCTTTCTCGATCAGTTCTTCCATCAGTTCGTCAGGGTCCTGCGCCAACGACAGGCCAATGAATTGCGTATGTCTCTGAGCGTTCGCCAATAGTGGGAACAACAGTAGAAAAAGTATCTGAATGATGTATTTTTGCATGTTTCTTTAAAAAATCAGGTGCAAAGATACAAAATAATTCACAATTTTTTTTCCATAATTCATAATAAATTATTATCTTTGCCCCCAAATATGAGAAAGTTTGCTCTTATACTACTAACCAGCATGGTTTGTGTGCTCTCAATGGCACAAAGCGATGAGATTGTGTTTACGCCCCAGTGGACGGCGCAGGCACAGTTTGCTGGATACTATGCTGCCCTGGAGAAAGGATTCTACAAGGAAGCCGGGCTGAAGGTGACGATTAAGCACCCTTCACCCTCGAACTCCAGCGTCAACATGCTGAAGGAGGGCAAGGCAAACTTTATCACCATTTACCTCGTTGCGGCCTTGAAGAGCGTCGCCGAGGGGGTGCCGATGATTCACCTGCTGCAGACCTCACAGAACAACTCGCAGATGATTATCTCCCACAAGCCCCTCAAAGACATTAACAGCCTGAGAGATATGCGCATTGGTCGTTGGAAGATGGGATATATGGAGTTTGGCCAGGTGGTTGAAAACCTCTACAACCTGAATATCAAGTGGATTCCCTTTGTCCAGAATACCAACCTTTACATTTCTGGAGCCATCGACGCCACGATGGGCATGAGCTACAATGAGTATTATCAACTTATGATGGCTGGCCAGAAGATTGACAAAGGCCACACATTATATCTCCGCAACATCAGTTTCAACGTCCCTGAGGACGGACTGTACGTCTCTGCCGACTACTACGAGAAGCATCCCAAGGAAGCCAGGAAGTTTGCAGAAGCCTCGAAGAGAGGCTGGGAATGGGTGGCCAAGCACCCGGAAGAAGCGCTGGACATCGTCATGAAGTTCACCAAGGCTAACCATATCAACACCAATCGTGCTGCCCAGCGCTGGATGCTGAATGACATCCTCGACGTGATGAAAGACCCGAAGAGCGGTCAGCGCACCTACCAGCTGAAGGAGTCTTCCCTGCAGAAAGCCAACAGAATGCTGATGCAGGCCAAGCTCATCGAGAAGCCTATTACTTACCAACAATTCACCAGGCCATGAAGCATCCGAAAGTTATCCTCAGAAAGCATACTTTGGCTCATCGCCTGACACGTTGGATCATGTTCACCGTGTTCCTCATCATGACGGTTGTGACGGTGCTGATTTTCCGTACGTCCACAAAAGCCATGCTGAAACAGTCCGAGGAGCGCGCAATGGGTATGATGTCGAACACCAACGAAAACATCAACAGCGTGCTGGGCATGGTGGAGGTGGCTATTGCCAACACCGTCCCTGCGATAGAGAAAAACAAACAAAACCCTGAGCAGTTCTACCCCATCGTCGAGCGCATTCTCCGTCTGAACCCCGTCATTGTGGGTTCGACCATCGCCTTCGAGCCCAACTACTATCCGCAGGAGGGTAAGTACTACGCGCCTTATGCCTATCGCAAAGACTCAGTAACCATTGACACCAAACAGCTGGGTAACCAGGACTACGACTACCACTGCATGGACTGGTACCTCATACCGAAGCTGTTAAGCAAGCCCTACTGGAGCGACCCCTACTACGACTTCGGTGGTGGTGACATGATGATGGCAACCTATTCGTTGCCGTTGTTCGACAGCGATGGTGAGATGTATGCCGTTATTACTGCCGACATCTCGCTGGACTGGCTGACCGAGCGACTGCGCCATATTGACAAATTCAACAACCAGTCGATAAACGATATTGCATGGGAGGACCTGGAATGCTATAGCTTCATCATCAGCCGTAACGGTTCCTACGTGGTGCATCCCGACAAGGAGCGCATCCTCAACCAGACCTACTTCTCCTATGCCCTAGAGACCGAGGACAAGGCGGACGATAAGGTGGGCTACGACATGGTAAATGGCAAGCAGGGAACGGCGACTATCGATAACGACGGTACGGCCTCTTTCATCATCTATAAGCCCATTGAGCGTACAGGGTGGGCGATGGCTATTATCTTCCCCTACAAGATGATGTATCAGGATGCCATTAGCCTGGGGGCCATCATTGTTGTCCTGATGGTTATCGGACTGATTATCCTCTATTTCGTCTGCCGTTTCACCGTTCGTCGTATCACGCGTCCACTACAGCTCTTTGCTGACTCTGCTGACGAGATAGCGAAGGGTCATTTCCAGAACGAGTTGCCCGTCATTAAGAGTCAGGACGAGATGCAGCAGTTGCGCAACTCCTTCCTACAGATGCAGACGTCACTGGTGCGCCAGATTGAGGAGACGAAGACTGTCAATGAAGCCAAGGGCCGCATGGAGAGCGAACTGCTGATTGCCCGCAACATCCAGATGTCGATGCTGCCAAAGATATTCCCGCCCTACCCTGAACGCGACGATATAGACATCTACGCCTGTCTGACACCTGCAAAGGAGGTAGGCGGCGACCTCTACGACTTCTTCATCCGCGATGAGAAACTGTTCTTCTGCGTGGGTGACGTCAGTGGCAAGGGTATTCCTGCCTCATTGGTCATGGCCGTTACGCGCTCCCTGTTCCGCACGGAGTCTGCCCACGAAAGCAATCCTGCCAAGATTGTCGGACATATCAACGACAACATCGCAGAAGACAACGAGTCGAACATGTTTGTCACCTTATGGGTGGGCGTTCTCGACCTGCCCACAGGACGCCTGCGCTACTGTAATGCTGGCCACTGTGCTCCTGTACTCATCGGCTCCGGCATGGGCGAACTGCCCATCGTGCCCAATGTTCCAGTAGGTGTCGTGCCTGGCTTTAAGTTCGAGGTTCAGGAAGCCATCGTCTGCTACGGCACCACGATATTCCTCTATACCGACGGACTGACAGAGGCCACCGACAGCAACGACAAGCTCTTCGACGACCAGGGCATGATGGATACTGCCCAGCAGCTGTACGACGCACAGAACTATGAGCCTCTGCACGTCGTGGAGACGATGGAGCAGGCTGTCAAGCAGTTCGTTGGCGGCGCTGAACAGAGCGACGACCTGACGATGATGGCCATTCAATATCGGAAGAAACAGAAAAATATACGCATGCAACACAGCATTACACTTACCAATGACCTCGAACAGGTACCACAACTGTCCGACTTTGTCGACATGGTATGCATGGAGGTCGGTTTTGAACCTACTATGGTTATGCAGATGAACCTTGCTATCGAGGAGGCTGTCGTCAACGTGATGAGCTACGCCTACCCCGTTGGCACTGTTGGCAACGTCAACATCGAGGCCCAAGCCGACGACGAACGTCTGAAGTTCACCATCGTCGATAACGGCATTCCCTTCGACCCCACCGCCAAGGCTGAGGTTGACATCACACTCGGTGTTGAAGAACGACCCATTGGCGGACTGGGTATCCACCTGGTGCGCCAGCTGATGGATAGCATCAACTACGAGCGCATTGACGGAAAGAATGTGCTGACACTTCGCAAGAAAATTGACAAACCGCCCGTCATACAGGAGTAATTGAGCCCTATTTAATGTTTTTTAACTGCGGCAAGTGGACTGCAGTAAGAGTTTTTTAATAATTTTGCAAACAATATATATATACGGCATCATGTTAATATGAGCCGCCAAGAGAGATGACAGATATCATTCTTTCCAGTTTCATCAGCTTGTTTGCCCTATTCGGCAAAGAAGAACAGGTGGATGAACGATGGGCAAAAGACATGCTCATCAGTTATTTGCGTCGCCATTTCGGTATCCGCAATACCGACCTCTATGTCGATTTGTATAGCGACATGCGCATGGCTTACGAGATGACTGACGACTTGAACACCCAGGAAACTGTCAGTGGCATCTGCTCAAATCTGCATGGTAAGATTCGCACCAGTGAGGAAGCTCTGCTGCTGCTCCGTCTGATGGAGTTCTGCGGTGGCAACGGCATTCAGTCTGTCGAGATGTTCGACACGATGGCTGCCCACTTCCACATCTCTGAGAGACAATATCGCAATTTCTTCGACTTCGTCAACAATTGCGAGACAGAATACGTCAAGCTCCACCACCTCGCAGGTTTCGAGGGCGTGCTCAAGACACTTTACGACACAGAGACGGGCCTCCTGCTCTTCAGCTACGATGGGCAAGACAAGGTGCTGCTCAACGATATCCCCATTCTGCCGGGTGCCTATCAGGTGTGGCTCCAGAGCAGTGTGCTCAAGGGCATGAACAGCAATCCCGTCTATTACTCATCCATCATTGCCTGCTACCAGAAGGAGCACGACACCACACAGGCTGTCACCTTCTGCGGACGCGACATCAATTTCCGCTTCCCTAATAGCGACAACGGTATGCACGACCTCAGCTTCACGCTGCGCAATGGCGAGCTGCTGGCTATCATGGGTGGTTCGGGTACTGGTAAGACGACGCTCCTGTCACTGCTCAACGGCACGCTGACGCCCCAGCAGGGCACCATCACCATCAATGGGCACAGCATCACCGAGCCCGCCGCCAAGGCGCTCATCGGCTTTGTGCCACAGGACGACCTGCTCATCGAGGAGCTCACCGTTTATCAGAACCTCTGGTACACCGCCAAGTTCTGCTTCGAGGGCATGAGCGATGAAGACCTTGACCGTCGTGTTATGAAGACGCTGAAAGACCTCGGACTCGACGCCGCCAAGGATTTGAAGGTCGGCTCACCCATTCATAAGTTCATCTCCGGTGGTCAGCGCAAGCGCCTGAACATCGCCCTGGAGCTTATCCGCGAGCCTGCCGTGCTGTTCCTCGACGAGCCCACCAGCGGCCTGTCGTCAGCAGACACTGAGAAAGTCATCAACCTGCTGAAGGAGCAGACGCTGAAGGGCAAGCTCATCGTAGTCAATATCCACCAGCCGTCCAGCGACGTCTATAAGCTCTTCGACCGTCTGTGGCTGCTCGACAAGGGAGGCTATCCCGTCTATGACGGCAACCCCATCGACGCTGTCACCTACTTCAAGGAGGCGGCCAACTACGCAGATGCAGAGACCAGCGCCTGTCCGACGTGTGGTAATGTGAATCCGGAGATTGTGCTCAACATCATTGACGAGAAAGCCCTCAACAGCAGTGGCGAGCTCTCTGACGAGCGCAAGACGACTCCGCAGGAGTGGCACGAGCTCTACCTAAAGGTACAAGCCAAGAAGGGCGTGGAGCCTGTGGCTGTCAGCGCTGTACCTCCCTCCGACCAGAAGAAGCCAGGAGCACTGAAGCAGTTCGGCATCTTCCTGGGTCGTACCATCCGTACCAAGATAACCAATACGCAATACATGGCCATCGCCCTGCTCCAAGCACCGCTGTTGGCACTGGTCTGCGGCTATCTGACGCGCTTTGCACCCCCTGAGGGCTATAGCGTGATGAATAACAAGAACCTCGTCAGCTACTTCTTCATGGCGGTCATCGTGGCCACCTTCACAGGTATGAGCGGTAGCGCCGAGGAGATTTTCAAGGACCGTGCGCTGCTCAAGCGCGAGCGCTTCCTGCACCTGTCATACGGCAGCTATATCTGGTCGAAGATTGTCTTCATGGGTGCGCTGTCACTGGTGCAGACGCTGTTGTTCATACTCGTGGGCAACACGATGATGGGCATCCAAGGACTGTTCACCACGTGGTGGCTTATCCTGTTTGTGACGGCATTCCTCGCCAACCTCACAGGACTGCTGCTCTCACAATGTCTCAGCAGCATCGTGGCTATCTATATCAGCATCCCCATGCTGCTCATCCCACAGATTCTGCTCTGCGGACTGGTGGTCAGCTTCTCTGACCTCACGCCCAAGAGCACGACGGGCAACGTACCGTTGGTGGGCAATCTCATCCCCTCGCGCTGGGCTTACGAGGCGCTGGCTGTCTCGTCGTTCACCGACAATGCCTACGAGAAAGAGTTCTTCGAGGTGGACCGCCAGAAGTACGAGAACCAGTTCTATAACATGGGCTACCTCTACGAGTTGCAGTCACAGCTGCAGACCCTGCGCGATGAGCAGAAAAACCACAAGCCCGTTGACCCCAACCACATCGAGGTCATCCGCGACAACCTGCCACGCGTCACAGCGTTCTGCGGCATCCAGCCTTATCAGGGTGCCTACGACTACCAGTCGCTCTACAACTACATGCAGGAGGCTGAGAAGAACCTCACCAAGCGCAGCAACAAGCTGGCGCTGGAACGCGACGCCATCATGAGCAAGCTGTTGCGCACTGCCGGTAAGGACGGCGTGCTGCAGCTGAAGCGCGACAACTACAACCTGAAGCTCGAAGACTGCGTGGTCGGTGCCGACCAGCACTCGATGGTTGATGTTATCGACAACTGCATCGTGCCCCGTACGGGACTCATCTTCCTCACGCCCTTCACCAGCTGTGGCAATGCACCATTCTACAGCAGTGAGAAAGTGGTCGGTTCGTGGCACATTAAGACCCTCTGGTTCAACATCAGCATCATGCTGCTCATGAGCATCCTGTGCATCGTCCTGCTACTCACCGACTGTCCAGGAAAATACGTCAGGAAATGAAAGATGAAAAACGAAAAATGAAATAAACATTATTAATAACTTAAAAAACAAAAGAACAGATGAAAAAGTTATCTATCCTGGCTCTTGCAGCCATCGTCTTCGCAGCATGCGGAGGCAACAAAAGTACAAGCAACGCAGAGGAGGCTGATTCTCTGAAGAGTTTCGAACAAGAGCAGATTGAGGCCAGCATCAAGATGCACTTCGACAGCATCGCTGCTGAGTTCAGCAAGATTGACCAGCCCAACTTCGTGAAGGAGACTGAGAACGGCATCGCACTCACCAAGGAAGAGAAGCAGGTGAAGCCAACCTATCTGCTCGCTCCTGCAGTAGCTGACGAGGCTACCACTCTCGCAGAGAAATATCGCGTACTCGCTGCCCTGAACGTTGACAAGCGCATCGCCAACCTCTATGAGATGCCCGTTGAGGACTTCGACAAGGCCATCACCAAGCTGGCTGCTGACATCGACGATCCTTCTTTCAAGGACATTGAGGACAAGGGCAGCATCTTCGAGACCTCTTCTGCCCTCTACGACGCTATGGAGGACAACGGTCGCATCAACTACTTCTGGCAGATTGCTTCTGCTGCCCTCGTTGAGCAGCTCTACATCGTTAGCCAGAACAAGGACAAGTTCCTGAGCACCTTCACCGACGAGACCGCTGCTAACGTTACTTTCCGTATCATCCTCATCCTCGACGCCACCAACCGTCTGTCTCAGTACGATCCTGAGATTGCACCCGTTGCTGCCGCTATGACTCCGCTGGAGCACCTCAACGCCACTTCTATCAACGAGCTGAAGGCTCAGATGGACGACATGAAGGCTGAAATCGAGGCTGCTCGCAAAGCACTCGTGAAGTAAGTCTAAAGTTTAGAGTTTAGAGTTTAGAGTTTAAAGTTTAAAGTTAAGAGTTTAACGATGATATTTGACATTCAACAACAGCCGCAAGGCATGTACGCCACCGTCAGTGGCCGATTAGACACCCCCGCAGCCGTCAAGGCCCAGCAGGAGATTCTCCCTCTGTTGGAGAATGCCGACAAGGCTATCACACTCGACTGCAAAGGCTTGGAGTACATCAGTTCATCAGGCCTGCGCCTTTTCCTTACCATCCGTAAGGAGGTTGCTGCCAAGGGTGGAAGCGTTGTTATTCAGAACATCAACGATGACATCAAGAAGGTGTTCATGATGACTGGTTTCTTCAACCTCTTCACCATTAGCTGACACAAACGCGTTATATACTAACAAATAGCCGGAGAAGTTCATGGAGACTTCCCCGGCTTTTTCTATATAGCAAGCTTCCTGATTACGGAAGCACTACCTTTCTACCATTCACGATATACAGGCCCTTATTTAGAGGTGAGACCTTGCGACCCTGCAGGTCATAGACATCACTTCTGCCCTCTTCCGTCTTACTTCTTACATCCATAATGCCCGTAGCGTTGAAGTCGTCCGCCTTGAGGGTGATGCGACCCACTACGAAGTCGTCGTCCTTGGCAGCACCGGTGTAGAACACGATGACATAGTCGCCTGTCTGAGCCACCGTGAACTCAAACTTCTGAGGACGGATGCTGGTAAAGGCGTTTGCCGTATTGCCACCGATATTCTTCGTGGGCGTGATAACGGTCGAAGCCACCGTCTGGCCGTTGGCGTCCTCCAAGGCCACCGTCACGGGCACGTGTTCAGGGTGTTCCCAGTTATACAGTCTGAAGCTGAGCGTGTAATGTCCTGTGTGCAGCGTCATCGTAGAGCGGCCTGAGGCGTCACCGAATTTTGCCCACGCGGCCTTCTCTCCACCTGCGGCGTTCTGTATCAGCAGACCGTATTCGAAGCCCTTGCTCTCATTGGTGAAGTGCAGCAGACGAGGACCATTGGTAAAGGGCAGTCCGCCACCCACACGCGTCGAGGAGCCGGTGCCATTGCTGACATACCAGTCCTGTGGCACGATACCTTCCATATTGAAACGGCCGCTCAGGTCATACGTCGTCTCTGATGTTACGCAGTTAATCAGACACGAGGCCTCGCCCGTCTTGCCATTGCTGTCCGTCACCTCCATGCGCACGTCGTGCGTACCGACTGCAGGAGCCGTCAGTGTGGCGGTATAGGGAGCCGCTGTCAGGGTCTGCAGCAGCGTGGTGCCATCATAGATGTCTGCCTTCACAATCTCGCCCTGCTGGGCTTGTGCAGTAGCCTCAATGGCGAAGTCGTGGAAGGTAGCCTCACCCTCAGGAGCCATGCAGAGATGCGTGGTTTCGCCAGCAGGCACCGTGATGCGCGCCTTGGGCTGGTTCAACGAGAAGCGCTTGCAGAAGTTCCATATCAGCTTACGGTTGTCGGTCATTGGCCAGTGGCCGCCACTGTGGTAAGAGAACAGCCACACCTCGCCACCGTTCGCACCACCTGTCCATTTCTCCAGGTCACCGTCATACCAGCCGGGCTGATACACCGTCTTGCTATATTGCGTGTGCTTGTCGTGCTTGGCATAGTTCTCTATGTAGGCATGGATGCCATATTGTTCATAGCCGAACACATCGTCATCGTAGGCGATGCACTCCAGCAGGTTCACGGGCTTCTGACATTTGTTCCAGGGCTGCTCAGTGAACTGGATGCCACTGGTGGGCGCAAAGGCCGCAATCTTGTTCTGCATGTTCGCTATGCAGTGGTGAATCAGCATGGAGCCCATCGAGAAGCCCGACCAATAGACGCGGTCCTTGTCAATGTTATAGCGGGTGTACATCTCGTCGATGGTCTTGCTGACGAAGTTCTGGTCGTTCGTACCGCCAATGTCCCATGTGCTGCCGTCGCTACGCAGATAGGTCACCACGAACTTCGCCGTGTCAATCAGCTCATACAGCTTGTCAGAGCCATACTGGTACTCCGGGTCCTGGTTCATGCCGTGCGTCACAATGAAGAGCGGCGACTTCTCAGGCAACGTGTTTGGGGTAAAGACCACCATGTTTCTTTGTTTTCCGTTTACGGTGATGTTGATAGACTGCTGCTCGTAAGCCGACACCTGCGACGCCAGCAACAGCAATAACAATGCGAATAGTGAGTAATGTGGGTATTTCATACACTTAATAAGTTAATAGCGCTGCAAAGATACAGCATATCTTTCAAATAACCAAAAATAAATCGTGATTTATTTTGTATTTCTCTCGGTTTGCACTACCTTTGCAAACAATATGGAAACAATGGGACAGCCAAAGATAGCCGTAGTAGGTAGCAACACACTGGCGCTGATAGGTATGCGACAGCTGTTGCAGAGCGTGATGCCGATAGTCGAGGTAGTCACGCTGGGCTCCTTTGCCGAACTCACTGCCAACCATCCCGACCAGTATTTCCACTACTTCGTCTCGATGGAGATAGTGCTCAGCGAGCGAGCCTTCTTCCTGGAGCGCAGACGAAAAACCATCGTGCTGACAACGACTCAGAACGAGACCGCCCAGCTGTCCGACTTCCACTGTCTCTACATCAACCAACCCGAACAGCAACTGCTCCATGCACTGCTCCAATTGGAACAGCATGCCCACCGCGGCGGTCGCAACCTGCCACCCACAGCCACCGAGTCCGCTCAGCCCCGCCAGCTCCTCACACGCCGCGAGGTGGAGGTCATGTCACTCATCGTGCAAGGCTATATTAATAAAGAGGTGGCCGACAAGCTCCACATCGGTTTATCCACCGTCATCACCCATCGCAAAAACATCATGGACAAGCTCGGCCTGAAAAGCGTGTCGGCACTGACCATCTATGCCGTCACCCACGGCTACGTGGACGTAGATAAGGTCAAGGGGTAAGGAATAAATTTTCATCATTTTTAGGTATTGTCAGAAATGTTAATACTTGTTACCTTTGCAGCCGGAAATCGACAATAAAGGTAAAAAGACATGAAAAGAATTGGATTAGCACTGATGAGTGCGTGCTGCGTCCTGACTGCCGGCGCACAGAGCCGCCTGAGCGTGGGCGGCTACGGTGAGGCAGCCTTCTCACGTAACTTCTACAGCGACCACGTAAGCCGCTACAGTCAACCGGAAGAACATAAGGACGACCCCTCGCACGGGCGTTTCGACATACCGCATGCCGTGGTCTGGCTGGGGTATGATTTCGGCAAGGGCTGGACACTGGGCACGGAGATAGAATTTGAGCACGGTGGCACGGGCATCGCCTACGAGAAGGAAGACGAGGAAGGCGGTGAGTGGGAACAGGAAACCGAGAAGGGCGGCGAGGTAGAGCTGGAGCAGTTCTGGATACAGAAGTCGTTTGCCCGTTGGGCTAACGTCCGCGTAGGTCATATCGTGGTGCCCGTGGGTCTGACGAATGCCCACCACGAGCCATTGAACTTCTTTACCGTCTATCGTCCGGAGGGTGAGAACACCATCATGCCATGTACGTGGCACCAGACGGGTGTCTCGTTCTGGGGTCGCTACAAGGATTTCCGCTACGAGGCGCAGCTGGTGGCTGGTCTGAACAGTGACAACTTCACGAATACGGGTTGGATTAATAAAGGACACAAGTCGCCCATGGAGTTTGATGTAGCTAACAAATACGGCGTTGCCCTGCGCGTGGACAACTACAGCGTGCCTGGGCTGCGCATCGGACTGAGCGGCTACTACGGTCACTCAATCGGTAACACCTACCCTGCCGAGAAGGACGGCATCAGCACGAAGTATAAAGGACGCGTAGCCATTGGCAGCATTGACCTTACCTATAATGCCTACAACTGGATTGTGCGTGGACAGGCTGACTACGGTTATCTGGGCAGTGCCGACCAACTGAAATACATGTATAACCGCAAGAATTCGAAGTCGCCCTTCAAGCACTCGGCGTTTGTGAGCGGCAACGCCTACGCCATCGGCATCGAGGCTGGCTACGACATCTTGTCGTTATGGTCGAAGGACAAAGGTCAAAGGTCGAAAGCTGACAGCGAGAAGCTCTACGTCTTCGGACGCTACGAGAGCTACAATCCCTATGCTTCGGACACGAAGAACACCAGCTACGGCTATACCAAGGTGCAGCGTATTGCGGCTGGCATCAACTACATGCCGATGAAGGAGATTGTGGTCAAGGCAGAGTACAGTCACCGCTTCCTGGACAGCCAGTATAACAACGAGCCAAGCATCAACATCGGCATTGCGTATGCAGGACTGTTTAAGTAGTTAAGAGTTAAGAGTTATTAACCACATAAAATCAGTAATACAACAACAATGAAAAAGTATCTTAACTTGTCAGTTGCCGTCCTGCTGGGCGCGCTGACGCTTACCGCATGTAGCGAATCTAACGACAGTGACAACGAGGAGAGCGGCTTCAACATCGTGAAGACCGCACCGCTGACCGACGAAGACAGCTATCCGTTGAACACGCTGGATGGCAACTACAGCCAGAAGCAGTTCGGACAGACAGCCATGGACGACTGCGACGAGCTGGGCAGCCAACTCGTCAAGGCTAACGCCACGATTGCCAAGGCTCAGCTCAACAGTCAGCAGGAGGCTTTCCTGTACAAAGTGCTGGAGAACCTCGTTGACAACGTGATTGTGCCTACCTACAAGCAGCTGGCCGACAATACGGAAGACCTGGAGAAGACCCTCCACGGACTGACTGCTGCCAACATCACACAGGCACAGATTGACAAGGCCTGCACCGACTTCAAGGCAGCCCGTCTCTACTGGGAGCGCTCAGAGGCTTTCCTCGGTGGTGCTGCTGCCGACTTCGACATTGATCCGACTATCGACTCATGGCCACTGAACCGTTCACTGCTGCAGACCTATCTGCAGTCGGGACGTACAGACTTCAGCGAGGAGGAGATTGAGGATGCCACCATTCTGGGTTTCCACGCCCTGGAGTTCCTGCTGTTCCGCAACGGTCAGCCCCGTAAGGCTGCTGAGTTTCAGACAAACGACACCTACAAAGGTTTCGAGCAGATTAGCGGTGCCTCAGAATTGGCCTACGCACAGCGCATCTGCACGCTGCTGAAGGAGCGCACCTTCCAGTTGCAGGTTGCCTGGGAGGGCGAGAAGGACGCTGCACGTACAGCCGTCGTCAAGGCTGCTGGTCTGGAGTACCAGACCGAGAAGGGTCTCTCCTTCGGTGACAACATGAAGCAGGCCGGCAAGAGCAGCAAGAGCACTTTTGCCTCGCTGACCGATGCCATTGCCCAGGTGCTGAGCGACGATGAGGGTAGCTGCTTCGCCATCTGCAACGAGGTAGGTACCGCCAAAATTGCCAATCCCTTTGCTAATGCGGACATCGCGTATGTGGAGTCGCCCTACAGCTACAACTCCATCACGGACTTCCGCGACAACATCCGTTCTATCCGCAACGTATGGCTGGGTAGCACCGACAAGACCGCTAACGACTTCAGCTTCCACACCTTCTTTGCCAGCGTAGGCAGTCAGAGCATGAACACATCGCTGGAGCAGTCGTACGTCAATGCCATCAGCGCCATCAGCAACATGCCTGCACCCTTCGTGAAGTACTGCAGCGTGGTATGGGGCAAGGACTTTGACGACCCAGACAACTGGGAATCAACCTCTGGAGAGGAGTAGTTGAGAGTTTATGGGTTTAATGGTTTAAGAGTTTAAAAATATAGGCATGAAACGAATACTTTATCTTTGCGCCTTATTACCTTTCTTGGCGGCGTGCTCTGACGACAATACAGAGCTCAGTGACCTTGGGTCGCTGAAGCCCGCCGACGAGGTGTTCGGTAAGGCTACCGGCAATTTCACTGCCGACGAGTGGTATCCTGGTGGTAAACTGGGAACCACCGACAAAGCCAGCTACTCAGCGGCAACACCTGCTGCTGAACAGGCAGGTATGGAGAACGACTTCAACGTGGGTGAGGACTTCTTTGAGCACCTCTACACCTACGACCAGGAGCCACGTAAGGGACTGGGACCGGCATGGGTGCGCAACTCGTGCATCGCCTGTCACCCGTCGTACGGTCACGGCAAGCGCCAGACCGAGTATCGTGCCAACCAGATTGGCAACGGTTACTTGCTGGTGATTTATCACCCAGACAACAACGCTTACATCTCTGAGGTGACGGGTATGCCGCAGACACAGGCTATGGCGCCCTTCAAGGCACCCATCAACGAAGACCTGATTAGCATCGAGTGGAAAGAGGTGACGGCCATGGAGAGCGGTCTGCCCCTGCAGTTTGAGGACGGCGAGCGCTACAGCCTCATCTATCCCGAGGTGCGCATTCCACAGGAGGCCTTCAACACCGACCCCAAGCCCACCAACTATGACGTGCGCCTGGAGTCAACCATCGGTGTATATGGTACGGGACTGCTCGACGCCATCAGTGCCGACGACATGAAGGCACAGTATCAGCAGGAGGCCTCGCACGGCGTACAGCTGAACCCTGCCATCTGGGATACCGCCAACAACGACTGGGCATCGACGGCGTGGTATACGCTGGCTGACGGAACGAAGATGATTAAGAAGTTCACCTACGCCATGACGCGTGCGTCGCTGCAAGACGGTGCTGGTGCCAATGCCATCTGGAACATCACCAACGTGTCGCGCTCCGACCGTCCGAAGCTCTACACCACAGCCGCCTGGGCACAGGCTATGTCGGAGGATGCCGACGTCATTGCGACCATCAAGGCCAACCCTGCATCGCCTTACTATGCTGACGGCACAACTGCTGGCATCAGCGATGCCGTACGCCACCTGCTGGACCCATCGACGAACCAGTTCGACAACCAGTGGCACAACAGCCAGCCGGAGATGAGCGACAAGCAGTACTATCAGTTTATGGTCTGGCACCGCGGACTGGCCGTGCCTGCTGCCCGCAACCTGAACAGCAGCGACGTACAGCGTGGCAAGGAGCTGTTCAATGAGATTGGCTGTGCACGCTGTCACCGTCCGTCGTGGACCACTGGCGAGGACACTCCATGGGTGGATGCCTCTATCAAGGCTTATGCCAGCAGCATGGGTAAGGACTATAAGAGTATGCTGCCCCGCTATCCGAATCAGGTCATCTGGCCTTATACCGACATGGTACAGCACCGTCTGTTTATGATGAACGACATCCGCACAGGCTGGTGCCGCACTACCCCACTCTGGGGACGTGGACTGAGCCGCCGACTGACGGGTGCCGACGACCGTCTGCACGACTGCCGTGCACGTAACGTCATAGAGGCCATCATGTGGCACGGCTACTCCAAACAGTCGGATGCCTACAAGCCTACCGAGAAATTCTTTCACCTCAGCAAGGCTGACCGCAACGCTGTGGTACAGTTCCTTGAATCTATCTAATGCGAAAAACACTCCTTTTAATATTATGGACTGCAATGGTCTCTGTGGCATGGGGGGAAACGATGCCACAGACCACTGCAGCTCATTTTTGTCAGTTGCTGGTCAAGACCAATGAAGGTCGTCTGATGTCGCTCCATGCCTTTATCCGGCAGACACCTGCCGCCAACGACAGTCTGACCATAGAGCAGCAGTTTGCCGACTACGTGTTCCACTATGGCGGCTGGCAGTCGCTGCGCATCTTCCCCCATCAGCAAGCTGACGGTAACGTAGTCTGGCTGGCTCCCGACGACATAGACCATCCTGCTACGCTCAGCGAAGAACATCAGAAATACATCAACGAGGTATTGCCCCGCATGGCTGCAGAGGCTGAGACTGGTAACTGGGAAACAGTCGATGAATATACTGACCGCTTGCTGCAATACCAACGCACTTTCTCGGCTACCACACCGATACGTCAGGCAGGTGGTAGCACCACCACAATACTTGCGGGATTTCTTTTACTCCTTTTTATCGCGTCAGCGAGAACTTCATGCTCAGGCCGAAGTCGTGGGTAGTAGTAGGATAGCTGCTGCTAGAGAGCAAGGGCTTGTTGGTCTGACGCTCGTAGTAGGCTGATAGCGTCAGCAGGCGCGACAGCGTGTAGTCGGCCATGAAGGACATCTTCAGTGCTGCATTACCACTGCTGGCTGATGAAGTGCAGGTGGCAATATCGCGAGTGATGGCGGCCTGATCGCGCCACGTTATATCGAAGCGCATATTCAAGTCGTGGTTGACACCGCCAGACTTCTTTCCGGCAGAAGAACTGCTGGATGCATTCTGGTCGTCGGCTTTCTTCTTGCTGCCGCCCTGTGCTTTCTTGATTTTGCGGCTGGTGCCGGCACCAAAGAGGCGGAAGTCGCTAATCTTATAACCAAGGCCGATGACGATATCGTTGGAGCGGCTCTCATTGATCTGTACGCTTGTCATGGAGAGGTTGAGCACACGCGTACGACGGTACTCTGCCTTCATGGTGAGGTTGTTAAGGAAAGTGACGTCGGCACCAATCAGTGGCGAGAACGACTCGTTGATGCTAACCGTCGGCACATTCCAACCCAGCAGAGAGGCCGTCTCGCTGCTGCTGGTATAACTACCCACGGCGAAGATGCTCTTGTAGGCGTGGTTGAGGTTGACAGACTTGAAATGTTCGTTGAACCACTTCAACTTTGACAAGCCAGAGTAGCGGATGGTCCAGTTGGGAAGGAGCCTGGTGAGTGCAGGAATAATATCAAGGCTACCACCGCCACTGCCTGTATAGCTGTCGAGGAAGGCAGGAATCATAACCGCTGCACTATACTTATCGACGGTTGTGCCGTAGTGGGCCGATGCCTTCTCCTGGAAACGGGGTAGCGACTCGCAGAAGCGCTCGAAGACTGCAGAGGGATAACCGTTGTTGGCATCGCCCATCTTCTCCAACGACGAAGAGATGGAGATGGTGGTCATATTAAAGGTACCTGACTGCGTGGTGGGCTGGTTGGCATACATATACTGGATGCTGCGCGACTTCGTCTCCGTGCGCGAGGCATTAAGGTCTATCTTCAGGTCGCGAATGGGCTCCAGGGTGGCACGCAGCTGCAGGTCGACAGTCTTGTTGGTAGTAGCCGGCGTAGCAATGTCGTCAGCCATGAGCAGCCAACCGTTGTCGGCAGCCTTGTCGAGGAAACTCTCGTCCGTCAGACCAAAGGCAAAGCCCAAGCCAGGCGCCATCACGCCACCCGTGCGCTGTCCGAAGGCATCGCCAATCTCAGGCAGGAAGCCTGGTACAGACATGGCGTACTGGTTGCGGTAGTTGATGCCGATAGAGCGAACCATCATCAACAGACGAGCGGCAGACTGTGCAGTCTTATACCAGCCCTCGTTGTCGAGAGGCGGCTTGGCAACAACGGTGAGCTTGATGGTGGTGGAGTCAACACCCTTGATGCTAATCTTATTCTGGTCCACCACCTTATATTTAATAGGATAAGTGCGGCCGTCCTTGGTCTTAGCAGAAACCATGAGGCGCTTCGACTTCTTGTTGTGCGACACGGTGAAGGTGCTGTCAGGCAACAGCTTTAGCTCTTTCTCGTAGGCGTTCTTGTTCTTGGGGAGCTTAGCATCCTCCTTGCCGTTCTTTCCGGCAGCTGAACCGCTGGCAGCAGGCTTCTTCTTGTTGTTGTTGGTGTCTTTCTTTTTGGGGTCGGGCTTGGGAATGGCCTTCTTGAAACGTTCGTTGACCTTCTTCAGGAAAGGAGAATGGTTGTAGAGCGTCTCCATGTTGAGCGTGCTGTTGATGGTAATCTGACGATTATTTGAAATGGTGTTACCCAACGTCGAACCGTCAGCCTTCTCACGTCCGCGTACCCAATTGTAGGTAGCGTTATAGCTGGCATCAACATTCAGCCAGTCGAAAATTGGCAACTTGTTCAGAGGCACCTGATAGCTGGCGGTGAACGTCTGACGGTAGTCCAAAGGACGACCGAAGTGCTTGATGCTGGTCCACACAGAATCCTTCCACGCTGAGTAGCGGTCGGGATAGAGGTCTTTGTTGATGGGCTTGTCGCTATAGGGTTCCTCAATCTCTGCCTGTGTACCTGACTGGAAATTGAGATGCAGGTTCTTGGTAAGATCCCAACGAATGGAGAAGTCGCGGTTCCAAAGGAACTGGGAACTGAAGGTGGCTGGCAACGACGAACCGTTGAGGTCGTCCATGTCGCGTTCCTGCAGTTCGTAATAGGTGCGCGTCAGTTCTGAGTTGAACGAGATGTTCTGTGGCAACCAGTTCAGACCGAAGGCTTTAGGCAGTGCCATCCACTTCGACTTGCTCTTTGACTTCTTGAAGGGCTCCCAAGCCTTATAGACAGGGGTATAGCTATAGTTCAACGAACCACGCCACTGATCGTCGTTCTCATAGACGGTGGTCTCGCCCGACGTGTGGCGGTGAGAGTGGCTGTAGGAAATAGAGAAGTTGGCTGGGTCGTAAGGCATGGGGTGACGCTTGGTCTTTATGCCAAAGCGAACATTCGACAGCGAGAAGTTGGTGAGTGTGCTCTTTGTCACAGCAATGTTCTCTATACTGTCACGCTCCTCTTTATTGGCTGCGCCATCGAGCGCCTCATCGAGCTCCATATCGGTATCCAGCGGATTGTACTTAGGCTTTGTTACCTCCTTGGTCACTGAGTAGTACAACGGTGCGGTGACCTTCATCTTGTCAGGGAAGAATTTACCCAACTCGACAGTAGTCGTCAGCGAGTAGGTCTTGTAGTTTTCCTTGGTGCGTGCTGCCACACCATCCTCCAGGCCACCGAAACCTTCGCTGATAATCTTACCTGTGAGGTTCAGCGTGCCGACGTCGGAGAGTTGCATATTCAGCGCTCCCGATGCAGCCCAGCCGCCATTGTTGATGGCATCCTGCAGGCGCAGCTCGTTGACCCACACCTCACCAGACTTCACACCACTCGACAGGTTGCGAACACCAATCATCATAGTCTTTACCTCACCCAACGTAGGATTACCCATCACCGTGATGCGGTTGTTGGGCTGGTCGGGGTCATAGTCGCTGAAGGGCTTCGTGTAGCTGGCGGTACCCAGTCCACGCGCCTTGTTACGGGCCTTCTTGACCTTCGTGAAGACGCTGAGGTCGATATCAAACATGTTGGCCGCTGGCCAGACAGCTCGACAGTCGTCCACATTATATTTATTATAATCGCTGCGGTCGGGTGTCAGCTTCAAGGGGATGACATACTCGTAGTAGTTGCTCTTGTAGTCGCTACCCATGCGGATAAAGACAGCCAACTGGTCATCCTGCAGATTGCCTGGCTCATCATTAACCAGATGGTTGGCATGCACGAACATCTGCAAGTGCTTATACTGGCGCAGGTCGAGGACGGTATTGCGATAGACGGCTTTCGACTCGCCTGGCGAGAGATTCTTCACCACCATAGAGAGCGACTGCTCGTTGGCCTCGGTCAACTGGGGCTGTGAGGGGTCGGTGACGCGTGAGATACCTGGAGGCAGGACGTAGTTGACGGGCTGCTTGTTGTTGTTCTCCTCAATGTTTACGGCGCTGACTTCCAAAGTTCCGCTATTGCTGCCTGTAGAGAGTGCATGGTTGTATATACGCCACTCACCACGCATCAGGTCGAGTGAACCAAAGCGCAGCACGATGGGTTGCTGGAAATTGGTCAGGAACATGCGCATGAAACGGATGCTGGTGAAGTCAGAGATAGAGCCTTCCTTGCCTGAGTACTGGTTCAGAGGAACACGGAACTGGTACCACTTGACTGTCTCGCGAGTGCCATTGCGCAACGGCACAGAGGCCTCACGTATATCCGTAATAAAGTTCTGACCGACCACCATGTCTTCCGGGCGGATGCTCACCTTATACTGATAGTAGCGCTCATACTCGTTGAGCGTATAGTCCTGGTTGATATCCTCAACATCCGGATAGGACTTGTAACTGGTGTCGTAGCCCTCTGTCTGCTGATCGTTGTCGGGCGAGTTGCCCTGCGGCATATTGATGCGCTTGTAACGTTCCAAGATGCTGGTCTTCTTTTCGTCGAAGTCAGAACCACGGAAATAGTGGTAGTCATCGTTTGCAGGGTCGTTGGTCCATACACGGCGAACGCTGTCGTTGACATTGACACGCTGCAGGAAATCAGCATAGGCAGGGAACTGTCGTTCTTCCTCGTCGTTCAGACCATTGAGACCTACATCCTGCAGGGCTCGCGAGCCACTGGTGGTAGCAAAAGCGTAGGTCTGAGTAGCCTGCACGGGAATCTTACCCCACTGGGTCTCCGTAAACGAGCCAGTACCACCCACTGGCATGCCGCTCTCATAGAACTTCTTGCCGTCACGCAGGATGTCCTCGCTAATTTCACCAAGGTTGATGTAGAGGTCGCCACCCAGGCTACCAGCATCATCCGTCTGCACTTTATTGGTATAGATGAAAGGATCCATCAGCCAGAATTCGATATACTCGATGTTTGAAGCCTCGAAGTCGCTGGTATTGAGCTTACACATCATACCACCCCAGTGGTTGGTTGGGTTGTTGAGTAAGCCATTGGTAGTTACATCGGTACTGAGGTTGTAAGGGCCACGTTCCTGTGGATAATAGGCCACGTTCATGACGGGCAACGTATTGGTGGCACCACTATAGGTCGACTGGTCGCGATTAGGATAGAGCTCGTTGACATAGACCGCACGGACATAGTGGTTGGAGAGCTGTTCGACGTCGCTCTTGATATGGCTGGGCGTGAGACTGCTGGAACGGTAGGTGAACAGCGGGTCAATGGTGTACCAAGCCAGCAACGAACGGTTGTAGCCACTGGACACCGTCTCCTTGTCTCTGCTCTCAGGGAACATGCTGGGTACACTGGAGATAACCCACATAGTGGGTTCCAGTACGCTAATGCCGCTCTTGGCATTCTCGAAATCGTCAATGTAGGAGGCATTGTCCTGTGTACCGCTGGCCGTACCTGCTATCAAGTGAGCAAACTCACCGGTAAAGGTAATCTGCGAAGGCTGCGTACAATGCAGCAACGGCAGTTTGTCGAGCATATTCGTCAACCACTGGCTCTCTGTCTTCCAATTGACGTGCAAACCCCACAACGTATTCTTCAGCGGTTCCGAGCCCATGGTAACTTTCGATGTCAGGGCCTGTTCACTCAGGTGCTGCAGGGTACCGCCTATCTGGAAATTCTTGGAGAAATCATACTCCCAGTTGAAGCCGAACATGCGTTTGCGCTGCATGCCATAATCGTTGTTGGACTCCAGTGAAACATTGACACTGGTACCAGCATCAATGATGCTCTGGTTAAGAATCGTCACCTCACCGGCAGAGTAGTCGACAGTATAGTCACTGCCCTCGGTAAGTCGCACACCGCCAGCCGTCACAACCACAGAACCCTGTGGCACATAAGAGGCACCAAGCGAAATGACGTTGGCCGAAGAGCCTTTGAACTGTCCCGTCAGCAGGAACTTGTTCTTGTCGGTCATCTGCAAGGCGGCGGTACGGGTAGTGTCATAGAGTTCATGGAACGCATACTTCGCCGCTGTCTCAGCGTCAACGCCACGACGGATGAGGAAATTCTCCAACGTCGTACCAAAGGGTTCTACAGACGGGAAGAAGACACGGCCATTGCTGACTGTATAGCCTTCAACATAGTCGAAGAAGCCATTGGGGTGTGCCTTCAGATTGTTATCCAAACGGTCACAGCCCAAAGCGCGCAACAGCGTCACATCCTTGGTCTGCTGTTCTGGTATATAAGTAATGTACACGCCCGTAGTATCGCTCTGGTACTTGACGTCGAGACGAAACTTCTGTTTCTCAACATTCGTTGACAGATAATAGACGTTCTTCATCATCAACGGCCAGTTAGGCTGCTGGGGATTGTTCGATGTATTCTTCAGTGCCTTGACATAGAGCGCTTCACCGGCAGCAGTATGGTCTGCGGCAAACTCACCCACACGGTAAGTTCGACCGCCATAGGTAAACTCATAGGCCACTGCCAGCACCTGGTCGGTCTGCAAGGCGGTCTTCAGCGAGATATAACCCAGAGCTGCATTCAGCGTATATTCCGAGGAAGTAAGCAGACGGGCAGCAGACAGCTTCTCAAATTCCTCGCCACCAGTCATAACTCCTTCAAGGATGCTTGTTGCCTGGTCTATATCACGCGCTCCAGCATAGGTAGTTATCAGCTGATCATATTCACCATTTGCATTGTTGCTGGGAACTGACGACTGCGTGCCACCACCCCACTTCGATGAGGTGCTCTCGGCAAGGTCAGAAAAAGCAAGGATATTACGCGAGTTGCTGGTCGTACCGGACTTGTTGGTAACCCACACTTCAATACGAGTGATGTTAATACCCGTCGTCAGTGTAGGAATCTGTTCCATGGCTGCATCATAGCGCTCACGGAAGTATTTGGCCAGGAAGAAGTGGCGGTTCTCTTCGTAGTTGGCGACGTTCAGTTCAAAGGGAGTCAACTGTGTGCCACCCTTTGTTGATACACTTTTGGTCGTAGAATTTTTCTGTGACAGCACGGTCTGCAGCTTCAGTTTACCAAACTGCATATCGGTACGGACACCAAACAGGCTGCTGGCACCCTTGATAAGGGAGTTGTTGGAGGGGAATGTAACGTTACCAGCCTCCACGAGTTTGATAATCTCGTCTTCCTTACCCTCGTAGCGCAATTTCAGGTTCTTCGCATCCCAGTCAACAGTAGCATCGGTATTGTAATTCAGCGACATATTTACTTTATCGCCCACCTTACCTGTCACATTGATGTTAATCTTCTCGTCGAAATCAATAGCCTTGGTTTTACGGTTACGCTCCGGCAACGACGGATTCTCTACATTTTTAAAGTTAGCGCCCAGCTTCAGCTCAGCAGTACCCTGCGTCTTGATGCGCACGCCTCCAGGACCGAAAATCTTCTCAGCAGGACCGAGGTTGAAATGCATATCGGCAAAGTCGAACTTCTCCTTGCCCTTGTTAGCGACGTTCTCGGCATCCTTGACACGGAAGAAACGCTCACGTTCACGCTTCTCACTCCACTGGCGATATTCCTCAGGCGTCAACAGAATAGGGGTATTCAAGTAGGAGTCACCCAACTTTGAACCAATAATATACATATTGGTAGAGTCGTTATAGACAACCTCCTGCTTGATGTTTTCAGGGAAACGCAAGTCGAGAGCGCTGGAGTCCAAGTCAGCAACTACCATCGGTGCCGTCTTTTGGACTTTCCAACGAGCCTGCGGAACAACGGTATCGGCATCCTCCCGCACATCGGCTGGCGATATGCGATTGCCCTGCGGTGCAAAGGCCATAGCCGTTACACTAAGCAAAACTGCTGCTATATAAAGATACCGTTTCATTATTTGTTACTATTCCCGAAGTTTTGTCTGAGGGTTATTTTATCTGTTTCAACGCCAGCTTCACCACTTGTTCAACAGGCAATTCTGGCTGTTCGGTAAGAATAGCCACGACGACTTTCTGCGTAGGAGCAGGAGCAAAGCCTAACATGGTGAGGGCGGCTACAGCCTCGTCGCGCACGGCATTGTTGACAGGTGCTGCCACCGTGCCACCAGTAGGAATCTCGTCGGCAATGCCCAATGCAACAATCTTGTCGCGCAGGTCAACGATGATACGCTGAGCTGTCATCTTGCCAATGCCCTTTATACCCTTAATGAGTCGCTCGTCACCACGCGAAATGGCACTACAGAGTTCGGCAACACTCATCGACGAAAGCATCATCCTTGCGGTATTGGCACCCACGCCACTAACAGTAATGAGCAGTTCAAACATCTCACGCTCTTTCTTTGACACAAAGCCATACAGCACATGAGCATCCTCACGAATAGCCTCATAGACGTACAGCTTCACGTCTGTTTTGCCCTGAATGGCACTGTAGGTCGTCAAAGAAATATTGAGTCCGTAACCTACTCCTGCGGCCTCAACCGTAGCCATTGCGGGTGAAAGCTCGGTCAGCTCACCCTTGATGTATTCAATCATTATTTCCTATTTTAGTATATATACAATAACCTAAACGGCCTTTCTACCTTTTTTATTGTATTGTCGTAAAAAAAACGCATATATTTGACAAAATTAACGTCAGCAGATAAAAAAAGTAGAAAAATGTAACGTATTTCGGAGAAATAGTGTATCTTTGCACACGAAAAAGCAGCGGAAGCTACTAATTCGTAAAAAGCGACACAGACAAAAACAACAAAGACAATGGAAAAGATTAGAGCAGCCGTAGTAGGTTACGGCAACATTGGCAAGTACACCATTCAAGCCTTAGAGGCCGCCCCCGACTTTGAAATCGCTGGTGTAGTGCGCAGAAACGGAGCAGCAGACAAACCCATCGAGCTGACTCCCTATGAGGTTGTAAAGGATATCAAGGAGCTGAAGGATGTCGATGTAGCTATCCTGGCCACTCCGACCCGTTCATGCGAGGACTATGCCAAGCAGATTGTTCCCCTGGGTATAAATACTGTGGATTCGTTCGATATCCACACCCAGATTCGCGGATACCGTGAGCGTCAGATGGAGCTGAACAAGCAGACTGGCACTGTCAGTGTTATTGCTGCTGGCTGGGACCCAGGTTCTGACTCAATAGTACGTACACTGATGCAGAGCCTTGCTCCTAAAGGCCTGAGTTATACCAACTTCGGTCCAGGTATGTCAATGGGCCATTCTGTCTGTGCCCGTTCAAAGGCTGGCGTGAAGAATGCCCTGTCAATGACTATTCCCTTGGGTGAAGGCATTCACAGAAGAATGGTCTATGTAGAGTTGGAAGACGGCTTCACACTGGAGCAGGTTACCAAGGACATCAAGGCTGACCCCTACTTCGCCAACGACGAAACTCACGTTTTCCAGGTAGAAAGCGTCGATGACGTTCGCGACATGGGCCACGGTGTACATTTGGTACGCAAAGGTGTAAGCGGACAGACCCAAAACCAGCGTCTGGAGTTCAATATGCAAATCAACAACCCCGCACTGACAGCCCAAGTACTGGTCAACGTTGCACGCGCCTCAAAGCGCTTACAGCCAGGCTGTTACACGATGGTAGAGATTCCTGTTATCGACATGCTGCCAGGCGACCGCGCCGACCTTATTGAACACTTAGTATAAACAAGCAATTCCAATAAACTATAGGTGGTTCTATATCGTCATAGAGCCACCTATTATTTATGATATCCCCCTTAGCAACATACACGAACCTTAATAAAAAGGCAAAAAATCATAATTTCTTTGGTTTTTTGCGTGCTAATTCGTACCTTTGCAGTCTATATATAATAGATTATGGGAAAGATTATCGCATTAGCAAACCAGAAAGGCGGTGTGGGAAAGACCACAACGACCATCAATCTTGCGGCATCACTGGCCACCTTAGAGAAGAGTGTGCTCGTAGTCGATGCCGACCCACAGGCTAACGCTTCAAGTGGTCTGGGTGTGAATATTCAGGAAGTAGATTGCTCACTCTATGAGTGCATCATTGATAAGGCCGACGTTCGCGACGCCATTTATACCACCGATATCGACGGATTGGATATTATTCCAAGTCATATCGATTTGGTAGGTGCAGAGATTGAGATGCTCAATCTGGAAAACCGTGAGCGCGTCATCAGTAAATTGCTGGAGCCCATCCGCAACGACTATGATTACATCTTAATAGACTGTTCACCTTCGTTAGGTCTGATTACTGTCAATGCATTGACAGCAGCAGACTCCGTCATCATCCCTGTGCAGTGCGAATACTTCGCTCTGGAGGGTATCTCGAAGTTGTTGAACACCATTAAAATTATCAAGACCAAGTTGAACCCCAAGTTGGAAATTGAGGGTTTCCTGTTGACAATGTACGACTCTCGTCTGCGTCTGGCCAATCAGATTTACGACGAGGTGAAGCGCCACTTCCAGGAGTTGGTATTCAAAGCCGTTATCCAGCGTAATGTTAAGTTGTCGGAGAGTCCTTCACACGGATTGCCCGTTATTTTGTATGATGCAGACTCAACAGGAAGCAAGAATCATCTGGCACTCGCCAAAGAAATCATAAGTAAAAATGAAAAATAAAAGATATTTCATTTTTAATCTTTAATATTCGATTATGGCCGTAAAAAAGAAATATGCAAGCAACGTTCTGGGACGTGGACTGGACGATATAGGTACTGGTCGCGGACTGGACGCACTCATAGATACTAGTGAGGTACATACTGAAGGCAGTTCAAACCTCAATGAAGTAGAGATATCACAGATAGAGCCAAACCCCAACCAGCCACGCCGTGAGTTCGATCAGAACGCACTGCAAGAGTTGGCTACCAGCATCCGCGAGTTGGGCATTATCCAGCCTATCACGCTGCGCAAGGTCAACGGAGAGAAATACCAGATTATTGCTGGTGAGCGCCGTTGGCGTGCTTCCCAGTTAGCCGGACTCACCAAGATTCCTGCTTACATCGTGACCGTTGAAGACAAGAATGCTATGGAGATGGCACTGGTGGAGAACATCCAGCGTGAAGACCTGAACGCCATCGAGATAGCGTTGGCCTACCAACATCTGGCTGACGAGACTGGTATGACACAAGCTAAGATTTCGGAGCGTGTAGGTAAGAGCCGTGCTGCAGTGACCAACTACATGCGTCTGCTGAAATTGCCTGCTCAGGTACAGATTGCACTGAAGAACCACGAGATTGAGATGGGACACGCCCGTGCACTATTGGCTATCGACAGTCCGTCACAGCAAATCAAGCTCTTTAAGGAGGTGCAGGCCCGCCAGTACTCCGTCCGTCAAGTGGAGGAGATGGTGCAAGCACTGAAGAGTGGCGACGATGTCAAGACCGCTAAGGGTAAGATACAGTCACAGGCCAAGTTGCCAGAAGAATTCAATATACTGCGCGACCGTCTGTCGCAGTTCTTCCAAGCGAAAGTGCAAATGACTTGTTCATCCCAAGGCAAAGGAAAAATCACCATCCAGTTCGACAATGAAGAGCAACTGGAACATATCATGAATACACTAGACGGAGCCAATGGGTAGGCTATTCGTCATCATAGCAACATTGGCGATGGCACTGACATGCCACGCACAGGAAGAGGCAGAGCTGGTTAATGACACGCTTCGCACAGACGAGGTATCTATCATGATTGATACGACTAAGCAGGTGAAAGTGCCTCGCGACTGGTCAACGTGGAAGCCCAATCCACAGCGTGCGCTCTGGCTGGCCTTGGTTCTGCCTGGTGCCGGACAGATTTACAACCGCAAATACTGGAAGTTGCCCATCTTCTACGGTGGATTCATGGGCTGTATCTATGCCCTGACATGGAACAACATGATGTACAAAGACTATTCGCAAGCCTATCTCGACATCATGGACAACGATCCAAATACGGCCAGCTATAACAAGTTCCTGCACTTGGGCGTAAAAATCACAGATGCCAACAAGAAACGCTACGAAGAGCTCTTCAAAGGGCGTAAGGACAAATATCGTCGCTGGCGAGATATGAGTATTTTCGTGATGATTGGCGTCTATGCGCTGTCCGTCATCGATGCTTATGTTGATGCTGAACTGTCGGAGTTTGACATCTCCAAAGACCTCAGCCTGGAGGTGCGTCCGACTGTTATTTCCAACCGAGGAGGCGGCAATCCGCTACAAGCACAATCGGTGGGGCTTAGTTGTTTCCTGAATTTTTAAACACTAAAAACTATAACGATAATTGATGAACAAGAAGAACCTATTGATATTATTCATGTTACTGATGGCGTCCACCTCGTGGGCACAGGTCTATGACAACGGTGACGACGAGACACCAGAAGAAGACGAGATAACCGTTATCGACCGTGAAGGTCATGAAGAGGTTATCGAGTTCCCTGAAGCCATGACCTATGATCTGGACAGTCTGCTGAACCTCTATATGGCCAAGACCTATCTTGATGAGCCAGACGACTGTAACATGAAGAATGTCAATCCGACATACAGCAGAGAGGAATATGTAGACCGCTTGAGTCGTATACCCTCTATCATGGAGATGGCCTACAATGATGTGGTACAGAAGTTCATTGACCGCTACAGCGGACGCTTGCGCCATTCCATCAGCTACATGCTGGGCGCATCCAATTTCTATATTCCCATCTTTGAGGAAGCATTGGAAGCCTACCAGTTGCCACTGGAACTGAAATACCTTCCAATCATTGAGTCTGCACTCAACCCCAAGGCTGTATCACGCGTAGGTGCCACTGGTCTGTGGCAGTTCATGCTGACCACTGGCAAGCAATACGGTTTGCAGGTTAACTCACTGGTTGACGAGCGTCGCGACCCCGTCAAGTCGTCATACGCCGCAGCCCGTTACCTGAGCGACCTCTATAAAATCTTTGGCGACTGGAACCTTGTCATTGCAGCCTACAATTGTGGACCAGCAAACATCAACAAGGCCATTCACCGCTCTAACGGCGAGAAAGACTACTGGCAGATTTATCCCTATCTGCCCAAGGAGACACGTGGCTATGTGCCAGCATTTATTGCTGCCAACTACATCATGACCTACTACTCACAGCATAACATCTGTCCGATGACCACCCGTCTGCCAGCACAGACCGACACAATTATGGTCAACCGCAACACCCATCTGGAACAGGTGGCCGAAGTGATGGGTATGAATATTGACCTGCTGCGCTCGCTGAACCCCATGTACCGTCGCGACGTGGTGCCTGGTGCTACCGAACTGTCGCCCATCCGTCTGCCACAGTCGGAGGTCGGCCGTTTCATTGACCTGCAGGACAGCATCTGCAACCACCGTGCTGCTGATTTTGCCAAGCGTGTAGAGGTAGAAGTGAAAGACGACGTACCGACTTACTATCATAAGAGCAAACGTTACACACGCGGAAAGAAGCGTGCTACTGTACGCAGGAAGGCAACGACAAAGCGTCGCCGTGCAGCAACCCGCAAGCGCCGCCGTCGCTAACCCACTCACCACTCACCTCTAAAAATATAACACTATGGATGAAGAGCAGAAGATACGAGAAGACGCAGACGAAAAACTCATAAACGACGCATTCCAACGACTGCTGGACAGCTATACTGCATCGCGCCACCGTAAGAAGGTGGATATCATCACCAAGGCGTTCCATTTTGCACGCCAGGCTCACAAAGGTGTGCGCCGTCTGAGTGGCGAGCCTTATATCATGCACCCCATTGCTGTGGCACAGATTGCCTGCGAGGAGGTTGGTCTGGGTTCCACCAGTATTTGTGCTGCCCTACTCCATGATGTAGTGGAAGATACTGACTACACTACAGAGGATATTGAGAATATTTTCGGCCCGAAAATTGCACAGATTGTCGATGGACTGACTAAGATTTCTGGTGGTATCTTCGGCGAACAGGCTTCTGCACAGGCTGAGAACTTCAAGAAGCTGTTGCTCACCATGAGTGAGGACATCCGCGTTATCCTTATCAAGATTTGCGACCGTCTGCACAACATGCGCACCCTGGAGTCGCAACCAGCCAACAAGCAGTACAAGATTGCCGGTGAAACGCTCTATATCTATGCACCGTTGGCTAACCGTTTGGGACTCAACAAGATAAAGTCAGAGTTGGAAAACCTCTCCTTCCAATACGAACACCCAGAAGAGTATGCTGCCATTAAGTCAAAACTGGCTGACACAGAAGCCTCGCGCCACGAGCTCTTCGACGAGTTCACTGCACCTATTGAGGAGTCGCTGAACAAGATGGGCGTAAAATACCACATCAAAGAGCGCGTCAAGACGCCCTACTCCATTTGGAACAAGATGCAGAACAAGCACGTCACCTTCGATGAAGTCTATGATATCCTTGCTGTTCGCATCATCTTCACCCCCAACAACCGCGAAGAGGAAATCAACGAGTGCTTCAACATCTATGTCGCTATCTCGAAGATATATAAAAGTCACCCCGACCGCCTGCGCGACTGGTTGTCTCACCCCAAGGCTAACGGCTATCAGGCACTACACGTCACCTTGATGTCGAAACAGGGACGCTGGATAGAAGTGCAGATACGCTCCGACCGCATGGACGAGATTGCTGAACAAGGCTTTGCCGCCCACTGGAAATACAAGGAAGGCGAGGATGTGGAATATACGGAGGACGAGACGGAACTCAACGACTGGCTCCGTACCATCAAGGAGATTCTCGATGATCCACAGCCAGATGCGATGGACTTCCTCGACGCCATCAAGCTCAACCTCTTTGCATCAGAAATCTTTGTCTTCACGCCCAAGGGAGAAATCAAGACGATGCCTACAGGCTGTACAGCCCTCGACTTTGCCTTCTCCATCCATACCTTCCTGGGCTCTCATTGTATTGGAGCCAAAGTTAACCACAAGTTGGTACCACTGAGCCATAAGTTGCAGAGTGGCGACCAGGTAGAGATTATCACCTCCAAAGCTCAGCACGTACAACCTTCATGGATTAACTTCGTATCCACCGCTAAGGCCAAGAGTAAGATTCTGGCTATTCTGCGTCGCGACAGCCGTGAGCTGCAGAAGCAGGGTGAAGAGCTTTTCACTGAGTTCCTGAAGAAAAACAACATTGACGACATACCCAATGCAGCCGACCTGCTGACAGAATATCACGACATTCGCAGCCGCGAAGAGTTCTTCCAGGCCATTGGCGAGAAGAGCATTCTGCTGGGCGACAAGGACGTTGACGAACTGTTGGGCAAGAACACTGGCGACAAACGAGGCTGGCGCAAGTTTGTGCCCTTCCTTAAGCAGCAGCAACAGAAAAAAGCCGTCGAAGAACAGCCCGAACTGTTTGTCGTGCCAGAGAAATTCAACAAGAAGAAGCCCATCTACATTACTGACGACAACATCAACCAATACAAGTTCAATTACTGCTGCCACCCCATTCCCGGAGACGACATTCTTGGATTCATCGACGGCAAACATCAGATAGAAATCCATAAGCGTGCCTGTCCTGTTGCCGCCAAGCTCAAGGCGAGCTATGGCAACCGTATCCTCGATGCCAAGTGGGACATGCACAAGAAACTCTTCTTCGATGCTACTATTCGTATGCAGGGTATCGACCGCGTAGGTATGCTGCTCGACATCTCACAGGTCATCTCATCGCAGATGAATGTCAACATCCACAAGCTTACCATCGCCAGCGAAGAAGGTGTCTTCGACGGCACCATCGAGTTGCGCGTCCACGACCGCGAAGATGTAGGCAACATCATCGGACAACTGAAGAAGATTCCAGACGTCCAAGACGTGACGCAGATTATGTAAGACATACAAAAAACAAACTACTACAGAAATGAAATTACTACTATCATTGATCTGTACCATATGGGGCTATACCGCCGTTTATGGTGCCAACCCTTACGATAATCCTGACACTATCGTGGTGGCTCGCGACGGCACGGGACAGTTCCGTAATGTGAGCGATGCCATTGAGGTGTGCCGTGCCTTCATGGACTACCACAAGGTTATCTATATCAAGAAAGGTACGTATAAGGAGAAGCTCATCATTCCTCAATCGCTGACCAACATTGAGTTGTGCGGTGAGAGTCGTGATGAAACCATTATCACGTGGGATGATCATGCCAATATCAACAAAATGGGCACCTTCCGCACCTATACCGTCAGAGTGGAAGGTAGTCAGCTTACCTTCAAGAACCTCACTATCGAGAATAACTCCGCACGTCTGGGACAGGCCGTAGCGCTGCATACCGAGGGCGACATGCTGACGTTCATTGGTTGTCGTTTCCTGGGACATCAGGATACTATCTATACGGGTAATGCGCGCACCCGCCTTTTCTTCAAGGACTGTTACATCGAAGGTACCACCGACTTTATCTTCGGACCCTCGACGGCGTGGTTTGAACATTGCGATATCTTCTGCAAGCTCAACTCCTACATCACAGCGGCCTCAACACCTAAGGATGTGCCTTACGGGTACATCTTTAATAACTGCAGTATCCGTTGTGCAGAGGGTGTCAGCAAGGTGTACCTGGGTCGTCCTTGGCGCGACTACGGCTATACGCTGTTCATGAACTGTGACCTCCCCCGCCAGATACGTCCTGAGGGCTGGCACCACTGGCAGAAAGAGCGTGAGGCGACAGCCCGCTATCTGGAGTATAACAACCACGGTGAGGGGGCTGCCACCACAGAGCGTGTCTCATGGAGCCGACAGCTGACCAAGAAAGAGGCCTCGAAGATTACCCCCGAGGCCGTATTCACCATTCAGCATGCTTGGAGTCCCAAGCCTTAACTACTGCAGAAAGTCCATTTGCCGTTTCAGCGCCTGCAGGTCGTTACGCACGCTGATGAGTCGTGTTATCACCTCAGCTTTGCGGTCAGCGCCGTCGCGGTTGCTACTGATAATCTTTTTAGCGGCCGCCAACTTGAAACCACGCACCTTCACCAGATTATGGATAAGGCGTATCTGTTCGATATCCTTCTCCTGATACTGGCGAATCTTGGCAGGTCCGCTGGTCTTCGGCTTCAGATACGGGAATTCCTGCTCCCAATAGCGTAATGTACTCTCATTGATGCCGAACATCTCGGCAACCTCCTTAATGGAGTAGTACAGTTTCAAGTTTTTGTTCAGATTCAGTGCCATACTCTTTCTGTGTTTCTTTGTTTACTTATTCACGTACCGTAGATACCACGCGCTCCTTACCAGCAGGCTGCTTCTGGTCTTTGTCGAAGTTCAGACCGTACTTACCCTCCGGCATATCGCTGAGCACATAAGCCGTACAGCGGCGGCCAGCAACAACCTTGTCTGTCGTTGCAGTATTTGCAGCAGTAGCAGCTACATCGAGCAGTGCGCCCAGCCACCCCTTGCTGCTTGTAGTCACACTGGTATCCAGCGTAATCTTTCCCTCACGCTGGTAGAGTGTCTGTCCTGTGACGCACGAGCGCAGGATATATTCTACCTCAACAGTCAACGAACCGCCTATATTGCTGCGACTCCACGACTTGATGATGGTAAACATAGCGGCATCGGCACCCAGCACATTGCGGAACTGCGTCAGACTGCCTTCCAAGAACATTTCGGCATCATAGGCACTCTCCGACTGGAACATCTCCATCGTCAGCATGGGCGAGAAGACGTAGTAGCCCTTTTCGCAGAGCGGTGTATACATCGTAGTATAGAAGAAGTCCTTGGCATCCACGTGGGTGGTGCGGTTGATGGGTGGCATCACCACGATGCTGGTGGGTTTCTCCTCATACATTTTCGGATAACGGACTTCACGTGTGAGCGATGAGCTAGCACACGAGGCCAGCATCAACGCCATCAAAGCTATAGCAATACAATTCTTCATTTCTCCAGTTGTTTGATGATACGTGAAATAAACTTCTCCGACTCAGGATAGAGGGCAACCTCTTCTTTCAAGAGCTTCAGTCCTTCTGCCTTCTGACCAGACTTTACCAGCAGATAGCCATATTCGGCATTCACTCCTGGTGGCACCACCTTGCGGGCAGCATTCTGTCCGCTAATCACTTTCTTATACTGCTCCATAGCAGCAGCCAGTTTGTCGTCTGTGGTTCGCTTCGTATATTGATACGAAGCATCCTCAGAGTTGTACCATGAGTACAGCGCCTGCTGGCTTTCACATGCTGACAGCACCACAACGGCGACAGCAGCTAACAACAACTTCTTCATGGCAGATTGATAACTTTGGTTTCTTGATTCGACAGAAATACTTCCTTATCATAGAGGGTCTTACCTTGGAAGCTGACCTTCAAGTGGCGACGGCCAATGCCTACGCCATACTGGAATCCCTTGCGGTTGGCAACCTTGGGCTTGACAACCTTGGCGTCGAACTGTGTGCCGTCGATATCTACCTGCACGGGATACTTGCCGTTGCCATAGGTCTCCAACGGACCAACAAAGACGAGATATGCTTGATCCTCTACACCTGTCTGCATTGCGACAGGATAGTTGCTCTTACAACCTGCCAGCATCAGGGCAGCGAGAGCTATTGTACACAGTAACAGCTTCTTCATTTCTTAATCTCCTCTATATAATATGTGTTCAACTTCGATGCATCAATGGGTGTAGTGCCGTTATACTCCACAAAAGAGTACTCGGTTTCAGGAGTGTCACCGCCTGTAGCCGTTACGGTAACGGTACCTATCTGCTTGCCAGGCAGTTCAATCATCATGCCCGACTGCGGATTCTTCACCTTCTTGCCACGGGTCTTCACTGCAAACGTGTCGCCCTCCTTGACACCCTGACTGGCACCACCTGCAATCATCTGAGCGTCAGCATCATAGGTCAAGAAGAAGGTGCGCCAAGGTTTGTCGGTACACTTGTTGATAATGTTCTCCACGAGCTGACCGATAGCCTCTGAGATGGCCTTGTCGCTCAGCGTAGCGTCGAAGTCGGCACGTCCACCAACGCCCAGAGTGCTTCTGGTAGTAATCTGTGCCTGCCCCTTGGCCTCGTCAGAATAGACAATGAGACCTGTCGACACGTCAACCAGACGGATGGCAACACCAGCCTCCACGGTCTGCATCTTCGTAGAGGTGAAGACGCCCTCCTTGCCCGTGTTCTTACGACCAAACTCGGTAATAGAACCAATAATCAGATAGTCTGCACCAATAGACTGCAGACCGCTCTCACCATTCTCACTCTTCTTGGCTTCTTCCAAGAGCTGAGCCAGGTCGCTACGCTCCAGCAACAGGAACTTGCCCGATGCAGCCAGCTTAGCCGACAGAATGTCCAGTGCCTGCTTACCCATAGGGTCGTTCTCCTTGTCGTAGAAGACACCCTTGGCATACTGTGTCTCATTAGAGAAACGGCCAATGGCCACCTTTCTCTTAATCGTCTTACCGTCAGGAACCTGCGTAGGCTTGGCAGACTCTACAATCTGCGTCTTACGCTGTGCCTGTGAACTTGTGGCAAGGGCTGCTAGCAGCACGGCCACACAAAGAATTCTTTTCATAATAGGCTATTTGTTTAAATGTTATTTATTTCGGAACGCTTCTACCTGACTCTGAATCAATTCCTCGTCGTCAAAGTAGTTAATGCGCATGGCCTTACGTACCTCATCCATCGTCTGGGCGGCAGTCTCGCGGGCCTTCTCCGTACCCTTCTTCAGGATGTTATAGATTTCAGGGATGTCCTGCTCCAACTTGTGACGGCGCTGGCGCATAGGCTCCAGGAACTCGTTCAGTATCTGGTTCAGGAATTTCTTACATTTCATGTCGCCCAGACCGCCACGACGGTAGTGGTCCTTCAGCTCGTCCAGGTTCTGGTACTCAGGCCAGTACAGGGCAAAGTGCTCAGGCTTCGAGAAGGCATCCAAATAGGTGAATACGGCATTGCCCTCCACATGTCCTGGGTCGTTCAGGTTGATGTGCTCTGGGTCGGTGTACATCGAGCGCACCTTCTGCCAAACGGTATCGGCATCGTCGCTCAGATAGATACAGTTACCCAGCGACTTCGACATCTTCTCCTTACCGTCCGTTCCAGGCAGGCGACGGGCCGTAGCATTCTCAGGCAGCATGATGTTTGGCTCAACCAACACGGGGGCATACACCTGATTAAAACGACGCACCAGCTCGCGCGTCACCTCCAGCATCGGCTCCTGGTCCTCACCGGCAGGCACCGTAGTAGCCTTGAACAGTGTGATGTCGGCGGCCTGGCTCACAGGATAGCAGAAGAATCCCAAGGGAATACTCTCGCCCTCGAAGCCACGCATTTTCACCTCTGTCTTCACCGTCGGATTGCGCTGTACACGGCTGACGCTGACGAGGTTCATCAGGTAGGTGGTCAACTCAGCCAACTCTGTTATCTGACTCTGAATAAACAGCGTACACTTCTCAGGATCCAGACCTGCTGCGAGGTAGTCCAGCGCCACATTAATTATACTCTGGCGAATCTTCTCAGGATTGTCAGCGTTATCCGTCAAAGCCTGCACATCGGCCATGAATACAAACATCTTGTCATAGTCGCCGGCGTTCTGAAGCTCTACGCGACGACGCAGCGAACCAATATAGTGACCCAAGTGCAACTTACCTGTTGGACGGTCACCCGTTAGAATAATCTTTCCCATTTTTCGTTACTTTTTGCGTTTCTGTTTGCAAAATTACAAAAAAACAGGCGAACCACCAACAATTCGCCCACTTTTCTTAACAATATCTGTCTCCAAAATAGCTATACCAGCTTCCATATACAGCTATCTTAGTATCCAGATACAGCTATCCTGTGTCTGTATTAGCCTAATACAGCGCTGTATTAGGCTAATAACAGGTGCTTATCAGCTGTATTTCTGAGCTACTGCATTTTGTTGTGAACACCGTGGGGAAAATTCTTGCAAAACATGTAACCTTTTAACATAACCCCCTTGAAGCCCCGATAAATAAAGGGCTCAGGGCATGTTAATAGTCGCTCAGACATTTAACATGCATTTCACATTTATGTTAGAAGTATGTTAAATGTTTGCGAAACATTTAACATGCCTCGAACCTCGATGTACAAAGGGTTTGAGGCATGTTATGTTAAATGGTTAAATCTTTTTCCCACAAAAAAAACTAAATCAATACATTTCACACTTTGAGGAATGGTAATGGAAGATAATTTACAACCATAAGAAATACATATTAGATTGTCCATTTCCGGACACCATGAGTGTCCAGAAATGGACACTTTGTTTTATGCTGTTGCTGATTATCAGGCAGTTACGAGTTTGGCACGGTTTTGGCACATAATAAGGAAGACAAAATAACGCAACAGATATGAGATATTTCAGACAGGCCCTCGCCATGATGCGCGAGGAAAAACTCTACTCAGCGATGTACATCGCAGGCACGGCACTGGCCGTGGCCTTCGTGATGCTCATTGCCGAAGTGTATTACGTGAAGGTGGCCGACATCGCGCCCGAGAGCCGCCGCAGCACGACGTATTGGCTGGATTGCTTAGAGTACCAGAACAAGGATTTGCAGTACATGGCCATCATCACGCACGACATGTACCGCGACCTGTTCCTGACCATGAAGACGCCTGAGGAGGTGATGGCCATCATGCCCATGGGCAGCAGCCATGGCCCATACATCAAGCTTGCCGACGGCAAGCACGACCGCGAGGTCAACCTGAAGAAGACAGAGCCCCGGTTCTTCCGCTTCTTCGACTTCCGCTTCGTGGAGGGTGCGCCCTTCACGCAGGACGATTTCGACGCAGGACGGAACGTGGCGGTCATCACCGAAGAGCTGCGCGACCTCATCTTCGGCCACGGACAGGAGACGGTGGGCAAGACCGTCAGCGTCGGCAATGTCGAGTGGCGCGTATGCGGCGTAATCGAGACGCCGAGTGTGCTGATGGAGCAGGCGGCTGCCGATGTCTATGTGATGTACAGTGCCGGGGGCATTAACCAGTTGTATACGACTGACTGGCACGGCTTACCGCTGGCACTCTGTTTCAGCGTGCCGTCCTCGCGCCGCACGGCATTCATAGACGAGCTGAAGGCGGTGGAGGCACGCTATAATGCTGTGCACCGCGACCAACCCGTCGATGTCACGGCCCAAGTGACAGCCTACCACCACCAGGTGCTGGAGTCCTTCGGCTACATGTTCGGCTCCTACAGAGAGAGCAGCTACTGGTGGCTCACGCCCGTGATGCTTCTGCTGCTGTTGCTCATCGTGCCGGCACTGAACCTCAGCGGGATGGTGGCCAGCCGCATGGAACGGCGGCTGCCTGAGATGGCCATCCGCAAGGCGTTTGGCGCGAAGCGGTGCTGGCTACTCAGTCAGGTGGTGACGGAGAATATGGTGCTGACGCTCATGGGCGGCTTCGTGGGGCTGTGCTTAGCATGGACGGCGCTCTACGGCTGGCGCGACTGGGTGTTCTACATCCTCTCCGACAACCGCAGCCTCTATGCCGCCACACCCATCATCCGCGGCGAGATGCTCTTCGGTCCTGCCATCTTCCTCGTCGCCCTGATGGTGTGCATGGTGCTGAACGTGCTGGCCGCCACCGTGCCCGCGTGGTGGAGCCTCAAGAAACCGATTGTTGAATCCATGATGCTAAAAAAATGAAACAGTTACGTGAACTCTTTGCCCGCACCTCATCGCGCTGGCTTGCCATAGAACTCATTCTCGTCACCTGCGCCTGCATGTGGGCCTTCGACCCTGTGCTCGTCAACGCCTACGTCACCCACCAGCCCATGGGCTACGACCCTGACCAACTGGTGAGCATGGAGGTGGGCAGCACAATGACAACGGCTGTACGATTGAATGCTGACAACTATCAAAACACCATCGAACAGGAGCTGCTGCTCGAAAAGATTCGCGCCATGGACGATGTGCAGCAAGCCTATCCTGCCAACGGAGGTACAATAGGTTTTGACACAAGCACCGGCAACGGTTTCTTCTACAACGGCAGTGATTCCCTGCTGTCCGACAAGTACTATTTCCTCCCCGAGAGCAAGATGTTCGAGGTGTTCGGCATTCAGTCGCTGACACCCGGCGTGCCCACCGAGGAACTGACAAAGGACTGCGAGTGGGATAAGTCCATTATCCTCTCGCGCACCGCAGCCATGACCCTCTTCGGCACCACCGACGTGGCGGGCCGGACCATCCGCGGCGAGGAAAGTCTCTACAATCAGGACATCGGCGACTTCGAGAGTAAGATTCATGACTTCCGCATCCGCGCCGTGGTGGAGGATGTGCGCACCAGTGTCTTCGACCGCGACCACGATAACGTCTACATATGTAAATACAGCGGTCTGTGGAACTATTCCATCATCGTACGGCTTCGGCCGGGCGTGGATGCCCGCCGATTCATGAGCGAGCGGAAGCGCGAGGTGGAGCGCGACCTCGTGACGGAACACCTCTATGTGCGCCACATGGAGAGCGGCAGTGAGACCCTCGGGCGACAGGTGGAGAGCAACTGGCAGGGCCGTCAGAGTCGACGCAACCTGCTCATCTCTGCTTTCTTCGGGGTGAACCTGGCCTTCGGCGTGCTGGGCACCCTGCTCATGTACACCCGTCAGCGCCGCGAGGAGGCCGGTGTGCGCCGCGCCTTCGGTGCTACCAAGTGGAGCGTCTTCTGGGGCTTCATCCGCGAGGCGTGGCTGCTCACCACCATCAGCGTCCTGCTGGGCTGCGTCGTCTATTTCCAGATTGCCGCCTCGAAAGGGCTCTGTGATGATTTCATGGGGCACAACCTCACCGTCCACTACTGGTTCGATGACTTCGGCACCCACTTCCTTGTGGTGTCCGTCATCGTGTACCTTATTATATTATGTGCCGTGCTCATCGCCACCGCCATCCCTGCGTGGCGCATCTGCAGGAGCGAGATAACCGAAGCATTAAAAGATGAATAAACAAATAACAAAAAAACAATGGAAACAGTAATCAAACTGACAGGGATCAACAAGATCTACCGTACCGACGAAGTGGAGACACAGGCGTTGGAGAATGTAAACATCGAAGTGCGCAAGGGCGAGTTCCTGAGCATCATGGGGCCGTCGGGCTGCGGCAAGTCGACGCTGCTCAACATCATGGGACTGCTCGACGAGCCGACGAGTGGTGAGATTGAACTGTGCGGACAGGTGATTAACCCGAAGATGAGTGACAACCGCCTGGCCGAACTGCGCAACAAGACGTTAGGTTTCGTGTTCCAGTCGTTCCACCTCATCCCGACGCTCAACGTCCTCGACAACGTGCAGCTGCCGCTCATCTACCGAGGCGTGCGCAGCAGCGAGCGCATCCGACTGGCCAAGGAGGTCATCGAGCGTGTCGGCCTCAGCCACCGCATGAAGCACCGCCCCACGCAGCTCTCCGGCGGACAGTGCCAGCGCGTGGCCATCGCCCGTGCCATCATCGGCAACCCTGAAATCCTCCTGGCCGACGAGCCGACGGGTAACCTCGACTCGAAGATGGGTGCCGAAATCATGGAACTGCTGCACCGCCTGAACAAGGAGGACGGCCGCACCATCGTCATGGTAACCCACAACGAGAAGCAGGCGTCACAGACCGACCGCATCATTAAGTTCCTCGACGGACGGCAGATTATGTGAAACAACGAATTACACGAATTTTACGAATATATTTACGACCACAGATTAAACGGATTACACGGATGATTAAGATCATACGACACGCCTTTGCACTGATTCGCGAAGATAAGTTATTCTCCACCATCTACGTCGCGGGCACGGCGGTGGCCATTGCTTCGGCGATGGTGGTGGCCATCTTCCTGAACATCAAGTTGGCGGACATTCCGCCGGAGTCGAACCGAAGCCGCACGCTCTATCCCCTGTATGGTTTCTTCACCAAGTCGCTGGCCGAGAGTGGCCGCAGTTTCGACATGCGCTACTCCACTGCCGCCCTCGACTCTTGTTTCCGACAGCTGAAGTGCGTGGAGTCCGCCACGGGCGTCACGGAAGCCTTCCTGATTGTCGGCGACGAGGCACAGCAACATAAAACAGCCGCTTATGCCCTGCGTACCGACCCCAGTTTCTTCCGTTTATACGACCTCGACTTCCTCAGTGGGCGTCCCTTCTCTGAGAAGGAGTTCCGACAGGGCGAGCGCGTCTGCGTCATCACTGACAAGGTGGCCGAGCTGCTCGGCGAAGCCACGCATGTGAGTATCGACGACAGCAGCGGCTCCCACTCTTTCCGCGTTGTCGGCGTGGTCAAAACGGTGAGTTCGCTGATGGAGAATGCCACAGCCGACATCTACGTACCCTATTCAGTGAAAGTCGGCGATTATTCAGATCCAGACCATTGTATCGACCAAGTCAGTTACTCCGGCCAGCTCAACGTGCGCCTGCTGCTACGCGAGGGCTACAGCCGCCAGGACTTCCTCGATGAGATAGAGCCGCTGCGTCGACAGTACAATGCCGTGATGAATGCGCGGCTCGGCAAGGACTGGGGCGAGTGGCGGATAGATGCCGATACGCACTTCTTCAAAACGTTGAACTTCTTCAACCACAGCGATGGCCAGGACCTTGTCATGAAGGCTAAGGAACTGACACCGCCCGCGCTGCTGATGCTGCTGTTCCTGTTGCTGCCCGCCATCAACTTAAGCGGCTTGGTCAGCAACCGCATGGAGGCCCGCCGCGCCGAGATGGGCATCCGTAAAGCTTTCGGTGGCAAGCGGCGAACGCTGCTCAACGAAGTCATCCACGAGAACCTCGTACTAACCCTCCTCGGCGGTATTGTCGGCTGGCTGTTGTTGTGGCTCTTCATCACGGCAGTCTGCAACACCGAGGTGGTCCATAAGATGTTCCGTGGTCTCTCCCATGTGGGCAATGAACCGAGCCTCGACTTCCAGATGTTCTTCACGCCGACGCTCTTTCTCGTGGCCTTCGCGTGCTGCACCGTGCTCAACCTCATGGCTGCGCTTATCCCCGCTTGGCACTCGCTGCGTAAACCTATCGTCGAATCCCTAAACCAGAAAAGATGAACCAGACAATAAAGAATTTTTGGGCCAATCGTCGTCAGAATGCTTGGATTGTGGTGGAGATAGCCCTCGTCGCCGTGCTCAGTTTCTACTTCCTCGACTATTTCGTTGTATCCTATTACGATACCTACCTTTGCCGTCCCGACGGTGACTTCGAGCGCGACCATCTCGTCATAGGTCAGGTGGGCATGTCATCCGAAGTCCCCGACTCTATTGGAGAGGCTTCTTTGGCCAATCTCTATGCCTTGCGCGAAAAAGTCCGCTCACTGCCTGAGGTTCAGTATGCCGGACTGGCCACTGATTTCGTGGACGAAGGCAATTGGTACCGTCTCTCTACCTTTCGCGTCGAGGCCGATACCACGCGCTTCTGTGGTGCCAACTCGATGAGTTTCCTGCTTGGTGAGCAATTCTTCGAGACGCAGGGGCTGACACCCATCAAGGGTAGTCCGTCGGCGGAAAAACTCTCCAGCGAGTGTCCTGCCGACGGTGCCGTCATCACCCGTTCGATGGCCCTGGCACTCTTCGGCACTGACCAAGCCGTGGGCCGCCGTATCGTGGAGACCGACTACAACGGCAATGCCGTGCAGCACGGGTCTGCCGACACAATTGTCGCCCGCTATACGGTCTTCGGCGTGGTTGAAGATTTCCGCCTGAAGCCCCGCGAACGCTATGCCTACGCTGTCCTTACACGAGTGACCGCCCTCAGCAACAACACACCGAAGATGCTCATCCGCCTGCGTTCCGGCGAGGATGCGGATGAGTTTGTCTTCCGGCAGAATTCGGCAGACAGGCAGTTGGACCTGATGACGGGTGAATACGGCCTCGCCAACGCCCGCACCTACACCGAATATCAAAAGCAGATGTCGGTCAATGTCTCCGACAGCATGCTCCTCAGCGTCATGGGCACATTTATCGCCTTGTTACTACTGAACGTCGTCCTTGGCACACTCGGCACCTTCTGGCTGCAGATCCGTAAGCGCACGGAGGACATTGGCATCATGCGCAGTTTTGGAGCCAAGCGAAGCAACGTGTTCTGGATGCTATGGCGAGAGGCCGCCCTGCTGACGTTTGTCGCCAGTGTCATCGGCTGGGTTATCTGGCTCCAGTTTGCCATGAACATCGGTCTTGCCCAGGGCTTTACCATGACGGGTACGGGTCAGGAGACGGACTGGGTGAACACGTTTTGGCTGCACTTCCTCATTGTCTGCGCCATCCAGTACGTGCTGCTATTGATAATCGTCACCCTCGGCATGGTCGTCCCCACGTTCCGGGCCATGTACAAACGTCCCGTAGAAGCCTTACATCATGAATAGATTTTTCGCGTTCTTCCTCGCTTGGTTGCCTCTCGCTGTTTCGGCACAGACGGACACCCTGCGCCTCTCCCTCGACGATTGCATTGCGATGGCGCGGCGCCAGAGCATCGACGCAGCCGTGGCCCTGGGCGAACTGCGGTCGGCTTACTGGCAGTGGCGCAGCTACCGGGCCGACCTGCTGCCGGAGGTGTCGCTGTCGGGCACAGCCCCGTCGTGGAACAAGCGCTACAGCTCGTACCAGCAGGCCGACGGCTCGCTGTCGTTCGTGCGCAACGACTACCTCGGACTGGATGGAGCAGTGAACATCACGCAGAAACTGTGGCCCACGGGCGGCACGCTCAGCGTGGAGTCGTCGCTCGACTATCTGCACCAGTCGGGTAGTGGTGGGTCACAGAACCAGTTCATGTCGCTGCCCGTGGCCATCACCCTGCAGCAGCCGCTCTTCAGCGTGAACCACCTGAAGTGGAACCGTCGCATAGAGCCGCTGCGCTACCGCGAGGCACAGGCACGCTTCCTCACCGAGACGGAGCAGGTGGCTATGCAGGCTATCAACCTCTATTTCGGTCTGTTGCTGGCTGGCGAACAGGTGAACATTGCCCGCCAGAACCTGCAGACAGCCGAAAAACTCTACGAGGTGGCGCAGGCCAAGCGCCGCATGGGCACCATCAGCGAGAACGACGTGCTGCAACTGCGCCTCGACGTGCTCACCGCCCGCAGTGCCCTGACCAATAGCGAGAGCAACCGGCAGGCCCGCCAATTCGCACTGCGCTCGTTCCTCGATGTAGAAGCAGACATAGAGCCGGTAGTGCCTGAGGATGTGCCTCAGGTGCGCCTCGACTATGACAACGTGCTGAATCACGCCCTCCAGAACAACGCTCTTGCCACCACCATGCGCCGCCGCCAAATGGAGGCCGACTACGCTGTGGCCACGGCCCGCGCCAACCGCCAGAGCATCAACCTCTACGCCCAACTCGGCTACACCGGTACCGCCGACAACATGAACGCTGCCTACCGCAACCTGCTGAGCAACGAGGTGGTATCAGTGGGCATCACCGTGCCGCTGCTCGACTGGGGTAAGCGCAAGGGGCAGCGACGCATGGCTGAGTCGAACCGCGAGATAGTGCAGGGGCAGTTGCGCCAGCAGTCGCAGGACTTCCGCCAGGACATCTTTGTATTGACCGAACAGTTCAACAACCAGGCCGAGCAACTGCGCATCGCCTGCGAAGCCGACACCATCGCCCGCCGCCGCTACCACACCAACGTCGAGACGTTCAAGATAGGCAGCATCTCGACACTCGAACTCTCTGATGCACAGAAGGCCAAGGACCAGGCCCGCCAGAACCGCATCCAGCAGCTCTTCAACTACTGGTACTATTACTATCAGCTCCGCAGCATCGCCCTCTGGGACTTCGAGCGTGGCTGCGATATCAGTGAGGATTTCGAGAAGATAATAAAATGATTCGTAATAACGATATAACGTAATAACGAAAATGAAGAACGATAATCAGACGATGGACAGGGCGATTCCTGTCAGTGAACAACGCCGGCGCAAACTCCGTCGCACGGCCATGGCCATTGCCATCGCGGTTGCGGTACTCGGCGCAGGTGCCTGGCTCGGCACGCAGATGATTCCGACCCTCGACCGCAAGGCACTCATCATCTCCGAGGTGGACCGCGGCACCATCGACGTCAGCGTCTCGGCCACGGGGCGCATCGTCCCCGCCTTTGAGGAAATCATCGTGTCGCCCATCAGTAGCCAGATATTAGAGGTTTATGCCCATAGCGGCGACAGCGTGGACGTAGGCACGCCCCTGCTGCGACTGGACTTGCAGTCGGCAGAGACGGACTATTCCAAAGCCCTCGACGAGCGTGAGATACGCCGCCAGCAGACCGCCCAGCTAAAAGCGAACGTAGAGACGCAACTCTCCGACCGCCGCATGCAGATAGAGGTGAAGGAGATGGAACTCTCACAACTTGAAGCCCAACTGCGCAATGAACTCTATCTCGACAGCCTTGGCTCTGGTACCCGCGACCGTGTGCGCCAGGCCGAGACGACACTAAAAACCGCGCAGATGCAACTCTCGCAACTGCGCCAGCAGTACCAGAACGAGCAGCGTGTGCGACAGGCCGACCTCCGTATGCAGCAGCTGCAGAACGGCATCTTCGAAAAGGGACTCGACGAGAAGCGCCGCACCCTCGACGATGCCAAGATCCGCTCGCCGCGCCGTGCCACGCTCACCTACATCAACAGCGAGGTGGGCAGCACCATCGGTGCGGGTCAGAAGATAGCCGTGGTCAGCGACCTGAGCCACTTCAAGGCCGAGTGCGAAATCTCCGACAGCCACAGCGAGCGCGTCCGAGTGGGCGGTCAGGTCATCCTGCGCATCGGCAAGGAGCGACTCACGGGCATCATCAACACCGTAACGCCCCTGAGTCAGAGCGGAGCCATCACCTTCACCGTCGTGCCCGACAACATGTCGCACCCGCGCCTCCGCTCCGGTCTCCGCACCGAAGTCTTCGTCATCACCAGCATCAAGGACGACGTGCTCCGCATCCGCAACGGCTCCTTCTACAGTGGCCCCGGCGACTACACCCTCTTCGTCCTCGACGGCAACATGCTCCATCCCCGCCAAGTCCGCCTCGGCGAGTGCAACTACGACTACATCGAGGTCATCAGCGGCCTGGAATCCGGCGAGCAGGTCATCGTCAGCGACATGACGAAGTACAAAGGAAAAGAAAAACTGAAGGTAGAATAGAAAAAAACGGATCTTCTTTTCGACTTTTGCCAGTTTTAGTTGTATACTATAATAGAAGGCCCTACAAAAGATGATACAGATAGAGGACGAAATACTCACACGATGCCAGGGCGGCGACAAGGCCGCTTTCCGATGGGTGGTACAGACCTATCAGCGCATGTTGTTCTCGCTTGCGCTGAAGATGCTGGCCGACGAAGAAGAGGCGAAAGACGTGGTGCAGGATACGTTTGTCCGAGCTTGGCTGGCTATCAGAAGCTACAATCCCCAGCAGCCCTTTACCTCATGGCTCTACACAATAGCCTCACGTCTGTGCCTCAATCGCATGAAGGCTGAAAAAGTGTCCGCCATGCAGCCGGAAGACCTGACAGTGCTACACCGCTTTGCTTCGGGCGATGACACACAGCGCAAGTTGGAAAACGACGAATGGATAACCATCGTAAGGGCACTGGCCGAAGGACTGAGCGAGAAGCAACGGCTGGTATTCACCCTCTGCCAACTGGAAGGTCTTTCATCTGAAGAAGCAGAACAAATAACCGGCATGGATGCCCGGCAGATAAAGAGCAATCTCTATGTAGCCCGACAGACAATACGTAAACGACTAAAGGATTTAGGATATGATGAAGATTGATGAAATATTGAGCCGATTGCAGGAACAGCAGCCCGATGTCTGCAACCCTGACGAACTGACCGACCGCATCATGGACAGTCTGCCAGACTTACCCACTGAGCAGCCTAAGCCTGCACGACGTATCAGGCTCTACATTGCATCGGTAATAGCCGCAGCCGCCAGTGTCCTGTTGTTGCTGACGCTTCACCGTAATAATAATGTAGATCCACAACAAATGCAATCACTGGTGACGCAGCAGATAGAGCAAAAGGACAGTTCGTTAAAAGTTGAAATAAAGGAACCGAAGCCGATGATTGCCCAGGAGAAGCCTGTCACGGATAAAGCCAGAACAGCCATTCAACGTCGCACAGCAACAGTCATTGCTCATAAGGTTTCTACAACCATTCCAGCAACCGATAGTCTGGATTACTATATTGACAAAATAGAACGCGAACTGGCCCAAGTGGATGAGAGCCTTTACATAGAGCGGATGAACAAGGTGATACAGGCTGACGAGCGACTGCAGCGCATGGTCAACAGCTATATCCTGCACACCCTCGACAAGGAGGGCCGACCCCAGACGGCAGACAACATGTATAACGTAAAATCAGAAGAAGATGAAGAATAGACTTTTTACTGCCATCGTGACATTGCTGATTGCTATTGCATGCAGCGCACAGACGTCCCGCTCCAGCAACATCAGGGAAAAACTGAAAGCCTTTGTGGAATCAAAGGAGTATGGCGTTCACCGGCTCAATATTCCACAGGACGGACTGAATGTTTATCAGTTTGCCCAACAGTTTGCCATCGGTGAGGAGTTGGACAGCAAATACTACGGTCCGTTGTTCACGCCCCGGATGTTGGATTTGGAGAAGGCTCTTAGGTCGGAGGCCGTGAATGCCAAGACCATCTATATCCATGATGCAAGCGACGGTGACTCACCTCTGCCAGGCGTTAAGTTCCAGTTGATGACAGACGCCCAACATCCGATGGTGCAATCCGTGACATTCGACCTCAACAAGAATATCCGCCTGATTTCCTTTGAAGAGGCAGACGGCAGGATATATGTCCTACTGCTGATGTGGGACCAGACCGTTGACCCAGACAAGAAAATCGGCGATACATTCCTGATGGACGGGATGATATACGAAATCAGCGGATGGAAAATGAACGACAGACCTTATATCGCCCACTATAAACGACCCAGCGCGTCAGGCACCTTTGTTGCGGGGTTGCAGTATAACGCCCCGGTTGATGCCATGTCTGTTGAAGAGTTCATGGCCAAGGTGAAGCGCACCTGTGAAATATTCCAGCGCGAGACCCCGCAAGGTAAAACGGCAGCAGGGGTGGTGCTCAGCAAGACGTGCAATGCATTCAGCGGAAAACTGACAAAAGAACAGTATTTCGACCTGCTGAGCAATATCCAGCCGTTAGTTGATAGCGAAAAGAATGAAAACCTGAAGAGCATCCTGGGCTATTCCTGCTATATGATTTACAAGAAGAGCGAATTATACGAGGGTGACAGAGACACTGATGTAACGCGTGCGCCGACAGCCGCTTCAGAGATCACCACCACGCAGGTATCGAAGACCATTGTCTATAACAGTATGCTGATGAATGAAATGGTGGGAAAGGAGATGGTGGATTGTCAGATTAGTGGCACTGCCCCCTTGAAAGGCCAAAAAGTGGAAGTGAGACGCAGTATTACCTCTGAACTATTGGGGACGTGCCCTATCACCAACGGCAAATTCTCCTTTACCTGCAAACTGCCGAAGAACGAGGTGTGCCGGATATATCTCGATAACAGAGAAGCCGTTTACTTCTATACCGACGGTAAGCCCATCAGTGCGGATATGGAGAAACTGACGGTAAGGAGCAATAAATCGAGTCAGAAGATTAACGACTTCATGCAGTTGGTAGAGCGCGAACGCCTGGCCGAGCTCCATGAGACCGACATTCAGAAAAAAGCGGAAATCAACCGCCAGCGCGGCGAGCGGCTTCTCAAGGCTGTCCGTGAAAACCGTGACAATATCATCTCAGCATGTGCACTCAGCCTTGTCTATACCGAAATGAGCTACGAGGAACTGAAGCCTTACCTCAGTGACAACTATGCTTTCTCGCATCACATCCTACTGTCACCAATGCGCGAATACGTGGAAGGACTGGAGAAGCGCCGTCCCGGCACTCCTTATACCAACCTTGAACTGGTGGACACGAAGGGCCGCCCACATCAGTTAAGCGAATATATCGGCAAGGGATATGTCGTCCTGCATTTCTGGCATGGCCTTGGCGGTTATGGATATCAAATCCTTCCGTCCATGAAGACGATTTACGACACTTACCATCCCCGCGGTGTGGAGTTCGTCACTTTGGCCTTCAGTTTCGGTGTGCAAGGATGGCGGGAGGAAGTAAAGCAGCGCCAGCTGCCATGGCCGCAGCTGATGCCCAATCCAGACACCAACCCCCGAGACGCACTTGCCGCATACGGAATACGTTCCTATCCCGAACTGATAGTCATCGATGCTAAGGGAACTATCGTGGCCTGCCCTCGTAATTTGGAAGAGCTCGAATCGGTTTTAAAAGAGTTGAGATAATTGCGAATTATATTGAAACTAATGACAGATTTTGATTCAACCCGGGAATCGGCATGGGCCGCAGTGATGCGTCCTGTGCCGTTTGCGAGATTATGAAAGTTTAACATCCCGCAGCGTCATATTTCCGCAATTACGGCGTATATATAATAAAAGGTAAAGACATTAACGAATATGAACAAGCAAACCATCATCACCATCTTGCTCGCCCTCGTCGCAGTGGCGGGACAGGCGCAAGTGAAATGCCACGTCGTCGGCACGGTGGCAGAAGAAACAACGCCCATTGAACTGAGGATATACCGCGACGGCGAAGACCCGAAGAACAGCACACTGCGACCCGTGTTGAAGGACGGACGCTTTGAGTGCGACGTGGAGGATGCGCAGATAGAGCGTTGGCACATCGTGGACTTCGGCGAGGTGATGGAGAAGGGCATGACCCTCCGCACAGGAGAATTCTTCGTGGAGGACGGCGCGACCGTGACCATCCAGCTCGACGGCGACAAATTCGACATCCAATCCACAGGCAAGGAGTATCAGGCGTGGCACGCTATGGAGCAAGCTGCCGAAGAGAAGTCCATGTCTGCCTATGAGAAACTGGACGAGAACGACAAGCAGAAGATGGCGAAACTGGAGAACGAATACCACCAATGGACGCTTGACTACTACAAAGCCCACCCGATGCTCGGTTTCCTGTTCGAACTCGAAGGGCGGCTCAAGGGCTTTCACTTCAATGACACGAGCCTTGCCGCTATGCTTGACATCTACCACCGCCAATACACCACGCTCTATCCTGACCACCCCGTGCATCAGCGTATCGCCGAGCAGGAGGCTGTGGGCTATCAGATTTGCGGACGAAAGTACAACGACTACGATGTGCGCACAATAGACGGGCAGCAAGTCCGCGCCACTAAATACTACAAGGACAAGTTGACGCTCGTCATCTGCTGGGCCTCATGGTGCTCGCCCTGCATCCGCGACGCTTGCGACATCATTCCTATCTACAACGAATACCGAAATCGTGGCCTGAACGTGTTCAGCCTTGCCCACGAATTCAAGTCCACCGATGCCATGCGCAAGGCCGTCGAGCGTCACGCCTTCCCTTGGCCTTGTCTCGTTGACCTTGATGACGAGTTCGGCGTGTTCCATAAGCACGGCACTCAAAATAGTGCCCTATTCCTCATCGACCGCGACGGCACTATCATTGCCGTGCCTAACAGCATTGACGAACTGAAAGCGAAACTCGAAGAGATTTTTCCGATAACAAATTAATCGAAACAAATATGAACAAGAAAACCATCATCACCATCCTGCTCGTCCTCGTCGCAATGACGGGGCAGGCGCAAGTAAAATGTCACATCGAGGGCAAGTTTATTAACGACAAATGGGGCGATGACGTCGTCATCTGCAAGATGGGAACAGACCTGCGCGTCAATGACGCACCGCAGCTACACCACAAGGCTGTGAATGGTCATTTCGAATGTGACATAGAAACGGACGTTCCCGAAATGTACGAGGTTATACCATACAAGCAATATGTAGAAACTGCGAGTTACTATTATGCTTGGTTCCTCGTGGAGAACGGAACGGTAAGGATAGAAATCTTTGGCGACAAGGCTCCAAAGATAGAGAGCACTGGTATTGAAGGCCGATTGCATCAGGCAATGGATAGCGTTTCGGGTGTTCGTTTCCGTAACGAAATGGAGAGGATAGACCGCGAGTTGGAGGAGCACAAGGAAAAATACTTCAACCCCGACTTTCTGTCGCTCATGCAGATAGTCAAAAACATGGATAGAGAAAGCCTACCCAAGGCATACGTTGACAGTATCAACAATGTGATGAACTACTATTATGACAACGAACGTGAGAGCTATACAGAGGAAGGATGGCAACTTTTTCAGCGCAGTGACAGCTTAGCCCGTCTCGCCTATCCATTCCGGGCAGACTATTACGAGCAACATCCCATGCTATGGTCTTACTACCAAGTGTTGCAGTCAATCGAAATGCTCAAACATGCAAGCATATACCAGAATTTCGACTCCACGCCACATAAGCAAATGGTGGCACTCTACGAGTCAAAGCTATGCAACCTTTATAAAGGGCATCCCGTTCATGGGCAGATAACCACAGCTCTTACGGCGTTTCGCTTCCAGCCTGGCAAATCCTATATCGACTACAATGTTCGTAACATCGATGGCCAGCTTGTTCCCATCTCTTCACTTATTAGCGGTAAGGTCGCCCTCATCGACCTTTGGGCCTCATGGTGTGGCCCTTGCCGTCGGCATAGCATCGCCATGATTCCCGTCTATGAGAAGTATAAGGACAAAGGATTCGCTGTCATAGCCATAGCCCGTGAACGTAACCGTGAGGATATGGAGAATGCTACACGAAAGGACGGTTACCCGTGGCCGAGCCTGTTGGAACTGAACGACGAGAACGGTGTGTGGCGCAAGAACGGAGCAGGCAATGCTGGAGGTGCCATGTACCTCATTGATCGCGACGGCACCATCCTCTCCACCTCCACAGATGCCGAGGAACTGGAGCCGATTATCAAGAAAGCATTAAACATCGATTGAGACATAAAAATCATCGGAAAAGAAATTTGTGGGTATTAGATGGTTCTTGAAAGAAATTTGTGGGGATTGTCATATTTCGTCGAAATAAGTTTGTGGGGAATGTATTTTTGGACACAATTAGTTGAAAGAGATTAAAGGAATATAGTTAAATTGAATTAAGGAAGTACGAAAAATCATACTTTTGGTTTGCCGAATCAGTATTTCTTTGTATCTTTGCACCAAAAGTACGATAAATCATACGCTGATGGATATAGGAACAGTGATTAAGGAGCGCAGGGCATTGCTGGGAATCTCGCAGCAAGACCTCTCGGATTACTCTGGAGTAGGCATCTCTACAGTCAAGGATTTGGAGCGTGGCGTGGGCAATCCGTCGCTACAAACACTACAGAAAATACTGGATGTGGTGGGTATGGAAATGGTATTGCAGGTAAAACAGACCGTTAAATAGCATAGAGCATGAGAAAAGTGAATGTGTATTACGGTGATGTCTATGCCGGGCAACTCGTTGAGTTGTCAAGGGGCAACTATGAGTTCACCTACGATGATGCTTTTCGTGCCGACGGCAGCACCCCTCCTGTGTCTGTCAACTTGCCCAAGAGCCAGAAGGTGTATCACTCGGAGCGCATCTTCCCCGTGTTCACCAACATGTTGCCTGAAGGTGCCAACCGTAGGGCATTGTGCAGAGCGAGGAAAGTTGACGAGAACGATTTCTTCGGTATGCTGGAGATGATTTGCGGCATGGATGCCATCGGGAAGTTTGTACTTAAAAGACCAGAAGAATGAAGACGATAGAAGTATGCCCTTCGACATTGCGACCAGGTTTCTCTACCTATTCGCCCCAAGCCGTCAAGGAATTGTTTGACGGTGTAGTGGTTTCGCCCTTTATTGATATCGATTTCGAGAACGAGCGCGACCAGCAGCAGGCGATGGAGAACATGAACAACATGTCAATCTCAGGTGCTCAGGAGAAATTCTCCGCCATTATTGATGACGGGAAAATCCGTCTGACTCATAAAGGCGAACAAGCCACCTATATCCTGAAGCCGGCACCTTTCAACCTGAGTCTCTCCACCCGCAAACAGATACCTGCCAACGAGCACCTGACTATGCAGATAGCATCTCAGGTCTATGGCATTCGCACCGCCAGCAATGGTCTGTGTTTCAGCAACAGTGGCCAGCCTGTGTATATCACGAAGCGCTTTGACGTGATAAACGGCGTGAAAGAGAGTTCGCAGGAGGACTTTGCCACCGTTCTGCAGATGACGGAGGAAGGCAGCGACAGCAATTTCAAATACCACGGCAACTATGCGCAGATAGCCGATGCCATCCGGCAGTTTGTGCCTGCATGGATGCCACAGATGGAGCAGTTCTTCCGGATGGTAGTGTTTGATTATCTGTTTGCTAACGAGGATGCTCACATGAAGAACTTTTCATTGATAAACAGAAATGGCGAGTATTTCCTGGCTCCTGCATACGATCTTATCAATACCTGCATCCATATCCAAAGTGGCAGTGACCTGGGACTGATGGACGGGCTTTCGCCAGATATTGAGAAAAGCAATGTGTATGACAGGACGTTGCATCCCTGCAGGCTGGACTTTGAACGATTCGCGGAAAGAATCGGATTGCCGAAGAAACGTGCTGCCTCCGTGCTCGATATGTTTATGGAGATACCACAAGGGACATACGCACTCATCGACCACTCCTTCTTGAATGACAAGATGAAACGCACTTACAAGCGTGTTATAGAGGAGAGGAAAACACGTTTCATTCGACAGTCAGAATAAATCGTAAATTGTAAATAGTCAAATAGTAAATTAATTCGATGATTCTCGTAGTTGATGACGATAAAAACATACGGCTCTCGCTGAAACTCATACTGGAGCGCAACGGGTATGAGGTGGCCCTGGCCGAGGAGCCGAAGGAGGCGATGCAGATAGTCCGCAACACACCGGCGGTGGAGCTGGTGCTGATGGATATGAACTATAGCATATCCACTGACGGCGAGGAAGGACTGACGCTGCTCCGGCAGGTAAAGGTGTTCCGCCCCGAGGTGCCTTGTATCCTGATGACGGCCTGGGGCAGCATCGACCTAGCCGTGCAGGGGATGCGGGCCGGCGCTTTCGACTTCATCACTAAGCCGTGGGACAATGGCGTGCTGTTAGACAGGATTGAGACGGCCATCAAGATAAACAATGCAAGTCCTGCGACTCAGCCAATCCAAAGTTCACCCATTGTCGGCACCTCCCTCTCTGGCATTCTCGCTACCGTGGCCCGCGTTGCTCCTACCAATGCGCCCGTCTTGATTACTGGTGAGAGCGGTACGGGCAAGGAACTCATCGCAGAGGCCATCCACCGACAGAGCCAACGGGCTAACGGGCCGTTTGTGAAGGTGAACCTCGGCGGCATCTCCACGTCGCTGTTCGAAAGCGAGATGTTCGGCCACAAGAAAGGCTCGTTTACTGATGCCAAGGCCGACCGCATCGGCCGTTTTGAACTGGCCAAGGGCGGCACCATCTTCCTCGATGAGATTGGCGAACTGTCGTTGGCCAGCCAAGTGAAACTATTGCGGGTGCTGCAAGACCAGACCTACGAGGTGCTGGGCGACAGTCAGACACGCCGAACGGATGTTCGTGTGGTATGCGCCACCAATGCCGACCTTCGCGCGATGGTTGAGGAAAAGACCTTCCGTGAGGATCTGTTCTACCGCATCAACATCATCAACCTCCATCTGCCCCCTCTGCGCGACCGCCGTGAGGACATACCGCTATTGGTTAATCACTTCCTCCGGATGGCTTGTGAGGCAAACGGTCTCCCGCTTGTCACCGTCTCGACAGAGGCCATCGGATATCTCCAGACACTTCCGTTCCCAGGCAACATACGCGAATTGAAGAACCTTGTGGAAAGAGCGCTGTTGATGAAAGGCACAGACCCACCCCCAACCCCTCCCTGCGAGGGAGGGGAGTGGTTACTTACTGCCTCAGATTTCCGAAGTAGCTATTCGTCTGTTCCTAATTCATCTACTCCCCTCCCTCAACAGGGAGGGGTCGGGGGTGGGTCCCTCTCTTCCATGGAGCGCAACGCCATTGCAGCCTGCATTGCCAAGCACAACGGCAACCTCTCTCTTGTCGCTAAGGAATTGGGCATCAGCCGTGGTGCCCTGTACCGCAAAATAGAAAAGCACGGGCTATGAAACTGAAGCATTATTTCCTCCTCCTTGCAGTAGGCATTGTCCTGTTGGCCGGCGTAGCACTCTTCGCTACGTTCCGCAGTCACCCCACATTGTTCTACGTCACCGAGGGCTTTGTAGTCCTGATGTTGTTCTACCTCTGGCACTTCTACCGCAAGACCATCCGACCATACGACACGCTGATTGGCGGCATGGAACTGGTGCGGGACCTCGACCTGACGACGCGCCTCGCTCCTTCGGGACAACATGAGACCGACGTCATTGTCCGCACGTTCAACGACCTGTTGGGTCGCCTGCGCAGCGAGCACCTCAGGCTTGAAGAGCAATACACCTTCCTCAACCTGCTTATCGATGCTTCGCCGATGGGTGTCATCCAGTGTGACCTCGACGGCAACACCACGTCCATGAATCCCGCAGCCCGTGAGATGCTGTCGCCAAGTATCGAGGAAACCATCCACGCACTGCCTCTTGGCGAGACGACCACCGTGCGCATTCTTGGCGGCCCACAACTCTTCCGCATCAGCCACCTGTCTTTTCCTGACCGAGGCTTCCAGCATCCTTTCTTCCTCATTGAGTCACTGACCTCAGAAATACGCCTTGCTGAGAAAGCCGCCTACGAGCGTGTCATTCGTATGATTGCCCACGAGGTTAACAACAGCGTGGCGGGCATCATCGGCAGTCTCACTGGCGACGAAGCCGAGCGGCTCACCGCCCTCTCGTCCTTTGTCTCCCGCTTTGCCGAAGTAGTAAAGATTCCGCAACCGCAACTGCAACTCTGCGACCTCAGCGAAGAGGTGGAAGCCTGCCGCCCCTTCCTCGAAAACCTGTGTACGCAGGCGCACATCCATATTGACTTCCGTTTGACCGACGAAGCCGTACCCGTTCATCTTGATACCGTCCTTTTCCAGCAGGTGCTCATCAACATCGTCAAGAATGCTGTGGAGAGTATCGGGACGACACAAGGACTTGTCACACTTGAAGTCACCACGCCAGCTACGCTCACCATCACCGACAATGGTCATGGCATCCCGCCGGCTATAGCGAAGAATCTCTTCACTCCGTTTTTCTCTACCAAGCCCCAGGGCCAAGGCCTCGGTCTTCTGCTCATCCGCGACATTCTTACTTCTCATCACTGCACCTTCAATCTGCTTACAGACCCAGAAGACCATCTCACTCGCTTTACCATCCAATTTCCCCTCCAGAAAACTCAAAAATAAAATAATGCAAATAGTTATGAAACAACAATATGCAGTAGTGGTGCTCTTTGCACTGATAATCGCTTCGAGTATGGTGAGCCTGACCAGTTATAAGACAACTGAGAAGTTGGTGAATGAGGATGTGAACCAGGCATTGGCTAAGGCGCTGGATGAACAGCAGTCGGACGTGATCAGTGCTGACACTATTCAGGTGTTCAATAAGCATCTGCAGATGGAGGCATTGAGAGGTCGGGCTGTGTTGGCGGTAGATACCCAGAGGGAATTCCGCCCACGTCCGCAAGTGTCAACGGCAACCATCCTGTCGCTGTCAGACCAACGGCCAGCGATGGTGCTATGGTCGATGGCACTGCTATGGGGGCTATTCTGCCTGTATCAGCAAAGGCGTTCTATGGCTTTAGGACTGTATGGCGGGTTAGCCTTGCAGCAGGGACGTTTTATTGACGCCAAGGGCTGTGTAGTGAAACTGACACCTATGCAGCAACAACTGATGGAAATGCTGTGGCTATCCCCTACCCGTCAGCTCTCGAAAGCAGAGATATGTGATGCCCTCTGGCCCAAGAAACCCGATGCCAGCGAGACACTCTACACGCTTATCCGACGACTGAAGCCCATCATAGAAGAACATTCCAATCTTAAAATCGAGTCAGACAGGGGAAAGTCATACGGGCTGAGGGTCAGGTAGATAGACGCTTGTCAGATTAATGTCAGACAAATGTCAGACATTATTTTTGGTGACAAATGATAGTCTTCATACCTTTGCCGGAAAAAAGGCAAACGTATGATGAAACAAATATCTTTTTCGAGAATCAACATCTGCATGGCGTGGCTTGTCTATGCCATTGCAGCGATTGTCTATGGGCTGACCGTAGAGCCAACGGCCAGTCTGTGGGATTGTCCTGAATTTATTGCGTGTGGCTATAAGTTGGAGATTGGTCATCCGCCAGGAGCACCAGTCTTTATGTTAGCCGCCAACCTGTTCTCACAGTTAGCCAGTAATCCGTCGCAAGTGGCACTGATGGTTAATCTCCTATCGGCATTGCTGAGTGCGGGTTGCATATTCTTCCTGTTTCTCACAATTACACATTTAAGCGAAAAGTTAATAGTGAAAAGTGAAGAACAGGATAATGCCATCGCTAAATACCAAGTCGTGACTATTGAAGCATGCGGCATGGTTGGCGCATTGGCCTACACCTTCAGCGACACCTTCTGGTTCTCGGCAGTCGAGGCAGAAGTCTATGCCTTCTCCAGTTTCTTGACAGCCCTGATGTTCTGGCTGATTCTGAAATGGGAGAGCGAGATGGATAAACCCGGCAGTACTCGATGGATTGTCCTGATTGCTTATATCACGGGATTGTCCATCGGTGTCCATCTGCTTTGTCTGCTCTGCCTGCCCGCCATGTCGTTCGTGGTGTATTTTCGTCGGACAAAGCGGGTCACGTGGAAAGGGATGCTAAAGACACTCATTGCAAGCGGTTTGCTGGTAGCCGCCATTCTCTATGGTCTGATACCTGGCGTGGTGAAATTTGGCGGATGGTTTGAACTGCTGTTTACCAATGTGTTGGGATGCCCTTACAACACTGGTCTCATTTGCTACATCTTACTGCTGACAGGAACAATCATCATTGCCTATTATAAGGCGAAACGAAGGATAGTCAGGTTATCGTTAGCTTGCCTGCTGATGATGCTCATCGGCTATAGCAGTTATGGTGTTATCTTCATCAGAGCCAATGCTCAGACACCGATGTGTGAGAATGCGCCTGATAACATCTTTTCTTTAGGCAGCTATCTGAACCGCGAGCAATATGGTAAGACGCCGCTGTTCTATGGTCCTGCGTATTGCAGCGAAATAGACCGCGTGGCAGAAGGAGAGTACCTGGTGCCGAGACAGAAAGAGGGTAAGGCCGTCTATCGTCCTGTGGCCGATTCCACGAAGCAGGAATACGAGGTGGTACGACATGATATTGATTATCTGTATAAGAACAATATGTACTTCCCCCGTATGCATTCCTCACGACATGCCAAAGCCTACGAGGACTGGATGGGTGGTGTCGAGAAAAAGGATGGCGTGCCCACTGCTGCAGAGAATCTGCGTTTCTTCCTTTCCTATCAAGTAAATTTCATGTACTGGCGTTATTTCCTGTGGAACTTCGTGGGGCGACAGAACAACATCCAAGGACACGGAGAGGTGGAACATGGCAACTGGATTACAGGCTTCCGATGGATTGACGACTGGCTGTTGGGGTGCGACACGTCGAAACTGCCGTCAGACCTGAAAGAGAACAAAGGGCGTAACGTGTTTTATGCATTACCGCTGTTGCTCGGACTGGTGGGCATGTTATGGCAATGGCGTAAAGGAAGTAAAGGTAAGCAACAATTCCTGGTTGTCATGCTCCTGTTTCTGATGACGGGACTTGCCATCGTGGTCTACCTGAACCAGACACCGCTCCAACCGCGTGAACGTGACTATGCCTATGCGGGCTCGTTCTATGCCTTTGCCATCTGGATAGGCATGGGAGTAGGAATGATAAGTGAAAAGGTAAAAGTGAAAAGTGGAAAATATGCAACCATCATGGCTGTCCTTTCCGCTATCGCATGCCTGCTGGTTCCCATCCAGATGGTAACCCAAACGTGGGATGACCATGACCGCTCAGACCGTTATACCTGTCGTGACTTCGGTGCCAACTATCTCAACAGCATGCAGCGAGAGGGACACCCCATCATCCTGACCAATGGCGATAACGACACATTCCCGCTCTGGTATAACCATGAGGTGGAAGGTGTGCGCACCGATACCCGCGTCGTTAATATGGAATACCTGCAAACCGACTGGTATATTGACCAGATGAAGCGTCCTGCCTATGAATCCCCTGCCCTGCCTATCAGTTTTCACCATGAGGATTATAAGGAGGGCCGGATGGAGTATGTACCCATCGAAACTGACAGCATCGCCATTGGTTCGGCGACCATCTCGCTGAAGGGTAAAAAGGGACTCTTCAAGAACGAACTCATGATACTCGATATGCTGTTGCAAGCCAACTGGGAACGCCCCATCTATATGTCCATCAGCATGGGGTCTGACATTCTGCCCTTCCTGCGTGACCACTTGATACTCGAAGGACTAGCCTACCGCATTTCGCCTACGGCTACGAATCAGAAGATAGACGTGGAAAGGCTTTATGACAACATCATGCACCGCTTCCGCTATGGTGGTCTTAATACTAAAGGAATCTACGTGGACGAAGATGTCAAGCGCATGGCTAATACTCATCAGCTCATCATGGGTGTGCTTATCGACTCGCTTCTTCAACATGGTGACTTGAAGCGGGCCCTAAGCGTATGTCATAAGTGGCAGAAGGAAATGCCCCAGGAGAATGTACCCTATACGGAATACGCATTGTCGATGGCCCGTTGTTATTATATGGCACACCAGCCTGAACAGGGTGACGAGATTGTCAGCAGCCTGCTGCGCCGTTCTGACGAATGGCTCTCTTGGATAAACACCATCAAAATATCGCGTCGTGCCGGATCTCTTTATAACCGCTATACATGGATGCAGACCATGGAGCAGGCACTTGTCATAGCAGAACAATTTGAAAGAACCGAATTCATTCATCAATACATCAAGCAATATGAATGCAACGCCACACTCTGATCAAAGGTCAGAGAATACTACAACAAACAATATCAATAAAGCCAAACAATTCTCAGACCTATGGTCAGAGTGTGGCGTTGCATTGATACTCGCTGGCTTAAGCGGAAAACGAATCATCATCATAGCATGTGTCCTGATACTCATAGGCTATATCCTAATGTCTGGTTCAAGTAGTTACGAACAATCTTTCAACCCTGCCATCTTCTCAACCCGCAGGATTGTCATCGCTCCGGTACTATGCCTCGCGGGCTATCTGCTGATTATACTTGGGATTCTTAGGAGGCGTTAATCTGTTAAACTCTGCTAAAGTCAGTTTGGTTTTGAGCGATATATGCGTTTAATAGGTGTAGCAAAGAATAAATGAGATACAGCTATCTTAGTATCAAGATACAGCTAAGCCGTGTCTGTATTAGCCTAATACAGCGCTGTATTAGGCTAATAACAGGTGCTTATCAGCTGTATTTCTGAGCTATTGCATTATGTAGTGGACGCCGTGGGGGAAATTCTTGCAAAACATGTAACCTTTTAACATAACCCCCTTGAAGCCCCGATAAATAAAGGGCTCAGGGCATGTTAATAGTCGCTCAGACATTTAA
>Ga0256405_10000611_pt1 | contig 115328 bp, 141 predicted proteins | sample RumenRJG_02DNA_FD_189096 | JGI IMG/M metagenome (GOLD analysis project Ga0256405, IMG submission 189096) | Bovine rumen microbial communities from Lethbridge, Alberta, Canada - RJG_02 | ecosystem: Host-associated > Mammals > Digestive system > Stomach > Rumen | place: Canada: Alberta...
AACTATCTTTGTTAAGAACATAAACAAGTTCACTAAGAGTTGAATATTTAGAATCATCTTTTAATTTAAATAAGACAAACAAAAGAAGTGAGTAAATATCTTTCTCATCTAATTCTTCAAGTGTTTTAATAAGATAACTTTTTTTCATAATTTATTTATAAGTATCCTCATCATAATTAGTGTATGACTTTTCTTCATAAGCACTTGCAATAATTGAATCAATGATATCTTCTGGTAAATTATTTGATTGTATTACATCATTAATATCACCACTCATTCTTGCTCTAATTTTATTTACAAACATTCTAACAATATCAGAATAGTCACTACTTAATTTCCAAAGAAGTGGTGGTTCTTCCATATTTTTTTGATATTGTTTAACTATATAATTATCAGAAATATCTTTACGAGAGTCTTTCTTTTCAAGTATGGTATTTGGTAAAGTAATACTATTTAAGAAAGTTAATAAACAAGACATATAAAGATATTTACACAATAATTTATCTGTTTTATAAGGACTTTCTTTAATAACTTCTTTTGCTATTTTAGGAAAAGTACCAAGAATTTCATAAGTATCTTCAACTACATCATCATGATTATAGGATGTTCTTATTGTATCTCTATATGTTTGTTGATATGCTTGAACATCTTCATCACCATCTTTTGTTACTTGTTCAAATGCTTCATTTTGATAATCAACTTTTAAATGACTTTTACAAGATTTTGCATAGTTAAGTACTGATTTAATTTGAATACCCTTTTTCTCTTTCTTTAAATATCTTGCATAAATCTTTGTTGCAGAATATTGAGCATACCCATCATAATCTTCAAACTTTTTAAAGTAATTACTTTTACAAGCTAACATATAGAAAATTAAATACATATACTTAAACAACTTATTATCATCTCTATTTGGAGTGTAGAATTCTTCATCAAACTCTTTAGCCATTTGAGTATATCTTTTATTTTCTTCTTTTGAATATAACATTATTGTACCTCACTAACACCTAATTCATTCTTTACAATAACTATTTCACTATCATAAGGAATACATAAATCACTATGGTGTGAAATAATAAATGTACTTTCAATATCTTTTAGTTCTTGAGTAATAAAATTAATAACTTTATCACAACTATCAGCATCAAGATTATCAGTAATTTCATCTAAGAAAATAATATTGCTAGAGAAATTCAAGTGTTTAGATAACATATCTCTAATTGCAAATTGAGTAATTAAATCTACTCTTTGTTTTTCACCACCGGATAAGTTCTCATATTCTTTATTGCAAAAAGTAATATCAATGTTATTACCATCAAGTTTAAAATCAATTTCATCAGTATTGAAAATCTTAGAAGCATACTCTTTTGCTTTCATATTAATATAATCAATACTATTACTTAAAAGAATACCTCTAAAGTCTCTCTTAATATAAGTATTAAATTTGTTAACTACTTCAATGTGTTGATTAACTTTGTTTTTAGCATCAATACACTTTTCTTCTTGTGTGTTAACATCTTGTAATTTTGTAGTATATTCTTCAATTTTCTTCTTGCAATCTAATAATTTTTCATCATGTGATTGCATATCTTTCTCAACTCTAATAATCTCTGATTTGAGATTTTCAATGTCTCTAGATAAGACATCATTTGAATAAAGTCTCTCTTCTTCAACAATTGCTTTTAATCTAACATTAACAGATTCAGTACTTGACTTAAACATTTCTTCAACTTTATCACTTGCTAAACCATATTCAGTTTTATTTGCATCAATATCAGAAAGAGTTGCTTTTAAATTCTCTTTAATAGTTTCTAATTGTTGTTCTTTAACTGATGTATCAGGTTTAATAACATTAGGAATTTTTTGACCACAAGTTGGACAAATATCTTTAATGTTCTTCATATCAACAATTTCTTTTTCTAATTGTTGTGATTGAAGAGTAAGAGTTGTCTTAAGAGTTGTTAATTCTTTATCATACTCAACAAATTGAGAAAATAATTTATTCTTTCTATCATTCTTAATATTTGTTTCTTCTAACAACTTGGCATTTAATTGATTCTTTTCATCAACAAAAGAATTTAGTTTTTCAACATTAGTATTAAACTTTGTTGTTAGTTCATTCAATAAATCTCTTTTTTGAGTCAATACAGCACTAAAATCAGTTTCTTGAGATAAACTTTCTAATTTGTTATTTTCAAGTGTTAACTGCTCAGTATAGACACCTCTCTGTGTTGTTAAAGATAAGTATCTATCTTCTTCTTCTCTTAACTTAGTATTTAATTCAGACAATCTAACATCTAGTCTTTCTTTTAAGTCTTGAATCATAAAGTCAGACTTTGATAAATGTTCTAAGACCTCTTTTCTTCCTGCAGGAGTATTTGCCGTGAATTTATCAGGTAAACCTTGACCAAGTAAAATAACACCACCAATAAGTTCTCTTGTTAAATCAGGAAGTAATTCATCTAAGATTGCTTGTGATTCTCTAATACCTTTACCACTCTTGTCTTCATTATTAACAATGACTTTAAGATTTGTACCATATGTTTTATCATCTTTACTTCTAATAAGTGTATAAGAATCATTATCAACCATAAAATCTAATGAGACATAGCAACCATCATCAAAATAGATATTACTTAAATTAGACTTAAGGCCACTAATAGTTTCACCAATTAAAGCAAAAGAAATAGCATTAGCAATAGTAGATTTACCTGCACCATTACTTCTAGCTGCATCTTTAGGATTCTTATTAATACCACTAATTAAACAATAACCTCTATCAGTTAAATCAATTGTAGCATCATTGAAAGAAAGAAAATGATGAATATGTAATTTTAGAAACTTAATTGTCATCTTCTTTTACCTCAATTAATTGATATATCATACCACAAAGAAAATCAACACTATAATATTCATCTTCTAAAAATAACTCTTCATGATGATATTTATCACCTTTGCCCCACCCTAAATAGAATGTCCAAAAAGCACCCTCAATTACATCCAAATGTACACTTTGAATTTCAAACCAACTATCTTTAGGTAGGAATTTTCTACATCTATTTTCAATTGTCTTAATAAAATTATTTGTAAGTTCTAATTTCATTTACACACCTCATTTAATTCTTCTACAATAATATTAGTATTGCCGTACTTTTCAAGAATAAATTTTTTAAATTGTTCTAAGTGGTCAGCACTATTAATACCTAATGTTTTAGCAACAGCATAATCTGTAGTATTAAATTCTTCACTATATAAAATAAATCTATATTCAATGACATCAGTTAATGTTTTAATAACATCTCTTGCTTTTTCTTCTAATTTATCAAAACACTTAATAGAAAGAACTGCATTTGGCTTTAATCTATATAATTGCTTGATATCTTCTTCAGTATTAATTTCAAGTTTATAAAAATTTAAAGCATACGGATTTTCAATAAATTCTATTTGCAATGTATCAGTATCTAAAATTGCAACATGATGTTCATACTTAAATGCATCTTCATTGAAGTTTTGACCACATAATACACCTAAATTGAGAATTTTATCTTTAACAACCCAATCACCATTATGTAAATGACCATTGATATATAAATCACAATTCTCTAAAATCTCATCAATTTTAAACCCTGTTGTAGATAAGTAAGGTCCCATTTGAAAATCTTTAATATCATTGTGAGAAAATATAATTAATTTTTTATTGTAATCTCTATCTGTTAAATATTCTTTTAAAGGCTTTCTATTATCTTCTGTAATATATGGTAAGAATAGTAAATCAGTAGCATCATCTAAATGATAAAGATATGGAGTGTCTTCAATAACACCTATTTTATGAAGTGCTTGAGTAGAACTATATTGAAGAGATGATTCACCACTCTCATGATTACCAACAATAAAATGTTTTAATCTAGAGGACTTATTCCACTCAATCTCACTTAAGGATGTAATTTCTTCTCTATCTAAATCAGGTCTATCAAAAGTATCACCTAAAAAGATTTCTTCAACACAATCATGTTCTTTAGCAACTTGTTCAGCCCAACTAATAGATTTAATGATATGTTCAAGACGAGTAGAGAAACACTTACCTCTACTTCTTACAATAGATGAATATTTAGATAAATGGATATCACCGACAATTAATAATTTCATACAATTTATTATACAATTAAATTAACCAAAGAGCAACAATGATAAATGTTCTCCATAAGATACCCCAAGTTGATAACCCAATGAATGTAGTAACACTTGTAGGATTATCTTCAGTACTAGATGCCACACTAGCATTTTTAATTGCCATGCTAATGAAACTTAATCCCATAAAAATTGTGCCTAAAATTCTAAATACCATTATTTCACACCTCCTTCAATCTTATCAATTACTTTAGTCCCCCATCTACTGGCGGTACCTTCAAACCAAATCCCGTCGTATTCTTTATTTGGAAGACCTTTTCTACTTCTATAATTTTGATAGTGATATCTAATAGCACTAGGAATAGTTACAACAAATAACATGAAAGGACCAAAGATTAAGTTTTGTAAACTATGCCCAAATTCATGTCTTCTTGTATGTTCAAACCACTCTTCATCAGGACATTTAGTTGTGTAACCACCACAAAGAGCAACTGCACCAAGATTTAATCCACCCCAATTGCCACCAATTTCTACAATATATGAGAAACCATTTCTATGAACTTTACCATTTAAAAATATGATAGCAAATAAAGTAACAATAAGTCCAACTAAAGTCAACAATAAACCCCAAGTTAAACTAATAAACCAATAACCAATACATTTTAATACTTTCTTCATACTTATCCCCTAATATTTCATCTCATTAGTTATATCTACTAATTTCCTTGCAAATGCTCTCTTTTCATCTGTCAAACAATTTTCCTTTGCATCTAAATCTAATGCAAATGAGATTAGGTCCCAAAGCCAATAAACTTCTTCCCCTTCTAAAGTTAAGTGCAATTCTTTATATTCGTATCTCATAATACCTCCCTAATAAGATAATACTGAACAAACTATATAATCAATAAGTCTTTGATTACTCATATCAAGTAACCCAGACTTTAACTTGTAATCTAAACTTGTAATAAATTCAAATACTTTAATAAGCGAAGTAGCAGAATATTTACCACAATTATATGAGATTGCTTTATATTGTTTCATTGACATACCAAGAGATTCAGGAGTTGAATTCTTACCTAATTGTACATCAATAAGTTGTTTAAAGTTTTTATGCAATATTGTAATTAAGCCTGTACCTTCAACATCAATACTATCAATATCTTCTAAGACACTTATGATTGTATCTTTGTCTTTCTTCAAGATTGCATTTGTGAAGTTAAAGATTGTTAAAGGACTTAAATCATTATAACCACCAATATCAGATAATTCCCTAAATACTTGTTCTTGTTTAGAAACATCAAAACATTTAAGTTTTTTCATCTCATTATCAAGTCTATAAATATTTTCATTGTTTTTACCTAAAGATGCAGTGATGTCATATAGCCACTTAATCTCATTATCATTTAAACCAGGACATTGAGATTTCATATATGCTTGAATTTGCCAATCTTCTAACTTAGGAAATTCATAAGTATTTTCATAATCAAAGGCTAATTCATTACAAATAATAACAACATCTTTTATTGTGGTTAAATCAACTTCTTGAGGACATTCAAACTTTTGACATGAATATACCTTAAGAGTATTTGCAGTTTCACTTAAATTAAAAACATCAATGTCATTTGTATAGACTTCTTCAAAAGAATTAATATATTCTATTGGTAATTTTCTAACTTCAGATAGTTTATTTACATATTGAAATGCTAAAAATGGATTATCAACCCATTTAAATATATACAATCTATCAGTAGCAACATTAAATGTTAATGCAGTTTTAAAGTCTCTTAAATCTTCTATTGTGTGCATCTTACAAACTCCCAAAGATTAGTTAAGAAATTCTCAATAAAGAATTCTTTGTTTAGTCTTGAATCTCTTAATCTCTTTTTAAACCCTGATATAAAATTATACATTTCAAAGAGTTCATTAGAATAATTTTCATTAATAAGTTTCAATAATGTTTGTAACAAAACATTAAAAAATACTTGTAAATCAAATTTATCAAATTCATCTTTTAAATTTATTTTTTGTGTGATACTTAATGTATTTGAATAGTTTGCTTTATGCATTTTTGTAATGATTGTCTCACATAACTCTTCTAACTTAGTTAAATCACCTGAATGTAGAGATAAAACTTGACCAGGTGTTGTACAAACATCTAAAATATGAGAAGATTCTTCATTTGTAGTAAAAGGTGTGCTAGAATCACTTGAAAATGGGTCAAAATCAAAGTCTTTATCAAGAAATTTTGCTAAAGTGCTTCTTGAATAGGGTTCAAATTCAAAACTAACACATCTATTTGAAACAGTTTGAAGAATCATTGATTTATTTGCACATAATAATACCAAATATGCATATGAAGATGGTTCTTCTAAAAACTTTAATATAATATTTTGATGTCTATCAGTTAAAACACTACAATCTATTAAATACATTGCAGGTATTGGTTTTGTTGCAATCTCATTTATAGTATCTAAAGAAATAATCTCACTAATATCAATTAAATCAAGATTAAAATACTCAGCAAGTTCTTTTGCAAGAGTATGTTTACCACAACCTACTTCACCACATAATAAAATAGAATGAGGCAAAGTTGTAATAGTGTATGATTTTAATTTTGCAATTAACTTATCTTGACCAATCATTAAAGACTCCTACAAATATTAATAAGACCTACACTAATTGTTGTTTTAGGCATAGTATCATATCTTAAAGAATTTTTAATGTCAAATATTTTAGACATTAACTGATTAAAGTATGCAGTACTACCTTCAAAACCAACAACATACTTAATACACATCTCTGAATTATTTGCTTCTAATGATAATGGGATTTTTGTTAAGTTAATATCTTTAAATAAGCAATATTTATTTAAGTCTAACACAAAATCTAAATATTGTTCAATGAATAGTTTTAAGTCACCACCACTATTAAAGCAATCTTCAACAATTCTTAATACTTCTTTCTGATTTCTTTCTACTAAATTATTTGTTAATTTAATAAATGTTTCATAAGAGAAGTTACCTAAACTTTGTATCACATTTGTTATACATAAGTCTTTACTATACCCAGCACATTTCTCTAACATTGCAATAGCATCTCTCATACCACCACATGCCAATTTTGCAATATAATCACAAGATTCATCATAGTTTGTAAAACCTTCTTGACTTGCAATATATTTTAATCTATCTCTAATCTTATCAGAAGAGATTCTAGACAAGTTAAATCTCATAACACGATTGAGAATAGTTGCAGGAATCTTTTGTGGGTCTGTGGTGCAGAAAATGAATACTGTGTACATAGATGGCTCTTCAATGCATTTTAAGAATGCTTGCCAACCTTGATTTGTAATAGCATGACATTCATCAATAATAATGACTTTATATTCAGCATCTAAAGCCCTTTGTTTAGAATCATCAATAATTGCTCTAACATTATCAACACCATTGTTTGAGGCAGCATCCATTTCAATTGGAAGACCATTACCGTGATTTAATTCTTTTGCAAAGATTCTCGCTAAAGTTGTTTTACCATCTCCAGAAGGTCCACAAAATAAATAAGCATGACTAAATTCATTAGTTGCTAATTGTTGTTTTAGAATCTTCACAACTACATCTTGACCAATAACTTCACTAAATTGTTTTGGTCTATATTTAACTGCCAATGCTTCACTCATAATCTTGTCTCCTCAATAATCTCTAATTGTTCAGATGGTAACCAACCTTCAAAGTCTTCTTTCATATCACACTTATTGATAATATCATAATATACACCATACACATAAATCATCTTACCAACTTTTTTACTTACTGCAAACTTAAGATATTCATGTAATGGATATTTACCACCATTCCAATTACTTACCAATAATTCATTATCAGTAGCATTTAAAAGATGCTTATCTAGTTTTACTATATACAATATATTATACTCAAATGTTTTCTCAACATGCTTTTTAATATGAAAAGTATGATGTAAACTATCATACTCTCCAACTTCTGCTTCATGTACTTGTTCTAATTGTTTTAATATTAATTTATTAATCATTTTTCTCTACACAAAAAGTTGCAATAATATCGGCACAATGTAATAATACACATAAATTGAACTTTGCTAAGATTTCAGACAAATCATTAACAGGGTCTTTATCTACTGCAGAGTATTGATACATTAAAGCCATTGTTTCTTCATTTGTTAATGGAATAAATTGACTAGCAATTAGGTATGAGATTGTGCCTTTATTGCCTAAAATCTTTCTATCTTTTGCATCTTTAACTTTATATGATTTTGTAGAAACCCAATCAAAGTTACCAAGTTCATCATATTTTTTACCATAATTTGAATAGACTTTTTCATTTTTAATTGTTTCTTCATAAAAATTAATTTTATTTAAATCATGAAGAAGGCCAACAATAATTAATGATAACTTAGAGTACTTATCCTCAGGAATGAATTTATCACAAAGAGATGATAAAGCACGATAAACATTTAATGAATGTAAACAAAGGCCACCTGGAAAACTACAATGATACTTTGTACTTGCAGGTGCAGTAAAGAAGCCATTATCATCTAAATAATTGATAAGACCTTCAACATCAGCACCCTGTCTACCGCCATTTGCAGCATCTAAATCCCAAAGAATGTTACAAAATACTTCTTTGTTTTCTTTAATTTCATAAGCTTCTAACATAAATTATCTCCTATTCTAACCAAATCTTTGTATGAAAATCTTCATCAGCATGACTATAAATATATTCAATTGCTTCTTCTTCAGTTTCAAATGGAATTTTAACTTGAGCAACAGCATCTTTCAGTTCAATTCTTAACTCAAAACATGCATAAGTATTACTAGCCATATATTATCACCTCTACTATATTATACAACTTGGTGGACACAAAGGGACTTGAACCCTTAACCGACGGTTTATGAGACCGTTGCACTAACCGATTGTGCTATATGTCCATAGATAAATGCCACATGTTTTTACTTCGGTCAAATGTGGCACACCGTGAGTTCTTTATAGTGACTCTAACTTATTTATCTTTCTTCTTCTAATGTTACCTTTTTCATCAGTATAGTATTCAACATTAGCATTCTTATTTTCATAAGTTTTTTTGTAATGTCTTTTTCTATATGGTGGAACAAAGTAGGAATTGTTTGTGTATGGACCATCAAGTAAATTATTAATTTGTTTTAATGTATCTAACTTACTCATAATTATTTACCTGCAATGTGTTCTAACATTTTTTGATGGTTTTCTTCAGTAGTTACAACAACATATTCAGTAACTCTATCACCAACAAAATCTTTGAGTGATTCTTTTAAATCTTCTTTTGTCTTTAAATCTTTCTTTAGAACATTCTTATCAATAGATGTGGTTGTCTTTGTAACAACTTTAATATATTGACTTAACTTTAGTTCTTGTAACTTGGCTAACAGTGCCTTTTCATCACCATAACTAAATTCATTCTTTTGGAAATAATGAGCAACTAAGTCATCACCATGAAGTTCAACATCATTATCTTCTTTCATAAGTGCTAATAAAGAATCTTTATTTGCATCAACACTTGCAGTTAACGCTTCAATTTCTTCTTTTAACTTAGTCATTTGTTGAGTCTTTTCTTCAATTTCTTGACTCATGCTGTAAATGTCATTAATTAAAGTTTCTTTTTCTTTTTCATGATTAATCATACTTTCACCTCTTATAATAAATTTATAGTTAGTTTATTTTTTGGTATAAAACTCATGCAATTTAGTTTAGTTCTACAAGTACATATTTTATTTGTCTTAGAACAAATCCATTTAGAACCACTTAAAGTTTTAATAATTTTACAATGTTTACATTGTCTACCAGTCATATTTCTTACCTCTTGGTTTACCTTTTTGATAGTACACAACTTTATTTAATCTTTCACAAAATGTTGTATACCACTCATCTTCAATTCTATGTTTACCCCAACCTCTATGTAGTTTCTTAAGTTCTCTTTTAATTGTAACTTCTCTATCTAGAGATTGGTTGTAATGAGTCTCAACATTGAGACATTTACCTAATTTAAAGTTATTATAACAAATCATCTACCTTTGCCCAACCAAATGAATCACAATAGTAGTAAACACCATCTAATTCAACAACATCTGACATTGACAATGAATGACCTTTAAAATCTTCAGGTCTGTTAATATTGAATTCAGTAAATAAGTCTTCTAATGCTTTGATTGGTTTTACATCTTTAGTAGAACCTTTATAGACTACTTCATAATCACTAAGTTTAAAATTATGTTTTTTAGCATAGTCATAACTCATAAATGAGTATTCAACTTTTCTAAAATCTTTAAGTTGTAAAATTTTGTACTTCATACTAATACCTCACAGTTATATTATAATGAGATATTTTTTAAATGTCAACAATCTTTATTATCTTCTTCTAATTTATCAACTAAGAACTTCATTAACTTCTCATCTATGACAAAATAGTTATGTCCGCCAGGTTCAAATGCAAATGCTATACAACCATTAAATACTCTTTGTGTAAATGCTTCATCTCTATTCTTTGCAATCCACTCTTTCTTAATAGAGAATGATTCTTTTTCACTGGTTGGTGTTTTACATTCTATAAGCAAAGATGCCTTAGAAATTAAAACGTCAGATTTATTAAACAAACCAGCCCCAGAATTTGGCTGAACAACTCCTCCAAGCATATCTGCAATTTGTGATTCTTGTTGTGATGAATAATAACGCGTTGAATTTTCATTCTTTGTTTTTTGCTTCATTTTTCTTCCTCTCTAAAGTTTTTCTTAATGATTCACTTGTTTTCTTTTTACTTTCTTCAGTGTGATGACGCCCTAAAAATCTTTTTGAATGTTTTAATGCTTCACACAATTTTAAAGATTGTGAAATCTTATTTTTAGTTTCTAGAGATGCTTTTTTACCATAGTTTGGATTATTTTCACCCTTGAATGATTTTCTATTTTTTAAAGCCTTTTTATAATAATCTATGGGTCTTTTTGCACACACCATCTTATACACACATCTTTTAGAGCAATAAACACCTGAACCATATTTTTTACTTACATAATAATCAGTCATTACTTTTCCACATATTGGACATGTATGCTTTTCTAATCTCCATTTGTAAATGAAATCTTCTTCCTCTTTAGTTTTCACGCTCTTCTTTTGATTATTAATAATAAACATTTTTTCATTTCTACTTTTAAGTGCATTATTATGTTTTAATTGTTCATCTTTTGTAAATATTTTTGCTCTTTTATGACAACTATAATTATCATTTTTACATGACCAATGAGTTCCTCTTCTTATAAAACCAATAATTCTAGTAGATACATTAAGTAGTTCACTTATATATTTCTCAGAATAACCTAAATCTAAATAATTCTTAATCAATGAACACTTTTCAAATGAGCATTTGCAATTTCCATTTCTCTCTTCACTCAATCTAGTTGAAAAACCACCATCACTTATATTGTATCCAATATCAATATTTTTGGCATCATAGAGTTTAATCCAGTAAATCTCCCTCTCATCCATCAACTCTTTAGTCTCAACTTCTTCCAAGAGTTCTACTTGAAAATTTTCTTTACCATATTTTTTAATTGCTCTTTTAACTAAATCGCCACTTCCCAAATACTCTCTAGTAAATTGTGAACTCTTATGTTGACCAATATAGATTTTACCATTAACTAAATTGGTTGTTTTATAGATATATCCATACATATGCTAAATCTCCTAACTATTGTTCTCATTTAATTTAGCATTTTTTAATTGAGGGTAAAACTTACCACACTAGAAATCTTGAAGCACCTGAATTTGGTTGTTGAGTTGCATGTAATTTTTTACATACATCTTTTTCTTGAGCATCACTGAAAGTTCTTGTTGCCTCTTTATTTTTAGGCATCTGATTTTTTCTCCTTTGGGTCATCTTCCCAAAAATCATCATCATCTTGAAGTTGTTCGTATGTTTCAATAAGTTCTTTTGCATTTTCGTACTCATTTTTAGCTGCAAAACTTGAAACATACATAATCTCAGCACTATCTAACCAAACAGGGCAAACATCATCTACAAGAGCATTTGCAAATTGAATGGCATAAACACCTTTTTGCTTAGGACTTTCATGAATAGATACAGCATGTCCATCTTCTAATAAAATTTTTAATTGACTAAACAATGTTTCATAAAACTCTTGTTTATTTTCATAATTCGCTTTTGAGAATACAATTTTATTTGTCTTATTCATCATTACTCTTCTTCCTTTGCAAAATCTACATTGAATGATTCACCAACATTAATATTTAACATCTTTTCAAATGCAACAATATTAGGGTCATCTTTTTGTGATAACTTGTCATAGACTTTATCATAAATCTTATGCCAAATATCTAAATGTTCTTCTAAATAAGGTTTAATGTTTTTCTTACCTCTAATCTTAATAGGTTCACCATTTTCATCACACATTGGTTCACCTGTTTCAGGATTTAAAACAACAAAGTTACCTTGAGATGGGTTAGCAATAAAACCAAAATAAGTAGCAACATCAATTGTATCTTGTAAGATATCAACACCTTTAGTATAAGATATGCAAGTTCTACCAAGTTTTCTATCCCATGGGCATACTTTAGTCTTTAACACAGCACATTCCATAATATAACCTGCAGGAGATTCAGCACTATTAGATAATTCATTTAAATCTTCATCAAAGAATTTACCCTTCTTTAACATAAGTCTAACTGAACAACTATGTTTCCAACCTCTACCACCACTTGTAACTAATGGATTACCATAACCACCAATGTTTTCTCTTAATTGATTAATACCAATAAGAGTACAATTATATTTAACAAGTAATGAAGTAACTCTCTTAACAAAGTCACCTAAAACTTTTGCAATACCACCCATTTCTTTCTTTTCAAATGATTCACCAAATACTTGTTGAGAAACTAACATTGAAAGTGAATCAATAACAACCATGCCAACTTCACCAGTTCTAATAAAATTAACAATGTCATCAAAGATATTTTCTGCAGGTTGGTCTTCCGGTCTATAACAAATTGTTTGAACAGGGTGATTATTCATATCATAACCTGTTTTCTTAGCCCAAGAAGGGTCAACAGTACATTCTAAGTCAACCCAAAGAATCTTTCTAGGGTTATCTTTATTGTTCTTTAATTCTTTCTTTTGGAATGATGCACAAATTAAATAAGCAAGAGTTGTTTTACCACTACCTTCAGCACCACAAATTTCAACAATCTTTCTTTCAGGAAAAGAATTATATAAACAGAAGTCTAAACCAGGACTTCCTAAAGATAAAGTACCATAAGATGTTAAATCTTCAACACCTAAAGAAACAACATTATCACCTTGCTTCTTATTAATCTTTTTTAAAATTTCTTGTAAACTTAATTCTTCAGCCATTATTCTACCTCACAATACACATGTATATTATTATCTTCATATTCATCATACAAATAATTCCAATGTTCTCTTTCAAGTTCCTTTACAACATCAGAAGCATATTTATCTTTTAAAAATGTTCTTAATGATAAATCTTGTAACATCCCATATTCATCAATCTCATCTTTAAGCCATGAATCTTCAATGTCCTTAACAAATTCTCTAGCACCATCTTCTAAATACCAACTAAGAGGATTGTAATCTTTTTCATACTTTTCTTTAAATAAATATTCAATTATATCTTGAAGTGAGATATCTACATAATAAGTATAATCAAATGAATCATCTTCAAGTGGATATTCAGTACATGAAATAGAAGCACAATAAGTTAAACTAGTTCTCATTAATTGTCTCCTTAGAACCATACAAGTTCAATTGCATTTCAGTTTGTCTGCTTGTAATTAATTTTCTATATTTATTCATAGTTGTCTTTGATACCTCCCAACCGTTATTAATATAATTTTCAACATCTTCAAATTTAACATATTTAACAACAGACTCTTTAAAAACTCTAAACCTATTTTTTGTATTACTGTCATATTTCTTATTTCTTTTTGTTATATTTGGATTACCTTTAACCCAACCATCATTAAGATAATTTTGTAAATCAACTAAATTAACTGCCTTAATTTGATTTTTCTTATGAATATATACTTTACCCTTATTCTTCTTCCCTGATTTTCTTAGACTCCCAATTTTCCAACCTTGTTTTAAATATTCATCAAGTTCCTCTCTAAATATATACTTAAATACTTTTCCATTATTTACAGTTATTTTATTTGCAATTGATTTATTGCTTTTACCAAGATGACTTTCAGACATTCTTTTTCTGACTTTTTCTTTATATTCATTATCTTGCCACTTCTTCTTGCTTATTATAGATAATTTTTCTATTGTTTCTTTTGAATGATGCTCAATTGGACAACCATCACCACCTGTAGTTAAATTATAACCAAATTCTTTTTTATTAGATTTATAATGTCTAATCCAGTACTTTTCTCTATTATTTAATCTTTCTTTAGTATCGCACTCTTCTATCAACTCAACTTTGAAATTATCAATACCGTACTTATTCATTGCAAGATGTAAATACAACTTATCATCTTTAACTTTTGCGTGATGTTTATGTTCACTAAACCTTTTAGTAATTGACTTCTTTGTTTGACCAATATATACTTTATTCGTCAATATATTTGTTATTTTATAAATGTTACCATACATATGCTAAATCTCCTTATTCAATAAATTTAGCAACCATTCATCATGTCTTGAGCAAAATTACAAAATACTTGATGTACTACTCATTTTCATTTCTTCAGTTTTTGTAGATATTAATCTTCTAAGACAGTCACACATATCTTGAGCAGAGGCTACTTTATTTTTAACTGTTCTATAAGCACTATCATAAATTGTTGCAACAACAGATTCATATTGTGCAGAAATGTTTGCTTGTGCTTGAACTTCAGCAACAGTAACTTTACTCTTACCTGCAGCATCTTTCAAAGCACTTTGATTAATAACACTTTTTGAATAAACTTCTTTTGATGCACTACTACTCATATCAGCATAAACACCTAATTGTTCAACTTTTTCTTGCATAAAATAAACCATATTAGTTAATTCTAAGTAGTATCTTTCTAGTGTAGAAATAGTAACATCACTATCTCTAATGCATTCAACATACAAATCACTCATAAGATTATCAAGACCTTCAGAATACTTTTTAACAACTGCAGCACATGTATCATTAAAATATTGAACATTTGCTTCTGTATCATTCATTATCTTGTTAACTTTATCCACATCTACATTATTTAAATATGTTTCCATAATTTAGTTCCTCTCAATATTATACAATTAAAATTGAATAATCACTTTCCATTAAAACTCTTTTCTTTATAGATGGAATTTCAATGTAATCATAACCATTAAGTTTGTTAATATTAACACTTTTACAACCATCTTGTTTCATCTTTGTAATTGTATCTAGTGGTACATAGATGACTCTATCATGGTCAATAAACCAAATAACAACACCAATAACCACATTCTTACAATGTCTATAACTTAATAAATCTTCATATTGAGTTAAATCACTAAATGGAAAAGTATTATCATAATGACTTTTTGTTTCAAGCATATATAGTTTATCTTTTGGAAAACATAAAAAGTCACAAGGGTTCTTAGCATTGCCTTTATAACCTGATACATTATCTCTAAGTCTTAAAATAAATGTTTCAGGAAAACATCTCAACCAATCTTTTTTAAATTGTCTCTCAAAATCTTTACCTCTATTTACTCTACTCATGTTTAAATCTCCAACTAATAATTTTAGGAACACATGTTTCCCAATCTATGACATGATGTATTCTCTGATGTTGCTCACCCATCATTGATATCTTTACACTTGAAGGCATACACATTACGGAATAGAATGACTTCAAATATGTACCATACTTCAGATAAGCATCACTGTTACCACCTTCTGTAACTTGTGTTTGCATTTGTACTAAATCAACATTACATACTGTTAGAAAGAGTTTTCCGATAGAACCAAGTGTAGTATAGGTATTAACATCATCATTCATTCTTCCAATAAATGTAAATGGATTATCTACTTTGCAGAAAAATGAATTCATTGCTTTTCTCTTTAATTTATTTCTCCAAGCAGAACCATTCAATCCACCAATCAAATCTCCACCTTGAGCAAATGCTATACTTAAAGCCTTAGATTCTTCTAGATATTCTAACATGTATTCACACATCTTATCTAGATTCTTGATTTTATATGTTAAGAGTTTGTTATCTTCTTCACATCTAATTTCAAATAGTTTATAGTCATCTTCTAACTCTAGAAAGTATTTTAAGTTAAGTTGCTTTGCTAATTCAAAGCAAACATTTCTTGCATACACAACTACTTTATTATTTTTAAAGTTATCACATATATCAAATGTATCAGCAACTTTTTTCTTGTCAAATACTAAAACATGCTCAACACCAAAGTTATTGATGTAAGCATCTTTAGTAGAATCTTCATTGTCAAGTATTATATAGTATTTACCAGTGTACCCTTGAGACAAGATTGTATTTACTGTATAAACTTTATCTGGTCTACCATTTGAAAGAATGAAAATAGCAAACTCATCTAACATTATTGTTTTGATTTAAATTCCATAGGTGAAACTAATTCTGATAAATCATTTGTTTCTCTAATGACTTTACCAAGATAGAATGTTGAACCATCAATATGTTCTACATATAATTTATCATCTTCAATAAAGTAACATTCAACATGAGGTAATAATAAAGTTGTATCAATAACTTTACCATTTAAGACTTCAACATATCTCTTTAAAGAATATCTAATCATCTTTCAACTTCACCTCTAATTCTTTCTTTTAAATAACTACTGCTATATTTATGTTTTCTAGATAAATATACAATGTCTTTACCCATTTCAACAAGTAAGTTTTTATTTTCAAAATCTTTACCTTGATGGTCAGTACCTAAGAAATAAATATCAAAAGGAATACTTTGAAGCATATCTCTAGCATCTTCACAATCTTCATACGGAATTACTTCATCTACACCTTTAATATTCTTTAATTGAATATATCTTTCATAAATTGTTTGAACAGGGCATTTATAATTTGGACAACAATGTAAAGCAACAATTAAATAATCACATTTAGATTTTGCTTCTTGAATTGCAAGAATATGTCCAGCATGTAACACATCTGCTACCATAGGATAAATACCAACTATTTTCTTTTTTTCAGCCATTACAATCACCTCTTTCTATTTTATTATACAATTTATCTTTTAAATTTACTGCTTATAATTTTTGGAACTGCTAAATCCCAATCTATGATATGATGTAATCTTTTATGAAAAGAACCTACTGTATATATCTTTGTACAACTAGGACAAATCATAATTGAGTAGAAAGACTTAACATAAGTACCAAATTTTAAATAAGAGTCAGTTAAACCACCTTTTGTTATTTGAGTACCAATTAAACCAAGATTAACATCAACAGTTGTAAAGAAAAGTTTACCTATAGAACCTAACTTTAAATAAGTATTGACATCATCATTAAATCTACCAAAGAACATAAACTCATTATCAGATTTACAAAAGAATGAGTTCATCGCCTTTCTTGCTAATTTTTCTCTATACACAGGGCCGGTAGTTCCAACACCACCAATAAAGTCTCCTGTTTGTGCGAAGCATACGGTAGTGCATTTGCTAGTTTCTAGAAATTCAATATATGTATCAATTACAGCATCTAAATCTCTAATATACCAAGTCTCTAATTTTTTACCATTTGGTTCTCTATGAATGAAATTTGTATAATCATCCTCTAATTCTAGAAAATATTTATAGCCTAAATCTCTTGCAGTTTGGTGACAAATGTTTCTAGCAAATACAATGGTCTTGTCATCATCAAAGTTGTCCATAATGTCAAACTTCTTTAATGCTTCTGCTTTATTGAAGATGATAATATTTTCTTCTCCAAATTTTTGTTTATATAAATCTATTTGTGAATCTTCATCATCTAAGATAATGTACCACTTACCGGTATATCCACAACGATTTAAAGAGTCAACAGTAACTAAACTATTGGCTCTACCGTGACTTAATATAAATACTACAAAATCATCTCTCATTATTTTCTAAACTTGCTACTAATAATCTTAGGGACAGCAACTTCCCAATCAATTAAGTGGTGAATTCTTTTGTGTGATTGTCCCATTTCGGAAATTTTAACACAACTTGGACATAACATTACACTATAGAAAGATTTAACATATGTACCATATTGTAAGTATGCTTCAGTAATACCACCAGCATTTGCTTGAGTTTGTGGTTGGTCTAAACACATATCTCTTGTAGTAAAAAATAAGTAACCTCTTTTACCATAATCAACATATGCATTGACATCATCATTGAATCTACCTAAAAATTGGAATGGTCTATCTACTCTACAAAAGAAACTATTCATTGCTTTTCTTGTTATTTGTTGAGACCAAACAGAACTACCTGTACCACCTAAGAAGTCACCAGTTTGTGCAAATGCAACACATACTGCACCTGATAAATCTAAGAAGTCTAAGTATGGTTGAATGAGTTCATCAAATTGAGTTACATATCTTGTCTTTAAAGAATCATCTTCTTCATATCTTTGTCTAAAACACATGTAGTCATCTTCAAGTTCTAAGAAGTATGTAAGACCTAATTCTTTAGCAATTCTATGAAATACATTACGAGCAAAAGTTGGAACACCTCTACCTTTGAAGTTATCCATAATATCAAATGTTTTACCTGCTTCTTCTTTGTTGAAAATAATTATATGTTCTTCACCAAAGTTTTTAATGTATTCATCTCTTTGATTGTCTTCATCATCAATAATGATATACCATTTACCTGTGTAATTAACTTCTTTTAAAGTATTAACAGTTCTAACATTATTGGCCCTTCCATGAGACAATATCATAATTGCAAAATCATCTCTTACCATAAACTACCTCTAATATATTATACTTTAAATTTACTACTGATAATTTTAGGAACTGCATTTTCCCAATTTATGTTATGATGAATTCTTCTATGACCAAGTCCCATCATATCAATCTTAACTGATGATGGAGATACCATAACACTATAGAATGACTTAATATATGTTCCAAGTTCTTGATACATTTCTGTATTACCACTACCAGTCTTTTGAGTTTCTTGTTGGTGCATACATAAATCTCTAAAAGTTAAGAAGAGCATACCTCTAGCACCTTCAGTAACATATGTATTAACATCATCATTCATACGGCCAATAAAAGTAAATGGTCTATCAACATTACATAAGAAAGTATTCATTGCCTTTCTTTTGATAACATCTTTCCACATTTGACTACCTGTTCCACCAATCCAGTCACCTTGTTGACTCATTGCAATTGTAGTAATTTGTGGGCATTCTTCCATATATTCAATCATTGCATCAATTATTAAATCAAAATTATTTAAAATATATGCAGTTAAAGAAACACCATCAGGAGAATATCTCATTTTAAATTCTGAATAATCATCTTCATATTCAAAGAACCATTTAAGACCAAGATTTTTTGCAATTTCAAAACATTTATTTCTAGCATAAACAACAGAGTTTCTACTCTTATCTAAAAATCTATCACAAATATCAAACTCTTCATTTTCTGCTTGTTTAATTCTATCAAAAACAATAACATGTTCTTCACCATAAAGTCTCTTATATTCATCTATAGTTGAATCTTCATTATCTAGAATTAAATACCACTTGCCTGTGTAAATATGTTCTTGAAGATATTTCACAGTATATTGTGCATATGGTCTACCATGTGTTAAAATAAAAATTGCAAAATCGTCTCTCATATTATTTCCTATAACTTGAACTTATAATCTTTGGATAAGCATTGTCTTTTGACATTTGTGGAATATATTTACCTTTCCACAATTTTGGCAAACAATAACTTGGTCCAATCATTGTTGAATAAAATGCCCTTGTGAATGAAGATGAGTTAGCATAATATAATGCCATACCATCTTCTTTAGAATCACCACCCTTTTGAGTATATTGTGGTGCAACTTCAACTTCAACAAAAGCAGGTGACAAGAATAATTTACCAACAGAACCATACTTAATTGCAGTATTAAAGTCTTCCATTGGCATATTCCATCTAATTTCTTTTTTAACATCTCTAAAGAAAAAGTTAGATACAGACCTTCTTGTCAAATAACCACCAGTAATAAAACCTTCATAACCACTAAAGTAGAAGTTTGGAGTTCCAAAACCAATGCATGTTATGTCATTATTAACTAAAAACTCTAAGTAACATTCTAACACTTTATTGATATCATTAATCTTTGTTCTTAAAAGTTTCTTATTGACATCATCAACAGGTCTGAATACGAAATTATTAATGTCATCATCACACATAATAAATGCATCAAGACCAAGTACTTTAGCAACATCTTCAATAAAGTTTCTAGCATATAACACACATGCACTTGGAATATTATTACTATCATGACCACTATCAGTTGTAATCATATAAGATTCTTTATTGAACACAAGTAATTTATCTTGATAAATCTCTTGGTACTGCTCGTATAAAGGGTCTTCATCATCAATAACTATATAATAGTCACCATTATAATTAAGGCCCTTGAGTGTGTCTAAAGTTTTACACACAGAAGGGTTTTTATGTGATGTTATAAACAACGCATACTTAATCATAATTAGTCTTTATTTGCAGGAGTTGTTTGATTATGGAAATCTTTACTCACAGGGGTACCTGTTTCTTCCATAATCTTTTTAATGTTTTTACTTAACTTAACATAACCATTAGCAATAGCATCATCAATATCAATGATAACTAAGGCACTTTGTTCCATAAGTTCTTGCATTTCTTTACTTGCATGAGCATAGTAATCAGCAATTTTAGAGTAAGTAAACACTATATGTCTTGTTGCACCTAATCTAAGGAATTCTTTTTCTTCTTCACTAACATTTGATGCATTAATATTTCTAAGTAATTCTTTATACTTAGTTAAATTCACTAATGAATCTAATCTTGGACATTCTGCGCTTGGAAGATATTGTGGAACACCAACTTTAGTAGTGTACTTTTTATCTTCTTCAGTTTCTTCAACGCCAAATAAGTTAAATAAATCGTCCATAAACACCTCCAAAATTATCTAATTTGTTTTTGAGAGAGAACATTTTTAACATTGCCGAAAGAGATAACAACAGCTTGATTATCACCAAAACTTAAATTAAAGACTTGTGAATCAAGTGTAGAAAGCATACTCTTAACAACCTCTAAATCTAAATTTGCAACATATGGTGTTTCAACATTACCAGATGTATATGCAACAACCTCATTATTTGTTCTTCTATGGTCATAAATAGTGACACAAGTCTCAGAGAATTCAAAGATACCGATGCCTCTATTTAAAGTATTTGTTGTATCAAACAATAATAATCTATCAATTGCATCTAAAACATCTTTTTTATCAAAAGTAACTGTATTGTCAAAAACTTTATTTGCTCTACCTCTAATAGCTGCAACAGGGAAAGAGTTAACTAAAGATTGGTCATTTGTTAAAATAGATGTAATTTCAACATTGTCTTGAGCAAACATAACTCTTGTTTGTGCAATACCGCTAACATCTTCAAAACCGAATGTAACATTAACATCACTATCTTTAAATAATTTAAAGAGTTTAACTAATTTTGGAGTTAACATAACTTTGATTGTTGTTGGTAATGCAAATGAGTTAACACATGCACTAGAATTTGTGAATGTTAAACAACCTTCTTGGTCTAAGTAATAGAGTTTTTGAACTTGTTTTGTAGCATTAACATTAATTTCTCTACTATTGTTATTTAAGATTGTCATTAATGTTGCACCTGGAACAACAAAACTAGATGTTGGATTACTAACTTTAATTTTTGGTAACACAACCATTGAATCAACATCAAACTTTAATGGGAACTTATATGTACCATTTGCTTTAACAACAAGAGCAGAATCATTAGTTGTAAGTTCAACTGTCTTTGTAGTAATCTTACTAATTAATGCTAAAAATAATTTTGCATCAACAACAGCATGAATTGAATCTTCATTATCTAAAGGTAAAGACACTTTCACATAGTATTCACCATTAGTAACATTTAAATCTAAAACTTTGCCATCAGCAACTAATTCAACGGTGTCATTAAATGCAACATTCTTTAATGCAGAGTCAGTATCAACAGCACCGACAATGCTCTTGCAAACTTCTTGGAATTTTTCCGCTTGTAAAATCATTTTTTTAACTTCCTTTCAATCATTATATTATACAACTTATTATTCAACTAATTTTCTAATAAATTGTTCAGTAGATTCAGTATGTTCACTAATAAGTTTAGCGATTGCTTCTTCTTTTGTCAAGTTATTTTTATTCATATATGAGTCTAATTCTTTAAGTAACTCTGCTTGATATTCATCTTCATACCAGTGAGATACATTATAAGCATCACAACTCATTGGAACATTCATATAAGGTTTTGCAGTATCTACCATAACTTGAGTTAATCTCTTAGCAACTTGTTCAGAGTTTTCTTCAGGACATTCACCTAAAACTTCATCATGAATTGTAATTAATAATTTAAAACCTAATCTATTAAGTTCTTCATCATTATCAATGTTAATCATTGCTAACTTAGTTAAAGTGGCTGCACCGCCTTGAATAATAGCATTAACACTTTGTCTTTCTGCTTGTGCAATAAATGAAGAATTATTTTTAATGACAATATCATCTTTCAATGCTTTTGAGATGATTTCATCTCTTTGTTTTCCCCACTTTGCTTTTGCTAATTGTTTCTTATAATCTTGAATCTTTAATTCTAATAACTCATCACTTCTATCTTCACAATCAATAAAAGGATTAAAGTTTTTTATAGAGTTATTATCTGTAAGAGATGTAAACTCATATTCAGGTAATAAGATGTCAGGCAATCTCCTTCTTCTACCATACCAATCTTCTACATACCCACATTGTTTAACACTCTTATGAGTGTCATTAATCCATTTTTCCACCTTTGGGAAGGCTTTAAAGAATTTATTAATGATTTCTTGGGCATCTTCTCTAGATTTGCCTAATTGTTCACCAATAGAGTTGGCCCCTCTACCATATTCAAGGCCTAATAAAATTGTCTTTGCTTGACTTCTTCTTTCTTTACCATCAACTTGTTTCTCATGAGTGATAGGATTAAACTCTAAACACTTCTCATAAGGGACACCAAAGGATAAAGATGCAATAACAGCATACAAGTCTTTACCTTCTTTATATGCATCAAGCATACTCTTGTCTTGAGACATGAAAGCAGTTAACCTAGGTTCTTGGGCCGACTTACGAATAGTCACTACCAACTATTCTATATTGTTTTCTAGTTTGTATTGACTTTTTCATAGCACCACCTCCTCTCTTTATATTTTATACCACTTTATATTTTCTATTATTTTAGTACAATTATCTTCTTTAGAATGTTTTTTAACTGATGAGCAGCTAGGGAGATATGTAATAGCCTTTCCTTGAATTGATGCTTTTATCTTTCTTTGTAAAGTTGTTTCAGCATATTTATCCCCAAATGGTTTATAATTATTATACCACCAAATAGTTGCATCTCTAATTGTTTTAAAATCTTTTCTTATTTTATTATCAATAATACAATAACAACCCACACCTCGTGAATTAAATCTATTCATTTGTGGCTCATTTGTTGTCATCATTTCTTGTCCACATCTTTGAGCATAACTTCTCTTCTCGTATTTTAACCACCCATTGTTTAAATATTCTTGCAGTTTTTCAGGTCTAACTCTTATTGTCTTACTACCCTTATAAATATACACGAGTGTTTTTTGGTTTTCGGATATCTTTTTTCTTATTTCACTAGAAAATAATTCTCCTCTTTCTCTCTTTTTCTTCATTGTAAGCGATATTTTGTTTCTCACATACTCACTTCTCATAGAGTTTTTATGTCTTTCTCTATACACATCATTATACATAGGATTATGAAGACTGCACTTCTTTCTACATTCCTCATACTCTGATTGTAAAACATCTAAATCACTATAAGTAAAATGTTTATTCATATAAGATAGAGCAATAAAATTGTTATAAAAGAAAGTTTCAGTTGATGAACATAATGCTAACAATAAATGAGCAATAAAATGGTCCTTATATTGTAAATTTATATAATTCTCCTTTGAATTATCAACATCTAAATTATTTTCTCTATAATAAAATCTTGGAATAATGTGATGTTTTTGAGTTTTAAATTTTTCTCTTTTAGTTTCTCTGTTTGATTCAATAAGTTCTACATACTTATCTAAATACTCATTGTCAATACAAAGACCAATATCTAGTAATTTTTCTTTAAGTGTCATATAAATCTCCTTATACTTCACTTAATTTAGCAAGTGATTTTTCGGCTCAAGATTAAATATAAATAAATATCTTTGAATTTTCAACAATTAAAGACTTGACAACATCATAAGAGTTTTCTGAATTGAGTAATTTATCTCCAACTTTTAAATCTTTGGCTTTAACCCATAAATCATTAAACAAATTAACTTCATCATAATAATCTACAACATAACAGTTGTCATCACATTCTATAGTATTATACCTTGTACTTGCTTTAAACAATAATCTTATGTCTTTAGCATGAGAAGGGATTTGTTGTAAGTTTGGGTCTTGACTACTAAATCTACCTGTATCAGTGCCACATTGATTAAAACTACAATGTATTCTATTATCATAATTAACTTCTTGAGAAAGACTATCAACGAAGTCTCTAACTAACTTCAATAATTTCTTTCTCTCATTAATTAATTTACAAATCTTAAAAGGCATTTGGTCAATAATCTTTTCACCGGTACCTCTAGGAGATTTCTTATCAATTGCAGGAGATTTTAAAACATCATACAATAAAATTGCTAATTGTGTTGGAGATTCTAAGTTAATTGGCCATTCAAGTTGCTCATTTTTTGATTTTTGCAACTTACCTGATTTCATTACTTTATTATTTGCATCTTGAGATAATCTCCAAGTATCAACTTGAGGTTTTAATTGTTCAAGTTCTTCATCTATAAGTACTTGATATTCATCAACTTTTTTGTGATACTTTTCACTTAATCTCTTTGCATAATCTTGGTCAATTTCAATACCTCTAAGTTCCATGTCTTTAACAACTTTGACTAAAGGCATTTCAATATCTCTAAACAATCTATACAATTTACTATTTTCAGGTTTGTTAAATTGACCTACTTGATACTCATATAATTTATAAGTCATCATTGGGTCCGTAGCAGAATATAAAGCAAACACATGAGGAGGAACTTGTTCATAGTCAACACTACCAAATAAATGCTCAATGTCATATTTATCATGGTCAGGGTCAACATGTAATTTATATTGAACTTTCAATTTTGACTCTTCATTTTCATCTAATATTCTAGCTGCAATTTGAGTATCCCAATAAATAGGCAATTCAATACCACAAGTACATTGAAGAACTCTAACATCAAATGATGCATTATGATAAATACACTTAGTATTTGCATCTTTAATTCTTTGCAATTCTTCTTTAATGTCTTTAGTTGTCAATTGATTACTAAGAAGATTACCATCAAGGTCAACATGACTAATAGGAATATAAATTTGTTTCTCATTCTTAGTATATAAACATGGACCAACTAATTTACATGTTAAAGGGTCAAGACTCTTATTGGTTTCAGTATCAATAGAAATAAAACCATTTTCAATTGCTTTATTAATGAATCTATGTAATTCTTCTTTTGAATAAAGAGTTACAGTATCTTCAGCATGCTTACCTAAAATTCTATAGACTTCTTCTTCAATTGCTTTCAGCCTATCACAAAGAGGAAGTTTTGAAGAACTTTTTTTGCTCTTCTTAACTTCCTTTGGATTATTAATATTGTCAAGTATCTTTTGGGTAGAATCTTCTATTTCAAATTCTTCTCCCCATAAACCTTCACTAATCATTATTCAATGTCGTATGTTCTTCTTGGTCTTGTAAATGTAAAGCCATCAGAAGGTTGTTGAGGTTGTTGTGGTTGTTGCACTGGTGTTGATGGCATATCATCATACTTTGGTGCAGGAGTTGGAGATAAGGCTTGTTCAACTTGTCTTTCTTCTTCAACAGAATTGAACACAGGTGCACCACCAACTTTAATACCATTATCTAATGTAGTTAAATTATCATTGTTTTGAGATTTTTTTGGCATTGGGAAATCACCAGATTGTAAAAATTCTTCAATGTCTTCTTTACTTCTTTCCATATAGGAATGATGTGCTAAATCAAAATCTTCAAAAGCACTGAAATCTTTAACATAACCATTTGCTTCTGTATATTTCATAGGATTTGCATATTGAATATCATAACTTGTATCAATACCACTACCAATTCTTGTAATAGTAAATAAATTATTACATAAGTCACCATATTCATTAAATCTTGCAGATAAAATATCAGCATATTTCTTTTGGAAATTAGCAACTTCAGGAGAAACTTTAACAACTTTACCAGTTTCATCTTGAATATAATGTAAAAGTTTAACAAAGAATCTTGCTTTAATTGGTGTACCATTTGCACATAAAGGACATGCATCCATTGGGTCTTTAGCACTTCTTAAACAAACAACACTTCTAGTTCTATCTTTAATCTTAACTTCATGAATTGTTGTAATTTCAAAATCTTTTGGTGTTGCAAACATAAATCTAACAATTGCTTTTTCACCTGGTTTTAATTTAAAATAACCAACTTTTCTTTCTTTCTTTTGGTTAGATGTACTCTTCATATCAGAGTATGTTTCATACGAATATTTTGGCATAATCTTCTCCTTTTAATCATTATATTATACAACATTATTTACCAGTGGAACCAAAGCCACCAATACCTCTTTCGGTTTCATTTAATTCATCTACTTCTTCAAATTCAATAGGAAGAGTAAACCCTAATTTGATTTGGCCAATCCTATCTCCAACTTTATACTTTTCTTTACCTGGAATTACTTCATAGAAATAGGCCAATACTTCACCTCTATAGAGTTCATCAATAGTTCCTTCACAGTTACTTAATATAAGCCCTGTTTTCCAAATTGAAGAACGAGGCCTAAAGTCTAGTGATAGTTTAACTTTGGAATCAGACACCAATTCTTCTAGATTCAATCCCCACTGTACAAACATACCAAATATTAGAGATGGTTTTCTAACTACCTCAAATGCAAGACCAATACCATATTTCCAAATACCGGGTTCTACTTCTTCACATGAAGTTGCATAGACATCATAACAAAAGTCTTCATCATGAACCTTCGTAGGGGTTTTTGCTAAGTCATTTAATTTTTTAATTTTTACTATCATATAACCTCCTTTATACTGGTATATTAAGTGCATGACATAACCATATTGCTTCAAATAATGCTACTGCAAATGAGACAAAGAATAAACCCCCTTTAGCAGGTATGCATTTTATTTTGTCATCTCTATATTTATATACAATAACACTAAGAGGAATAACAACTGCTAATCCCAATATTCCTACATAAATCATTTCAAGTACAAATTCATTCATGCTTTAAAAACTCCAATAATTCAGTTATTGTATTAAATGTCTTTTTAACTTTACCATAATAAATATGTTCTTTAACATATACTGGATAACCTTCTTCATAATGGTCAGGAACATCAAATGCTTGAGCTAATGTTCCCTTTTTGGTTATATACCAATAGGATAAATTACTATTTGGGTCATATAAATCATGATAGTCTAGATTTTCATACGGAGCGATTACTTTTCCGTTTTCTAATAAATAATAATTGACTCTTTTTTCCATTATTTATAGCCCTCTATTAATCATATAATACAAAAGTTACTTCTGGTAAATGAATATAATGAGTTGCTTCCCATGTTAATGATTCTTTTATAGATTCAACATAAACTTTAGAATCAATAATGTATTCACAACCTCCAATACCAACTTTTTTATTTACTTTTTTACCATCTTTTAAATAAGTAAAATATAGATAATCTCTTGATATGCCAAAATATTTACCTTCTTCTAGTTCAACAATATTATTATAAGTATTATGATAATTGTCATAACCAACACAAGAGAAACCAATTGAACCAACTATGAATACTACCGTGAATAAAAAAATTGAAAAATTCTCTTTAATCTCATTATTGACTACAACTAAAACACAACCAAATATTCCAAGTGCTGTTAAAACATATATAATAATTAATATAGCTAGTGTCATTGTAAATTATCTCCTGAATGCTCTTTTTTCCATCTCTCAAGCATTTCATCAGCTTCTAAATTTGAATGAGCATAATCATAGTGACCATCAGGGAATTGAACTTCTTTCATAACATATTCATCACAATCAACAAATTTGAAACTACCAAGTTCATCACCAAAATTCCAAAGTTGTCTAACCCATTCTACAACAATTGCTCCACAATCTTCATGATAAACATGCATATCAACTCTATACTCTTTAGATTCAAAATTATCTAATAAAAATTGAATAAACTTAATATGTAAACCGGCTTCAACATCTTTAATGCTAAAGTATTGTCTATTATAATCTCCCATAATATTACCTCAAAATAGTTGGATATTCTTTAGATGTAACATAATAAACTTTACAACTATTGCCGATATATTGCTTAAAGTCTTCTTTTGACATTTCAATTCTATTGCTATCTAGAATCTTTGGGGATGTCCAATGGTCATGTGTTAAACCATCATCCCATCTCCACTCAGCGTCAAAATTATCATCAATTGGATATAGAGTTCTACCAATATATTTCTCAGTTCCGTCTTCAACTGTTTCTTTCATAAATGTAATTTTTTCTACATTTTCACGCCCTGTTGGATTATAATACTCTAAAACTACTTCTCTATAGTGGTCTTGTAAGTCTTTCTTATAATGTTGCCAATAATCTGAATACCAACCATGTTCTAAATGGTCATCTAACTCTTCATCAACAAAACTTTGACTAGAAATATAAACAATTTCTTTTCCGTCACTGTGATAACACATACTAACAAGATAAGGATAATATGGAAGTAAGTCTAATAAAGTATCAAAATGAATATCAATAGTTATCCAAATACCTTTTTTATTTAATTCTTTTAAAGTATATTCTTTACCCCAATAAGTATAAGTTAAATAAGTTTCTTCTCTTTGACCATTTTTTAATCTTTTATCTGGAACAATTCTAGTATGTTCTTGATAATCAAAATCTTTACAAAGTTTTTTAACTTCTTCATGATTCCAGAGTGTTAAGGTAATCTTTTTATGTTGATGCATAACACCACCAGTTGCTTTCTTAAATGCTAAGAAATCTAACCATTCATCAGAATATAAGACATGAACATTTTCATCTCCAAAGTTAACTGGATTACCATCTTTATCAAACCAGCCACCCATACCACCAATGTGGTCGCACAAATCGCATTTGCCACTGAAAACAGACATACTATCTAACCACCTCTCTTAATAAATATAAAGAAAGAATGAGATTAGTTAAACCTAAAATCATTCCTAAACATGCAATAAAATCAATCATTTATTAATTCTCCTTTAAGCTTTTGGCTTCTAAAATGTTCTTTTGGAACTACTGAGAAATATTTTCTCTATTATATTATACAATAAAAAAAATAAAAAGACCACCAAATTCTTTTTGGGGCCTTTAAGAACTCACGTTGTCTCTACGCCTATTACTAGGAACCGCATTCCAGATTCTTTCTGGCTTTGGTATTATAATGGTCTTCTACATTATTTCTAATGCTCCTGAATGCGGTAATTACCATTAAGCCCGGCTGGGAACTCCACTATTACAAGTCAGGCCCAATAATAGTTTCATCGTTCTTTAAATTTTGAGGGCTTTCTCATTCCCTCTTGCCCGAATGTCATTCATTTCCCTGGCAATTAACAACAGCGGTCTTGAATCATTGTCGTGCATAGCGGCTTAGTTCTCCTGGAGTTTGAAGAGTTTGCTTTCTCTTTATTTTTTAGTTTAGCGTATGAATTTTCACATTTTTGGTTAAATTCATATGCTATTCTGGGATACCGTACCGAAGTACGGGCATGCGGCTCTTCGCCTTTAGTAACTTTATTTAAGGTTTGCTACCTTAGTAGCATTTCCAAGAAACATCATTCCCTACCCTTAGATAGAGCGACAAACTTTCTTGTACCTAACTAACTTTTTAAGACTAAGAGCCCTTTAAGAAGAGACCTATTGCTAGGCTGCTATATCTTACTTGTAAAAGATAGTGAGCATTTAACCTTAGATTCGCATCTAGTTTTTCTACCCTTAAAAGGTTCTTAGTCATATGACTGACCCATATATCAAAGTCCATTTGGGCCTATATTAGATATATGCTTAACAGCCTGTCTAATCATTTAATTTAGCATATTTCTTTGATAAATGTTTTGCAAATAAATCATAAAAATACCATTTATTCTGATTTACAAAATCATAACACTCATTAAAGTCTGCTTCTTCCATATTGTCTGGGCTTACATATTTATCTCTGCACTTGTTCTTTTCAGTAGATAAGCAATCAAATGTAAGTTTAATATAATCATCTAAAGTCCACTTTTTCATTATTCAAAGTCCTTATTTAAAACTGTAAGATTTACTGAGCAAAAATATCTTTTGTCTGATTGCTTACTTGCTAATTTAATTGCATCATCTGGATTAGTTGCTTCTACCTTGAATAAATCAAAATCTTTTGGGGCAGGTAATTTATCAAATGTATCAGTTCCTAAAATATAAAAAGTTTTCATTATTCAAATCCTCTATTATTTAGCAATATATAATCTAAACAGTAATTCGTATTCTTCTGCTGTTAATGGACAATTTCCTGCTTCTGAATCTAAATGAGCATTGTAGTCATTAACATCATTTGAATTATGTAATAAACAAAAATCAGGTAATGATATTCTAATAATTTCTCTTGCTCTTTCTAACGCTGTCATAACTAATCTCCAAGCATTTTAATAATTACCATTTCAGTAATTACTTTATTTAATTTTCTTTTGCAATCTTCACAATAAGAAATAATTTGTTCTTTTGTATTTGGTCTTTCAGTTCCCCAATATTTTTCAAAAGTTAATTTACCACCAAAGATAAAATAGACTTTTACACAAATTGGGTCACTATTTGCCTCAATACCTACAATAAATGGATATTGGTCCATTAATTCTTCCCACCATAATTTTTCATTTTCAACTTTATTTTCTGGTTCATTAATCATAATATAATTCAAGTTCTCCTTTGTCATTCATTTTTGCTACATAGATAAGTCCTTTATCAGTCCAAATTGCACCATAGATGGTTAAATGTTTCAAATTGCAACTTGATGTAATAGTTTCTAAATTGTGAAATGTCATTTTATTTTCAAGACAAACGAACTCATCACATAATTCTTCAATAGAGTCTGCTTGTTTGATAATTACCTCACCGATATTATCTCTTAGTTTTTGTAAAATTTCTTTTTCGTGCTTGTTTTTAGGTTCAGGAATATCATTTTCATATATTCTTTCTCCACTAATTTTATCTTTCGTTCTAATGTATTTCATAGTAATACCTCTTTTAAAAAAGTCTAGTTCTTCTTTTGTTAAAGAATTTTTCTAATGCCTCTAAACCTTTAATCATAAATACTAGCCTCTTCATCTAAATCTCTAATACCAATAGCATCTACTAATAAATCATATTCATCTTCAGTTAATTGACAATAATCAACAATGCCTTCATTATAGTATTCTACAGGAGATGAATAACCATCTTCTTTCCAATTATGTTCCGCTCTATTTAAGCTATTAAAATCAACTAACTTTGCTCTAATAATTTCAACTACTTTTGTACATTGAAAAATCTGAGTGATAACATTAGTATCAATATGATGGCTACCATTACTATTAGCAACTTGTTGAATCTCATCAATTAACTTATAAAATATGTTCATAACTTAAACCTCTCTTATATTATACAATTTTTATAATCTCTTGTCTATTGTACATCTATGGATATCTTTTGTATCTTTTAATAACCCTTTATCCATTAATTTAATTAAATTAACTGGTTCATAATCAATTACTTCTGCACAACAATTTAAATGTTGAGAATCACCTTTATAATGTTTATTATGAACATGACCATGAATATTAAACATAATACCGTCAGGGACCGATATTGGCTCATGTGATAAAATAACTCTATCATTAATCATTAAAGGACCTTCATATACTTCATCAAAGAGGCCATTAGTAATTACTTTATCATAAAGATTTCCTACAGGGGTTGGGTCCACAACTTGATAACCATGTTCTTCAGGTATAAAATCTTTTGGAAACTCATCAATAAATCTAGTATCATGATAAATCTCTTTTTTATAATTAGAAGCACCTTTATCATGATTACCCATAATAAGAACTTTATATCCTGCTTTTAATTTTTTAACACATTCAATATTACCAACATCACCAAGAATAATTAAAGTATCATTTTTACCAACTTTAGAATTAATATTTTTAATTTGTAATTCATCTGTAGTTTTAACTACACTTTGTAAAAATTGCTTATATGTATAATTAGTAATTTTAGTCTCATTAAATTGTTCTTCAGTAATACAAGAAAATACACCTCTTAATTTATAAGAATCTAAATCTGAAAAATGTGGGTCTGAATAAACCCAAACAGTTCCATTCTTTTTTAACCATCTTTTTGCTATTTCATCATATAAATGCTTTTTCATAATTTAAATTCCTTTACAATAGTACCTACTGGAACATATAATTTGAAATAAGGGCTATATGAACCAGATTCTTTTATATGATATAGACTTGGTGTTATACTATCATCTTCATCAATAACTGTATCTTCACTTCTCACTTTATCTAAACGATAACCCTGTGAAGTCTCCTTATAAAAATAATAGTAGTTTACATCTTTAAGAGTACCAGAACCTAGGACGAAATTTCCTTGAATCTCTGAATTCATTTTTAAAGATACAATTTCAGTAACAAAATTATTATAAGATTGTCTTTTATATCTTCTTAAAAAATGAGTTCCACCAGTAATAAGAGTTGCATTAATTAAACAAGATACTAAGAAACAACTAAGGAATTTAAGTACATACTTCCATTTACTTTTTTGTAGTTTCTTTAATTCATTTCTATTCTCTTCTTCATCATCATGAAAAAAATCATGTTTTATCTTATATTTAGATTCTCTTATATCCCAGTTATAACTCTCTAAACTCTCTGAGAGAGAAATTAAAGACAATACTATTCCGACTATACTTATAATACTTATTAATACTATAATAAGAATTCCCACAATATGATTAATCATACTTTGCTCCTTTTACTTAAACTCATAACTAAATACCTTTTAAGTTCATCTGTAATATCTTCACATTGATAACCATCTTCATTATCGTATACTTTTTCTTGGATAAAAATCTTAACATCTTCTCCAGAACTTCTACCTAACAATAATAATCGTAAAACATATTCTTCTAAATCACTCATCATATTGCCTCCAATTAAATTTTAAAAACAGTAAATATACTTTGGTGACTTCTTTGCTTTGAGTTCTTCAAATGCTTCATGGATTCTTTCCGCTTCTGCAATAAGATATTCTCTATCTAAATCTGCAACTTTACATTTTTCTTTGAAATCTTTTAAGTCAGTAAATTCAGGAAGTTTTGAAGCAACAACGAAGTTAATTGTTTGACCCTTGCCGTGAGAATCTTTTTCAACTTTACAAATTAATGTATTATATATATGTTTTTTAATATAAACATTTGTTCCTTGATATTTAATTTGGATTTGAACTTTATAACCTCTTGCTTTTAATATTTGTCTATAGTTAGTTGCTTTCATACCATTTAATCCTCAAATCTTTCTTCTTTAACTAACGGATGTTTTTCATCATAATCAGGACTATTCCAATCAATGTATCCATGTTTATCTTGTGGGTAGTAATAAGTCTTTCTATAAACAACTTTACCATCATCATTAATATGCTCAAATACTAGATTGTCAACATCAAATCTACCATTGCAAGTACATTTGTATGTAAGACCGTCAAGATTATCCCACCATTCTAAATAGACATTGTAGATGTCAAAGTCATGGTCTCTTAAGTATTGAAAGAATTTTTCAAGTCCTGCTTCTAATTGAGGGGCAATGCACCATCTTAAACTTTCAACAATACCAATAACCATAGAATTAATATTGTTAACATTACATGCTTTATCTAACTTTTGATATTTTACTAAGCTATCAAATGTCCAGCCATGCCAATAACCATCATATTTATAAAGTTTATTAATAGCATCTTTATAATATTTAGATAAACATGGTTCATTAAACTCAGAAGAACAAAAAGTACTAGAGGATGAATCATATCTATCTTGCTTAACAGCATATCTAAACCCACATTCACCTTGTTCTAATAATTTAAATGCTTCATCTAAATATTTTCTTGCTTTTGGTAAAGAATAAACATCTGCTTCTTCAACATGTAAAACATATTCATTATCATCACTCTTATCTTTCTTTTTAGGTGTTTTATATCTATTAAGCATTATAGGGGTGCTAATCTTAAATTGTTCTTCTGGATAAGGGAGATATAGATGCTTACGCCATTCCTTCATCCATTTTCTATAAGTCTCTTTTTCTTCTTCAGATAGATTACTTCTCCAAGGAAAAGGTTCTGGTACTTTGTAATTATTTTCATATGGGGAACAACTAAGTTCCATACAACCTCTAATATATGTCCAATCACTCATAATGTTATACCTCTCTATATACTATGTGTTCAAATCGTAGCTGCAATCAAAATAGTCATACTCATATTCATTATTACGATACAAATATTTTAAATTATCTATATATGCTGTTGCATCTTCCTGAATCTTCTTTGATGCTTCATCATTTGTTGGATAACTTAGATTAAAAAATTCACTTTTTAAATATTCAATATCATCATCAATACGCTTAAAGACTGATGCAAAGTCTTGTAAATTTGTATCAATTTGATTTTCTGATGATATTGTAAAACTAAATTGTTCAGTATCCAAATTAACAGTTATAACAACTTTAAATATTGTTTCAGTATTTGTTGTATAATCTTTATAAAAACTTAATTCATTTTTTAAATCTCTAAAGAAATTATAACATGTAAAATCTCTAGAAAATAATAAATCTTTAATTTTATCTTCATATAGATTATCTTTAATTATTTTAGTATAAACTTCTAAATATTGTTTAATTATTTGACTTGCTACTTCTTTATTAGCAATAAAATTATAGCGTAAGCCTGTTTCTCTTGCTAAGAATCTTAAGTAATTATTTTGTTTTTGTGTTGCTGTAATTTTATAGTCTTTTGGAAACTTCCAAGCATCTATACTACTTAATTTATAGTCAACTGCTCTACTACCATCACCGCTAATTTTACAGTCTTTACACCTACACACACCCCAAGTATTATCAAAACCATGATACTCATCATAGTCATCTAAACACGAAGGGCCATCATCATGATAAGTTATTTTTAAAAGTTTACCGCAATTAGGACAAATAGCTGTTTTATAATCTAAATCTGTATAATCTATCATTACTTTTATACCCTCCTTATAACTATTCTATGTATATTATAAAAATTAATCATTTAAATGTCAACAATTATTTTGCAATAACCACTCATCACTGGATACAATAGGTAGTTTATTAAATTCTTCTTCAGTTAAATCATTAACATCTTTGCCTCTAGGAATTAAAATAATATCAACAAATACATCTTTTCTAATATTTGTAAGAAATCTTTTAATACCTCTATCTCCAGCAGCATCTCCATCAAATGCTAAATAATAATGCAGTATATTACTTGCATTAAGAATATCATATTGATGTTGTGTGCCTGTTCCAAGCATTGCAATCGCAGGGATATTCCAAGACCAAAGAGATAAACAATTAAATTGAGATTCTACAATAGTTACTTCTTTTAGATTATTTCTTTTTATCACATTATATAAATAAATTGGTTTTTCTTTATCAGTGTCAATAATGAACTTTTTATTTTTGACACTTCTCTTTGTAAGCATATATAATTTATCATTTTCATCCCACACAGGAAAAACAATGCAAGAAGTATTTGTGTCATACCTAAGTTTAAACTTTTCACAAACTTGTCTTGAGATATGTCTTGAATCTAAATAAGGATGCCACTTTTGAAAAGTATCTAGAATTGATTCATCTAGATACGCTTTTTTCTCTTCTTGATTAAATGAGAAGTCATACAAATCATCATTTCTAACTTCGGTAACAATATCACCAAAGTTATCAACTAACCATTTCTCCCCATATGCTTCATCTTTATCAAAACACTCACCTATAAACTTAGATAATCTACCGCTAAACCCACAAGCAAAGCAATGAAAATAACCATACTCTAAGTCACTATGTTTAGATGCATTAATATAACAATCAGGGTTCTTTTCCCTGCCTTCATCATGATGTGGACAGGTTACTTTAACTTCATCACCTTTAGATTTAAAATAACTAAGCTTACCATTTGTTAATTGGTTTTTAACTTTAGTAAGTATCTCTTCAATAGAAGCACTAATAACATGATTATTGATTACTAATTCCATTAGAAACAATCCTCATCAGTAGTAAATTCTTTAGCATATGAGACTTCTTCAAATCTATCTTCAACATTTACAGGCTTTCCGCCAATACCATCTTTAGCATCTGGTATATAAGTGAATTTACCTAAGTTTAAATCAATATGATATGTTAATACTTTACCATTTTCACTATCTCTAGATTTAACTAAATGAAGTTTCATAATATCATCTTTCTTCTCTAAAAAGATAATCATTGTACTATCTTGACCAATTCTATCAGATTGTGCAATTTGAGTAGTATCAACACCGTTCTCACTTGCAGTTCTATTTTGTTGACAAACACTAATAATAGGAATTCTCTTCATCACCTGTAGATTCTTCAAGTCTTTAGAAATATTACTCATCTTTTCAACAGGAGTTTTACCTTTTCGTTGGTCTTCTAATAAAGATAATTGGTCAACATATAAAACATCTAAATTCTCTTTTTCAATAAATAATCTCAATGCATTTACATCTGCAGGACCATTAATCATATTTGGAGTTAAAACTTTTAAAGACCCATTAAACTTTTCAGGTAATGAATCTATATATTTTTTATATTCATTTTGAATTGCAACATTACCATGTGTCAACCCACCATTTGAAATATTTCCAATAAGAGTATCAATACGATAACCAACTTTTCTTTCACTCATTTCACCTGAATAAATGCCAACATTTAAACCTTGTTTACAAGAAGCCACAGCACACTTTAAAAGAATCCATGACTTACCATAATTAGTTCTAGCTACAATCGTTGCTAATTCTTCTTCTCTATCAAAACCACCAACAATTTGGTCTAATTCAGGAAAACCTGTAGAAATATAGTATTTACCAAATTCTTGAGTTCTTTCTACATAAGCATCATATCTACTTCTATCTTTTAATAAATCTACACAATGTAATGTAATACCTTGTGACATGTTCTCAACTGTATCTTTAATTTGCTTAACAGCATCATCAACTTTACCTTCAATTAAAGATGGTTTAATTTTATTGACAACTTCAACAATCTTTCTTGTATTGTAATCATCAAATAAAGATTTAATTAAAAATTCAGGTGATTCAGTAACATTAAGTCTTTCAATATGAAAAATTGAAAAGAAAGTTTCAACATCAGGTATTTTACCATATTGTTCTAAGTGGTCTTTAATAAATCTAAATTCTTTTTTAAAATCACTAAAATATTCCTCAGTTAAGTTATTAAGTGCAATTAAAGAACTATCTTTAGTTGTTAAAAGATAGTTTATAACTTGTAATTGTGGAATTTGTGTCATATTCTACCTCCCAACTAAAGACCTCTTATCGGCACCTACTAATTCAACATCATCAGATAATAAGACAATTCTTGAATATAGTCTATCACCAATAACTTGATGTAATTCTTCATCATTTAAATTTGATGTATAAATATTTGCTTTACCACTATCAATTCTAATGCTAATAAGGTTTAAAATATTTTCATGTTCAAATTGTGTCAACCCTTTTGTACCAACTTCATCCCAAATAACAATATCTGCATCTAATACATGGTCTTTGATATATTGCACATAATCGCTCTTTTGAGAGATGTTATCTTTAATTGCTAATAAATACCTTGGAACATTGATAAACAATGCTCTAGAGTCTTCTATTGAAGATTCTAACCATATATTTGAAAAGTATGCTTGAACAAGTCTCAATGCCCAACTAGTTTTACCATTACCTGTAATAGAAGAGTGAATGTATAAATTACCACCTGTTGACACGAAATTCATAATATTCTTCTCAATAGTTGACAAATATTTATAATTTGAATCATCACTTTCATCTGCATCTAATAAGAATGTTACTCGTTGTCTTTGCTTATTTGAGATTAAAGCATTATCATAAAGTTTTGACAATTTAAAGTTTTTTACACAAAAACTATCATCACAATGATAGCCAGTATCATTACAAGTATCTTTTAACCAACAATTTTTACAAATTTCTAAATCTTTCATCATCTTATTATACATTATTTTTTATCAAATCTTAAGTTATTCCATTCTTCTTTAGAACAGTATTTAGATACATCTAAAGTACTGTGCGAATCAGTAGAAGCATTAAGCCATGCCGTAACAACAAGATTTCTATTGTAATCAATACTAAAATCTCTAATGTCTGTACCAGGTCTAATTACTAAAATTAAGTCTTGTTTACCTGTAGTATGAACTCTAACACAATACTTAGTAATCATCCAATATCCATCTCTACCTTGAAGTTCTACTTCAAAGGGTTCTTGAGGGAAGTTTCTAATAACCTCTAATGCAGTTTTAACTTGTTCCATTAAATAATCATGACTTTTATCTTCTACATTATCTAAATGTTCTTGAAGATGTCTTGACAATTGATAGTCATATAAATGTATTTGTAAGTCTTTCACAGACTCTTGTGTACCATGAGGAAAATATACCTCTTTATGAAATAATAATGTTTTTATCATATTAATATTTTTTATCGCTTAAATTATTTGAAGATGCAACTTTTAATTTTGTTGTTCTTACCGATTTTGAATTTTCTAAAAGTTTTTGTTCTTTCTCATAAGAATCAATTGCATATACACAATTTGTCCAACCTTGAGATGTTGCTTTTGCAATTATATCTAATGCTTTTTGAACATCAGAACCTGCATACTTAAACAAAGTATTTTGAAAATCTAAAACTGTTTCTTTAATAACATATTTACCTTCATCATAAACAGACTCTAACCACTCAACTAGTGCTTTATGAATATTTACATTATCATTTGATAATAAATTTAAAAGTGCATATTTAATACTTTCTTTTTTAAGTTTCTTAGAGTCAGTTTTATTCTTTGGAAGATTTATTTGCTTACTTATCTTGCTTAACTCTTTAGAATCTTCTTCAGCAATTATTTGCATAAAAATCTCAACATCAAATCTTATTTTATCGGGGTTTTCTGCACTTGTTGTAATCAAACCAACTTTACTAAGAGATGCATCACAAAGATATTGCTCATCAACTTTAATTGATGTCTTAGACTTCACATAATCTCTATTTAAAACAAAGAAATTATTCTCATCTAATTTCTTCTTCTTTCTTGCTTTAGCATAAATATCTAATAACTCAGCACAATAAACAGCATTAGTCAAACCAATGATTTGTGCAATAGTAACATTAAAAGTTAAATAACTAGATGGACTAACAACATCCGAAAGCATTTATAATAACCTCTCTATCTTGTTGTAAATTAATTAATGCATGTTTAACTAATTCACCTAATACTTTTTTATTATTATGAGTTAAAGAATCAAGTTTTGTACTTAAAACATTATCTAATTTATATCTATGCTTAAATGACTTAATATAATCTTTTTGAGACATTCCTGAAATAACTTTAGAGATATTAAAACCTGCTTTATTGAAACAATCATTGTAACAAACACTATCAATAATCATAGCACTTAAAACGTCTCTTGATTTTAATTTATATTCAACTAAATCTTTAATTGCAGACATCTCATCTTTATCTTCAACAAATAAACATTCGGAAGAATCTCCAAATATTTCAACAGATTCTTCAACAGAAAATGTCATATAATTAAGTTTTCTTGAGTCAGTATTTGATTGTTGAAATGCTCCTTGCATTATAGATGTAATACATTGATTAATGCACTTTTCAGCACCATGTTCTTCTTTACTAACTTTCTTTGAAGAATCTAACCAACTCTTATATTTAAATACTTTTACAAAAGCATCATAGAGCATACTTACTGCATCATCAATTTCAATCTTCAATGATTTTGTCTTGTCATAGATGAATGGTACCATATACCAATATCTTACCATTAAAGCACTTAAACAACTACTCATCATCTCTTTATTATTAAGTTTTTCATACTTAACATACTCATTTGCGAGAAACTCAATATCATTAAAATCTTCTTTTGTACCTACATGAAAGAGTGGTAATCTTTTTGCATCTTCTAAAAATAATTTATATGAATCTTTTAACATAATTAATTTACCTCCAACTCAATAATTATAAACTAATAATTATTTATTGTCAAGACCCCAAAGTTCTACAAAATCAATATTATATTTCTTTTTTAAATCAACTTTATGTTTAACTACATTACCATTTTTACCCTTAGTATATGTATGAATTAAAGGGATATCTTTTTTAGTTAGCCTACATTTTTTAAGTTCTTCTTCATTTGGTTCATACTCTTTTTTAAAGCAATCAGGACACACATACTCTACCCAACCATAGGTTCTGTATCTTGCAGGTTTACCACAAAAGAAACAATACCCCTCAGATACTAATTCATATTTATCAAGGACTGTTTGAATTTCATCAGTAGCACTAGCATATAATCTAAGACTACCCCATTTTTCTTTGATTTGTTGCCATTGTAACATCTTTTTCCAAGAGAGATGCTTACAAAGTCTTTTTCTTGATTCTTTACCTGCTTGTTTGATTTCTTCGCTCATTTGTTTACCGAAAGCAATTCTCCAACCCTTTGGAATACTATCATATTCAGTAAATGCATAACCGCAGAATTTACCTTTCCAAACATTATAAACTCTATAGAATGGATACTTTAATAAGAAAAAGAAATTCTTCCAATGCCATAAAAATGATATATGATTAATAAATTGATTGTGACCTAATGCATAACCAAGTTTTCTAAAAAATTTCTTTACCTTTTTCATTATTTAATAATCCTCCAATTTGGACATGGAAAGCCATTTACCATATCACTTTCATACTTATCAACATACTTTTTTAATTTTGTGTAATCATTTAAAATCTTTTTAATTAACTCAAAAGTACTAGAATCCATTACCATAACCACTGTTTCTTGGTTATCACCTACATACCACCACTTTAAAAATGTTTCTGATTCTTCTACTTGTTTTTGTTCAACCATAAGACTATCTTACTCCTTCTTTAAATATTATACAAGATATTATTATAAATGTGAACTGATATATTCATTATCTTCAGCATCTACACACTCTATACTTGTTACAAAAATATGATTCTTATTTCTTTTAATAAATTCAACTGTTTGTTCAGGATAGTCAAATCTCTCAACAAATGATTTGCCGTTGCTAATGTCAATAAAATAAATTGTAATCATAAAGTTCTCCTAATATGGTAAATAATCTTCCATATGATAATCTAAAGAATAATTATCTAAAAGTTTACAATAAATATATTCTTCAATGTCTTTAAATTCACCAGAATTAACTGCATCTTCAGCCTCTTCATAAGAAATCCAAGTTGCATATTTATTACCAATTTTAACATAAATTTCTTGACCAGGCATTAAATCTTTAAAGTCATCAAAAACTTCATACTCATATTGAGATTGAGTATAATAATATCTTATTCTAATAGTCTTAGTATAAGTAGATTTGCAATCTCTTAATCTAACAATAACTTGTTTCATTATTTTACCCACACTTTCTTTATATATTCTAGAAGTTCAATTGCTTCTTCAAAACCTTCTCGTTTTCCAAAGCAACAACCTTTTTCAAAAGCATCTAGATAAGGTTCTGTTGACCTTCTTTCTTGGTCTTTAATACATGAATTTAAATCGTCAATCGCATCATTAATGATTTCTTCAAATTTTTTCTTTGTCATATTAAATTACCTCTAACTTTCGTATATATTATATCATTATATCAAAAAGAGGTCAATAAAAAAGTGGCCTTTATGACCACTTTTTGACCCAGTTTATATTTTAGTAAATTAGAAGTTGAAGAAACTTCTAACTAAATCATCAAATGTAACTTGTTTCTTACCGTTATCATTAACATATGTCATATGATAACCACCATATGTTTCAGCAAACTTATCTCTAAGTTCAATCCACTTCTTTTCAGCATCAGCAATTTGTTTAAATGCTTGTTCTTTAACATTTTCATATTCAAGATAAGCATCTTCAACTTCTTTTGCTCTTGCTTTCTTAATATCAGCTAACTTAGTTTTTTCAGCTTCTTGTTCAGCTAATGCCTTTTCGGCTTCTTCTAATTCTTTGACAGTTTTATAAGACATGCCGGTCTTTTCACTTAAATACAACATTGATTCAAATTCTCCTTTTAATTTTTTAGTCCATTTAACTAAAATTCCTAACCTATTAGTTAAATAGCAATCAATGAATTTATATACCTGAGTCATCATATAGAAAACTCATTGGTCACTTAATTTAGCACACTATATTATACAATAAAAATCAATCAAATGTGCTTGAAAAATAAAAATCAAGCATTTCTGCTTGATTTTAATCCTTATTATCTTCTGAAGTAATAATAAATCTTGCTGGGTTTCCAACTTTTTCTTTTCTAAATTTATAAGTAGTGTTTACCCAAGATTCACCATCTTTGGTTTGCAACTTTTCAAACAAGAGTTGATTACTCCAAGGGAATTGAAGAACACCATTATTAGTTTGATGCCATTCTTCAACAGGTCCTTTTGGCATAATGAATCTACCGATTTTGTATAAATCTAAGCAATTGAGAAGTTTAGTTGACATATATTCTCTACCACTATACATACCTACTTTAAGGTGATGTTTTTCATGAACATAATTAGTGATTCTAACTACATCATCATGGTCACTATCACCACCCATTAACCCAAATACACTGATACCTGGATGGTCTTTAATTAATTCATCAATCTTCTCATTAGTTAATTCTTCACCAACATCTTTTAATAACCATGGCTCACTGCACCCGTCACAGTAGCCTGGACAGTTACTAATATTAACACATAAAGTGATTTCATCTGGGAATTCACTCATTGTTACAGCAACATCATAAACTTTAAGCATCTATTAATCTCCTTTAATCTAAATTTTCATAGGCTCTCTTAGAGGCTTCTTTTTGTCTTATCTCACTAAAATTACTAACTCTCTTAAGATAACCTATGACTCTGGTTAAGTAGTCAACATTTTTACTACCGCATACAGGACATTCATGTAAATATCTTTTGTCAATATGACCACACTCATTACAAACTGTATTAGGACAATTAAATGTAAAATATTGACATCCTGCAGTTATTGCAATATCCATTAACATTCTATATTGTTTTTTAGTTAAATGTTCATTCAAGTTACAATGATAAGCACTACCGCCATCTAAACACCCACTAAAATCTTTTCCTTGTAGATACATCTTTGTAATAATATCATATGAAGCATCTTCAACTGGGTAGAAATATGAGTTATAACATTCTCTATTTGCAGGAACCCAATAACCATCTTTTTTATCCCATTGATAGTTCTTAGCACCAAGATTCTCTGCTGGAACTTGTTCTGTATTAAATTTGCAATGTTCACTTCTATCTTCTAAATTCAAATTCTTAATTGTTTCTAAGATATCTTTTGCAAATTGTTTATATGCTTCATTATTTGGTTTAGTTTCAATTTTAAGATATTCAGCTGCTTCTAAGAAACCATTAAACCCAATAGTTAGATATTGTTTATCTAAACTAATATAACCAGCCTTATAAACAGTTAATAAATCATTATTGTATAAATCCCAAAGATAATCATTGTAAGCACTTAAATATTTATGCACTCTCTTAACAATAGGAGTTATATATTCAGGTAAAGAAACTTTTCTTCCTTCTCTATCCCAATTTTGAACAATTCTATTGATATTTAAAGTTATAACTTTTTTAGAACCTGTTTGAATACCACCAGCACCTAAAGTATAACTAAATACATTTTCTTCAATAGCATTTTTCAATCTACAACAACTTGAAAGAGCATCAGCACTATCACTATTGTATAAGAAGAATGAATGACCTTCTTGCCACATTTCAGCAGTAAAATCTGCCATCTCTTCATCTACATATTTATGAGTATTTTTATCCCATAACAAGTTCATGGTTTCAACAGGGAAAGTAATTACTGCTTTAGTTCTTTCTTCATTAAACCACTTCATATACATCTTTTGAAGTTCTTTAGTTGTTTCCCAACAAGGTTCATCACAATCTGGGAAGAAGAAATCTTTAAAAATACTTTCAAAATAACCTTTATCAAAATATGCAATATTAGTAAATGGAGATTGATAGTTTCTTGCACCTGCAGGTTGGTTTACACTAAATACAAATTGTTGGAACCAATCTTCAATCTTATTTCTTAAAGTAAGTTGTCTATTACCAAAAGATTCAACAACTTCATCTAATCTTTCAATATAATCATTACCATAATCAATTCTTAAGAAATGGTCAAAGTATGGCAAGAATTCAGGAACAGCAACAGCACCTGCAAATTGTCCAGCAATTAAGAAGATTAAATTAATAATACCGCCTATATAACTATTTGCATGTTTTGGGGCACTGCTTGTACCACCTAATGTTTGTAATCCATCTAATAAGAATGGATATAATGAGATAGCAATACAGTAGGGCATTATGCTGGACTCATCATGCGAATAAATGATATGATTTTTCAAATCTTCTTCATAAGCATTTGCTAATTCTTCACTTAAATATCTCTTAGTTAATGCTCTATTTAAATCAATTAAATCTTTTTTACCTAATTCTGTTTGTAATGTTGCAATACACTTAGTTGTTACATTAGCATTGGCATCAAATTTACTTCCTGTACTAGCATTACTTGCCTTCTTATAATCATCAATAAAAGCAAGTTTCTTATCAAGTGTTCTTTGGTCCATAATATATTAGCCTCTTGAATTAATATAATCTAAACATTCTTTCTTTACAAATCTTTGTCCATCAACTTCTAATGTTGGTGTTGCAGTTATGCCTTTTGACTTCATTACTTCTAAATCTTTAACAGATTTATATTCAATATTATTTCTATTTAACATCATCTCAACAGTTTTACACATACCACAACAATCTTGATGATAGAGAATAATCTCATTATCTTTTACTTCGTTTTCAATTGTTTCTACATAATTGTCTAACTCTTTACCAGTAAGAGTTGACACAAAAACATCTTCATTCATGATGCAACTTCCTTTCTAATTATTATACAAGACTCCTTGAGAGTTCATGTTAATTTAGCACTTATAAATCTTGCAAATATTTTTGTAGTATATTCATAATTGTCTCATCTTTTTTGTCATCTATAACATAATCACTGATTGCTTTTTTAGTATTTATTGCTTGTGCTGTAACTTCATCAATTGTATCTTTACAAAGGAGGCTATAAATGAACACAGGCTTCTTGGAACCAATTCTATGAATTCTATCACATGCTTGTTCAAAAAGTGCGTAGGTCCATGGTAAATCAATGAATACCATATAGGAGGCACTAGTAAGTGTGAACCCTGTTCCCATCTTTGAAATTGTACCTATAAAAACTTTATACTTATCATCATTTTGGAACTTATCAATATTATTAGATACATCAATATCTTTCATATCGCCTGTACCGATAAGTGGATTATATTCTTCAAGTAATTTTTGTAGTTTATATACTGGTTCCTTAAATGTTGACATGATAACAACTTTATTACCATTACTAACAATCTCTTCAACTAAGTCACAAGCTCTATCAATTTTACATGAAGCAATATCTTGACTTGTCAACACACTTGGACATGTCGTAGCTTGTCTTAAACGAGTGGTTAATGCTAAAAGATTTGAAGTGTTAAGATTAATTTTATCACAATTCTCTTTTGCTAGTTGTTTATATTCTTCTTTAACAGAATTCTTCACACTCTCATAAAATTTATCTTGAGAATCTTCCATAGTCAAAGATTCTTCAATAAAATTCTTTTCAGGTAAATCTAATAAATCTTTTGTTCTTCTCAATGAACATGAATCAATTTCATTTTTAAGAATATCTAAATTCTTATAACCAATAATTCTACCTTTAGTGCTATCATCAAAAATACAATAAGTATTCTTAAATCTTGTAACACCTCTTTTCTTTTCAACACCTATCCAAGCAAGAGGTACATAAGCATCTAATGGCTTATTTAATAATAATGTACCTGTCATTGCAACTTGTTTATCTGCAGATAACTCTAAAAGATTGCTTCCTTGTTGAGAATTCCAACCTTTTGCTTTATGACATTCATCAAATAACATAAGACCATATTTATTTGGACCTTTATTGATAGCATTAAGAATTTTATCATTTCTTAAACTTTCAACATTAATAATTACAAAAAATTCATTTATAGGTTGTAATAATTGTTCTGCTCTTTTATTAATAGTTTCCCAAACTCTATTACCTTTTTTATTAATCCTCTCGCCTATAATAACACAAGATTCATTTGAATGTTTTTGTATCTCTTTTCTCCAATTGTCTCTTAGAGAAGCAATACCACAAATAATTAAGCAGTGTTCAATCTTATCTTGTGCTTTAAGTTCTTCTGCAAGATAAATCATTTGTAAAGTTTTACCTAGTCCAGGCATATCTAAAAGAAGCCATTTATCATTATTTAAACCGTATTCTATCCCTTCTTTTTGATATTCATAAGGGTTTGTCTTATAGTTAAGAGTTATGTGTCTTAAATTGTCTTTTTCTGCTTCTTCTTCTACAATTAAATCTATATCATCAAAATAGATTAAATTATCTAATAAATATGAAAGTGAAGTTATTGGTACTTCCCATAAATGAGAATCAACATGAAAATAATAAGTCTCACTTGACTTAATTATATTTACAATTTCTTGCTTATAATCAAAAAACAAGTAAAGAGACTTAAGACCACTTAGTTTCTTTGCTTTACCTTCAACTATACGAATCATTATTCTTCTAAATCAATTCTATCTTTAAAAATTTCTACTGAATATTCTTCATCCCATAAGTCTTCAGAGAATTGTGTTATTGTATTAATTGATGCTGTTACAATAAATTTAGTATCACAATAATCACAAATATATTCTGCACTTAAATCAGGTTCAACACCTTCAATAAGGATAATTTTTCCTTTTGAATCTTTAATGGCATTTCTATTGCCAATAAGGTCATCACTCATAAAAATTTCTTCTAATAAATATTCTGCCCCGCATTTAGGACAAACAATTTTTGGTGCCATAATATCTCCTTAACTAAATAGAAGTTAATATTTCCCAAACAATATCAATAACATCATCATGATATACATCACATAGTTGTTCTACAGTACACATTTTTAAATTGTCATCTTCTAAATAATCTAATATCAACCATTTAGTAATTCCACAATTATATAGAAAGTTTTTCAATTGTTTAGGATTTTTATTTTTTAATTTACTTAATGTCATACTATATTATACAAGTTATTTTAATAAAAATAAAAAGGTAGTTTTATTTTTACATGTGTGGCACAAACTACCTGAAACTTATATCTCAACCACAATATATTATACAATATTTTTAATAGTCATTAAGATTAAAAGATATGTCTAGACTTACACCTGTTGGATAACCATTACCATCCCCAACTATAAAATATAAATAAGTACCTTCAACTCTCCAAGAAATTGAACCATCTGATGCAGAAGAGTTTGAAATAACATTTCCAACACAAGTTAAATAATCACTAGGCGAAGTCATACAACCTGATGAAGAACCAACTATTTTTGCTAGGTTATTTAATGATATTCTATGCCATAACCAGCGGGACATGCTCTGATTAGGGTTATTTAATTTAAGAGAAATGCGAACAGACTCCCCAACTCTTGACCAAGTAACATGTTTTCTAGCACCTGTATCTGCAAAAGCATTATTCCAGGTTGTTCCATTACCACTCTTAACGAAATCAGAATCAGTTATACTTTTAGCACCATGAGTAATTACACCTTTTGGGTCTCCTTTAAAAACTATCGTGCCACTATCTGTTGATAAATTAATAGTGGCACTACCTAATTGAATTAAAGTTCCATTACCAGCTATCTCTGTGACACTACCTCCTATTGCAGTATACCCTGTAAGATAAGGAGTAGCCACTGAAGCACTCAAATCAGTGCCAATATAAATATTAGTTGAAATTCCACTATACCCACCTAATATGATACTAGATGTAGCTTCCATAAATATTTGAGAGCCCATTATATGGCTTAAATAAGCATTATTAATATAAGCACCTTTATAATATTTACTTGAAGTACCTAAATTATAAGTATTTGTAGCATTTGGATAAATACTGTGAGTATTAGCAGTACCATTTAAAGAAATATAACTACCTGCTTCTAAATTTAAAACACCAGTATAACCACCACCAATGATACCAGTATCTGCTATAATATTTATGTCACCAGGATTAAGAATGTCGTTAACATATAAGGATTGAAATCTTGAACCTATAGAGCCTAAGTTATAAACATCATTTGCGTAGGGAAGTATATCTCCTTGAGTATAAATAGAACTAGCATATAAAGAAAGTGTTCCACTAGTACCTATAACCATCTGAGATGGTCCAAATATAGATTGAGTTATAATACCGTTGCTATAAGCCACTAATTCATTTGTTGCAATAAAACTAGCAGATATAGAATTAGCAGATATAGAACTAGCAGATAATGTATTAGTACTAAATGATTTAGTTATTGGGGTAGAAGAATTACCATTTTCAATTTGATTTGTTGAAATATTAAGTTGTGAACTTTCTTCAATTGCCCAAGCATTTGAAACTCTTTTAAATAATTTTAATTTATATGTAAAACCATCTTTACTATCATTTTTACCTAAGAAAGTTAAACCTTTAAAGTTTGTTGAATCATCTAAAGTTTCACCTGCACTACCACCATTAGGAGTTAGTGTTTTAACACTTGTACTTTCATATGCAGAACCAAAATCAGCAACATTAATACCTGCCCAAATTTCATCACCATTAGCAGGGTTTGTAAATAATGCTTGAATATCAGAAACATTTGCAACAAAATAATAACCGCCTAAAATGATATAAGCAATATTACCATCAACATAAAAATAATCTTTATGTAAATATGTAACTTTATTTGCTATATTAACAAAATTTTCTTCAGTTGTTAAGAATGAACCTGGGTCAATTGCATGACCACTAGCATCTTGACCTCTAAATGCAGTTGGAAATACTTTAATTTTATTATTTGATAAAAATGCCATAATTATCTCCTATATCACTTAATTTAGCACTAATGCTTATTCACCGGTAACAGTTGCATTACCTACTTGTAATTCCCACACAACAATAATGTTTGAATCTCTATCAATATCTTCATAACCAGTATCTACATAATACATAGCCATTGGTTTTGTTTGTTCAGTATAATTTTTATAATTATATAATACAAAATAATTAGGAACAATACCTTCTACAAAAACAGAGCCAGGAATTGTAAAAGTTAATTTTGCAGTACTTAGATTATTAGCAGTATCAGTTTCAATGCTAGATGAGCCTAAAGGAATTAATCCTGTTAAAGAATCGGCACTTGCTAATTCAGTTTCTGCAGACTCCTCAGATGTAACATGAAATACCTGAATATATTTTGGAGATGAAGCAGACTCATATACACCAATTAAACAAGTAGCAATAAATTCAAATAATCTAAATGTACCATGATTATGTCCATTAATAACATCAATTACTTTATCATCTTTAACTAATTTAATTGTAACATTACCTGAATATGCTAATTGAAGATTGTTTTTATTTTGTTTCTTTTTTATCTTCTTCATAAACTATTCTCCTTCATCTTCATCATATGGCTCAATTTGCTTACCACTAGCAATCTTAGATGTATATGTTTGAGCAAAGCCTGTAGTAGTTTCAACTTTTTCTTTATCAATTGTAGAATCATCTGGTCTCTTAACATTGAATTGTGGTTTTGCAATTCTACCAACTAAGCCTTCTTTAACATTGAATGTTGTAAGAGTATCTCTCATTGAGATAGAATTCTTCAAAGCATCATTACTAGCACCATAAATAAATCTATAATCAAAACCAACAGGAAGAATATAATCAAATATATCTTCTAATAAAACTAAGTCTTTTAAACCATATGGAATATAAATATTCACAACATGATTATCACTATCAATTCTAACTTCAGTATAGCCACTAATGTTTTGAGCATTCATTAAAGTATAAACTGCTCTTTCAATAGCATTCTTTGTACCTTTATTTCTAACTAAGTCAATAAACACATCACAAACATTCTTTAAGTCTTGAGCATTATATTGATGTCTTGTTTCAAAACCAACTGTTTTTGCTAGTAAAGGAATTAATCTATCGTCAAGATTATTACTTGTTGGAGCACCTGTAATTAAGTCAGTGTTCATCTTTGCATAGTTAAAGATAATTTCAAAGGCTCTTCCGAGAAATTGAAAGTCTCTAGATTGATTGTAATATACTTCAGGAACTAGATTTTTTGTCTTAATCATTGAAGTTTCTCCTATTGTCTAGAACTCTTTAACACATCAACATTACTAGTCTTAAAGTCAATTTGTGAGATTGTAAATCTATTAGCAATATTATTTGCATCATAGAATGCATATGGAGACATTAAGTTTTCAGATTCAATTGCTTTAGCATTATCAATCTTGCAATTATAATAGAACTTATCGTTCTCAAGTGCTTCCATTAAATCTTCTGTAAGAGATTGCTCAGTAACAGATGAATTATTAACAGCATCAGCAAATTCTTTAAGTGCTAATTCTTTATTTAAACCAGAGATGAAATCAAGAGTTCCAATTGTAAGTGTACCAGAAACACCATTATTCTCAATAGTCATTCTCGCTTGACCACTTGTACTTGTTCTATGTAATTCAATAATATTAATACCTTCATTTAGGGCAACTGGTGAACCATAAGTTTCATCCGTATTATAATGTTTACCATTATATGGACCAGTAGCAAATTTTACTTGTGCAGTAGAACCACCAGTCTTGAATAAATAAATCATAATAAGACCAAATTCATCACTACCATCTCTAGAAATTAATGGTAAATCAAATGTATAAGTAGTACCAGAAGTATCTTGACTATCTAATTTATATGTTGCATAACCTTCAAGATTTCTTAAAGGTGTTTGTGGCTCGTTATCCCCATCTAATGCAACTTCATAGCAATACATAGTTACTGGATATGTAGGTACATTACCACTATCAGTTTTAACAGTAACAGAAGTATCAATTAAACCACCATCATTATGCATTTCTGTATTAAGATTAAAGTTTTGTCCATTTGTATTTAAAATAACAGGATTACTAACTCCATCAAGAGTAAATGAAACTGATTGTCTTGTAGAAGTTGGTGTTTCAAGACCATCATTAATAATTTGAGACTCATCTCTTGTTACATTAACATGTAGTCTTGTTCTTGCTTTCCATCCACCTTCCGAAATGGATAAATTATCAAGTGTTTCTGAAGGGTCACCATCAAAACCATAATGAATAATTACATCATCAGGAACAGGAGTTAGTTCATTACTATTAATAACAAAGGAAGAGATTGAACTACCTTCTTTAACAGTAATACTAAGTGTATCATCTTCAGTTAATGTTAATATATTATTTTCAACGATTGTAAATGGAGTAGTAGAAGAGAAACTAAGTGTTTTCCACTTATCTTTTAATGCTAACATACCCATTTCTAAAACATCAGATAAATCAACAACATCAGCAGTAATTGTTTCTAAATTTGTTAACTTTGAACTTATCTTTGTACCGCTACCTAAAGTAACAAGTTGTGTTTCAGCTGCATCTGTATAGAAGAAGTATTCACCTTCTTTTAAGATTGCTTCACCGCCAGTTGTACTTGACCACTCATCACTTGTGAATAATCTATTTGTAGAGTTATTTCTTAACCAATAACATTTAGTCTTTTTATTTAAAATTACTTTATTGACTTTAGAAATTTCAATAGATTCTTGAGCAGTTAAAGCCCAGAAAAATTCTGTTTGGTTATTATTTTTAGTATTAACCTGTTTAAAAGCACTTCTGTTGTAAATAGAGTAATCACTTGATTGATATGTATTTGGAGTTGCAAACAAATCAAAACCAACAGGTTTAATGATTTGGCCCTCTACATACATTTCACATTTCCATGTATCATTTTCAGTGAATCCCATATAAAGAATTTCACCTGCTTGTAATTGATAAATAGTATTTGCCTTAATAGGATTATTTACATCATGAATAGCACTAATAAATCTAAAATAACAATATGCAGGATAAGTTAATTCAGTAATAACATTTGGAGCAATAAATTGAACTGCTTCATTCTTATATAACGGAGTAGTAACATTTGGTGTTAATGTTAAATTAAGGTCAGTTTTAATGCTCTTAACATGTTCATTAATCATGTTCTTGCCTGAAATTTCTTTTTGACCTAATTCAAATTCAAATCTATCATCATAATCAAATAGAGAAACATTGCCATTTAAAATATTCTTTGCTAAAATATCAACATAGAAATCAGAACCATCAACAGAAACTAAAGGAACTTCTAAACCATTTCTCTTTAAAATATATGTAGTTAATTCAGGTTCCATTAAACTCACATAATTAATTCTCTTATCTGCTTTTTGAATGCTTTCAACTAAAGAATCATAAGGAATTTCATAACCATAATCAACTCTTCTAGCATTAAAGTCTTCAATTAATTGATGAATGACATTTGTATCAATTTCAACAACTTCATAAGCATTAACTTTATAATTAGTTGTTAATCTACCATCTAAAGATAATTTATTCTTGATAGCATAAATATCATTTGCTTCTAAAGTTTTATAGTCATGAGAAATTGTTTTATTTTCTTCAATTGCTCTCTCAATTTCAGATGTAACTGTTTTACCTGCAGGAGTTAATGGCAAGAATGAGTTGTCATACACTTCTATATCAGAGTATGAGAAAATTGGTGCTAATGGATAGCAACATAATTGATAAGCATTTAATTTAGTTGCATCAGTAACATTAATTGTTGTTTCACCTAATTCATCATAAGAAACAACTCTCTTTGTATAGTTAATATCATTTCTTCTATCACTAACTTGAACATTAGAGACTAGCGGAAATACATCATCTGAATCATAAGCATTGTAAATAGCATTTGAATAATCCCTACAAGTTGTTAAAGTATTGAAAGTACCGATTGTCTTCTTGAAGTTATTATATGCTTCATTGATTGATTCAGGACTTGCACCATTAATTGTTGCACTGTAATTTCTAACATAAAGATTATCTTCTGCATTTTCATCAGCACCTTTTAATGAATTCCAGCTATCAGAGGTGGTACTATCTAAAGCATTAATTGTGTTAGCAGAAACATTACCATTATAACCATCAGTTAAGATATATCTCACATAGAGACCATTACCAATTAAAGATGCAATATCTTTTGGAAATTCAATGTAAGGAAGTTCTCTATTTGAATCATAACCAAATTTAAAACATCTAGTCATTGGTTCTACATCATTTAAAGTTTTTTCAACTCTCCAAAATTCACCTGTATATGGATATTCTAAAATAAAGACACCATTTTGAGCAACATTTGTTTCTGGGAAATAGATTCTATTATTATCATCTAAATTACTTAATTGAATAAGTGGTTTATTTTCATTTGTTGTAACATCACCACTTGTATTAACTTGTAATTCTCTTAAATAACCTTGCATGACAGGACATGTTTGAACATCATTTTGTTTACTTAAAGTACAATTTCTAGTTGCAATAAAAGAAATAGCAGTATCTTCATCTTTGCTTGTAAATACTGTTTCTAAAGCAGGAAAAGTAATTGGGGTATCTAACTCACCAACATAAGTTAAAGTAAGATTTGTGGTAGCAGCTACAAAATATTTCATTGAGTACCCAAGCATACCACAAAGTTTTCTCATTGAAGAATCTTGAGTACAAGAAGTAATAAAATCTTCTAAGATATTTTTATCAATGTTATAATTTAATTTATCTCCAATAAAAGCAACAAGTTTAGTTAAAACAACACCTGGGTCTGATTCATTAGAAGTTTCAGGGTCCCATCTATTGGTAAGATTTTGAATTTCTCTTACTAATTCTGGATAAATAGTTGCAAAATCTTTATCTATGTAACTTTTATTTGAAATTCTTAATTCTTCATTTGTAATCATATTCTACTACCTTTCTTCATCTTTAAACAAAACAAGGTCATACATATTTGTTGTAAAGTCTAAATTATTAATTGCTTTAAATTTAATAATAACATCTTTTCCTTGTTGCTCAATTTTAATATCTTTTCTTTGAACAGTAATTTGAGGTGCAAATGCTAATAATTGAGTATATATTTCATCAATCAAAATATCTCTCAACACATAATTATTTTGGTCAAATATAAATCTTTTCAACCTAATACCATAAAAAGGGTCTCCAAAAAGTTCACCCTTTTCGCATTGTAAAAGTAATCCAATATCTTGAAGAGATGCTTTATTAGAATCTCTTTCAATATTAGTACTACATTGATTAAACATGTGTGGAAACTTAATTGAATTCATATAATTTTCATTTTAAATTTTTAAAAATCTATCACTTAATTTAGCATCTTTTTATTTTAATCTATAGACATCCATTACAGATGAGGATGCTGTAATTGTTAATGGTACATTGCTTGTGTTACCTACTTTATCTATTGTAGTCGGAGATACAGAAATTCTTTGATTGTCTATAAGAACTTTGGTATATAACCCTACAGGACCAGTTATACCTATTGAAGCTGTTGATATGCCAATAAACTGAGAATAATTAGTTATATGAAATGCTCCATAATACTTTGTACCATTAATGGTCACATAAGATGAAAAGCTTTTTAAATTAATAAAGTAAGTAACTCCATATTCTAAATCATATGTATCTGTATTTGTAGCTACTTTTGTGTAAGTAGAATCAGCTACTATAGTTTGATTATCTATGTATTCTTTAATTGCTTCTAAAGAATGACCATCTAATAATTTATTTTCTATACTACCCATAATTACCTCCTATATTATGAAACACTGCTAGTGCCATTTAATATAGCTAATGCTTCTGCTTTTGTATATACACCGCTTAAAGTTCTATTACTTATTATTATAGTTGATGCATATAAACTACTTGCATGAAAAGAAGCAAAACTATTTGTACTTACCCAATTTTGAGTTGCTATTTCCTCACCATCATAATAAGCACCACCACCACTAGTATCAATATAAAGAGGTCCACCACCAGTAAGTAAATTTACATCACCATCATAGAAATTAAACCCTTGGAAATTTGTACCAGCTAATAAAAGCCCAATATTATTTCCATATATATCTTCTGCATAAAAACTATTTGTTCCAAGATTAACATCTTTTGAAGCACCAGAATATGGAACATAATTCTCTGCTATACTAGAAGAAGTAGCATATTCAGATAAATTCATATTAATGACAGAACTATTACTAGCATTAGCTGTAAATGTACCGATAGTAGAACTATTTAATTGAATTGTTAATGTAGCATCATTAATTTGATTAACAGTTGCCACTTCATTACCATTATAAGTAAATTGGCCTACTGTTGTTAGAGCAATACCTGACCTACCATATTTACTAGTATTATTTATTTCAAAATACCCTGCAGTACCAATACCAAATGTTGTATATTCACCATCCCAATATAAATTAGCACCATCATTAGTATCTCCAATATAAACATTAGAAGTATTTACTTCATCAGCATAAATAGCAAAGAATGGATTACTTCTATTACCAAGCATAGCATTATTTACACTTGGAATAATATTACCATAAAGACTTGTTGTGCCTGAAAGTAGAATATAATTATATAAGTCCGATTGTAATGCTAATACACCAGATTGACTTGGTAAAATAACCGATGCATTACTTGAGGTTGTAGAATTTGGTCCAAGAGTTGTGTAATGTTGGTTACTTCCATCACCTGTATAAAATAATATATGAGTAGATGAAGAAGATAAGCCTAAGTTAATAGCTTTATCAAAATCAACAAAACCAGTTGCATGAAGCATTCCAGTTGTTAATTTTTTATTACCTAAATCAACAGCTTTTGTTGCACCACTATAAGGTACATAATTTGAATATAAATCTTTAATTACACCATAAGTGCTAGAAGTAGCATATGGAACATGAATTTCACTTACATTAGAACTAGATGCAATACTTAAACCACTATTAAATCTTGGTTCATGGTAATAGTTTGACATAGCTATTTTAGAGTAATAATAATTATTACTACCTAAGTTATATACTTTTGCATATAATTCTTTATTAAATTCAACAAAATCTGGTGTGTATTCTGTTGCTGAAGATAAAACTGAATAAGTTCTATTTATAAGGTCTTTTGCTAAGTTATAATAATCGCTATCAAATTTATAATTAGAATCAGGTCCAAATATCGGAGTATTGTTTAAATATTTACCATAAATAGAGGTATTATAACCAACATCGGTATCTCCTAATTCTAATTGGTTTTCATCAGCATAATATTGAGGTGAAACAGCAATAGGAATTAAATCCCTTGTACTTATAGTTAAAACCCCATTTTCATCTTTAAATCTAAAAGCATAGAAATAAGTATAAACTGTAGCTAAATAAAGATAATAATCAAACCCATCCATATGGACTATTTCTACTGGATAGCATTCTAAATCAAGTTCACTAAAGAATGGACCTCTAGGAATATCAATTTTAGTATCCATGGCGATAACAATGTCTCTAAAATCAGATGTTAATGTATATACTTCACCCTCAACACCTGCAACATCCTCATTTGAGAATGTATGAATTGACATCTTTTTATTTAAAATATTTTGTAAATCAGTTTGATTACTTAAAGTACCTTGAATATCTCCCCAATTAACTGAAGCAGGACTATAAACAATAGGATTACCAGTATTTGGAGTTAATGTTAAATTATTGCCAGAGACAGAAGCACTAACAAGATAATTGTCAGGTTCACCACCACCTCCACCAGACGCACTGATGACATTATTTTCAATTGTGATATTATTACCAGGAATTAATGTATCTTGCTTAGAATCAAATTTTCTAAATGCACTTAAAATTTCGGAGTAATCAACATCTCCAATAGTTGTATTCTTAGGTAATCTAGCACTATTTTGTACATCAAGAGATTCTAAATTAGCATGACCTCTTGGTTCATTTTCATTTAAAGATAATTTACCTAAAATAACAACTTTCTCTGCTTGATGCTCTTCAAAGCCAACATAAACAACATCTCCTACTCTATATTCTTCAGAGATTGCTGGATTATCTGAAAGAGTTGCTATAATTTTACCTGTCCTAATACCTGCAGACTCTAAATAAGGCACTCTAACAGCATAAGTATTTGAATTGATTATTCTTTCTAAAATAATTGCTTTTGTAATCATTCAACTCTCCTAGATAAGTTCATCTAAGTCTTCTGCTTTATCAACTCTTAAAAGACTTAAAGTGGTTCTAAAACCATCATAGCCAACATTATCAACTTGCTTTGTAACAACATATAGACCAGAACTAATATGTCTTCTTCCATAGAAATATACATTAAGTCTAATATGTGTCATAAGAATTGCAGGTCTTAATAAACCTTTAATAGTAATTTTTGCTTTAATTGGAAATTCTGTTACTTTTGTCCACCAACTCTTTTCTGCCTCAGTAGCAACTCTATAAGCATTTGAACTTCCTAAAATTGGTGCATATACTTCTTCTAATTCACCTCTATCATTAATTCTTTGTACATATTGGTCTGTATTTAATTTTTCATAGAAATTATAGAAAATTGTATAACCTTCATCATCTTCAACATCAAAACTTGTAACAATGTTTTGAGAAGGATAACCAATATCTAATTCATATGCTAAAGGCATATTTTTTGCATGTGTAACATAAACAATCTTAAAGAATGGTCCTTTAAATTTTCCACTAACATCATCTTCACATACTAATGAATACATACCATCTTTTGTCAAACTAGAAGATTTTGATGCCTTCATGATATTAACTAAGTATAATAAGTACTCAATTGGTGAAATATTTGTTCTTGCTTCAACATCAACTTCAACATCAGTTTCAGGAATAAGACCTTCTTGTTCAACTAAACTTTTATCACTCATTCCATAAAAAACTTCTTGAAGTCCATAAGAACTATCATATAATAATTTTTTAATTAATGCACTTGCTTTATGTCTACCAACCCAGTCAGTACTTGTGAAACTAAAAGCACCAACACTTAATAATTTACCTGTACTTACAGCACTAACAACATAATCAATTTTAGAAGATGATGCTGTCATTCTTTGTCTAACTTTAAGAATAATTGCTTCTTCATCTCTATAACAGAAAGTAGGTGCAGATAAATCACCATAACTAAATTTAATTTTTCTTGTTTTACTAACACTACTAAAAACTTTATAGAAGAAGTTAGGGTCATCTGCTTCTGTCACAGGATAAGATAAATTTAAAGTATATTTATTGACTACACCATTAATCTTTTCAATTGTTAATGATTGAACATAGTTTGGATATTTAATTTTATTGATTGTAAAAACACCACTAGCATCAAAACCATTAGTACTTACTTTATCATACACACCAAAAGTATATTTACCAATTGTGATTTTGATAAATGGAGTTTCAACTCTACTTGTATTTGATAATAAGTTAATTGGTTTTGTTGCCATTTAGTTTTCCTTTACACTTGTTTGAATGTGATATTACTTAAAGACGGAACTTTAAGTGTTTTATATTTACCAAATAATTTGATAAATGGGTCTTGAATCTTATTATAGTCAGCAATAATCCAGAATAAGTCTGGTCTACCATAATAATGTTCTGCTAATGAATCTAAAGTGTCTGATTCTTTAATTTTATGAAGAACAAATGTTACATTGTCATCTAATTGAGAAGTAATACCATAGATATATTTTTTATCTTTAGAATGATAATAGAATGGAAAGGCTGCATATCTAGAAATATAAGGATATGATTTTTTTGATTTATCTTTTAATACATCCATAATAGTCTCCTATTCAAACTTCTCTCTAAATGCTCTTGTAACACCTCTAAATGAACCTTCTTTTGCAACACTAACTGCATCATATGGTTCAACTTCATAGACACTAAAGTTAAGAACTACTTGAGCATATCTATCATCATCTAAAATTGGTTTTTGATATTCAATAGAGACACCGCTATTGACAACACCTTTAATGAAGATGTCTTTACCAAATTTAATAGCAATCATTGGAGGAACAACACTCTTATTTGTTGCTTGATATTTAGGTAAAGCAATTGCCTGTAACTTTCTAATTAAAGACTCAACGAAATCTTCACCATCTTCAAGTCCCCATTTAGCAAAGTCAATGTTCATATCTTGCACCATATCTCTATGAAGATGTAATTGAACTTGAACTTCTCTAGGACCACTGTGACTATAAGTGAAGACAGGTGCAGTTCTACTTAATGCATTTTGAGAAGCAAAATTTGAACCCATCTTGTCCATTACTGAATCAGGCCATTCAGGTAATAATAACCACTCATCTGTGTGATATAAGTATAAAACATTTGTAATTGTTGGAGTTGTTGCATTACTAGGCATAAATACCTCCCAAAGCATCTAATACTCTTAATGCTTTTACTTCTCTAGAAGACTTATCTACTTTGTTATCAAGTTCATTTTTAAGTGATTGTAAGATACTTTCAACATCTTTATCCACATAACATAATAAGTCTTTGTAAATATCTCTATACATGAAATCACCATCATGACCATGTGTTGAAATATATTTATAAATCCACTTGTTAATATCTTCTGACCATTTACCATAGATATCAAATGTGAAGTCTTTATCATAACCAGCAATTAAGATTTGAACTCTCTTAATATTGCTAATAATTTCATCAATATGTGTAATTACATTATCAGATAAATATTCTCTTAATCTATCAGATAATAAATATTTTTCATGTGTTTGATATGCAAGTAATTTAAGTCTTGTTAAATAATCATAGTTGCCAACGGCATTTACAACTGGAGATACCCAATTATCACCATCGCTAAACAAGACAGTAAATTGATGGTTTACTTCACTATAGTCACAACTATCAACTAAAACGGAATCTGCTTTCTCCGTGTCAATATCATTGAAAAACCAAGTATGTGTATCACCATTCACATAAACACCACCAGGTATGTGTTCAAAGAATGCATTTCCTAAATACTCACCATCTTCAGTTACAATAACATCAGAGTTCTTTCTATAATCACCTTCTAACAATACAATGTTATCAGTATATGATGTAGGAAGAATTATAAATAATTTTAAGTTATCTTCTTGTTTAATTTGTTCTTCTTCAGTTAATTCAGGTGAATGTAACAACACAGGTTTACTAAATGTTAATCCTGCATCATAAGTAACAAATGTTTTTGCTTCAATACTATCTGAAGAAGTTGAAGGTTTATCTGTCATTTGAATATATTTATTGTGAGAATAAAACCCATAAAACATTGAAATACTATTTTGATATTCAAGAGACAATGTGTAATCAGTATTTGCTCTCACAGGAATCATAAAGATATGATAATCAGCATTTGTTGTAACTACATAATTACTAGTAGCATCTGCATAAATCTCAATATCAATGTTAGAAGCAGATTGATTACTAAAGCAATTATACATAGGCATTAAATTTAAACCTAAATAATCTTTAATAAATCTTAAATATTTACCAAGATATTCATGAGTATATGAATCATAGTAATTATTTCTAATTTCAAGATGTTTAGTAAGATTTAAAACTTCATCATCATATTTATAATCACAAACTTTTTTATAGCCAGTAACTTTATTAGTACCATCAACAGAAGTAGCAATACGAATCTCTTCAAAATCTCTATCTATATAATATTCACCAACATAAAATTTACTATCATCTTTCTTAACTTTACATGTAGGTAAATTGAAAGAATGAAGCAATTCTTTTATATGACCAACATATATATTATTATCATTAAATTTAATCATATCAATCTCCTAGATAGTATAACCATAGTTATTATGGTTCAAGTCACTCACTTCAAATTCACCATCTAATCTTTCTCTAATGTCATTCAAAACTTGTAAAATTGAACTAACATTTTTATCAATGTTTGGAAGTAATTCTGCTTGAGATTCATCTGTTTGTGGTTGTAATGTCTCATTATTTTGGGCACTCTCCATGTTTCCTTGTAATGTTTGTTGATAGATATCTCCACCAGCTGCACCGCCAACAAATCCTGATGCAGAAGTTGCTAAACCACTAACAAGAGAAGTTAAACCACTACCTCTTGAAATAGCAGTATTACCTTGATTAATACCTAATTTTGTAAGCATTGAAGTAGGTGCTAATGAAGAACCAAGGCCACTAATGACATCACCAATCATGCCCAAAGAGCCAATACCAACAATACCTAATTTCATTAATTGTTCAACAGTGGCATTCATATCAAGCATACCACCTGTACCAACAGTTAATGCTTCAATGGCAGGAATATTGATACCCCCTGTAGTTGATTCAATTAAATCTGCAACTCTCCAAATAGCTGCTAATGCAGGATTAGATGCAATGCTAGATGCTAAAGAGAAGAATGAATTATCAAATAAATTTTGTACCATTTCTGCAGTAGAAATTCTTCCAGGTAAAGCAGCCATTTGTTGACCTAAAGCACCATACATACCACCAAATGATAGCATGTTATTGTTAATGCCTTTGAAACTACTTGAAAGTTGTTGAGCAGCTCTAATATCAGAAATGTTAAGACCAAATGTTTGTGCTAAACTAGACCTTACAACATTGTTTTTATTTGAACCAATTTCAACCATGTAATTAGCAATTGCATTTAATAATGTATTTGTATTAGAAGCATTAAGACCATTGTTTAATAAATTACCAATATCTAAACCACTTCTACTAGCAGCTATTGTTAAAAGACCTTGCATAGATGAATTACCAAATCCTTCAACATTACCACTTCCTAAATAACCTAATGCTTGTGCTAATTGAGTTGCAGTATTTTCTGATAAACCAGTACCAACTAAAGCACCTAACCATTTTTGAACAACATATTCAAATTCAGTAGAAGCCTGCATTGTCATTTGAGAAGATGCTTCAACTAATGCCTCTTCAACACTATCAAAAGTTGTACTTAAATATTCTGTATTTTCAACCATTTGATTCAAGAATCTAGTTAAGTATGCTTCCATACCTAATCTAGCAGCTGTTGAATCACTTTGTTGTAATCTAATAATTCTTAATAAAGCAGAATTAGAAGCATCAAATGTATCAGCAATATCTTCTTTAACTGATTGTAAGAATGCTCTTTGTTCAACATTAGCTGCAATACCAGCCTTAACTAAAGCATCTAAGTTATTTAACATTGTTTCAGTTCTTACATAAGGTTGTATGCCGACAGAAGAAGTTAATCTATTCTCTAAAACACCAAATAAGTTACCTGATGCAAACTTAGCTGCATTATCCCCCGCTCTTAAACCACCAAGACTAGAACCTTGCAATCTAGCATTAATTCCACCTTGATATTTAGCATATGTACTAATACCATTATTAACTGCATTCAAAGTAGCACTCATAGTGGCTTGCATTGCTTTATTTAATGCAGTTTGTTTTTTCTGTTCTTTTAAAGTTTGTTCAGCAAGAGCTAACTCTGCCTCTCTTCTCTTTTTATCTTCTTTTTGGTCAGCAGTAATATTTCCTTCTGCTTCAAGTTTTTCATAAAGTTTTATCCATGCTTGATTGTCTTCTTTATTTTTAACTGCTTGGTCTTTCTTTGCTTGTTGAACAGATTTCTTAGAGTCTTCTACTTGTTGCTTGTAGATTTTATTTTGCATCTCTAATCTTTGCTTATAATCTGCTTCATTTCTTTCTTCAATGAGATGCTTTTGATACTCTTCAATATTTTTAATGCCAGCCTTTCTAAGTTCTTGCTCTTCTCTAATCCAATTATTAATTGCTCGCTTCATTTCTCTTTCTTGTTCAGCGGCAACTTTCTTGGCACCTTCAAGTCTTAGTCTATTTGCAGTTTCAATATTCTTTTTCTCTGCCTTGAAAAAATCATCCAATGTCTTGAACTCATCTTTACTCATTAAACTAACATCTTGTTTTGTGTCTGGCATATTTCTACCTCAACTACTTCTTGCTATTTCTCTTTTCTTGAAGTGTTTGTAGTTCTTTTTCTACTGCTTTTTGTTTCTCATTATATTCATCTAATAAGAATTTAATCAGTAATTCTCTTTCTTTTGGAGTTATCTTCAATACATCAGCATAAGATGTATTCATATTTTTACTAATAAGATAACACTCTTGAACTACTCTCTTATATCTTTCAGGACCATATGGTTTACCACTTTCAGTTAATTTCGGGTCCAAAAAATTCTGGTTGGAGGCGAAAGTTAGTGACAACTTCATATCCACAATTTGGACATTTTGCAACTACTGAAGTGTCTAACCCTACCTTTCCATTAAGTTCATTACCTTTATTTAAGATATACAATGTATCTTTCATAGGTAACTCTCTTACAAATTTTTCTTTAGCAACATCATTAAGTTGTTTATTATCAACTTTACCAATTAATGACATTACTGTAAACATAAACTCATAATTTGTATTAAGTTTAGTTTTCTTTTTCATATCCTTTGCTTTTGATTTAACAGCATCAATCATTCTAGGTGTTTGTAAACTTAACTTAATAACTTTCTTTGTTTCAGGAAGAGTAATTTCTAAGTCAAGACCTTTTTCTTCATCAAATTCTTGAACTGTTTCTGTATCAAGATTGACAGAAGAACTAACAACTTCACCACAGTTAGGACATTGAATGACCATTTTGTATTCTGGTCCATAAGTAACAACTCTTAACTTGTGTAATAAGAATTGATAATCACCTAAACACATATCATAAGAAGAAATTGGTAAATCTTCTATAATACATGCATCAATGATTTCAGCCATTGTTTCATGCTCTAATTCATTATATGCCAACCTTTTCATTTCTTCTTCAGTTGTCATACTTCTTAGAGTAACTACAGGGTTAAATTTTTCTGCATAGAGTAACCCTTTTGATGGGAGTGTAAACTTTTCTTGAATTGTGATTGAACCCATAATTAGTCTTCCTCCACATCATTTAATTTAGCAGCATCTCTATATCTCTGTGCTAGTATTAATCTCACCATAGCAGATATAGAAATTGATAAATATTCTGCTTCTGCCTCTAGTTGTTTTCTTAAATTGTCAGGGAGTTGAAATCCAATAATTTTTAAATCTTTTTGTTGTTTATATTCATCTGGTAATGATTGTCTATCCCCCTCACCACCTTGCTTCACATTATATCCAATTGAACTATCCCTGGCATGTAATGTTTCAATCCAATACTTTTCTCTTGCCTTTAAAATATCATTAGTTGAACACCACTCTAAGATTTCACGCCTAAAATTAGATGTTCCAAATTCTCTTAAAGCGACCTTAATTTTTGAACCGCTTCCCCAATAATTCTCATCAACAAAAGAACCTTTTTTCTTTCCTACATAAATCTTTCCATTAACTAGATTTGTGATTTTGTAAATATAACCAAATTTTGTATTAACAATATCATCCATATTATATATTTCCTTTCATTAAATTTAGCATTACAAAAATTTAAAAATAAGCACATAAAAAATTATATTTTTAAAAATATATTTTACATCTTTTTAATACAAAAACAAAAAAGAAGTCAGCTAAGACTTCTTTTTTCTTTAAGAGTAATAATTACTTAATCAATTATTCTGCTTCATCAGGAAGCATAGGAATTGCTTTATCATAAATGATAGTAGCAGTAACTGTTTTCTTATCATTGGTTTCATTGCTGAATGGGTCTTCACTAAGGCCACTAATCCAACAACCAATTAATCTCCACTTTCTAATAACGTCATCATAGTCAGGAGAGTATTCATATAAATAACAATCATGTTTATAGTTATTCATTCTATGAACTTTTTCAGTTCTAACATCATAAGCTTGTGCTTGCCAAGCCAATAAAACTGATTTTGTTCTAGCACCCATAAAGTCATTTAAGACTAATTGATGATTATCAAAGGTTGGAACACCAGCAACATGCATAGTGTTGTTGCCTCTCTTAACATCAATGACACCAAGAGTGAAATGTGGAACTGAAGAACTAACAACAGAAACTCTTAATGTTTCTTGACCATTTGTGATGTAATTGCTTTCTTCTGTTAAGCCACTTTCTTTAACGCCCGCTCTTAAAATTCTATCAATATCTGTAACAACAAATTCAAAGTTATTACTTCTTGCAGGTTCATAAAGTTGTGGATTATCAGCAAGATGATATGTACCCATATTTTCTGGCATATTGTATCTCTCCTTTTAACTATTCAGTAACTGAAATTTCATCAGTTAATTCAATTGTGATATCAAAGTCTTCAACAGCTTCAATTGGAATCAAAGAAATTTTAGCACAAAGTCTTGCTTTCTTATTAGTAGGAATTCTGCTAATCTTATAATCTAAAATACCATTACCTGTTGACATTCTATCTAATGTTGGAAGAATGTAAGAGGTGAAGTTTGTCCAAAGAATTTCACTATTTTGTTCAAATGTATATTTATTTGCAGCATTGAAGGCCACTTTAGCAACTTCAGTAGAAAGAATTCTGCAATTTAAGAAGGAAGTCGCTTTTGTAACACCAGCACCAGATGTATCAGCTTCATTATCTCTCAATGTTCTATTACCCCAAATGAGATGACCAAATGGTCTTCTATAAGCAATTGGATTGATAGCCACACCAACATTATCGCCTGCATCATCTAAGGCAACTTCGGCATTTTTACTTCTTGCTTGGAGCATTTCAATATCAGAACTATTATATTCTTTAGCAACGGCAACTAATTCAGGAATAATACCTCTGAAAGAACCAGCAACAGCATACCACATTGGATTTTCTTTAACACTTCTTGCAAAGGCACATAAGTAACCAAATGATGCAGGAAGATTTTCAATTTTTTCAATAGCAGCATCGCTCATGCTATTAAGGTTACCTGTCCATGTTGGAGCAAAGGCAGCTGCAAATGTAGATGGTTCTTTTGTTGAGGTAAGGTTTAATGCTTTAGCACTTGTATTAATAGTTTCAATAGCAGTTCTATATTCACTAACAGCATTATTTTCAGTGGCAATATCAATTAAAGCAACAGCATCACATCTTGTAGCAGCGCATTTAATCATTTTAACACCGTCTTGAATACCTTGGAAAAATTGACCTGTAGTTAAGAATCTGACATTATATAAGTTTTTATCAGTTAAAATATCCCAATTAATAACTGCATCACTTGTTTCACTATCAGCAACCACACCTTCATATAAAACATGCATACCAAGAGTTAATAAATGATAAGCCATTTTAGCACTTAATCCTTCTGCATAAGTACCATCATCTACTGCTTTCTTAAAAAGTGAAGCATTTGTAAATAAAACAGGGGCAACTGCTTTATCAGCAGGACCTGGAATATAAACAACATTTGGAGTTTCAGTTGAACTCACTCTGCCAGTATTATCAATTTCTGTAATTCTAATTTTTGGCATTTTTCTTTCTCCTTAATTAAACTTGTATATATCTAATTGTTTAAATATAATTTATCATTAAATTTAGCAATTAAATTTATTTCTCTAATATATCATATGTCTCTAGCACTTCTGTAGGATTATTCTTCACTTCTACTTGAACACTAGAGATGACAAGATTATCTTTTACTGGTGCACTGAACAGATAAGCATTGTCAATTGTGAGATGCATTGTATATCTTGTAAATTGTCCAGGAACTAATCTCTCTGGAATATCACTATTGTCTTCAACATCTTCTTCAAGATACACTGTAGATTCATGTAGAATCTTACAATCATTGTATGGAATTTCAATAGTGACATTTGGATAGTTAACGAAGTTGAACACAAAATTTCTCATGTATTCATCTGCTTCAGCCATGTGAGCAGTATAGATATCAAGTTGATAATCTAACTTCATTGGAATGGCATTTAATTTAATCATTGACTTCATTGGTACAAAGTTACCATCTTTATCATATGCTTTAATTTTCATGCCATCATAACTTAATGGTTGTTTATTCCTATTCAACACATTAATTCTTGTTTTTCTAGATAATGCTATAAGAGGTAATTGGATTGGCCTATCATTTGCCTCATCAGCTTTCATCTTGAATAGTCTTGTTGTTTCTTCTGGTTTTAACACATGAATTTTATTGTCTTTAATCCAGTTTTGAAGTTTGTTAGCAAGTGCTTCATCATAGAATCTTACAGCCATCTATCTACCTCCTTTCATAATGTATAATTTGTATAATTCATTTATATGAGATTTAATATACTTAAATGCTCTATCTATAATATGTAAACCTTTAACTCTAAGATTACCATATTCAATTAATTTAAGAAGTGATATAATTTTCTCTTGACTTTTTTCATCATAAGTGTTATTATTAATACTTACTGTCCAGGTGTTATTATATTTATTGATTGAAAATGACATCTCTTTTAATATTGTCATAACATCAATCTTATACTTATCTTTAAGAAATTCATTTATTCTTGTTAGATTACTTTCACTTGCAAATGAATGTATTTTAACTATCAATGCTTTAATAACATAATCTTGAATAAACTTTTCACTAAATTGACCTTCTAGATATAATGTCATAGAACACCTAATTCTTTAATAACATCTGAAACAATTTCAGAGATATCATCAGCACTTAAATCTTTATACTTTGAATTAATAGTATTCTTTAATGCTTTTTTAAAGTCAGTATAGGAATCACCAGATTGAGTTTCCTTTTTAGCAGATTTTTTACTATTTAAATCGGAATTAATTGAACCTGCAGCTAATAATTTTTGAAGAGTTGCTTCTGAATTAATTTTTCCATCTTGACCATTTACATAGAAGATATTATTAAGAAAACTTGCCCAATCTTCATCAGATAATTGATTACCACCAATTTGACTCAACACTTTATCAGCAACTTGATTAATAGCATTTGTCAAATCAAGATTTCTAATTTCTTGCCAATTCATTCTCTTTAAATTGTTAGGTTCTCTTAACCAATTCCAATATTCAACCATTTTGTCAACATTTTGAAATGTATATAATTCAGGGTTAAAAAGTATATTATTTAATTCATTTCTACCTTTACCCATTAAATCTTCTTTAGTAATTTCATCATTGGCATAAAGATTATTTAAATCAATCATGTTATTTCTTGTAAGAGAAGCATTAGGATTTTTATTATAAAACGCAGGTAAGAAGTTTAAGAATGGATTAATAATTTCTTTAAGACCTAACTCGGTACATAATTTAATTAATACATCTTTATATGGTTCAATGTTTTCCATACTAACATTTCCCCATTTATTATCTGTTGCCATTGATTGTCTTAAAAATATTTCAACTAAAGAATTTTCTTCTTCTGGTGTTGTTGCATATTTTTGTGCTTCAGATAACTTTGAAAAATTAATTTCACTATTGCCATCAGGATTCTTTACAAGAAGAATCTCTTTCATTTTTTCATTTAACTTATTAAATAGTTCTTGAATTTCATTATCCATATTACTTCTCCTCATCATTTAATAAATTAAAGTCATTTTGTACATGTGAGAATTGACTATCTTCAAAAGTACTTTCATACACAGGGGCAATTTTACAAGTAACATATGCAGGAGTTACTGCAATAGTACTCATATCTTCAACCATAAATAATCTTCCTTTTGCATCATCAAGACCACTAGGAACAATAAATAAAGCACCTCTTTGTAATCCTTTTAACTCATATGGTACTTGAATCAATGAAGCACTTTCATCAAGTTCAGCATTCCACCCCATTTTCTTCATAGTATATTGATTTGGATGTTCAACAAAAATACAACCAACTTGTTCAGGTGGATTGTAGAATGAATCCAATTCTCCATATCCATTATAGCGTTTACTACCTTGTTTTGGAGACCTATAGATAACATTAATACCTATAAGTTTGACCATTTGTTCAAAATAGAATCTTTGAAGTTTTAGATTATTCTGATTTAGTAAAATGCCTGTATCTTTTTGTTCCATTATTTAATTTTAACTTTACCTTTAACTTCTTTATCTTTTGCTTTGTAACCATATGATAAACTTTCACAAACTAAATTGCCATTATCATTTGTACAAACTAAATTAAATGTTCTTTTAGATTTACTGAATGTTTCATTCATACCAACAAATCTACATCTGTTATTTTTAACACCTTTGTTATCTAAGACAAATGTAGTGTCTTTTGTGTTACCACTCTTGAATGTAATAACACCTTCAACAATAAGTTTATTGTCTTCTAAATTACAAGATGTCATTGTATATTTATCAACATTATTATAAGTTGCTTCAAGATATTTATTAACTAATGTATTAAATGTATCTTCAGATAAACCATTGAGTTCTAAAGATTCTTTAGCCATGATTGAAGGTCTTTTGTTTTCTTCTTCATCAGTAACTTCATCTTCAACTTTGTCTTCACCAACTTCATTGTTTGTGAGTTCATCTTCAACAGTAGCAGAAGAATTTTCAATTTCATCTTTACCAGTTGTTGGAGAAGGTTCTTCTTGAGGAATATCAAGAGTTGCAATTTGACCAACTAATTCAAAACCATCTTTAGAGCCACAATGCGGACAAGTTTCACCAACATTGTAAACATCTGAATCTTCATCTTTTTCTAAGAGTTCAGGTTTCTTAAAGATAGGCGTTTTACAAACTGGACATCTTAACAATACATTACCGACATAAGAATCTTTTAATTCTTCAACTGTATCTGCATCAACATCAACAACTTGTTCAATATGTTCATCATTGCCTTCTTCAATAAATTTCTTGCCTTCTTCAACTTCATCTTTATCTAATAAATCAACAACAAGGCCTTCATTTAAATCTTCATTGAATTGTTCAATTGGATAATTCTTTCTTAAATCATTAATGCTACCTGCTTCAAGACCATTTTGTTTTAAGAATTCTTTAACATGTCTTAAAGTTGTTTGAGAAGAAGCCCAGCCTAAGTAACCTTTTCTTAATAGAGTTGCTTTACCATCTTTTGTAATTTTACAAACAGGAGTACCATAAGAATAAAGAATCTTTGTACCATCTGGTCTTTCATCAACTTTTGCTTTACCATAGAATGATTTTCTTGAATCATATTCAGGAGCCATATCATGCACAGGTTCTTCTTTAAGATTACAAGATTCTTCAACTCTACCATTTTCACTATCCCAAATCTTTGTAGGATTACCATTCACATAATGTAATAATTCCCAATGTTTATCAGCCTTCTTTGATTCTAATGTTGCAATAAAATCATCAACATTATCAAGAGAAGAAAAGACTTGAGAATTTTTTGGATTAGCACCATCACTTAAAACATAATAATCTTCTTGAGATTCAGTAACAACCACATCTTCTTTTAATAAAGTCGCACCATTGATAAAATCTTTCTTGGAGACTTCAATTGTGTTACCATCTTCACCTTTAAGAAGAATTGTATCACTATAACCAATCTTATGACCACCATCTTTATCAGTGACAATTTCAAATTTATTGCCATTATAATCAACATGGTCACCAGTTCTAGCATAATAATATGCTTGACCTTTGTCATACATATCTTTACCAGAAATATTAATTGTTTGAACAGATTCTTTAATTGTCTTCTTTTGAGAAGTCTTTCTTACTTTTTTAACTTCTTCTTTAACAACATCATCACTGATGTCATCTAATGCCTTAAAAGCATCAACAATAGTAATACCTTTTACTTCTTGCATATTACTCTCCTATTTAACTTTACTTACAGTATAAACATTTCTGTTATGATAAGAATCTTCTGGACTTGTTTCTTCTAATTGTTTCTTTTTATCCATACATTCTTTTCTAGAACCAACCATTATTCTATCAATTTTAATTGGTCTACCAGAATGAGTATCTAAAACTTTAACATGCAAAGAATAAACATCATCTGCACCTTCTTTTAAAGATTCATTTTTCTTTGTCTTATATGCAACTAAAGGATAATGACTCTTTTCATGTTCCTGTTTTTTATCTTTATATTCAATAAAAAGTAATCCATTAGGAACCTCATAGTTATCTTCAACTATATCATAGTATTTAATGTTATTCTCTTTAGCATAGTCTTCTAGATATTTATATGCTTCTTCATATGTATCAAATAAATCAATCTCATCACCATCTTCAGTTTCAATTGTTTTTGATTCTTCTAATGATTCTTCTACATCATCAAAGTCATCAATAATTCCTTTAACAACAGGAAGACCAAATTTAGATTCACCAACATTTAAACCATTTTTATTTGTGATAACATATCTATCACCAGCATCAATAATGTTGTACCCTTTATATTTACACACAAAACCTTTGCCTCTTGATTCATCTAAAGATTCAGCTTTATCTTTTTTACCTAAACCCCAAGTATCAATGCCATCATAACCCCAAATAAGTTTATCATCTTCACTTTCAATTTCACCACTTGGAGATACATAAACTTCAACTGAAGCAAAACCATCTCTATCAACTAATTTTCTAGCAGTTTCAATTGCTTCTTCTCTTGTAGCAAAATTGTCTGTGTAAATTTCAGAGATACCTTGGTCTCTTAAATCTTCATCTTCCCAATATTTAATATAAATTTCTTCAAAAGATTCTTTAATAGTATCTTCTTTACAACAATGCTTTTTATAATGATTTCTTGCTTCAGGTTTTAAATTTTGTTTAGAAGAATCTTCACCTAAACTAACACTAGAAGTTTCAGAAGCATCATCACTTCCCATTGTGTGATTGAAGAATTCAGCTTCTCTTGCAGGGTCACCACAAAATCTAACTTTTACTTTTTTATCTTTCTTTTCATCTAAATCATCATTAAGAATCTTATAACCAGTTTCACCATTAGAAGCAGGACCCCAAGCAACACCAAGAGGAGTTAAACCAAATTCTTCTTTTAATTCTTGGAAAAACTTAGTAAATCTTTCAATTTGTTGTTCTCTAAAGTCATCTTCTAAATCATCAAGGTAATCTTCATGTTCAATATTAATATAGGCTGCTTCATAATATCCTGGTTCAATATCTAACATAACATCTTCAAGATTGAGGTTATATCCATATTGTTGTTCACCATCAACAACATCTGCATCCCAGGCCATTCTCTTTGTTTCTTCATTAAAGTCATAGAGTTTGTCTTTTAATCTTTCTTGTTCATCTTCATCTAAGATACACACCTTTTCTTCATCCCGATACTTTTGTTCAAAGGCATCTTTAGCATCTTCAAAAGCATCCCAATCTATTTCACCATCTTCATTTTCAAATTGTTCTTCTTGAGGATAATCTGGATTATGATGCATATTCCAATAAAATTCATCAATTGTATAGAAAACTAATAATGGGAAATGTTCTGGACCTCTACCGAAATTAGAAGTACCTTCATCAAGTTTCTTTTCTTCTTTTTCGCACTTGATATTAGTTTCAAAATATCTCCAATCACCATTTAAATCTCTCATATACCAATAAGTGATATCATCTCTTGGGTCAATAGCACCATTTTCAAAATCTTCTTTTGAGAAATCCCAAAGGTCACCATTATCATAAGCATCACCAAACTTACTCATGTATTCTTTAATATTATGATTGAATTCAACACAAGCACCATTCACTACATCATTTGCAGATTCAATGAGATAATCTTTACCAACATGATTACAAATTTCATCTATGATTGCTTTATCATCAATGCCACTCATCATAGCATCAAAAATATCCCAATAACCTGTAACTTGCCACCAAGCAGAATCTGGCCACACTCTTTCAATTGCATCTTGATAGGCAATCTCAAAAGGTTTTATCTTCATCAATTCATTGTAATCATTAATGTTACCATCAAAATGTAAACATTTGGCATTTAATTTCTCTCTAGCAGCATTTAATTCATTTCTTAAATTATCTAGTTTACTCATTTTAATCTCCTTAATCAACTGGATAGAATAAATTACTATTATTTCTTAATATTTCTCTTAAATTTTCTAATTCTCTATTACCTTCTTCAAGTAATGTATCACCATCAATTGTGTATAAAGCATTACTTTGTTTTGCATAGGTTCTAATTCTACCTAATGCTCTCTTTGTTAATGCTAATGCATGTCTTTGAAGAATATCAATCCAATAATCATTCTTAATGTCATCAACATCTTCAAACAAAGGCACATATTCAATTACAATAGTAGAAGGAACTCCACTAGAAATATTTATATACAATTTGTTCTCATGCTTGTCTTCTCTAAAAGCCAAGTCTGTAGATTGTGTATTTCTAAGTTGTAATAATGTATTATAAGTCATGTAGTTGGTTAAGTAGTTATTTAAGTTATACATTGAACCACCATTACTATATGCTAACCACACTTGAGCATACATAGGGTCAACACTACTAATACCACCATTACCAGGACCTTGGTCACCAATGGCTGCATCTCTATAGACATTAACAATTGCACTATGTTTAAAATCAGTTAAATCAATACAAGATGCAAAAGGAACTTGAACAAGTTTAGTTTCATCTATGTATCTTTGAATCTCTCTAAGAGATTGCATAACTAACTTACCAATCATCTCATCAGTAATTTCTAATTCAAGAAGACCACCAGTTAACTCAAGTTTAATTGCTTCAATATAATCAGTTAATTGCATTTATATCATCTCCAAAAAGAATAGTATATCTATCATTAAATTTAGCAACTATATAAAATTGTATAATTTTAAGCACTATTTACAATAAAAAGCAACCAAATAAATTTAGTTGCTTTAAGTTGGTTACAGGGGGAGGACTTGAACCTCCGACCTCCAGGTTATGAGCCTGGTAAGCTACCTCTGCTATCACCCTGCGATATCATCTTTAATAATTAGATTAGAATTGCCACTATCTAATCTCATTTGGGTTACATAAACACATAACGAATATAGTAGCAATTCTTTTTAATGCTCTTAATAACATAGTTTCTCCAATCTAGGTTTTAACGAGTTTTTTCTTCTCAATTAGAGCAAGATTGGCTATGACATTTGTATTTCGGCGGGGATGGAGAGGTATTGCACCTCACAAACATTAAGATTCTTACACAGGACTTTTAATCATTTACCATGGACATGAAACCTTGTCGCTTAAATCATTTTCTACTTAAGTTACAACCCCAGAAAGACTCCGAAGAGTCTTTATTCATAGATGTTACTACTGTGTATCGTTCGTTTGCACAGGGTTAGATTTCTCTAACAAGGCAGGTAACTAGTCACGCTTTACATAGGGTTTATGATTCTCACTACCTAATACGTTTGACATTCGCTCATTCTCATCAGTGACTCGTGCAGGATTTTATAACTATTGATAATAGTTCCCTGGACCCATGTCAGCTGGAACCTGCTTTTCTAAAAGTATTTTTCACCTAATTAGATGGTTTCTGTTTCTTATGTTTCTGTTGTTACCGTCTCCTACTGCTTTGGTAGATTGCTTCAGGTCAGTAGTCAACCTTTTGTTTAGAGGTCCGCTAACTCTAAACATAGAAAGGAGGTAAGGTTTATATTAACTCTATTGCTAGAGTAATATACAAAGTTATTGACAATTTTTACTCTCCTCAGCAGTGTCTTAACAGTTATCTGGTAAGAGTAGGATTGCTCATGAGCCTCCGGCCTAATCGCGGTAGATATTTAATCATGAGTGTACTTGTTCCGATACATCATCACTGAATGTAGATTGTGAACCTCTCGGCAAACATTTTATTTATGTTTAATTTGAAGGCTCAACCCTTCTTGCAGGAGTAAATTCCTGGAGTTCCCTGGCTTTAATTTCTCTATACCATTCTACGCCATCTCTGGTAGGCACCAGCACATCTCCCTCATCTAAGGAAGATACAGGAAACGAACCCGTTATTTTTTCATAGATGGTTAATTACCTATTGCTAATGGTTATAAGCCAAACATTAGTGTAGTGACTGAAACTATACTACTTTGTTCTAGATTTTACTCTAGTTACGGAGTTTAACCGCTTTTCTAATGCCAATAGGCTGAGGTAGTCCACTGACTTGCTTAATGCAAACAACATTCAGTACTGGGTGGTGGAACTATTTTTTTTAGTTAAGAATATTCACTTGTGTACTCTCCGCAACTTACGGGCTCTGTCTATTCTGCAGAAGACATTCCACGATTAGGAGTTTATGACGGTGTAGTAGATTGCGACTCTGTATCTTATATACCTCATATTTCAAAGGACTCAAAGACCCCGTCCATTCTTTCTTAACTATTATATTATACAAGATTTCTCTTGATAATACCAACTTTTTTTATACATCTTATCATTCAATGAGTTCATGACTCTCACTGTTTTACTTACCATTTGATGTAAAGGAATTTAACCTAAGCCTTAAAATAAGTTTGCTCATACTGATAGGATATCGGTGTCCTATTGTCATCAATTTTATAATCACACAAGTTTCCCACCATCTAAGACAGTGACAAAGGATATTGTGTAATTAACATCATAAGGCACATCAATTAAGACATGCCCTTGAAAGTCCCAACATTAGTTGGCAATAGGTCCTTTATTATCCTATGTTTTAATCCATCGCATTAGTTTATCACTAGTCACAAGCAATAGATGAGGTATCCAAGATTTTTTCGTAATGTGCTTTACTTTCTCCACTTGGTTGGAAGATGTGAGAGACACCTTTTCAGTTCTTTGTCTTGAACAGATATTGCAGTAACATTATCTCACATTATGTAACCACTCAAGATTCCTATCCCTTTAACGAATCTTCCTGGGGCATGTCTTCTCAATTAAGTTAGGTCTTCATGCTTGTCTAACAGCAGTTTTTTCTATAAACGAGATGTCGCCCGTTTTGCAAGAATGTTAACTTGCACATATTATTATACAATCTTTTTTCAAAATTGCAATAATATTTTTAAAGAAAAGTATATAAAAACAATACCTCTCTTTTCATTTAATTTAGCACTTTGATTTTTAGGTATTAAAAAAGATGCATTATTTCAATGCATCTTTATCTTCTTGTAAACTACTTTTCAACTCTTGCTTTAAGTTCAATTGGTTTTCTTGCTTTAATATGACCTGTATTATGATTGTCTTCTTTCATATCTTTGACTGCACCAACAAGTTTTCTTTCTGGTGTATCTTTACCAAAATGTTTATCAAGAATGTCATCATCTGTATTCTTAATTACTTTTTTAAATAAAACATCCTCGTCATCATCTAGGTCATTCCAATCAACAGTGCCTAATTTAACATCATCTTCTGATTCATCTATAATATGATTGAAACCAAAGTCATCATCAAAATCAGTACTTTCAGAAATAGATTCACCAAAATCATCATCAATATCATCTAAAGCAATATCATCAATGAATTCAGTATTTGAGACTTCAATCTTATCATCATCATTTTCTTTTGGTTCTTCTTTATCTTCATGCTTATAGATAGCATTTGGGTCTTTCTTAAGAACTTCTAAGAAATCTTTATGAGCAACTTCCTCTTCTTTAATATGATTTAATTGTTCAATAGCATTAGCATCTGCTTCTTTATCTAACATAGCAATAATCTTGTCATAACCAGCAATTGCTTCATCTTCATCTTTAACTAAGAAATCAATTTTTTCTTCAAATGTTTCTAATTTTGGTTCTTTAGCATCTTCTTTAGGTTCTTCAACTTCTACTTCTGCTTCAACATCAATATCTTCAGCATCTTCTTTTAATGATTCATCAACAACTTCAAAATACTTATCAAAATCCTTTAGTAAGAAATCAGGGCCAATACTACCCCAAGTACCTAAATTTGTTTCAATCTTCCTATTGCCTCTAGTATCAACTTGTTTAGCATCATAGATACAACCTTTAGACCATAATTCACCTTCTTCATCATCTTCCATGTAATCCTTAATGCATTTAACCTTGATTGTTGCTTTATCTTCTTTTAAAGATTCTTTAACTGCAACTAAATCTTTGGTAGAGTCAATAATATCTTCTTTATTGAAAGAAATACCAGCATCACCTTTTAACCAAATAGCATCTTCATCATACTTTTTATTTAATTCTCTAAATTGAGATAAAAGATGTTTATATTCATCATAATTGTCTTCTTCAATACCTAAGATATCAAAAATTTCCTTATCAGTTAAATTTTTCATTAGTCTTCATCCTCCACATCATTGAGCATTTCATCATCTGCATCTTTATGAGCATCAGCTATACTAGCACAGATAGAGAAAATGTCATTACATAAACTTTCAAAAGCAACTTCCCAATTTGCATCTTGAGGAGTACAATATTCTTCTAAGACTTTCCATTGGTCATATGTATAAATTAATTCATCATCAATTGCTTGATAAATATCTTCATCATCAGAGAAGTTATCAACTCTTCCAATAATAGAAGCAACAACATCTAAGAATTCAAAACTAGAACTATAATCAAAATATTCAGCAATAACATCTTTATAAGGAGATGTACTATATTCTTTATCTTCTTTAATCACTTCTTTTTCTTCTTTTAAAGATTCATCTGCTTCTTTTACTTTCTTTTTTCTTCCAACTTTTACAATTAATTTATGATTATCATCTAATTCAAATTCATCAATAACTTCATCATCATTGAGAGGGTCTGTAAATCCTAGTTCATAACCTTTTTTATCATATAAGACATATTGACAATAACCACCATCATCTTCGTCAAATGCATCAAAATAAACATAACAACCATCTTCATAAGTTCCAATTTGTTCTGACATAGTTTCACCAGATTCTGCATCATTTATTTCGTTGCATCTTTCAACAAAGTTAGAACCTACTTCATAAGTTAAAGTTAAAGAGGTTGATTCTTTCTTTTCTTCTTTTAATTTCTTTGGTAATTCAATATTAACTGATAAGAAAATAGGGAGTGATGAATCAACTAAGTCTTGTGCAGAATCAAAATGTTTAAATGCTTTTTTGAAATCATCCTTTTCTTCTTTTGTATCTTCTAAATAACCCCAAGAAATTTGATTATCAATTATATCATTAATATTTGTTAAATCAACACTACCATCTTTATTAAATTTAAAATCATAGTCAACATCAAAAGTTCTAACTTTTAAATTATTTTTTGATGTTTCAACATTATAATCATCTTCAAGAGCATCTTTAATAGCATTGATAATTGCACTCATAGAATCAGCATCTTCTTCAACTTCAATGTTATCAATTTCTTCTTGACTCATACCTTCATCAGGCAATTTTTCAGGGTCATAAGGATTACCTTTGTTTTCAGCATCACCAAAACCAATGACTTCACCATTAGGTTTAATTTCTAAATCTTTAACACTATTGAAATCATCTAATAACCAACCAGCAAGTTTTTCATAGTCTTCATTTGGAGTAATACCTGTAGTTTCACAAATGATGTCACCTGTTTTACTATCCCATGGCATAAACCAACCATCTGGTGTATCATCTTTATTAATTAACATGATACCAGCACATAATGCCCAATCTGGATTATCAGTGGCTTGAATAGCATCATCTCTGATTTCATCTCCCCAACCTTCTTCCCAAAGAACTACGGCACCAAGACCATTGCCTAAGTCATACCAACCACCAACATAGTCTTGATTATTTTTAAGGAATTCAACTTCCTCTTTTAACCATTTTGCAAGTTCTTTAATATCATTCATATTAAATTTCTCCTATATATAGTAAAATTATATACTTTATCATTTAATTTAGCAAGAATTACTTCTTATTAATAATAAAATCTTTTTTATAAATAGTTTCTTTATAGTTACCGTTATCATCAAAAGAACCAATGGCATCTTGGCCATGCTCTAAAGCAAACTTCTCTGCTTCTGGTCTATCTTTAAATAATTTATTTAATCCACAACTTGCTTGTGCATCTCCATCTGTACTACTCCAAGTACCTATTGAGTCAGCAATTGCTGATTCTTCACTACTTTGTAGTTCATTTAATGCCTTTATAAATTCATCTTTATTTATTTCACTAATTCTTTTATTCCAATCTTTACTCTTAAATTCAACACTATAGGCGCTCTTTAATACATCTTTTCCAGATAAATCTTCACCTGTATTTTTATCAAAAGTTCCACCGTTGTTTGAAAGAGTTGCATTATAAATCTTTTCACACACTTCTTTACTAAAGTCTTCTTCTAAGTGTTCTAGAGAAAGTTCTTTACTAACACATTGTTTTCTTAAATCTTTTAAGTTATCTAAGTAACCTAAATTTCTAAATTCTTTAAAGACTAAATTACCAAGACCATATTCACCATCGCTTGCAATAGAGGATTTTCTTAAATCATAAATATCTTCAATAAAGTCTTCAATACTTTCAGCAGTTGGTTCACCATTAATTAAATTAAAGTATTTATCTTCCCATTCCATGAAGAGTTTATCAAATGCACTCTCATCTAAATCAGGAATATCTTTTTGTTCAGGTTTCTTTAACCAACCATTATTTAAGGAATAAATGCCATTACTTTTTGCTTGTGGTTCATCCATTTCAACATAGATTTCACTTGGAATACCTTTGATTTTAATATCATAATTCTTATTAAACATACTTCTATAAGCACTATATAATAAAGGATATAAATCATCTGGGCATTCTAAACCACTTGAATCTGCAATTAAGTGAATATCTAAATCACTATCTTTTGTATAGTTATAAGAAACATTACTACCTAATAAAACAATATCTTTAAGAGTAAATCTAATACCATCTTCATTTAGTTCTCTAATAAATTGATAAGCAATTTGTTCAATCTTATCTTTAATTTCAGGTTTTAATTCTTCACCATCAAAGAGTTTAGGATTTAATTCATCATGTTTTTCAATATCTTCATCAATAAGAGATTTATCTAAATCAACAAAGAAATTATCGCCATCCCAACCATAATTAATTACTTCATAATCTTTGTCATTATAATTAATTATATATGTTAAAATTGGTTTACTTTCATCTTTTCTAACATTATAGTTAGCATTTGTAAGGATTTCAAAGACATCTTTACCACTTGGTTTATCAATTAGAATATTGTGTTTTTCAATACCTTCTTTAATTTCATTTGTTTTAGTATATCTTTCTGGTGAACCAAATTTTTTAATTAAATACTCTTCGGGACATCCAAATATCGCTCTAAGTGGTCCAGTCCATTGGGGTGCTAGAGGGTCAGACCTTGGGCACTCTCTACGATAAGGACAATCTTTACAACTAAATGCAACATGTTTTTCAATATCTTCTTCTATAGACTCTTGTTTTTTATTCTCACCCCAACCTAAAATAGTAATGTTTGTAGCAGGTTTGTTTGTCTTTCTATTAGATACTAAATCATCTTGACCAAGAACAATATCAAACCAATATTGAGGTGCTTGAGATAAATCAGGTTCATATAGAGCATCAGTTGTACTATATGGGTCATTTGTATAAACACTATATCTATACTTGTCTCCTAAATCATATTCTTGTTTTCTTAATGAAGAAACATCTCTAGGTTTTGCCCAGCCATTATTTTTAAGTATTTCAGTTGCTTGTTTAATTGATAATGGAGTAAAAATACAATTTTGATTACCTAAGTCAAAATGTATTTCTTTTGCTCTTAAATCTGAAGGAAGAATCTTCAACAATTCTTTATTTGCAGTTGCATCATTAATACCAGACACACCAATAATACCTTCTTCTAAGTCATCACCAGGATTAAAATCAATTTCAACTTTCTTTAATTGACCATCTTCTTGCTCATCCCATTTAACTTTTTCAACATTAGAAAGATTAATGCCCATTTCATTAGGAATAACATCTAAAGGTAAAGGACATTCTTCTGCATCTTTTTCAATATTCTCATTATCTCTAACTTGAATCTCTTTAACTTCTTCTTTTAATTCTTTGCCATATTTTTTAACATATGCTCTCGCATCTTCAATAGAATCAAAATCAGAAGTTGAATTAGCCCAACCTCTATTCATCCATCTATTTGTTGCAGGATTAAAATCTTGGGTTCTAAAATAAACTTGATAAATAACTTTATCTTTACCTTTTCTAGCAACACCATTTACTGTCTTGAAATTATGTTGAATTGTCTTAACAATTTTATATTCATTTGTTTCTTCAACAACTTCATCATTTGTATCTTCTTCTAAAGATTCATTTTTATTTTGTTTGCCTAATTTAAAATCATATTCAAATAATAAATCTAAAACAACAGGATTAGATGTTAATCTACTTTGTTTTTGATTAAATACTAAACCTTCACTATAATCATCAATTGTTTGACCAGTATTCTTGTCATAAGACCACTCTAAGAATTCTTTTGGCATATCTTTAACAATATCTTCTTTTGTAGAAATATCTGCAATCCAAGAACTCCAAGATTTATTTGCTTGATAATTAATTTCAACATCTGTACCATCTCTTTTATTTAAAGCATCAACTTTTTCTTGAGTTGACTTCATTAAAGAATCACCTGCAACAACAGTAATATTTGTAATTGCTCTTCTCAACCAAGCAAGTAATTCTTCAATATCACCTTTATAAGATTTCTCTATAACACCAGAATACTTTCTTAAAGTTTTCATACTTGCATCTTTTAACAATCTTTTGTATTCATCATAGTATGCAAGTTCAAATTCTGTTAAAGCAATACCTTCTTTTATTTGCTTCTCTAAATACTTAAAGTAAGTTTTATTCTTTGCAAGTATATCATTTCTTGCTTCTTGCTTTGCTCTATCAACATCACTCATTGATTGTGCTGGCTCATCTTCAATTTCAAAAGTTGGTTCATCTTCAACTTTATATTTGTCTAATAAAGCATTAACATCTGCATCATCACTAGAGATAAGACCATTTTCAACACATGTTTTAACTGAAACACTTTTACCATTAGAAAGAGTTAATAATGTATCTTCATCATCTTCTTCAACTTCTTCAATTGTAACATCATCACCTTTATAAGTAACTTTTTTACCAACTAATGAATCACCTGCAGACTCATAGATATCAGACTTATTAGCAATTCTCTTATCAACAAGCTCTTTAGCTGCATCAATATCTTTCATACTACCAACTAAAGTACCTTTTGGGTCATAAACTTTCCAGTAGTTTTTCATATTTGTAAAAAGATTATAACCAGGATGATATACAAGTTTATAGTCTTTGTACATTTGAACTTCTTTATCTTCTTCTAAAGAACAGTCTTCTTCTTTAACAACTTTCTTTTTGCCTTTTTTAGGACCTTTGAATTGAACAAAGTAAGCAGTATGGTCAATTGCAAATCTATCATCATCTGACCAATAATCAACATCATCATAATGTTTACTTAGAATTTCCCAAGCTGCTCTTGCTTCAGATTCAAAAGAATATCTAAATATATCTTCCTTTGTGAAATTATTAGTTTCTCTCTTTAATTCATCATATACTTGTTTCTTATTGAAAGGTTTAGCATCATCCATGTAGTCTTCCTCCATATTAAATGAATCATTAGTTTCTTTACCAAGTTTATTAATATCAACTTTAGTTGTGTCTTCTTTAACAATATCTCCATAAGATAAACTCTCATGAGCGATAACAACTTTATCAACTAAGTTTTCACCACCTGGTATTCTATATACATTATAACCATTATTTTCTGCTATGTCAATTACTTCTGAAGAGGATAAACCATAATTATTAGTAATCTCCTCAATATCAAAATAAGATGGTACTTCTCTTCCATCAGCATAAGTATGTGTTAATTCATCCATAACACTTAATATGACATCATATTCTGTTGCTTCTTGTAATCTTTTTCTCATAATTTAGTTCTATCTTAAAATTTAGCATAAATGCTATTCTTCATCATACTTTTCAAAATCATCATATGCTTTATTTATATCAGGTAACCCTTTAATTGTAGGGAAAGTATCTCTCAAATCACCTTTATGCCAACATTCACCACCCATGGCATCCATACCATTATTAAATGGTGTACCATAGCCAACATGTGGGAAATCAGTCTCATCAAATAAACACCAATTTTCATCATCTACATATTCTAAAGCATATTTAGAATTCTTATTTTTCTTATTTAAGAAGAAATATATTGTTGCATCAAAGTCTTTTGTATGATGATTAAAATCAACTCTACCTTGGTCTGAATTGTTTCCAGTTATGCACCATTCAGTGCCTTTACCGTATTTAACAGATGCTTCATAGGTATTAATTTTTAAAACTAACCAATTATCATCTTCATATATTTTTTCAGAACCTGCTTTGCCTAATTTATTTATCTCTCTTCTTGTTGGAGTTTGTTCAACATCATCTAATGCAGTTTTCAAACTATTAATTGCACTATCATGTGCCCATTCTTCATAGTTTGAAATATCAGAGTATTCTTGAGCCCTTTTATACCTATCTTTAAGATTTAAAAGTTGCTTCTCATTTCCCATCCAATAATAAATATCTTTTGCTCTATCTGGTAATCTATCTTTCAATTTAAAAAATCTATTAGCAAGTTCATCTCCTGCCCATTGTCTAAACTTTTCTATATCTTGCTTAGATTCATTTAGAGATTCACTAAAGAAACCACCTCTAATATATGCTTGATTAATTGCTCTAATAATATCATCAGCATCACTTACATCTAAATCAAATAACTCATCACCTACAGACGTATAGACTGCTAAAAGATTTTCTCCTTTACTATCTACTTTCTCTTCTGGGAATATATCATACCAATAAAATTTTCCTTCTGGTTCAAATAAGTCTTTTCTATCTAATATCTTTCTAATTGCATTAAGTTGTTCTGGTGTAGGTCTTGCTTTATCTGGCATACTTAAATATGGGTAAGTAACATTCATTTTTATACAATTATCATAAATAGCATTTAGATTGTACCCTTTTTGATATGCCCAATCTTCAAAATCACTATGTTCATATATTGGGTCTTCTCCTACTTCATCCCAATATTCTTGAGCATTATCTGGATTTAAGAAATGACCATTAGGAAGAATATAAGTTGACCACATATAAAGTTCTTCTTGTCCAAATTCTTTATCTAAAGCATCTAGAACATTATCTTTAACATCTTCATGTAAAGATTCTTTAATATTGTCATATTTGATGTTATATTTATCAGCATTCTGTTTTAATTCAGCATTAATGTTACTGTTAAAAATGTTAGGGAACTCATTTGTAGAATGAGCACCTTTAATGCTCACTATTTCTAAGACATTACTTAAGTCATATGATGACACACCAATTTCATCTAAGAAAACTATGTCATCATCATAATGATAATATGCTTTGCTTATTGTTTTAGTTTTATTAAAATTTTTAGCAACTGCATATCTACCCTTTGCAACTGCTACAATATCTTCCTTATTAAATTTACATTTCAATGTTATTCTGTTTTTGTATATTCTGAATCTATAATAATCAGTATAGAACAGTATTATTTTTGTATTTCTATCAGTAACATTATCAAAATGCACCCAATCATTATCATCAGGAATCCACTGACCCTCAATAACATCACCACTAAATAGTCTATAGAACTCATCATTTGTTATAGTTCTATAGCAAATAACCTCATCAGATAAATCATCTCTACTTATTGGTGTTGAAATTTCTATATCTTTGTTAAAAGTTTCTTCCTCTAATGATTCACCAAAGAAACCTCTAGACATAGCAAATTTAACATCACTTATAATCTCATCACTTGTAGGGTTATTAAATTGTAAGTCCCATTTTTGATGAGCATAATTTGTACCTACAAATGCTTGAATATCATAAATCTTCTTTGAGTATTTATTCTTAAGAATGTAATCAACAAAATCTTGTAATGAGTTTAGTTGACTTGAAGTTATTGAACTATAAGGAATAACAAAGTACGCTCTATCTTCAATATCAGCTTTTGAGCCATCGTTAACTCTTATCAATTTAAAGAATCTAGTAAAGAAGTTTGTTAAGTTAGAAGTATCAAACTCATTTTCTATTTCTTGCTCATTAAGACCTTCAATATCCATTAAACATTGAAAAGCTAAATCACCATGCATTTCAAATCTTTTACCAGATAATAAATACTTACCATCTGGCATAATAAATGCAGGACCACAAGATTGATATGTATTACTTACTAAATCAGGATATTTTTTACATATATCTTCCAAAGTAAATGAAAACTCATCGCCCTTAATTTCTACTTCTTCATTCATATGTTTAAAATAATGAACTTGTTGAAGTCTCTTTTCAGCTTCTTTCTTAGTATCATAAGTTCCTAAGTTCTTAGTTCCATCTTCACTTTGAACTTGATATTTACCATTATTTAATTTAACTATTTTTTCATTTAGTTGTTTAAATTCATCTAAACTATATATTTCTAAATTGTGAGGTTTAGCATTCTTCTTTAACCAAATTTCATTTTCTGGGTACTGTTTATTTGCACTATAATAAACATAAGTATGCTGAGTTAATTTCCAATCAACATCTTCTTCATTAATTTCTCCTACTAGAATAGTCTTAAAATTATTTCTATTAATGAAATTCTTATCTATTGTCCAATGTACACCTAAGTTATTTAAATCAATTTGGTTTTTATCCTTCCAAAGTAACCCTCTATAAACTTTTAAAGGAAACTTTAGATTATTGCAAAAATCAACAACACTATCAAAATCATCCTCATGGTCTTGAGTTGTCTTAGTGGCTAAATCTTTTTGAGAGTCTCCCATATTTTTAAAGTATCTCATTTGCTGATTGAAAAAATTCTTTTTAACTTCCTTTTTATTGGTGTTATATTCTTTTAAAGGCTCACTAAAGAACCCACCTCTAATATAGGCTCTATTAATTGCTTTAATAATATCATTTGCATCACTTACATTTTCTTTACTCATTAGAGAATAGCCAGCATATAATTCATTAAATTTATCTTCATCATGATGTGGATATTCTTTGTTTATCTTCTTAGCATATTTATTTACTCTATCTATATGAGCATGAGTTCTTTCATCAAACTTCTTTTGATAATCTTCTTTGTCTATCTTCTCAGTTAAATAGCCTCTACCATATGCTTCTTTACACTTCTTAAGAATCTCATCTGTTGTATAATCACTATCATAATATGTCTTAGGTGCATAACTTTTAAAACCAACAGTTAATTTATGATGAAATCTAAAATACCAATCTAACCACATTAAAAGTGAATTCCATTGAGTTTCATTAGGCCTATCATCTGGTAACCAAATATATTCTTCAAAACCACCATTGACTCTAATACAACCTAATCTTTCTAATTCTGGTGTTTCAACTTGCCAAAAATCTTCTTTTGCATAACCTTTATCATATAAGAATTGTTGAACATCTCTATGAGTAGCACTACCTGAAGCACTATATTTACTTACTGGTATCTTACTTCTCCAAATAGTTAGAAATTTTCCATCTGGCATAATATAACTTGGACCATCAATTGGTCTATCACTTGTACCTATTTCTTTTTCTGCAAATTCAATAGTACTCATATCAGCATCTTCATTCATATGCTTAAACATCTCAACATCTTTAAGTCTCTCCTCTGCTTCTTTCTTAGTATCATAAGTACCTAAGTTCTTTCCTTTTTCACTTTGAACTTGCCACTTACTTCCCTTTTTAACTATTTTTTCATCTAACTTTTTAGTTTCAATAATAGGTTTGGTATTGAACACTACAAAGGTAGTTTCTCCACTATGTTCCCAACACATACCATCAAAACCTAATTCAACTAAATGTTCTTTGAAATCTTTACTTAAAATATCTTTTTCAGTTATTTCTCTATTAAAGAACTTTTTGGCTTCTTCAAATACATCATTTGTTTCCAAATCATATATTTTAGAAGTATCTAAAATGCAAGTAAAGATGTTTTTACCATGTTCTTTCGCATACTTTTTATCAGTAGTGAACCAAACACCAGGTTCAGTTTTAATATGAGTTAAATCAAACTTGTCTATATCACTATTAGTTCCGTGATAAACCATTATCACCTTATTATCTTTATTTTCGTTAGCAACTTTTTTAACTATTTTTTCTTTAAGAGATTCTCCTGCTTTAGCATGTATATTACCACCTTTTCTAGGTTCCATAATTTTCTTAAATGTACCAGGTTTTAAATCATAAACAACTGTACCATAACCAAAATTATCAAGACCACTAAGTCCTTGAGCATCTTTATTAAGATGTGTAACATCAACACCTTCATAACCAAGGCCTTTCATAAGCATTGTAGATATAGAATCTTCACTATTACTTTCATATGCTTTATGAATAATATCTAAAAGAGTTTTTTCATTAACATTAAACATCTTACTTAATGTTTTCAATGCATACTTTAAACCTGAAATATTTCTTGCTTTATAATGTATAGCATCTTCAACATGCTTTTCAATTTCACCTGATTTCATTGTGTCAATGTCTTTCCAAACATATTCTTCAAGGCCATATTTAGCAATAAACTCTTTAACAAGTTTTCTATAATTATCTAATGACTTGTCTTGTTCTTTTACAGCATCTTCATAATCTTCACTATCATCGGATAAATCATCTAAATCATCAAAATCTAAATCAATGTCATCATCGTCTAAATCTTCATCAACAAGAGTCCAACCAATATTAAATAATTCATCATCTAATGCTTCTTCATCAAAATTAGAATTTAACCAAGTATCTAAACTTGGTTCATAACCATCATTAATTTCTTTTAATGTATCATGTAATCTATAAGCACTATCATTATCTTTTGGTTTATAGAGATTATAATTATCTAATTCAATTTCATATATTGGTCTACTTGGTTCATAATCATACTTCTTTATCTTGTTATCTTTATCTAAACCATAAGGCCCTTCTTTACCAACAAAATAGAAACCAGTACCAAAATGACCAGTACCTCTACCACCCATCATCTTTCTAGTATCTGTTTTCTTGGCATAATCTAAGTCACCCCAAGTGATTGCTTTCTCTTCATTTAAATCTTCATTTATGTGGTCTGCATATTTATAGTCTTTTATTTCTTTAGGCTCACCTAATGCTTTATAAAGTTGTGTATTTTCTAAAGAATTTTTATTTACTTGTGACCATTCTTTAGTTACATCTACAATTCTAGTATTTTCATAATCATACTCTCTTCCTGTAGAATAGTCAACAAAAATATTTATCTTTTTATCATAAGGAACGACATTTAAGTAAACATTATTGGCTTTATTATAATCTCCACTAATATATCCATATTGTTTAGCATACGCAATCATATCTGCATGTGTATTTCCATATGGGCTTCCTATTAACCACAATTCTTCTCCATTTACATGAACACCAACTAATTTAAGTGCTCTCTTACTGTTTAAGATTTTATTCTTAATTTCATAAGGAGAAGAGGAAATTAAAATTCCTGTTTGCTCTATTTCTTTTAAACTTTCATCTAGAGATTCTTCAATAACTTTAACAACTGAAGTAAAAGGAATAATGCCATGATATTCTACTGTTGAATCATTATCCAAAACATTCTCATCTATAAACAACTTTTCTTTATCTAATTTATTGGTATCTATTTTCAATACAATAATATTGTCTGCATATTTATCATAATCTTCAACGTCATCTAACCATTCTGCAGTTTCAGCATAAGAATAAGCAACATCTTTATCTAAAGCAAGATAAACAACACCTCTACCTTTACTATCAGACCACATTTTTCTTCCTGTATTTCCAAGACCTTTCTCTTTAATTGATTTTAAGAATGGCTTATATGTCGCATGATATAGATATTGTGGTAATTCAAAATCCACTTCTTCATCTAATGATTCATTTACTTTACCTAAAACTTTAACTTGGTCAAATAAACCAAATGTTTCAACATTCTTGTCATTTATACTATCATATTCAATTGCTTTAATTCCATTGTAACCTAAACCTTCTAAGATTCTCTTGAAAGCCATTGACCTTACAACTGGTCTTATAGCAAGTCTATATGGATTAACACTATACTCATCAGCAACATTGTCAATTACTTTTCTAATTGCATCTTCACTAATGTTTAATCTTCTAATAATTGCAGTAAATTCTCTAGAGAACTTTAAAGGAGTTGAAGGAATCATATCAAACACTCTAGCATCAGTTTTACCTACATCTAAAAGATTTCCTAGAGTTGCACTACATTTATAAACATAACCATTACCTAAGGCAAATGTTTTAGCATAATCATAATCTTTTGTAATCCAATTTATAGGTCTATTTAGATAACCTTCAATATCTTCAACAGAACCGTGAAAATAGACATCCTCAGACACTTTTTCGCTTTCATTGAGATTTTCATCATAATTTTTATTAAACCTGCTTAAATAGTCTTTTGAGAGACCTAAACCATTTAATACACTACTTGAGATATCTCCACTCTTAATATCAAAAATTAATCTATTTGCTAACATAATAGGAAATACATACAATCTTCCAGGATGTACATGTTCTAATTCATCTGCATCAAAACTATTGATAAAGAAGTCATCAAGTTCACCATCTGACCAATCACTAATGCCACATCTATTGTTTGCCCACATGAATAATTCAGTATAGTCTTTTATAGGTGAGATTAACCAACCATCATAATCTTCTTCTAGAACTATATATTCTGCTTCATTTTCTAAAGTATATTTAAGTGAATTTAATTTTTCTTCTTTTGTATTACCGCTAAGAGAGGCTAATTCATAACCAGCAAGTGCAGGTAAGTCACCATCCCACATAGAATCTTCATCAAATTCTTCACCTGTTATTCTTTTATACTCTTCTGGTGTTATATCTCCATTAGCACATGCTTCAAATTCAAGATAACCATCTGGAATCATATCATCAACCGCAGTTAAAAGGTCATTAAGTTCATCTCTACTATAAATTTCACATTCATTGCCTGTATTATCTGTAAAAGTTTCTTGAATAATTTGCTTTAAAACATTACTATCAATTCTTTTATTCATAATAGCATTAACTAAAATGTTGCTATTACTTTCATTTTTATAATCTGCTTTAATTTCATCAATAACAGGAGCATTAGGAATATATGGAATACCTACATCTTCAGCATTAAAAATTTCACAACTATTATCTGGATATACTGCTAATGCATATTTAGTATCTTTGTTAATAAAGAAATAGAATCTTACGCCATTTTGTGAATAATATTGGTCAAAGTAACCTGCGCCTTCTTCTCCATTAGCCCATCTCTTTGAACCACTAATACACCACTTAGTACCTTTACCATACTTAGCACTTGCTTCATAGTTTGTAATCTCATATACTTTCCAGTCATTATCAGAATACACTAATCTAGCACCATCTTTTTCTTTATCTTTAAGTGCAGTCTTTTCTCTATGCTGTTTTAAAAGTTCATCCACATATTTCTTCAAATCATCTGGAGTACTATTTTTCATCCAGTAATAGAAGTCATTGTATGGTGATTTAATTCTTGGTTTTAAGAAAATAAAGTTCTTAACTAGACTATTAGCAAACATCTCTTTATCATCATCTAGGATAAATTTTTGAGTTGTATTATTAAGAATCCAGTTTTTAAACTTCTCTTGGTCTTCTTTTGCTTCTATGATAATTTTCTCTTTTGGCATAATAAAATCCTTTATTTTGTTAATCAATAAATTTAGCATGATAAATGTATTTTAATTTGAATGTTTTACTCACGCGTGTACATACGCGTATAATAGCTTTATATAGCTTATATATAATATATACATACAGTTATATAACAGTTACAAAAGAATTATATCAAAAGAAATACTACAAAGAAAAGTTTAAATAAGAAAAAAGCACTATTTCTAGTGCTATTCTTTAACTTTAATATTTAATATCTTAACCCCTTCTATAAGCATATAGATTATTGCCGAGGTCAATTTCATCACCATCGTAGGTGGCAAGGAAGTGGGCAATGCCATCTTCACTGATGCATTCTTCAACTAAACTATCTAAGTCAATAAGATTATTATCTACAACAACTTGTGATAATTCTTCATTACTATAGATATCTTTAACAAAATCTTCAACATCCATATTAGAACAGAGATAATCTAAGAATTCATCTTTCTTGTATTCTAAGTCAACACTACTGCTTAAGGTTTTTTCAGCCCATTCATCTTCACCATCAATAATGAAGTCATCATCAGTTAAGATACCCGCATCAACCATTTCAGCAAGTAATCTATTATCATATTCAGCATCACCTTCAGATTCAATGTCATCAATATAACCTCTATAATAATCATACATATCATCTTCAAATGCACTCCAGTCAATAAAGTTATCTAAGATATATGATTGGAAACTTTCAGAGAATGCTTCTAAACCCATTTCATCATAGATTTGTTCAATTTCTTCAGTAGCAGCGTCATATGCTTCATCATAGGTGCCAACCCAATATTCACCTTCAGGAGTAATAAAGTTATGACCATCACCCCAAGAACTTAATTCAATATCTTCTTCATTAACACCTAAATGTTCAGCCAATGCTTTAATGATAAATTGAGTATCATCATCTTGAATATCATCTTCTCTTAATTTTAAATCTTCGTTCATATTGTTTTCCTCACTAGAATTATTATATGCATCAAAATCTACATTGTCAATATTAAAATCTTGTCTTACTCTTTTATGTTCACTTGGAATAAAGTCAACAAAAACAGTACAAGTATCTCCATCAATTTCTTCTAAGATACCTTCTTTGTTATCCCAAACACTATTAGTATTTTTAATTTTAACTTTTTGTCCAATATTCATAATTAATCAATGTCATCATATTCAGCATTTTTTCTTGCTTGATATTCTGCTTCTTCTCTATCTAGTTCAATGTCTTCTTCAACTTTTTCTTTGAATTCTTCAAATGCATCTTCTTTACATTTATCTTTAAACCATTCTTCCATATCAGATTCAACAGCATCAAAAACACCAAATTCAACAAGAGTATTCCAGATGTCATTGTCTTTGCCATCAATGTTAATCATTTGTCTATCAAACCATTCTCTAACACCTTCAATGAATGTATCAAATGGAATTTCATAGAAGTAACTATCTTTATGGCCTTTGTATTCAAATTCTGGATAGTAAACTTCGTATCTTGTTTTGTCATCTTTCATTATTCTTCACCTTCTTCTTCAGATTCTTCTGCTTCTTCTTCAATTAATTCTTTAATATAATCTATTGCATCATCATAAGAATCAAATTTGTGAGTATCTAAGACATTTTGAACCATATCAACATCTTGACCTAATTCATTAGCAATGCTTTCTGCCCAATCACTTGAATCTTCTTCATATGGGTCACCATATTCTTCAGTTAAGTCTTCAGCATATTGCTCTAACCATCTATATAAGTTACCATCAAGTTCATCATAAGCAGCTTTATTTAAGCCATCAATATACACATAACCATTAACTTCAACACTTGCATTATAACAACCAGCATTTTCACACCAAGATTCAACTTCCCATTGAATGTCTCTTTCACTAATATTACCTTTTTCTAAGTGTGCATCTAATTCACTAGGAATATCAGCATCAGTTTCATATGTAGGAACAAGACCTTCATCATCTAACCATCTTTCAACATCTCTATAATCAATATCTAACATATCAGAGGTTTCTTTTGCTAATAATGTTGGATTTGCTTTAATAGTATCAACAGCAAACTTCTTCATATCTTCAACCCAACGGTCATAGTAATTACCATCATAATTATTTTCAGCTGAGATAAGAACAGCATCCCAGAATGGTGTTTCATCATCAATTTCAACATTCATAAGGAACTTCGCAGCTGGACCTGCAGTTTCAATACCATAGTCTTCAAACCATCTATCACCATCATTGAACCATCTATATTCAATTTTATTAACTGCTCTGAGGATTTCACCTGCAAGAGTATCACATTTACCACTATCTGGAACTAACACATCAAATAAATGTTCAAATGACCAATCATCACCAATTGTTTTAACAATTTCATCAGCTTTTGCTTTAAGTTCATTTTCTTTAGCAATTTTGGCATCTCTTTCTGCTCTTTGTTGTGCAACTTTATCTCTTCTTGCTTTCATTCTTGCTTCAAAGTCAGCTCTTTCTCTTTCTTCTTCAGCATCTAATTCATCATCACTCATGATACCATCATCATCAGGTGCTTCAGTTAAAGTTTCTTTGTCTTCATTTAAAGAATCATTTAATAAATGGTCTTGTGCTTGAGTAGAAAGAGATTTACACATTTTTTCTTTATCTTCTTTAGACATTTTAGCAACTCTTTCTTTTGCTTCTTTTTCATCTGCACATGTACCAAAAGCAACTAATTTATCAACTAAATCTTTATCACTACAAGATTCTTTTAAGTCTTCATCTAAAAATAAGAAGTTCTTAACAATCTCACCATTCTTTTTACAAATACAATAACCTACTGAGTTAATATCATAAGTAAAATCTACTAAATCTTCTACATCATCAAAATCAGCTTCAAATGGACCTTTAACAATGCCATAAGAGCCTTCAACACCCTTCTTGACATAATCATTTACAAATACTTCAGCTTCTTCTAAAGATTCAGTAGCAAATTGGTCATCATCATAAAAAGAAAGTTTGCCACCATAGACATTATCATATTTATATGCATCATATTCTTTATCATCAGGATTTAATAAAATACCTGTTTCAACTTCATAATACTTTTTCATAGTAAAATCTCCTATTAAGTCAATAAATTTAGCAATAAAAATTATCTTTATGCTTTATTTTTCTGCTATATTTTGTTTTATCTCTAAAGATATTTGCTCTTGTAGTCTTTTGCACATTAAAATGTAACTCATTTCTAAGTTTAGTTTGGTCTACCTTAATGTGAATAGTTTCTTTTTTCATAAGCAATATTATTATAAATATAAAATTAATTATTGTCAACTAACAATTTATTTTTAAGCATTAGTAGTTACTTTTTGAGATAGGTTCTCATAAATGATATATAAGCACATAAAAAAGAAGCATTAGTCTTTATAGACCATACTTCTTCTTAAATTCATCATATTCTTCTCTTGTACACCAACCATGCCACAATGCTTTCTCATACCAATCATTTTTTCGTAAAACTTCTTTTGTAATTGGTGTAAATATATTTATTGAGTAATTACCTTTTTTAAATTCTTCTATGTATCTATTACTTCTCTTTAGCATCATATCCCAATTTCTTATTTCATCATTAGCCCAGGTACTTGGAGCTGATTCATTAGGATTATTAAATTGTATATGCTTAACATTGGTTATATGAAATTCTAATTCTGGATATTTATAGTGTAATAAGCAAGACCATATTAAATCTTCAAACCCCTCATTTTTTTGAGGGTCAATATCAACCATTGGTTCTTTCTCATAAATATATCTAGAAATCGCACATAAATTTAATTGAGCATTTTCATATTGAATAAAACAAAACCCATTTGGATGATTATCCATTTCATCTAGATAATTTGTTGTTGCTTCAACTGTTGATTCAATTATACAATCATCATCACACATGATTAAATAATCGTAATTTGATTCTAAAAATTTTTCTCTTAATGTTTTTCTTGCTTTGAGAATACCTAACTTTGAATAGTAAAAAACATTTGCATTTATTGAATCAGGCAATTTATAATCTTTCCAGTTTTGGGCAATAATTATAATTGGAATACCTTTAAAGTAGATGTCTAATTGCTTAAACAGTCTTTCTAGTCTATCTATTCTTTGAGTTCTTGCTTCTTCATTATCTGGTAACCAAGAAACTATTCCAATTACTTTATTTAATTTATTCATTATTTGTTTCCTCTTTAATTTGAAATAATTTACAAATTTCTCTTTTAAATTTACTTTTATTTTCCTCTATATTATCTTCATCAAGTTTTTCAAGCATTATAGCTTTAAGTTTATACTTATCAATATAGTAATTAAATTCATCTGAATATTCATTTAAATAGTGCTTAGTATTATCTTTAGGTTGAATTGTTTGAACAAATATTACTCTATTTAATATTTCATAATTCTTAAATAAATTCAACAATTCAGTTACACCTAAGTGATTAACTTCATGAGTTGAGTCATTAATGAACCAGTTATTAAATGTGAAGATGAAAAAATAATCGTCATTTGTTTTGCATTTATTTAGAAAATAATTAAATGTATTAATTCGTTTAGTTAATTCTAATTTATACTTAGTTGTAAATGGATTATTGTGTAATATCTCTACAAAATTAAAATCATATAATAAAGGATATGAATCTTGTGGTGTAATATATTTATTCCTTGTTGAATACCCTGAAGAATATAATATCTCAAAATATTTATTTAGAAATAAAGCCTCTATAGCATCAGTACCTTTTATTAATACATTATCTATAGGGCCTTTGAATTGACGATTTTTACCAAGTAGCACAATACTCGCACAATTGCTTCCTATTGACATGAATTTTAAATCTTCAAATTTCACAATAAAAGTCCTTTCATTAGTTCTTTAAATTTAGCAAAAAGAGATGCTTATCACATCTCTCTTATTTTTTATTGTTAATAAGGATAACAATGACACTTATTTTTTGTATCATAAATACTTAATGCATATTGAGGGCATTCCCATTCTGCCCACCTAACATATTGTCTTGCTTCTTTTAGTGTATTAAATGGTAGTTCACCAATAGCTGAATGATAAACTATATATCTATTAGGGTATCTAGGTTTAGCCATTATTTAATCTCCTCCACTTCTTCATAGTTTAAATAATTCCAATTCCCCTGTTTCATGATTTTGATAATAAATCTTATATTCATCTTTAGTAAAATTACTTCTTATATAGATTCTATCTTCATCATAGGATATTATACAATTTCCAAATATTGTTACATGATTTTTTGTATCAAATAAAATATTTTCATTAGCATGAATATCTGTTAGAAGAGTATTGTATATTTTATGAATACTGTTTTTAATTTTGTAGTCAGTCCAAAGTGCATAGGCATTGTTAAGAGAATAATCAGTTTCTTCCTTATCATCAACAGACCATTCATGCCAACTTAATGTATTGAATCTATAATCAATATGTAAACAAATATCACTCATATTATTCTAACTCTTCCATTGTCAATGCCCAAGTTTTGCCATAGTCTTTGAAATGTCTTGGTTTGAGTTGTGTATCACTAAAAGTTAATAATATCTCTCTACTATGTAATCTTGTTATTCTAAATTGATTTATAAATAAAAGTTCTTTTAAATCATCATTATCAAGTTTTAAGTATATCCCATTCGTCAATGCTCTAACTAAAGTCAATAAATCAATACCAAGTTCTTCTTCATTATCTTCTAATTGACCAAGTTTGTTTAAACAATCATCATAAGAAATATCTCTCTTTGGACAAAAATAATCAGTAGTAATATAGTCTTTATTTGGTTTTGCCAATTCAACTTCCCAATCTTGATAATGTCTTGTTAATCTTGTATTATTGTTAATATCTTTTCCATATACATTTTTCATAGCAATTCCTCTTCTTCATCATCTTCTTTCTCATTTATTGAATAGAAGATTCTATATTGACCACAATTAGTATAAACTATTTGTTCAACTTTATACCCATCTTTTTCTATTGCTTCACACTCATCACAAACATCTCTTAAACTTCCAAGTTCGTATTCATCAATATTTATATTTGCACAATACCAATGTTTCATAATAATACCTCTTTCAATTCTTCCTTGTGTTCAAAACCATAATCAGTTAGCAATATTGCACCACTACTTTTAGCAACATAGAAACATTTTTTAATAGTCTCTAATTCTTTGAGTTGCTTATAGCAAGAATTACCTAAATCTTGGTAATCTTTCATTACTTGTTCTAGGTCTTGCCTTACTTCTTCACATTCTTTAAGTTCTTCTTTAATGATTGATAAGCATTCTTTAAAATAGTCATACATTTGTTCAGACCATTTATCTTTATATTCTTCAATAAGTATTTCAAAGTCTTTTATGGGGTTTTCTTTTGCCATATCTTTTGTGCATAAACCCATTTCAACATTAACCTCTAAACCATTTAAGGTATTAGAAACACCAGTTTTATAGTCACTAGGTTCTAAATTATTCTTGTCTTTCATAATAATACCTCTTTTATTAACTTACTAAATCATAGATACCTAGTTTTTCTTTAATTTCAAAGAGAGTGTTAGCAGATTCAACATCATATCTATCTCTTCTTCTAACTTCAACAAATGCTTCTGCAGCTTTAAAAATTGCTTGTAATAAACTTAATTCTTCTTCTGTAAAATCTTCTTTAGTCATAATCTAATACCTCTTTTAATGAATTAATAATTTCTTGGTTTTGCTTTAAAATTAAATTATATACGATACATGTTTCACCTCTTCGTGCAATTAAGTAACCACCAACTATTTTTATATCAAATAAAGATATAAGAATCTCTAATGCTTTTTTATTTCTTAAATAAGATGTTTCAAGATTATTAATTCTATCTTCAAGCATTTTGATATAATCATCTTGTGTTTCTTTTTCTTCAAGTTCTTGTTTAATGATGTCAAAGTCTTTATTGATTCTTTCATCTTCTCCACATTCCATATCATGAATGTGTCTAATTGTTTTTAATTTATCTAAACCTTCGCTCATGATAACACCTCTTTCAATAAGTAATATTCTTCTCTTGTTAACAATGGTTGTTTTTCTCCTTGATAACCAAATGAACGCTGACCACAAATAAACCAACTACTAGTGCTATTATATTCTTCTAAATAATCTTCATAAGACCAATCATCAACAACACAAGTATAAATAAAGTAATCAGCATCAACTCTTTTCTCTTTAATAACAACTAATGCTCTTGAAATGTCTGCAGTATCTATTTTGAACTTTTGACAAATAACCCAATTGTTATGGAGAATGCGCCTCAATTCTTCAATATCTTCAATTCCGTATTGTTGCATATAAGTTTTAATTTCTTGATAATCTTTAAGTGCTTTTTCAATAATGTTAAACTCTTGACTAAAAAAGTTACCCATTGTAGTTTCACAACCAAGAGACAATACTTTTGGCAGTTCTTTTAATAGTTCTAATACATCTAGCTCATTCATAACAATTCTAATTCTCCTTTTGCTAACTACTAATACCACTTAATCTCACCTTTGTATGCTTTATTCATAAAATCAATAATTTGTTCTTTATTCGTAAAGTATTCTATTTGAGATATATCTATTTCACTTCTTTTAACAATAGATGCAGTTAACCAATTAATAATTTCAGCCTTTTCAAAATCAAATATTTGTGGAAAACCAAAAACTGGTTCATAGTCTTTATTAATTTTTTCACCTAAATCTTCTTGCAATTCATCTACCCGTTTTATTTCAAAACCTTGGGTTACAATATAACCATATAAAATTGCACCAATAGAACCATCTTTGAAATGAATAATACCTATCATAACAATTTAAACCTCAAATCATCATTCAGTTTTGTTACAAAAATTAAACCTTTACTAGTCCAAATAGCACCATAAAATATATCAAACTTTTCTATTGCTTCTTCACGGGTTAATTCTTCAAAATCATCATAGAAAACATCTCTTTCTTTATCATAGTGGTATTCTTCGTGAGCATCTTCTTGCTCACTTTCTTTTTCTCTTTCCCAATAATTTATCCAGATGCCTCTAAACTCATCACACAACTCTTCAATTGTGTCTGCAAATTTACATTTATTGTTCTGTCTATAACAAAATCTAATTCCTTTTTTTGTGGGATATATAAATTCAGTGCTTCTACTATTAGACTTCACTACTTCATAAATGCCACTTTCAGTTCTGATGTATTTCATAGCAATACCTTCCTATTAACATTATAATGAGGAAAATGAATTTAGTCAATAATTATTATTGTAAATTTATTCCTGTTATAAACAGAGGGATACTTCCTAATACTGGAATAAAGCCTGTATAACCCCAATAGTTAGGTCTCCACCACATTTTGTGTTCATTACTATAAATCATTACTTTCATACTATTTCTCCTCAATATAACACCAACCACTTCGTGGAGCACGAGTTAGTCTTGTGGCATAAAATAAATTCTTTACTCCATCAATGACCACATTCTTCTTTAAAAATATAAACTCACTAATCTCTTTTGGTTTATTAAAGATTTCCAATTTGGTAATGTGAATGGCATAACCATTATTTATATCGCCTAAATAGTCGCTTAATTGGTCGTAAGTAAGGCAACATTCTTTTAGTAATTCTTCTTGCTTTAATGTATCACTAGCAATTTCATATTCACTACCATAGCCGTCAACTTGGTATTCGTAAAGTCTTTCCACCTTATCGCACCAAAATCTAGCGACTACTTTGCCATTGAGTTCACAACCAGGCCAAACTTTATCAATAGGTATTTCTTCAAACTCAACAAAATCTTCATCCCACCCATAGTCATTATAAGCACATTTTATGTGATGAACTAAACCTTTCTTTGAGTTCTTTGCCACATAAGTATATACCCAACCAACATAGTCTTTAGGAAACTTTTTTCTAATTAAAACAGATAAATCACCATTTAGTAAGTTACAGCTTTCTTTAGATGATAAAACTAAAATCATTACTTTCATATTTAATTCCAAATTACTTACCAGTTGTATAAGTTAAGCTTTCTAATGTCTCATCTGAAACACTAAAACATGCAGGGCTAATAAACCAGTTAACCCAAGGGTTCTTATAATTGAATTGCCAAGTTTTAATTTCAACTTTAAACTTATAGACTCTATCATTATAATTTTCAACTTTTTTATAATAATCTTTAGTTTCTAACTTTTCAAAAGTAATATCAGAAGTAAAAGTTGTTTTACCATTATCTTCTGTAAGTAAATGATAACTTTCTAAGACATCTTTCTCATTTTTTAATTTGTTAACTTTTTCTTGATAAGCATAACCTACGCTTTGAGCATAATATGGATTACTATGAATAATACAAACAATACCACAAATAAGTGCAATAAAACCTGAAATTGGTCCGATAATCCAACAAGCCATTGGACCTGCATCATCACAATAGTAGTCCCACACTTTAACTAATAAAATACCTAAAGTGATGAGAATGACAAAAATACCAATAAAAATAAGTTCAAGAATCATAGATTAATTTACCCCCTTAACTAACCCTGCTTTAACCATATCTCTATATTTACATTTACATTTAATAAGTTTATGTTTGTTATCATAGAGTTGAATATCTCTTGGAACTAAAACTAAGCCTTCCATTTCATGTTTACCACCATTAAGGGTTGACATGTGATGCTCAGCAACATAAGCTTTTGCTTCATCAAGAGTACCTTCAAAACAAACGGGTACAGACGGTAAACCAAGTTTATTAGCAACATCATCTACATTTGCTCTATTTAAGTCAAAGCCTGCAATATTAACATCAAAGACGATGAAACTAACATCAGTTCCATTTTCTACATAATCACCACCAGACTTTTGAATTCCAGCACCAAAACCTTCACCAAAGATATAAACTTCCGATTCTCCAAAGATTTGTTCAAAGACATATTCCATTTCTGGAGTCATAAATAAATCTTTTAAATATTTATCAAGTTTTGGAGGTATTTGTGCTTTGTCAGTATGCCCAGCAATTTCAATATCATGTCCATCCCAGTGAACTCTAATATTAGTACCATCTATTTTTTCAGTACCTTGCCAGATAATATTCTTCAATGTTTCATAAGGTTCATTTAAGCCGACAACAGTTCTAAACTTTTCATCAAACTTAAATATATTACCAATCTTTTGATATTCTTTTTCCATAATTATCTCCTCACAATATTAAGTAATTCTTTAGCACTAATCTTACATTCAAGAGTAACATCAATTCCTGCATCAACACAATCAATCGCTTGTTGTGAAATTGGAATTAACTTAAGCATTTCTAAGATGCCTTGTCTTCTACCATCTTCTTCTCGCCAAGATAATAATTTTTCATATTTATCACATTCGGCATTCCAAGCTTTTTGTGCTTCTCTTTCTGCTTTTTCATTACTATCAATATAAACTGTACAACGACTGGCTGAAAGCACTTTACACTTAGGACATTCATAAATATAATCAGTGCAACCATAATAGTGTTGATAGTTGCTACCACTCATATCTTCAACTCTTCTATTTGGCATAGAGCCACAGATTGGACATCTCTTTAAGGTAATTTCTTTTTTCATGGTATTAATACCCCATTTCTTAGTTATATTATAATGTAGTTGTATTAGGATTTCAAGTATTACTTAATTATCTTCACCTACATATTTATAAGGTTCATATTCATCATTGTTAGTTTTACGAACATACCTATCATAATGATTTTGTCTATCATATTCTATAGAATCATGTAAATCATTTGCACATTCAGGACAACCATGTTCTCCACAATACATGAGCATATCACCATATTTTACTTCTCTTCCACAATGAGGACAAATACATATATAGTTCATAATATCAATAATATCATCAGCTTCTTTAAGTACTTTAATTCTTCCAATGTGGTTCATTTTATTAGTCCTTTCAATAGATTTTTATTATATAAATCATTACAATCATAAACTTTGTTATTTTCTAACCAACCAGAAGATTTAAGTTTTTCTACCTCACTATCTCCAAGCCAATGTCTAACAATTAGATTATTATCAGCTGTAACATAACTAACATAGTTATCATTACTTGATTTACCGATAGCAACTAATTTTAATTTATTATGTCTTCTAAAATTTGCCCAATCAGGACCTTGCAATCTTTTAATTATCATTTAAAATACCTACAGCTTTCTTTGCTAATTTCATATTTAACGCATCTTTATAAAAGTCAGTTCTAATCTGTTCTTTGATGTAATATGGTTTAATGTCAGCAATATCATCATCAAGAATAACAAAACTTTCTACATCATGAGTACTAATCCATTCAGCAATTTCAGCACCTCTATCACAAGTGTATTTAATTCCTTTTTGATTAATACTTACATTATAACAATCTTCTTCTTTAAAACCTAATTGATTCAATCTCTTTATAGATACACCACTACAAGTTTTATCATAGATTTTAAACCCATAAGGCTCAAAGTGTTGATTTAACTTATCAATTCTTTCAGGACTAAATCTCCATGTAGAAGATAATACAATCTTAGCATCAGTATTTTTAACAATATATGATAAAGCATTTAAAGTATCTTCATATGGCATATCCCAATCAAACCACTCTTGTTCAGTAATTAAACCATTTTTGTGTAGGTTATTTAATTGAACTGCTCTATTCTCGGAGTTCATCACACCATCAATATCTAAAAATATCACTTTCATAATCTAATTTGGGTCAAATGCAGAGCAACAATGAGTTTCACCTAATTTAAGATTCCAATAATTGCATAAATCATCTTCACAATTACTATGTTTACAATGACTACAAATATGTTCTTTATATAATTTACAAATCTTTTCATTTAATTCATCTTTTAAAGGCTTAACCACTTCTTCATATTTATCAAAATATTTTTGTCTATTTAATCTTCTTTGTTCAGCCAAAGCCTTTAATTTTTTATTATTTTCATTTGCTTGTATAGAAGTAATAGCTTTTTGTTCAAAAGTACCATCATCTTTAAATAAATATGTAATACCACAAAAACTTGCTTTATCTTCTACAATACCATCTCTATATTTATATTTCTTGTCATTAAAATAAGTGATGATATCTTTAACTCTATTAATTCTAAAATAGTGATGGTACATAGTATCACCAAAATTAGTTTCATAAGATTGTCTAAATTTATAACCTTCTTCAACTACAACAGAACCATCTTCATTAACTTGTTTAATAGTAGTAAAAGTAAATTTGTCAGTATCAGGATATTTTGAAGTACCAAATGTACCAAAAGTTTCTCCACAAATAACAACTCTTTCACCAACTTCAAACTTTAATTGTGCTTCAATATTTTTCTTAGCCATATTACTTACCTCACAGTTATATTATAAATTTATAGAGTAATTGTGTCAATAAATTTCTTATCTAACATAATATTTCTAGAGTTAGGACAACCAAATAATTGTTTAGTTGTAAGTTTTTCTTTTCTAGTCATATAAGAAGTTGCAACAACTCTATTTGCATGTTTAGAGACACCTTTTTTCATGTCAAGCATTAAATCATCAAGAGACTCATAAGCTCTACTGACAGATGCTTCTCCGTTATCAAAATAGACAACACCATAATAATAAGTCATAATTAAAACCTCCACTTAGTATTACTACAACTATTATACATCTACATCAAACTATTGTCAATAAAAAAGATGTTTTTCAACATCCATTTCCTTCAGTATATACAGTTTTTGACTTTTAAATAACAGTTAATATATAGTTATTCTATATTATTATACAATATATTTTATTTACATTAATGCAAAATTACTAAAATTGTAAAGTAAATAAAAAAAGAGGACCCTTTATAGGACCCTCTTAAGTATTAGTTAATAAGTGGTAGTCAATTAGTTGCCACTGACAACATTGACATCAACAGGTTGTGCTTCATCAACAACTTCACCAGCAACTAATAAAGCAGTGTTTAAAAGTTTGAGGTCATATAATGTTGAGAAACCTTGACTATTGCCACCATCAGCAAATTGTAATAAGGCTGTTGGAACGATTGCCATATATGGAGCATAAACAGCAGCAGATGTAGCTAAATCATCACCATTGAAACCTAAGACAAATTTACCTTTTTCAATAGCTGGGGAGACAAAGACTTTTAAGCCATTGAGTGTACCAGCAAAGTATGGGCCAGCAATTTTACCACGGGAAGCTTCTTTCCAACCTCTCATTAATGGGAGCATGACTTTGACATCAGATGCACAAATCATGTAGTTGGCAGCATGTTTACCGGTGCGGTCATAGATGATTCTAGAACCATTTTCTAAGACTTCAGAGAATGATTCATAGTGTTCAGCAAGACTAATACCGTTTGGACGTCTCTTATTGAACTTTAAGGTTTCATCCACTGGAGCAGATTCGGCTAAGAGTTTAACAACTTCAGTGTCAATTTCATAGGATAATTCACCAACGGCTTGAGTTTGGAGTAATTTACCTAAGTCAATGTTATTTTCTTGTTGAGCTTGGAAAGCAGCCATTTGAGAGTAGTAAATAGCAATACGTCTTGGTTTGGCTTCTAAGGCGATTCTTTCAACTCTAACATTGTAAATTGGGAGGTCATGTTGTGGGATTAAGGTTTGGTCATATAAGTATTTAACTTTGACTTTACCAGAAGCACCTTCAACTTTGATTTCACCAAGTTCCCAGTTAATAACAGTGATTGTAGCACCAGAATCAGCACCAACTAATTGTGGGGCAAATCTCTTATCAACAGGTGTCCAGGCTAAGACGGCTTTACCTTCGGCATCAAGTGTAACTTCTTCAGCAACAGCAGTGGAAGTGTAGTTCATTCTATCTTCGGTCATTGGACCTAAAGCAAATGGACTATTGAATTCGTCACCTTGTTTGATACCACCTTTATTACTACCAGCAACAAACTTGTAGTATTGGATGGAACCTGTGAAGGATGGCATTGGTTGAACGATAACTAAATCGTTAGCAATGAGGTTTGGAAGAACGACTGTAGTAACATCTAAACAGAACTTTTTGAAGTTACCCATGTCAGCTCTTTGTGTACCAACAGAGTTGGCAAATGCTTCGTTCATTTTGAATTTGATGAATTCAGAACTATTATTTAAAACTTTAGCGATTGTTTCTTTTTGGGCTAAGTTTAAGGAAGCATTTTCATGATTTTTAGCATAAACGCTTTCAGAGACAGCTAATCTTCTCTTATAAGCTTCAGTTAATGAAGTATTCATTATTTTCTCCTTAATTAAATTATTGTAATATGATTTTATTTTATTATTAGACAGTTTCAGCAACACCCATAAGTGTATCATCTACAAAGTCATCTGTATCTTGACTTATTGGTGCTTTTTCTTTACTACTAATCTTCATTTGGACTTTTCTGTCCACATTGAATGGTAATTTACTTATGTTAAGTTCATAACTTTGAATGCTTTCACAAACTCTATCAATATCATCAAGTGTATAAGAATTACTTAATTTACCTTTGATTTCATCAGCGGCAATACCCATATTCTTTGCTCTTAACTCAATATATTTATTGACAGCAGAATTGGCTAATTTCTTATAACCTTCTTTGATTTTGTCTGATTTTGCAACCTTTGTTTGTAACTCTTCAATAAGTTTATTTGAATTGTTTAACTTCTCATCATAAGATTCTTTAAGAGCATTAACTTCTTTTTCATGGTCAGTCTTTAAACTGTTCATGCTTTCAGTAAGTTTTGTTGTAGATTCATTCTCTGCAACTTTCTTTGCTTCTTCATTCTCTTTTGTGAGAGTGTCAATAACTTGACTCTTTTGTTTAAGTTCTTCTTCTAAAGTTGAAACCTTTTTAGAAAGTTCTCTAGAATTTTTAGCAATAGTTGTAAGTCTAATAACTGTAGATTTACTTCTTTCTAAGTCTTCTTCTAACTTGCTAACTTTAACATCATTAACTGCGGCTTGCTCTAAGAGTTCTTTGATTTTGCCTTCTAATTCAGAATTCTTACTAAGTGCTTCTTGTAAGTTCTTGATTAATTCTGCGGACCCATCATCAATGGCATCAGTAGTTTTTTCAACAACATTTGTAACTGTAGAATCACTAACTTCTATATTCTCTTCCACTTCTGGATTTGAAACTTCTTTTGGTTCCTCAACATCAATATTGAGGTTATGTAATGCTTCTTCCATTACTTTTCTATCTTCATCACTTGCTTTTTCAAGTGATTCACATAATGCTTGTTTCATTGTCTTTTGTTTACTAAGACCTTCAGTGAATTGTAATCTAGCACTTTCAACTGCAGGGACTAACACAATGTCAAAGCATTCACAATCGTATGTTTCAGGGTCAACTGCTTCTTCACCATCCTCATCAGTGTATAAATCACCAGTGCCTCTAGATGAAATACCTAAAGTTGAACCATAATCACATAAAGTCTTTAAGATTCTTCCATTTGGAGTATCTAAGATATCTAAGTAGGCAATAAGTCTACCATCTTTATCTTTCTTTGGTGGTTCAGGCATACTAACAGCAATCTTTTCCATATCAATTTCTGTTCTATCTTCTGGGTGGCCTAATTCACCATACATGACTTTATTATTGAATTTTTCTTTCATGATTGGGTTATTGAAAACATTTTCCCACAATTCTTCAGAATACTTTCTTCCGTTTCTTGTAGGATTAACAACATCAGCAACAGGACCATAAAGTCTACCTAAAATGTGTCTCTTTTGCTTTTCTTCTGTTGTTAAATCTTCAAATGCCAACATCTCTCTAATTTTATCACTCATTTATTTTATTTCCCTCCTAATTTGGAAGTTTAATTAATATATAAATGTATGAGAAAACTCTCATCTAATTAATTTAGCAAATTAATTTAAATTTTTTATTAATTCTTCGGTTTTCTCTAACATTTTCTTGTTATCTTGATTTGTATGCCATGTAGATAAACTATCATCTGTAGATATACTTTCTTCACTCAATGAATATTTATTAAATATATATCTCTTGTCAGGAAATCTTTTTCTCAAAGCATTTACAAATACTCTATCTTCAAACCCTTCTTCTAGTTCAGGATTCACATCTATAAAATCTTGTTTCTCAAATACTTCTCTAGATATAGCAAACAATTTTAGTAATGTACCTTGAAATTCATAAAACAATCCAGGATTATACTCTATTTGTTCTAAATATTTTTTACCATCTTCATCATTACCACATATTATACTATCATCATCTAGCATAATAAGATTATCATAATCACTTTCTAAAAAGATTCTTCTTAATTCTTTTCTAGCATTTACAATGCCAAGTTTATCATCATATCTATAAATAGTTGCCCAAGGAACTCTAACTAGTTCTGATTTCCAATTTTGTGCAATAATGATGACAGGTAGTTGAAACAAGTTATAACACTTACTTAATAGATTAAATAATAAACACAATCTTTTATTCTTTTTCTCAACATTATCAGGAAGATAACTAATTATACCTATTACTGTTTTCTGCATAGTGAGAATATTATCTTCTCCCTTGTACAGTCTCAAATGCAATAATGTCTGCTTTAATTAATCTAATAAGTTTAAGTGCAGAAGTAATATCATAATCAGTATAATATTTATTTAATACTCTAGTAACTTCTTCTGCTCTAGCATGTTTAAAGAATAATTGTTTATTATCTAATTTCTTTGCAAATAAATTAACTTGAAGAGCATATGCATGAAGAGTGGTTATAATTGTTTCAACATCATCAACATCTTTTACAATGTTTTTATATAAAGGACTCTTCTTGCTATTATAGTTCTTTCTCATTCTTTCATAGAATTGGACAATCTCTAATGGTCTATTATCATTAATAAACTTAATTGTAGAGAGTTCAATCCCAGGAGTTGTAAGAGTATTCTTAATTTGTTGTGATGCTCCTGCAACTCCTCTCTTTTCTAATTCGGTTAACAATAAAACTAAATCGTTCTTTTGTATCATATATAATAAATCCTTTCAATTGATTGTAATACTATGCATTACCAGTTAAATGTTTGTTTTCTTTAATTTATTGGAAATCTTTCTTTTTGTTTCTTCAGTAATATGCTTACCCCTCATACCATCACCAAATCTCTTTCTTGTTTCCTCAGTAATTAATCTACCTAGAACATACCCTTCTGGACATTCATAGGCTCTGGTATTTTTAATTCCGTTATTGTACCAATTTAATTTTCCTAAAGGTAACTTTCCATTCTTCCACCCTTCTTTTAAATAATCATTTAACTCTTCCTTTTTGATGTGTTTATTTACTTTACCATCATTTATCACAATAGTTCCACCAGTTGTGTTGTAATCTTCAGGTTTTCTACCTGCATGAACTTTAGTTATCCACTCATCTTTAGTTATATTAGTAAGAATCATACCTGGTTGGTATCCTTCTGGAGGGACTTTGTCTTTCGGAATAAATTTATTTTCAACTCCATTGTTGTACCACTTACAATTAGAACTTCTTTTTCTAATTTTTTCCACTCTTTCTTTAGATAGTTTTTTACCTTTAAGAGAAATTTTATTTGCCTCACCAATCTTTTTTCTAGTTTCTTCAGAAACTTCATGATGTGTTCCTCTTAATTTAGAAGCAATTTTTTCTTTAGTCTCCTCGTTCATCTGATAGATTCTACCTAGTTGCCAACCTGCTTCTAGATATATATCTAATTTATCCTTATCTATAATAGTGGTTACTACACCATTATTTATATGTATTCTACCTGTATATAATTTGCTTCTTAATTTAAGTGCTTCCTCTACTAACTCATTATAAGTTTCTATTCCAGGCAATGCAGTATAATCTTTCCAATAATTCGTTGAATCTTGATTAGTGAAATCTCTATGCATTTTTATAAGTGAATTTAAACATAAACTTTTAAACCAATCCACAGATGCACATTTATTTAAATAATAGTGTGCTAATAAATGGTCACTATGTGTAAGATTGACAATATTTTCTTTGCTATTATCAATAGGTAGTGAGCAGTGTTTATAATAACTTCTGGGAATGATGTGATGAGACTGAGTTTTAAATTTCTCCTTTTTTGTTTCTCTATTGTTTTCAATTATTTCACAATACTTGTCCAAATATTCATTATCTTCAACAATACCTAGTATTAATAGTTTTTCCTTGAGGGTCATAGGATGCCTCCTTTAATGTATTCATTAAATTTAGCACCCTATTTACCGACTCTTAATCATTATCAACCAGTGAGATTCCCATTTCATCAGGACTTGGTAAATAACTTGCTTCACCTTCAGTTGGTGCTTCTTCTGTAGGTTCTTCTACAGGTTCTTCTTCTGGCATTTCAAGAGTTGGTTCATTACTTGGAATTTCATTTGTAATGTTTATGTCAGGAGAAGATTCTTTTGGTGTGTCTTTTTTATTATCTTTATTGTCATCACCATTCTCTTCTTTTGCTTTCTCTTTAGCATCAATGTCTTCTTGTAGCAATGAAATAACTTCAGGGTCACTAACTGTTGATGCTAATAATGATTTTAAAATCTTAAGTTTAAGAATGTTATCATCAACAACAGCATTGACTTGAGACATAACATCTTGAACAACACCCATTTGATTTCTTGTATGTTCTCTTCTATCTAATTCTTCTTGAGTAACAGGAGTTTGCATTCTTAATCTAAATCTATTAATGTATGTTGAGTAACCTCTATCAATAAGAATTAAATTAACATAGTCAGTTAACATTTGAATAAAGATATTTTGAATTGCTTTAATTTCTTTACCATATCTACTTGAGATAATTGTTAATGAACTACCACCATTAAATCCTGTGCTATCATCAGTTAAGTTAAAGAATTGTTTAGGAACTCTCATATCTCCATAGAATTTATTTTGGAAATAATCTAAGTCATTTAAATTCTTTGGGTCATAATCTCCACCAAGAATTTGAGAAGTAACATTTCCTTGACCATTATGTACTGGTAAATAAAGTGTATTTTCAACAGGTCCTGGATTTGTGTACTCTTGAATAGATTTACCAACTTGCATAGCAGATTTTTGTTCAATAAGTTGTTTTAATCTATCAACATAAAGCTTTGCTTGGTCTTTTGACATATCACCAATATCAATATTAAGAATTCTAATAATAGCAGATTTTGTTAATCTACTTAACAATACGGAGTTCTCTAATAAAGATAATTGTCTCCATGTTCTAAATTGATTGTATAACAATGATTGACCTTTTCTAACTTTAAAGGTATTAATAGTAGTTGTTTTATCTTCATCATATTCTTTATCATCAGTAAAGATTGCAACTTCTTCAGGACATCTACTAGCATTATTATTATTTAAACAAGCATGAACGAAGTCTGTAGCATTATAGATATCAATATCATTTTGTTTAACTTTATAAAACATAGAACTATACATGTCTTGATTTGTAATATTACTTTGAATATTAGTTGGTGCTTTAATGTAAGCCATTGTTTTACCATGTTTTGTTAATTCAAACATCTCACCAGGATTAGCAACCATTTCGGTGTAAAGTCTATAGTGGTCAGAATCCTTGTGTAAGTAAACATTAATATCTTCTTCTAATTTATCTTTAACATCTTCATTTAAAGCCTTAGAAGATTTGTTAAACATTTTATCATCATCTACATAGTCACTATCTCTAAATAATTGTAAATATAAATCACCATATTTAATTAAAGAATAGACCCATTCATAAGCATGTTTATCAACATTTAAACTATCTATAATATAATTGACAAATTTACTTACATCATCATCACTACTTTCACACCATACAATTTGACCTTTTTCATTTGTTTCAATAACATCTTCAGTGTATGTTTCAAGTATAGCAGAAACTCTATCATCTTCCGCCATAGTGTCAATAAGAGAATAAACAGATTCTCTAGTTTGAGCAACATTACTAAAATTGTCAATAGCTGCCAAATCTATTGCACTTGATTGTATGGCGTCTAAAACTTGTAATGTAAATGAATCATCTACATCAACACCTATTTCTTGAGGCTCTTTTGGAACTGCTTTAACTTTCTTTCCAACAAGATTTGTATTGTCTTTAGTTTTATTATTTGGCATATAATCTCCTTTGTGAGTAATATATCATTAAATTTAGCATCATTTGACTACATTGGATATAGAATATCATCATATGAACTGCTTACATTTTCATCTAAGTCTTTTGAACTAAACCAGTCTCCCATTTTCTTTAATTCATTTTCAAGGTCAACGGTTATTTGTTTATGTATTGAGGTTTGTTTTTCATTAGAGTACAAAGTGAGTTCAGCATCTTCTCCATAATCATGAGCATACTCTTCTGCATGGCCACTTGCATTATAGATAGCACCACAAACGGCGTCGGCTTGGTCCTTACTACCTCTTTTACCACCATCCGGGTGGTCAATCTTTCCGTTATTATTGTTAATCTCTAATTGTACTAATTCAGTATATAATAATTCTGTTTTATATAAAGAAAGTCTACCTTCATAAATAACATTTTTAAGATATTGGTAAGGTCTACAAATTCCACCTTGTTCACCGGGAATTGATTCAACTCTATCAACTGATAAGATTTTACAATCAAACCCCTCACCTGTTAAAATTTGTTGTAAGTCTGCAGATTGATAAGTATCGGTTGTAATACCCTTAACATTAAACCCTACTTTTCTTAACCATCTAACAAAGTTTCTATTCTTTTCAAATGATATTTGCCTACCTGTTGGTGCTTGTATAGAAGTACTAAATGCAAGTTTAAACATTAAGTCTTTACCAGGGTTACCATCGCTTGTAGGTTTCTTACCAACAATCCATACACCAGCAATACCGGTTTTGTCTTTACTTTTAGACATATCTAGGTGTACATATAAAGGTTTATTCATGTATTCTTTATCTAGAACATCACCATTAAACCAATCATAGTATTGAGCAGTATCATCGGGGGCATCACCACAACTAATAATATCAGGAAGTGGGTTTTGTCTTTTAGCATCTACAATATCAGATACTCTACTTGCGGATAAGAATTTATTAGAAGAAAAACTAGAGATACCTGCATAGTCACAAAGTACTCTTTCAAGACCAGTCTTAGCATCTGCTTCAAAATCTATAGGTATTTCTATTAATGTATAACCTTTTTCTCTATAGAATTCTAAGTTATCATAATCTTTTCTAGGAATAACCAGGTTATCTAGGAACTTATTACCTAAACCTACCCAGAATTTTTCTTTACTATATGTACCTTCAGGTTTAACTTTCCAAACAGGTTCATCAATAATTTTAACATTATCCCCTTCAGTTTCGGATAACTCTTTAATATAAGATTCCATAAATGATTGTTCACTTCTCTTAGAAGAAGCAACAACTAATAATGTTGGATTCTTACCCTTATAGATAAATCTTGTCTTCATACCACCTTTAGCGGTATCAATCATATCTTTTGCTTTTTTCTTTTGAATCTCAACATCTTGATTCTTTAAAAAACTACTTATATATTTCTATATTTAGACTATCTCTTAATCTTATATTGTTTTGTCCTTTATAAGACCCTTTGCACTTCAACTAAATCATTTCATATTTAGTTTACTCTACTCACTTGTTCTAATAAGTATTTCTCTTATTATATGTTTTCGTTAGTCGTTACACCTTACATTTAAGTCTTGGCACGGTATTGAAGTTAATCGTTCACCGTTAGCACGAATAGTATTCATACACCCTATATTTATAGGTTCACAAAGTTTTTCATATACATTTCTGCATAAGGAGACCAGTTTAGTTAATCTCATCAAAGAAGCAATTATGAGAACACACACAATTACTCTTAGTTTTTATTAAAAAATTATTGTAGGGATAAGCATCAATAACATCATAGTACTGTTTAGGTATATCTAGTGTATGATGTGTAATACTTTTTATCTTCATACCATAAGTTTCCTCCCCTTAACAAAACCTTCTGGGCATTTTTCACAATAAATTGCTATTTTACCATTATTGTACCAATGATAGTTCTTAGGTAAATTTGATTTCATCTTAGATTTAATTCTACCCTTAATAAAGCCTTCAGGAACCATTTCATTAGGATGTAATCTTATTTCTCTTATTCCATTATTATAAATTATTCTACCCCTATTCTTTTCTTCAACAATTTTATGAGATTTTTTTAAATGTTGAAGATGAATATCAGACTTCTTTTTACCTTTTAATGCTTTTGATACTTTTTCACCGAAGTTAGCTGGTTTCTTTTTACCAGTTAATATGCTTGAAATTTTTCTTTTAAATTCATCATTTCTAATTTTACCTTTATTGCCTATTGATATCTGTTTTCGCGTTTCTTCTGATACTTCTTTATGGTATCTACCATTTTTTTCACCTTTATGTAATTCAGACCACTTTTCTGTATCATTTAATGAATTACCGCCTTGACCACCTTTATGTATATTATAACCAAATGCTTTATCTTGTGCTTTGTAAAGTTTTATATACAACTTCTCAAGTTCATTGAGTTCTTCTCTTGAATAGCCAAAACAAATTATTTCTCTTGTAATTACACCTTTTCCATATTTTTTTAGGTCTTCTTTCCATAATTTACCACTACCATAGTAATGTATATCAAACTCAGACTTCTCTCGCTTCCCTATATAAACTCTATTTGTCTTAGTATTTACAAATTTATATATGTAACCAAATGGTTTTATATTTTCATCAAATAGTTCATCATCTTCAGTTAAATCTTTAGCCATTTTATATGTACCATTCTTAAGCATGAATCTATGTGTTGGGGTACATTTAATAATAGAGCCGTCTTCAAGTTCAATTTGATATTCTTCATTTGTTTTTAAAGTTGGCTTTACTGTACAATGCTCACTAATGACCTCTTCACCTTGTTCATCAATGGATATAACTTGAATATCTTTATCTACTAATGTATCCAATCTCTTAAGACCTTCTGTTGTTTTAATCATTGTCTCACCATCAAGACAAAAGAAAATTGGACGACCAATAACATCATCACTTTGAGAACCTATAATCAATTCTAAAGGGTCAGGAGGGTTCCAATATGGATTATTATTTCGTTGAGTCATTTTGCCCTTATTCATAAACCAAGGGCTTTTTTGAATTGTCTTTTGAAACTTATCTGTTGCAATTGCTTCTGCTAAGTCTAACTTAATATTCATAAATGCAAAAGCAATCTTTTCTGTATTCTTAATATGATAATGTTCTAGAGGGTCTTTAAGACACATAACTCTATACATTAAATATGGACAAATAACACCACAAGCAATTTCAGATTTACCAATGCCTCTAGCACCAGATTCTAATAATGTGTCATAGTCAGTAGCAATATTTGAAGGAAAAATATCTTTTAATTCTTTAAGCCAAAATGGATAAAGTTTAAGTTTACCTGAACCATCTTTCCAAGCATTTCCTAAATATTTATCATCATTTAAAAAGGTTTCAATGTCAACAGGTATTTCTTTATAATCTGCATAAAGCAACTCCGCATATGTTCTAGAGGAGCCATCTTTAGCAAATTCTTTTAATATCTTTAGAACAGTATCTTTTTGCTGTTCATTTAAATTCTTTAGTAACTCTTTTGAATCGTCCATGAAATCTTCACCAACTTATATACTACATTTAATTTAGCAAAAGAAAAAGGTGAATAATCACCTTATTTCTTAATATTTTTGAAATATGC